>Ga0335072_10002041_pt1 | contig 31847 bp, 28 predicted proteins | sample Lox_Sample_21_FD_206725 | JGI IMG/M metagenome (GOLD analysis project Ga0335072, IMG submission 206725) | Soil microbial communities from Loxahatchee National Wildlife Refuge, Florida, United States - Lox_Sample_2.1 | ecosystem: Environmental > Terrestrial > Soil > Wetlands | place: USA...
GGCTCCGCAACCAGGCAGGATCGGCCAGCTCGCGACCGTCGCCAGCGGGAGAGGGCTGTCGACGAGCGCGACCCAATCGCCCTGGGCGGGAGGCGGCACCACCGGCCAATCCTACGCTTGGCGAAGAGGCCAAGTCGAAAGAGCCCCAGCCCAGAGGGCGACCTCAAGTCCATGCTTTACGCTTGTAACCTGGATGTTTATAAATGGCACAAGACGACGAACCTCAAGGGGCAGGCGACGAGGAAGAGCCACAGAGCTCTCCTTGGCTCCATCCCGACGACCGCCTCTGGCGCCACCCTTCGGAGGTCCGTTCCAACCCGCCGGTAGCCCCTTCACCTCCGGAGGGGCACTTGAGACGGTTGGCGCGCAACACACAGGCTCGTCTTTGGTTCGTCGGGGTCATTTCCGGCCTGGTAGGGGCCTTGTTGAGCATCGGCCTGCTGCTTGCGACAGGGGAGATCGGCAGCCCGCCGGACGTCATCCGGTCGACGGTGACTTCGACGGTGACCACCGACCCGCATAGCGGGGGTGATGTGCCGGGCCTGATCGGGACGCTTGGCAACGTCGAGCCTTCCATTGTCGGGGTAACGGTCAATGGCCCGAACGGGGTGGAGACGGGTTCGGGGGTCGTCGTGCCTCCGTCGGTAGGTAACGAGTCGTACATCGTCACCGAGGCGGGGCTCTTCGCCGACACGGGCAGCAACACGCAGATCCAGGTGACGACCAACTGGGATTACAACGCAACGGGCTCGCTTGTTTCGTTCGACCAGGGGTCGGGGATCGCATTGATAAAGGCTGTGCTCTTGCCGGCCAAGGACGTCAATGCCGCCAACCTCGGCAGTGTCGCGAACATCCAGACCGGCGAGGAGGTCTTGATGGTCGGGTCGTTGCCCGAAGCGGCGTCCGACAATGCGTCGAACTTCGCCACCGGCTACATAAACGACACGTTGAGCTTCATCCCTCCGGTAAATGGCTCATCGGACGCAATTTTCTCGATGTTGGTAGCCAACTTCTCGCTCCCGCAAGGGAGCCCGGACTTCGGCGGAGCCATCGTCGACAGCAACGGCAACGTCTTGGGCATTGCCGACTACGTCGAAAGTGCCTCGGGCGGCCAGACCTACGTTTACGTGACGCCGATAGACACCGTCATGGCCGAAGTAACAGCGATGATCAAAGAGGGGCAAGCCGGGCCGTACCCCTGGCTCGGTGTCCTGCAGGCAACCGACCTGTCGGGGCCCGGTGCTCAAAGCTTCAACCTTTCCGGCGGTGTCCAGGTTGAGACGATCGCAGTGGGGAGCCCTGTCGCCAAAGCGGGCTTGCAGGACAACGACGTGATCAGCAGCCTCGACGGTCACTCGCTCCCCTCGGTCGGGGCGCTCATCGAGTGGCTGGCGAACGCGAAGCCCGGGCAGGTGGTGACCATTGGATGGCTCCACAACGGCCACCAGCGTACGGCGGCCATCACTCTTGGGACTCAGCCTCTCTCGGCAAACCCCGGTTAGCGCCCTCGCTCAGCGCCCCGGTCCCTGTCAGGCCCGCCGGCGCCACCAGATCGCCCCGGCTGCGCCAACAGCACCGAGGACTGCGGCAGTCCCCGACAGCACGAGTGCCACACGACGGCCTTGCGGGAGGTCGTCCCAGTGGCCCCGCTTGTCTGCCACTACAAGCGCTTGCTCCGAGCTGTACTCGGCTCGCCAGCCGGTTTGGCTCAGCTTGTCGCCGGAGACCACCCATGAGTGGTCCAGGTACGCTCCGGCACCGTCAAGGGCGCCTCGATAGAGGGACCGCCAGCGGGGGCTTCCCGGCATGGTCCCGGAGCGAGGGAAGAGGAAGCTGGCAGGACCGCCGATCAGCCGTCCAGCAGTCCCTTCGAGGATGCCCGCGTCGGATGCCACGTTGTACACCCCCGAGAGGCCTTCCTCGAGAACGTGGACGACCGCCTTGGCGAGGTCGTCGACGTGCAGGTACTGGACCATCCTCCCGTCGGCGCCCATGGGGCGGCGCTTGGTGTACGCCAGTGCCTGGTAGAGGGGGTGACTTGCCGAACCCACCGTGCAGGCCGGGCGCAAGACGCCGACCGCGACCTGGGGATGGTCCTCGGCCCAGCGCCCGACCATCTCCTCGGCTCGACGCTTTTCGACCGCGTAAGCGAGCTCGGCGTTGGGGCGAGGTTGGGCTTCCTCGGTGATAGGGACAGGGTTGTCCGCCCAGGCGCCGTACACCGTGGCGCTCGACAGGTGGACGAAGTGGGCCGGCTCGACTGCGTCCGCCGCGTCCAGGACGTTTTTGAGCGCTCGGAGGTTGTCGCGCCCTTCGGGCTGCCACGCCAGGTGGACCATCGAGTCGGCCTGCTTCCCCAAGCCGGCGAGCTCGTCCTGTGAGCCGTCCGACGACAGGTCGAACACATGCGTTTCAACGACGGGATTGGTTGCTTCCATCCGCGCCAAGTCGACGGCGACGACCCGGTCGATGCGCGGCAGTGCCGAAAGTAGCGCCACCACCCGCCTCCCGAGGTCGCCTGCGGCACCTGTCACAAGGACGGTGCTCATGGCGGGCCGCAACTGTCGCTGGGAGTTATGTGTGCCTTGAGCGCCATTGTCACGAGGGCTGGTCCAAGTAGACGGGAAAGAACCCGCCTTTACTTGTAGCCGACCACGTTAGCGCGACGGGTAACCTTGCCTGATGGACGGCCCGGACCTCCCGGGTGGAGGGCCTTTCGGCGACCTGATGAGAGATCTGGCGCGTCTTTTGACGGCCCAAGGCCCGATCAATTGGGAGGTGGCCCGCCAGCTCGCGCTCTGGACTGCCTCTGGAGGCCAGTCCGAGGCCAACCCCGAACCCCTTGCTCGCATCCGGACCGAGGAGTTGTTGCGGGTTGCCGAAATGCATGTCGCCGAAGCCACCGGCTTGGCTACCTCCCGTCGGGGATGGCTGGGAGCCAGGAGCGTGACCAAGGCGGAGTGGGCCTCGGCGGTGCTCGCCTCCCTGAAGGAGGTCCTGACCCAACTGGCGTCTTCGCTCGGTACCGGGCCGGGCACCGCCGAGGTGGGCCAGGACGACGCGATGGGCCAGCTTCTCGGGAACCTGCCACAGGTGATCGGCCCGCTCCTGATCGGCGCCCAGGCAGGCACCATGGTCGGTCACCTCGCGAGCCGGGCCATGGGCCAGTACGACATGCCGCTCCCGCCGCCGCCTGACGACCAGCTGCTGGCGGTGCCTTCGGTGGTGGACGCCTTTTCCGCCGAATGGGCGTTGCCGCCGGACGACGTGAGGATGTACGTCGGGCTGCGGGACGTGACCCACCACGCCGTGCTGATCCGCCCACACGTGGCCGATTTCGTGAAGCGGCACCTGTCCGCCTACGCCGCAGCGTTCCAGATGCCGGCCGACCTGCTCGAAGAACGCTTGAGCGGGCTCGACCCCACCGACCCGATGTCGTTCCAGAGGTCTCTCGGAGATCCGGAAACGTTGTTGGGCGAGATGCAAAGCGACGATCAGCGCCGGTTGATGGCCCCGTTCCGGGCTTTCCTGGCCGCCCTTACGGGTTATGCCGACTACTTCGTCGAAAGCGTGGGCCAGCGCCTCGTTGGCTCGTACGCGCTTGTGAGCGAGGCGTTCCGCCGGCGACGGTTGGAAGATGGGCCGGGGCAGAAGGTCCTAGGGAAACTTTTGGGCATCGAGGTCGGCCAGGGGGTCGTGGACAAGGGCCACTCGTTCATTGCCGGAGTGGTCGAGCGGGCCGGTGAGGCGGCGCTCGGCCGGCTTTGGGCCTCGACGGCGACAATGCCCACCCCTGCCGAGGTCGACGCCCCGGGCCTTTGGCTCGCTCGCACCGAGTTCGTCGATTAACCCCCGGTTTGCAAGCCTTTTGGTGCCCCTCTTCGCTCCCTAACGGCCAGGCGGGGCGACCGGCTTCGGGGCGGAACCCGGGAACCAGGCAGGCAACGTCCCCCGGCGCGCACGCGTACTGCCGCCCGCAAATGCGGCGGCTCCCAACAGCCCGACGGCCCCGATCGCAATGAAACCCTCGGAGAGCGTCATCGGGACCAGGACCGCAAAAAGGCTGCCGATCGCCCAGGAGAGCTGAAAACCGCTTTCGAACCGGGCAAATGCCTTGGCCCGGTGGCCTGCGGGCACGTCTCGCTGGACCATCGAGTCGAAAGCGACCTTCCCGGACCCGGCGACCAGGCCGATGACGGCGGCCATCAGGACGGCCACGAACCAGTGGGTCCCCCAGTGGACGATCCCAGCGGCGAGGGCGGTGGCACCCGCCACGACCGACGAGCCGGTGAGCATCAGTTCCTCCGCGGCGTGCTTGCGCAGCAGCGGTGCCAGCAGGGCGCCCGACACATTGCCGACCTGGCTCGCACCCAACGCCAGCCCGTACCAGATGAGGGCGGCATCGTGGCGCCGGAATGTGAACACGAGCAGGAAGGTCACGAAGCCAACCGAGAGCCTCAGAGCTGCGGTGGCCAATGCCGCCAGTTGCAAACCTCCCGGTGGGAGGCCGCCGGGACGGGGGGCAGGTGGCGGCAATTGGGCCGTTCGGCTGAGGCTGGGGGCCGGCAGAGCCGGGACGGTCAGGCCCGGGCTGGTCGGCGGTGGGCTGGTCAGCGGTGGGCTGGTCAGCGGTGGGCTGGGCCGGCGGGCAACCGTCAACGCCGACGCCGCCCACGCGCACGCCAGGTAGACGACGATGTCGAAGCGAAGGAGGCCTGCCGCTCCGAGAAGGTCCATGATGCCTACAGCGGCCCCACCCGCGACGGTGCCTGCGAGAGATCCGCCCACCGACAGCTTCGAATTGGCCGTCACGAGCTGCTCTGGCCTCTCGACGACGCCCGGGACGAGAGCCGCTTTGGTGACCAGGTAGAGCTTGGAAAACACGAGCGTAAAAAAGGCGACGGGGAACAGGAGGAGGGAATGCACCCAGAACGCCATGAAAAAGCAGCAGGCGGCGCGCCCGACGCCGGACCCGGCGGCGATTGCTCGCCTGCCAGCCTTTGCGCGTTCGACCATCGGCCCGAGCAGCGGGCCTACGACAGCAAATGGCGCAACCGTGAGAGCCAGCGATAGGGCGACGCGATTGGCAGCGGTACCAGGGGAGACGTTGAAGAAGACCGATCCGGCGAGCGCAACGGCGACCATCGCATCGCCGCTCGAGGACAAGGTGTGCATCAACGCCAACCGCCCGAAAGGGGGGAGGTCCAGGGAGCGGCTGCGCCACGCCGGGCCGGTCGGCCGGCCCGCCCCGGCGACCTCGGGCGGGGTAGCGGCACCTTCGAGCAAGTACGGGTACCGGGCCCAGCGGCGTACCACCGCAAGTGCCTGTTCGGCGGTCATCTCCAGTGCTCCGCTGCGCCCTGTCCGGCCATCGTTCCCCTGGTGAGACTACAGCCGATGCCGTCGCCTTCGGTCCCGGGCGCAGGCGCTCAGAGCGGGGGTCGTAAGGCTCGCCGAAGATGTGCCGAACGGGCCATGTTTTGCCGCAATTCAGGCGTGTTTCCTCAAGTGGTGCCGGACAAAAGCCGACGTTGCCTATATGCCAGAACGTCAGCAGGGCGGCGGCCCGTTACCACCTTTGGCCCCCGTGGGGGTTGAAAAGGTGGACAACCGCAAGGTAGTTGAGGGTAAATCGCGCCAACCTGACCCCGCTGGTCCCTCTGACGCTCATAACGGCCCGAAGCCTCCCTGGGCCTCACTCCTCGAGCCGCATTCCGTCGCGGTAGCACCCTCGGCCCCTGCCGCCGCGGCACCCAACGCGCCGGCGCACGCCGCCGCGCCCTACCCCGCACGTAAACCGGCAGTGGCGGCCCCACCGGCGAGCAGCGCCACCGCAGCCCCCGCAGCCCCCGCAGCCCCGTCAGCCCAAGCAGCCCCAGCCGCCCCCCGCGGGTTGTCCCCTACCGCCGCGTCGGCGGCGAGAGCCTTGAGCAGCCTGGCGGGAGCACCGCTGCGGCCTGGCCGGCCAGCGGGCCCTGGGTCTGCGAGCGCAGTCGTCGCCGGAGCCGCTCCGGGCGGCCAGAGCAGGCAACAGGCTTCGCCGGCAGCGGCTTCTGGCCAGCAGGCTGTCGGCCAGGCGGCAAACCCGAAGGCGGGCGGAGGAGCGCAGGCAGGTACAGCCGGGGGCGGCGGGCAAGCTCAACGTCAAGGAGCCAAACCGGTGCCGGAGGGCGTCCAGGCACAAGGCAAGGCCGCCCACAACGAAGACCAGCCACCCGAGCCGAAAGCTCACGGCGACGACATCCTGCCTATCAAGCGCAAGGGCTTTAGCCTGCACTTCCGGCTTCGCTGAGCGCGAACGGCGGCTCCCCCGAGTTACGGCTCGCACGGGGACGGCGCTCGGGGCCCAGTCAGTGGTCGTCGGGACGGGCTACCTCTAGCTTGTACCCAAGGCCGCGGATGGTCGTGATCCGTTGTGGCTTGCCAGGGTCGTCCTCGATCCTCGCCCTCAGCCGCTTGATGTGGACATCCAGCGTCTTCGTGTCCCCTACGTAGTGGGGGCCCCAGACCCGGTCGATCAAGGTCTCACGGGGGAGCACCCTGCCGGCGTTGTTCATCAGGAGCTCGAGGAGCTCGAACTCCTTCAGGGGCAGGCTGACTTCTTTGTCCCGCAAAAAGACTTCGTGCCTCTCCGGGTCGAGCCGGAGCTGCCCGATCTCCAGCTCTTCGCCCTCCTTTCCCGACTCCTCCTCGGGCGGGGTCCTCCTCAGCACCGCCCGCATCCGGGCGACCAGTTCGCGGAGCCGGTAAGGCTTGGTGACGTAGTCGTCGGCGCCTACCTCTAACCCCACGACCGTGTCGATCTCGCCGGTCTTGGCAGTGACCATGATGATCGGCACCCGCGATCCGCCCGCCCTGATCGTCCGGCAGACATCGATGCCGGACACCCTCGGGAGCATGACGTCGAGGAGCACGATGTCGGGCCGCACCGAGGCAAATTTGTCGAGCGCCTCGGCGCCGTCGTAGGCAACCTCGACCCGGAAACCCTCACGTTTCAGCCCGACGACAAGAGCTTCGACGAACGATGGCTCATCCTCGACAAGGAGGGCCGTGACCTGCTCACTCACCGGAAGACTCCTCTGTGGCAAGGGGGACGCTCATCCTGAACGTAGACCCTTCTCCTTCCACAGACTCGACGCTGACTTCGCCGCCGTGGTACGCGGCCACGTGCCTGACGATAGCGAGGCCCAACCCCGTGCCACCAGTCCAACGGGAGCGTGCTCTGTCGACGCGGTAGAAGCGCTCGAAGATCCGCTCTTGGTCCCTCCGGGGGATGCCGACACCTTGGTCCCGCACCGAGATCCAGGCGCGGCCATCCGAGCGCTCGACGCTCACCCGGACGGCGCCCTCGGGTTCTGAGTACTTGATGGCGTTGTCGACGAGGTTTGCCACGGCCGAGGAAAGGTCCCGCCTGTTGGCCATTACGAAAATGTCCTCCGCCACGGGGGCGAGCTCGAGGCCGATCCGCAGCGTCGTCGCCTGGTCCCTGAAGGCTTCCACCGTTTCTGTCAAAACTGCGAGTAGGGAGACGGGAGCCAGTTCTCCAGTCGCTCCGGCCTCGATCCTGGAGAGGTCGAGCAGGTCGTCGACGAGCCGGGAGAAACGGCGCGCCTCTGCCCCGACCCTCGAGGTGAGGCGAGTGACGATGTCGGGGTCCTCCTCGCCGTCCAGGGTCTCGGCAAGGAGGCTGAGGGCGCCGAGGGGGGTCTTGAGCTCGTGGCTGAGGTTCGCGACGAAGTCACGCCGGACGGCCTCGAGCCTGCGAAGCTCGGAGACGTCGTCGACGAGCGCCACGGCGCCCGACGGTTTTTTGCCCGCGCCGTCGCTGCCGAGGGGGAACGCACGTATTTCGAGGGTGTGGCGCGTCGGCGAATAAAGGTCGAGGATCTCCTCGTGGTCAGCGCCCGCCAGAGCACGCCCGAGGGCGGCTTCGACGGCTTTTTCGGCCAGCAGGTCGCCTTCTCGGGCGTTCATCAGTTCGCGTGCCGGAGCATTGCGTAGGACAACCTTGCCGTTGCCATCGCAGATCACCAGCCCTTGGCCGGCTTTGTCGACGGCCTGCGCCAGTAGTGCCAAGGTGGCGGCGGCCTGCTTTTCATCGTCCCGCACGGGCACCCTTTGGTCCAAGTGCCCTCAGACGGTCTCAACAAGGACCGGCGGGAAGTACTGCGCCGAGGTGAACGAGCCGTTGGCACCGTCGAGCACCCACACCGAGCCTTTTGCCTGCCGCGGGTTGGGCCCGAGGTCGACGCGGTCCTCGTCGGCGAGAGTAACGAGGATCTCGGCGATCACGTCACCATGGGTACAGGCGACAACGTTTTTGCCTGCAAGCGACCGGACCAACCGCACCGCCGCCGAGCTCTGGCCCTCTTCGAGCTCGACTGCCTCTTTCAGGTCGACGCCGAGCGCTTGTACGAGTGGCTGCACCGTCTGGAGGCACCTCAAATACGGGCTCGAGTAGACCTTGATGAACGGCGCGAACTTTCGCGCGACCGACGTCAACCCCTCGGCCTGGCGGGCACCATTTGCTGAAAGGGGCCGGAGCTTGTCGTCGCCTGTCCAGTCACGACGCTGGTAAGCGTGCGCGTGGCGTACCAACAGGAGCGGCACTTCGTTAAGTCTTGCAGAACGGCGAGCCAACCGAGGAATTGCGCTCTCGGAGTGCACGGTCCCACCGTGAGCATATTTCGGAACGTGGGTGGGCAAAGGGATGTGCGATAGATGGAGCAGCTGGCAACCGAAGGGCAGCCCAACCGAGGCCGCTGCGACGTAGGAGCGGCGTTCACTGCCCCGTGTCCCTCGGAGATGGGCCGTACCTTGGGGACGTGGACGACTTGCTGCCAGCGGCCGCTATGTCCCCGGGCACCGCTGCAGGACGACCGGGCGGAGGCCGCATCGCCCACGCCGGGGCGCGCCTGTGGGGACAGGCCAGGCAGCGCTTGCTGTTCGAGGTCGGCCTGGCGTTCATCACCCTCGGCGCAGTCGTGCTCCTGTTTGTCGGTTACGAGCTGGTTGGTACCAACATTGCCGAGCAGCACAGCCAGGCAAGGTTGGCCCGCCAGTTCGAGCAGGCTGTTGCCGCCGCCGCGGCGCGGGCAGCACCCGCGGCAACGGCGGGAGCCCATGGTGTGCTCAAGCCAGGAGCCGCAAAACCTGCCGCCCACCCGGCAACGCGGCGCACCACCGGCGCCGTCCACGCCCATGCCGCTGGGGCCTCGCACGGTGCCTCCGCCGGGCCTGCCGGCGCGGGTGGCGCCACCGGTGCCTCCGTGGTCCCACTGCCCCTGCCGCCCCCCGGGGGGGCGCTCGACCACCTGGTCATACCAGCGATAGGTGTCGACCGGTACGTTGTCCAGGGCGTCGACGAGGCCGACCTTCAGGAGGGGCCGGGGCACTACCCGGGGACGCCTCTGCCCGGCGAGAGGGGCAACGTCGGCATCGCAGGCCACCGCACTACTTATGGGGCCCCATTTTTCCGTCTGAACGAATTGTCACCCGGCGACCTCGTTTACCTGACAGATACGTCCGGGACCACTTGGGTCTACGCCGTGGAGCACCTCTCGGTCGTTTCGCCCGACGATGTGGCCGTGCTCGATCCCTCGCACGGGGCCGAGCTGACGCTCACCACGTGCAACCCCCGTTTCGAGGCGACTTCGCGCCTTGTCGCCAGGGCCTTTCTGGCTGCCGAGCTGCAACGGGGGACTAAATTGACGGGCCGCCTGCCGGTGGCACTGCCCGGCCCCGGCAAAAGCAATGCCCTTCCCGGGAAGGTGGGCGAAACCGCCAAGGAGCTCACGAAGCCCGAAAAGGAAGTGGCTCCTGGCCAAGGGCACAAAGGGTCTGCCACGGCGGGCAAAGGGGAGGCCGGGCACCCTGGGGCCCAGACGCCCGTAGCCGGTCGAGGCAAAACTGCACAGCCTCAGGGAGGGAGCGACAACCCGACCGTGGGCCCTGCCGGGGGCACCGGGGCGGCTGGCCAACCGGGCCCGGGCCAAGGAGGCTCGCGCCAAGGGAGCCAGGCGAGCGGAGCAGGGTCGCTGGCGGGGGCTCTGGGGGCGGCGGGAGGCTGGACATGGTTTGAGCTGGCGGGCTGGGCGTTGCTTGCGCTGGCGCTTTGGGTCGTCACCCGGGTGAGAGCTGCGCAACGCCATGGTTATACCAAGGTGGTCGTACTGTGCGCCGGGGCGCTCGTCTGCCTGGTGCCCCTCTGGTTCGCTTTCGAGAACGCCGTGGTGCTCCTGCCGGCCAACTTCTGACCGCCCCCGACTGCCCGCCCGGCCGGGCGTCGCACCGAGCTGGCGTGCTCGCGCCCGCCCGCTAGAGCGCCGGGCTGGCGATCGGGATGAGCTGCCCGAGGGCGTCGAGCACGACGACGTCACGCGGGTAAGTCAAGCGCTGGCGAGCTTCGGATAGAGGGGCCCAGATGGCCTCGTCGACTTCGTCGCGGTCCTCGGGGACCGGGCGCCCCAGGCTGAGGGGCGCCACGCCACGGGGCGCAGGGCCGACCGTCATCGCCCAGTAGCGGACGGACTTGAGCTGCCCGCCGACGGGGTAGGTCGTCGTCGGCAGCTCGGCGCCGAGGCGGCATCGCAACCCGGTCTCCTCTTCGACCTCCCGGAGGGCCGCCTCCTCGTCGGTCTCGCCTGCTTTTGCCTTCCCCTTGGGGAACGCCCAGTCGTCGTAGGCAGGCCGGTGCACGAGGACTACCTCACCACCTGTTGGAACGAGCCGCCAAACGAGGCCCCCGGCAGCTCTCATGATCTCCTGGGGCGCAACTCGTGCGGGCGTACCTGTCACCCGTGCCTCACTCACCGGGCCCCACCGCCCTCCCGCGCCTCAACATCGTCGAGCGTGGCCGGCGAGCTCGGCGTCACGGGACCGCAGCGAACCCTTCCGGGCCGCCGCGGCGGCGAGAGCGCGCCAAGGCGAGGTCCTGGAAGTGGTTTTGCGCGTTGAAATGCTTTGTCAAGGGCACCTTTCGCCATGAGCCGTCGCCCGACAGTTCCCAGGCGAGCTCGTCGTCGGCGAGGACTACCTCGAGGATTTCTCTCAGCCGGGCGCGCACCTCTTCCGAAGTGACGTCCACGAGCGCCTCGACACGCCTGTCGAGGTTGCGCTCCATCATGTCCGCCGAGCCCATGAGGTAGACGCCGCCTTCTGGGAGGCCCGGCCACGGGCGCACACCATCAGGCGGCCGGGGTTCGCCGGCGTGACCTTCACTGAAGTAAAAAATCCGCGAGTGCTCGAGGTAACGCCCGACGAGCGACCTGACCTTTATATTTTCCGACAGCCCGCGCACCCCCGGGCGAAGTGCGCACATTGCCCGCACGATGAGGTCGATCTGAGTGCCCGATCGGGAAGCGTTGTAGAGAGCGTCGATCACCTTGCTGTCGACGAGGTTGTTGAGTTTCCAAACGATGCGGCCGGCGCTGCCGTAGGAACTTTCCCGCTCGATCAGCTCGATGATCTTGGCCCGGAGGGCAAGCGGCGCAACTATCAGCTGGCGGTAAGCCGATTGCCGGCTGTACCCAGTGAGAAAATTGAACAGGTCAGTGAGATCCTCGCCCAGGGTCGGGGAGGCCGTGAGCAACCCGAGGTCTTCGTACATCCGCGCCGTCGAGGAGTTGTAGTTGCCCGTCCCCAGATGGCAGTAGCGGTGGATGCCGTCCTTTTCCTCCCTGACCACGAGGGCAGTCTTGGCGTGGGTCTTGAGGCCGATCAGGCCGTAAACGACGTGCACACCCACCTGCTCGAGAGCGCGGGCCCAGTTGATGTTGGCGGCCTCGTCGCCGCGAGCCTTCAGCTCCACAAGAGCAGCTACTTGCTTACCTCTTTCGGAGGCCGTGATGAGAGCCGTCACTACCGGGCTGTCCCCCGACGTCCGGTAGAGCGTCTGCTTTATTGCCAGCACGTGCGGATCCCGGGCAGCCCCGCTAATAAATGCCTCGGTCGACATGGTGAAGCTCTCGTAGGGGTGATGGACGAAGACGTCATCCTTGGCGACGACGGCGAAAATGTCGGCTGGTTCGTCCTCATGGGGCACGAGCCTTGCCGGGGTCACCGGCGTAAAGGGGTCGTCCTTCAGCTCGGGCCTGTCGAGGTCGTGGATGCCCCACAGGCCGCCGTAATCGAGCGGGCCGTCGACGTCGTAAACGTCATCGGCTCGCAGGTCGAGCTCGCGCGCAAGCAGTTCACGGACGTTTGGGTCAAAGCCTGTCTCGACCTCGAGGCACACGGCGCGACCGAAGCGGCGCCTGCGCAGCTCCATCTCGACCGCTTCGAGGAGGTCGTCCGCCTCCTCTTCGGCAAGAGTCAGGTCGGCATTGCGGATCACCCGGAAGGCATGGCAGCTTTCGATCTCCATACCGGGGAAGAGCTCCCCGAGAAAGGCGGCGATGACCTGGTCGACCGGGACGAAGCGCCGTCCGTCCGGGAGCTCGAGGAAACCGGGCAGAAATGGGGGGATCTTGAGCCGCGCGAAGCGCCTTTCGCCTCGCTGGGGGTCGCGTACCATCACGGCGAGGTTGAACGAAAGGTTTGAAATATAAGGGAAAGGATGGCCCGGGTCTACTCCGAGAGGGGTGAGGACGGGGAACATCTGGGACTCGAACACGCCCAGGGCGAATGCCTTGTCGTCGGCCTGGAGCGAGCTCCAGCCGACCAGGCGGATGCCGGCTCTGGCGAGCTGGGGGACGAGTTCTTCGCGGTATACCAGCGAACGCTTGGCCAACATTTCCTCGAGCTGGACACGGATCGCCTTCAACTGGTCCGAGACAGGCAACCCGTCAGGCGCAGTGCCCGACAACCCAGCCGCCAACTGGTCCTTCAGCCCGGCTACCCGGACCTGGAAAAACTCGTCCAGCTGGCTCGAAAATATGGCGAGGAACTTTGCCCTCTCGAGCAACGGTTGCGCCGGTGAGCTGGCGAGCGCCAGCACCCTGCGGTTGAACTCGAGGAGCGAGAGCTCGCGGTTGATGTACAGCGGCTCTTCGGGGCCCCGGTCGGCGGAGCGTCCGTCAAGCTGAGGGCGCGCCTCGCCGCTTGCCCGAGGCTGCGCGCCAGCCGACGGCGCCCCCTCCAGCGGGTTGGGCGCGACGCCGAGCGCAGAAAACTCTGTGTCGGAACCCCCTAGCACGTGTTCACGCTACCGCGGCAGCCCTCGCGCTCTACGGTAAGACCGGCTAACCGGCGCCGCCGAAGAAGTCGCCCTCTTCGTCCTCGGGAACACCGAGGTCCCACTCCAGCAACACGTTCTCGCGCTCGGCGTCACGGATGATGCGCTCCCGGTTGCGCCGGAACTGGGGGTCGTGCGGCGGCAGCAGGAGGAGCCTCGCCAGGATCCGCTGGCGCAGCTCCTCGACGAGGTTACGCTCCCCGAAGTCGGAGTCCACCCGCCAGTGCGGCGCAACGGGCCCCATGTAGACAACCCGTACATGGCCCCGCGGCGGGCCGGCGGCCTCTGGTTGCAGGAGCGACATAGCTGGAGCTTAGAGCACCGCAGGCGCGCGCCGGCACGTGGCCGGCGGTTGACCCCGCATACCGTCGGGGCGTCAGGCAGACGTTTGCACAGCTGTACGGCTATGCCACCTCTTGCCTGAGACGGTTGGCGGCGCTCGTCACAGCTTGCAGCGATGCGTCGAGGATGCTCGAGTCCATCCCGACGCCCCAAACGACGCGCCCCTCGGATTCGGCCTCGACGTACGCGACCGCCGATGCCCCGCTGCCGGAAGTCATTGCGTGCTGGTGGTAGTCGAGTACCGCGAGCTTTATGCCGGCTTGCTCCAACGCGTTCACGAGGGCGTCTATCGGGCCGTTGCCTGTACCGACGAGGCTCGTATGCTCACCGTCGAGCAAAAGTTGAGCGGTGAGACGGGTCAGGTGGGCATCTCCGCTGTGCTCGCTCGCAACTTCGGTAGCGACTAGCCGCAGTCCCCCGTCGTGCGCGAGGTAGGTCTTTTCGAAGACCTCCCACATTTCGCCCGGCTTGATCTCGGTCCCCGTGGCCTCCGTAACTGCTTGGACCGCTTTGGAAAATTCGACCTGCAGCTTGCGCGGCAAGTCGAGGCCGTGCTCGGTACCCATGACATAAGCGACGCCGCCTTTTCCCGACTGGCTGTTGACGCGGATGATCGCCTCGTACGTACGGCCCGTGTCCTTGGGGTCGATAGGGAGGTAGGGGACTTCCCAGTGGTGGTAATGAGGAGGGAGCGCGTCCATCCCCTTTTTTATGGCGTCTTGATGAGACCCGGAAAAGGCCGTGTAAACGAGGTCGCCGACATACGGGTGCCTTGGGTGGACGGGCATACGCGTTGCGTGCTCAGCCACTCGCCGGACCGCTTCGATGTCGTGGAAGTCGAGGCCCGGGTCCGTCCCTTGCGACATGAGGTTGAGCGCCACTGTGACGAGGTCGAGGTTGCCTGTCCGTTCACCGTTGCCGAACAGGGTGCCTTCGAGGCGGTCCGCTCCGGCAAGCATGGCCATTTCGGCTGCCGCTACGGCCGTCCCGCGATCGTTGTGCGGGTGGACGGAAAGCACGATCGACTCGCGGTCGCGCAGCTCGCGGCCAAACCACTCGATCACATCGGCGAATACGTTCGGAGTGTAGTTTTCGACAGTCGAAGGGAGGTTGAGCACGAGAGGTTTGGCGGCAGTGGGCTCGATGACGCCTGCGACCGCCTCGCAGATCTCGAGGGCGAAGTCGGGTTCGGTACCGGTGAAGCTTTCGGGGGAGTACTCGTAGCGCACGTCTGTCGCTCCGACCGTCCGTTCGAGGTTGCGGCATAGCTGAGCAGCTTTGGTCGCTATGGCGGTAATGCCCTCTTTCGGCTGCCGGAAGACGACGCGGCGCTGCAGCTCCGAAGTCGAGTTGTAGAAATGGACGATCGCCCTGGGGGCGCCAGATATCGCTTCGAAAGTCCTTTCGATCAGCTCTGCGCGGCATTGGACGAGCACTTGTACGGAGACGTCGCCGGGGATCAGGTCGTGCTCGATGATGTGCCGCACGAACTCGAAGTCCGGTACCGACGCAGACGGGAACCCGACCTCGATCTCCTTGATCCCGATGGCGACCAAAGTCTCGAACAGCTCCAATTTGCGTGGTGTGTCCATTGGGTCGATGAGCGCCTGGTTGCCGTCCCTGAGATCGACGCTGCACCAAATGGGAGCGCTAACAAGTTGGCGTGAAGGCCAGACCCGGTCCTCGAGGACGAGGGGGAGCGTCGGCCGGTACTTGCCGAAAGGCATCGGGGATGTTGTGGCTGGCGGACGGGTCATGGGCTGGGCCTTTCTGTGGCTGGCTAAGAAAAAACCTCCTGGCCCAAAGGGCACAGGAGGTCTCGGCGAGCACCGGCTGGATGCTCGCCTAAGGGCTAAGGAGGAGGCTCGTCGACATTTCAACCAGCATGTGACCATGTTCCCCCAAAGCCGGCGGTATTGTCAAGGGAGTAAGGCGGAGGCGGCAAACTGACGAGCGCTTTGTCAGGTGGAGGGTGTTGCCTTGACAGGCAGCACGGGTGTGGACTAGAAGAGCCAAGCGCGCGTTTCCCGAGTTCTGGCAATTCGAGGCGTTGTCCCCCCGATATGGGGGGATGAGGTTTAGTGTGAAGTCAGGGTGCCATAGCGCTAACGGAGGCCAAGTTGGAAACTTCCTGGATGGTGCAGGGACGGTGCCGGGATTTGCCACCGGAGATCTTCTTCCCGAGCGACGGGGTCGGGGTTGAAGTTGCCCGCCATTACTGCGCCGAGTGCCCCGTAAAAGGCCCCTGCCTGGAGTACGCGCTCGAGAACCACATCGAGCACGGGGTTTGGGGCGGAGCATCCGAGCGGGAAAGGCGGCGCATCGCTCGTAGCCGCCGCACTCTCGGACGTCCGGTACAAGTTGCCGCGCCTGCCGACCCGCGGCCGCCGGCAATGCCCGCCCGCTTGCCACTCCAGAAGTAGAGGCGGTTTAGGTAGAGGTGGACGGCCGCCTGGACTAGGCGGCCCGCCCGCCCGGTGCGGGCCTCCAGGCGTTTATGGACGATTTGTCCCGCGCTCTTTGGAGCGCTACTTCTGCGCCTCCTGCGACTGTGCCGCCCGCGCCCGGTTTTCACGGTCCGCCAACAGCGCGTCGAGCTCCGAGCGGCTCAGGGTGACACGCTCTTCTGCGGTGGGGGGCACGACCACCTGGGCCGGGACTGTCGTGGGTAGTGCCGGAGGCAGCGGGGTCGCCGCAAGCGGCGCGGCAGGCACCGAGGTCTGGGTGGTGGTCGCGGTCGCCGCCTCGGCGTCGTTGTGAGCCTTCCGGAACTCCTTCATCGCCTCCCCCGCATTTTTCGCCAACTTTGGCAGCTGGCTGCCGCCGAAGAGCACGACGATCGCGATGATCAAGACGTACAACGAATCAGATCCGAAAATGCTTGCAGTCACGCGTCCTCCCGAGTGATCTGGGCCGGCTGCCCCTATCGTACCGGTCGTGGTACCTCTGCCGCAGGGCGGCCGCCAAGAGATCTCCGACAACGTGCTCGAGTGCGTCGTCAACGTGAGCGAAGGTGCCGACAGCGCCCTCCTCGGCCGGCTTGTCTCGGCATGCGGGCGCTCCTTACTGGACGTCCACTCCGACAGCAGCCACAACCGTTCCGTACTGACCCTGGGCGGGGAGGGAGGCGTCGTCGGGGAGGCGGCGAGGGCGCTGGCAGCTGCGGCTCTCGAGCTCCTCGACCTCCGCGGGCACGCCGGCGCCCACCCCCGCTTCGGCGTCGTCGACGTCGTGCCTTGGGTGGCGCTGGAAGGCTGGCCGCTGCGCGACCCGCTCCCGGGCACGCAGCCGCAGCCCTGTCCCGAGCGCGCCCTCCAAGCTCGGGACGACTTTGCAACCTGGGCCGCGGACCACCTGGGGCTCCCGGTCTTCCTTTACGGCCCGGAACGCTCTCTGCCCGAGGTGCGCAGGGGAGCCTGGCGCTCGTTGATGCCCGACCTGGGGCCAGGGCGGCCCCATCCCACCGCCGGCAGCGTGGCGGTCGGCTGCCGTCCCCTTTTGGTCGCCTACAACCTGTGGCTGGCGCAGGCCGACTTGGCTCTCGCCAACGAGGTGGCGCGGGCCGTGCGCTCGCCGCTGGTGAGAGCGCTTGCGTTCCCGCTGAGCGACGGCGTGCAAGTGTCATGCAACCTGCTCAGCCCCCTTACCCTCGGGCCCGCCGCCATTTGGGACGAGGTGTCGGAGATGGCGGCTGTCGAGCACGCCGAACTGGTGGGCCTCATCCCCGAGAGCGTGCTCACAGCGACGCCCCAAGAGCGTTGGGCGCAACTCGGCCTGGCGCCAAATTGCACCATCGAATCGAGGCTCCTGAGGACCGGCCATTTTTAACGATGAGGCACGCCGCTATGCCAGCGCACGACGTGCCTCATCGGGGGAAGTTGACCAGAGACGGAGCCTGCTCGCGCTCGCTTAGGACGCCTGGCCGACCCGGTAGGGGGCTCCGTTGCGGCGCCGGCGCAAACGCCGGCGCTCCCGCTCCGAAAGACCCCCCCAGATCCCGAACTTCTCGCTGTTCTCGAGCGCGTACTGGAGGCACTCCTGCCGCACGACGCAGCCGCGGCAAACCTCCTTTGCCTCTCGGGTCGACCCGCCCCGTTCCGGGAAGAACAGGTCCGGGTCCACCCCGAGGCAGTTGGCGGAACGCTGCCACGTAGGTACTTCGCTCTCCAAACGGAGGCTTTTCGCATCTGCCGGCAAATGCAGCAAGCGAACGATGTCAGTCACCAAGCGGCTCCCCTCGCTCTTAGGCGGGCCTTTTGTTTGGCCACCCGGGTGACATACCCGGTATGGCACCTGTGTAACTACGGCGCCTGTAACTACGCGGCGCGTAACTACACGAGTGTTATCTTTGCCCATTTTCGCAGCTAGTGCAAGGGGTGGGCAAAGAAAACCGCCAAACACGACGAAAAGACGCCCGCAAGGGCCGGGCGCCAGAACTCACGCCAAGACGAGGCAGAGGGTGAAAGTCCTCGTCAAAGCCATATTCGTGCGAGCGAACTTGTTGAAAAGGCTGTGGAAAAGTGTGCTGGCGCAATCCGATCGGCAATCCGGGCGGCAGTGCACCGGCGGGGTTAGGCGGGCCGGCGGCCCTTATGACGCGAGAGGTGGCGTGACTCGAGGAAGTCGGAGAGCACGTAGTCGCCGAGGCTGTCCGGCGTCGTGAAGAAAGCCTTGCCGCGGTTGAGCTGTGTCAGCTGTTCGACGAAGCGCCTCAAGTAGCCGGTGGCGTCGAGGGCAAAAATGTTGATGCGGATGCCCTCGCGCGTGCAGCGCCCAACTTCGGAAAGGGTCGCCTGGATGGTCTCCAGGGTCGGGGGGTAGCCGAAGACCGGTTCGCTCGCTCCCTTTGGCCAGTATGCAGTCGGCTCGCCGTCGGTCACCATGATGACTTGTTTGGTACCGCGTTGAGGGGCGAGGAGCTGGCGGGAAAGCTCGAGGCCGTGCTGGATGTTGGTGCCCCAGTCATAGTCCCACGAGACCTCGGGCAGCTCCCGCACTGCGATCGGCCGGGCGTAGCGGGAAAAGCCCACGATGCCCAGGTAATCGGAAGGGAAACGGCCGGTTATCAAAGCGTGGAGCGCCATGGTCATTTTTTTGGCAGCCACGAAATTTCCCCGCATGGGCATAGAGAGCGACAGGTCGAGCATTATCACGGTGGACGAGCGCGCAAGAGCCTCCGAACGCTCAACTTCGAAATCGGCCGGGGAAAGCTCGACAGGCGTCCCCGGGCCCCTCCGGCCGAGCGCGTTGCGCACGGTGCGCTCGATCGACAGGTGGAACGGGTCACCCCACTCGTAAGGTTTCGTCTCGCCTGACCGTTCGTGCCCGATGCCCGGCCGGCCGACCGGGTGCTGCCCGAAACGGTAAGGCGACAGCCGTGTGTAGAGGTCCGCCAGCGCCTGGTCTCCTATCCTGCGGAGGCCCCTCGGCGTGAGGCGCATCCGGCCTTCCTTTTGTTCGACCAAGCCTGCCTCGCGCAACTTGCGGGCCAACTTCCCCAAAGCGTCGAGAGAACGTGCGTCCTCGGCGCCGAGGAGCTCTCGTGCCCTGTCGATGTCCACCTCGGCCAGGGCGCCCGGGCTTGGCGCACCGGCGAGCATCTGCTCGAGCTGGCCGAGGTCGCCCAATTGCCCGACGACTTCGCTCGCCGGCCCGACGCCGAGCGAAAGGCCGAAGGCGCTGTCCTGCCCGGGCCAGGCGGCACTTGTGCCGGGGCCAAGGTTGCTTGCCAACCGCTCGAGCTCGGAACGGAACAGCTCGTCTCCCTGGAGCAAGGCCTCCGACAGTTCGGCCAGCTTGGCGCGTTGCTCGGCGCTCAGTGACTCAAGCAGAGCGCGGGCCGCTGCGAGCTGTTGCTTGATGGCGTCGACAAGCTCTTCGAGGTTCTTCGGGTTGCCGGGGACCATGTCGCCGTAGCGCCCCATGAACCGCTCGAAATCCTGCTGCACGTCCTGGCCGGCCTCGTTGCGCTCGATCATGCGGTTGAGCTCCGAGAGCATCTCCCTCGCCCGCGCGAGATCCTGCGGTGAAGCGTTGGAGAGGGCTGAAGTCATCTGCGAGAAGGCGGACCGGGAAAGCTCTGCCCGCCGCCGCCTCACCCGCTCCAGGAGCTCCCTGAGCCCTGCTACCTGCCGGCCGGAGCCATCGGTGAAGCCACGCTGCATAAGCCTGCGGAGTGCCTGGTCGGCGTCGCCGTGCTCGACGAGCTCGTCCATAAGGCTGCGCAGCACATCCTCGCCGGTCTGGTCGTCCAGCTGCTGGGTACCGTCCCAGCGCGAGTAGCGGGCACGCGGCACTACGACGGCCGCTTTGACCTGTAGACGGCACCACCCGCGTGGGAGTGCTTGTTGAGCCGCTTCGACAGGTGAAGCCCCTCGAGCACCAGCTCGGCGGCAGCAGCGAGGGCGGCGGGGCGCTCGGAGCCGGCGAGCTTGGCGACCGGCGCCCGCAGGCCGGGCCTGCTGCTCAACACTTCGAGGTAGCCGGAAGCGGGCAGGTCGTCACCGACTTCGACTGCCGAGCCGTCGTCAAGCTCGGAGACTGCGGGGCCGAGGTCGCCCGGGTCGACCGACGAGCGGAACACCGCCAGCACCGCTTGCCGCGAAAGCCGCGCGACAAGCTCGTCGTCACCGGTCTCGTCGAGGGTGTCCAACTCGATCTTGCCTGCGCTCGACGATGCCAGGGCGGCCAGGTCGCTTACGCGCGGCACGGCTTCGCTCTCGCCCAGGCGCAGGGCGCGCCGCGTCGCCGCCGCCACCAGCGTCTCATAGTTGGCGACCCCGAGGCGGACCGACACCCCGGAACGCTGGTTGACCTGGGGGCTCTGGCGCGCCAGCTGGGAAATGGTGGCGACGACCTCGGCCATGTAGAGCGGGACATCGACGCTCACCCCGCTCACGTCGACCGGTGCCGCCTCCTGGAGCACCACCCGCACTTCGGTAGCGGTGTCGAGCGGGTAGTGAGTGCGGATCTGGGCGCCGAAGCGGTCCTTCAGAGGCGTGATTATCCTGCCCCTGCTCGTGTAGTCCTCGGGGTTTGCGGACGCGACGAGCATGACGTCGAGGGGGAGGCGGACCTTGTACCCGCGTACCTGGATGTCGCGTTCCTCCAGGACGTTGAGCAAACCGACCTGGATCCGTTCGGCAAGGTCGGGCAACTCGTTTATGGCAAAAATGCCCCGGTTGGTGCGCGGGACGAGACCGTAGTGGAGCGTGAGCTCGTCCGAAAGGTAGCGCCCTTCGGCCACCTTGACCGGGTCGACCTCCCCGATCAGGTCGGCAATCGAAGTGTCGGGCGTGGCGAGCTTTTCCCCGAAGCGGTCGTCCCTGCCCGCCCACTCGATCGGGCACTCGTCGCCCTTTTGGGCGATGAGGTCCTGTGCGTAGCGAGAAACGGGGTGGAACGGGTCGTCGAGGATCTCCGAGCCGGCAACGATGGGGAGCCACTCGTCGAGGAGGTCGGCCAGGCTACGCATGAGGCGCGTCTTGGCTTGGCCACGTTCTCCCAGGAAGATGATGTCGTGCTCGGCCAGCAGCGCGTTTTCCAGGGCGGGCAGGACCGTGCGCTCGTAACCGACCAGGCCTGCGACGACCGGTTCCCCGGAGGCTATGCGGCGGGCCGCGTTGGCCCGGACCTCCGCTTTGACGGGACGGGACTGCCACCCTGAGGCGCGTAGCTCCCCGAGAGTTGCCGGACGCGATGTTTGAGGCCCCTGCATTGGCAAAAGCTACCGACCGGAGGGGAGGTTGCGGCGTGAGGCGCCGCCCGGTTTGTAACCTTGGCGCCGTCGGGGCGCAGAGGAGGGCAGCGGGTTGGACAGCGAACTGGACGGCACCTGGGCCGCCGCCGAGGCCGACGACGACCTGAGGCGGAGGTTCCCCTCGCTCGACTTCGACGACAGCGCCTGGGCGAAGGTGCGCGTACCGGGGCACTGGCGCGCCGAAGCGGACTTCTCCGCCTCGGACGGGCCCATCCTCTACCGCAGGATGTTCGAAGGGCCGGCGCTGGAAGAGGGCCAGCGGGCGTGGGTCGTGATGGAGGGGGCGTTCTACCAGTCCGACGTCTGGCTGGACGGGTCCTACCTCGGCGACACCGAGGGTTACTTTTTCCCCCACTCGTTCGACGCGACGGCACTGCTCAGAGCGCGGCCCGAGCACGTCCTCGCCGTCGAGGTCGCGTGCGAGCGACCTGCGCGGGCCCACGGCAAGAGGGCCTTCACGGGGGTCTGGAGCGACGAGAGCTGTATCGACCCTTCGTACAACCCGGGCGGTATCTGGGCTCCCGTCAGGCTGGCTACCACTGGCCCGGTCCGGGTTTCGTCCTTGCGAGTGGCGTGCACCGAGGCCACCCCCGAGCGCGCCGTGCTCGAGCTGTCGGCCGTGCTCGACAGCGCCGGACGTCTGACAGTCAACCTCGCCACGGAGGTGCGGGCGGCCGGGGCTGGCCCGGGAGGTGATGAGGCGGCCAAAGGGGCGGCAGAAGGAGGCGGGACGGTGGCGAGGGCGGACACCCAGCAGCCGCTGGCGATCGGGCGCAACACGGTGCGTTGGAGGCTCGAAGTCCCTAAGCCTCGCCTGTGGTGGCCGAGCGGGCTGGGCGAGCAGGCTCTTTACGAAGTGCGCGTGGCCGTCGCGCACGAGGGCGAGCAGAGCGACTCCCGCCGCTTGCGCACCGGCCTGCGCCAAGTGAGGGCTCACGACCTTCGGTTTTTCGTCAACGGCGAGAGCCTCTTCCTGAAAGGGGCCAACCTCATGCCGACGAGGCGCGACCTCGCCTACGCATCCGCCGGCGAGGTGGCCCGGGACGTCCACATCGCCCGGGACGCCGGGCTCAATTTGCTGCGCGTTCACGCCCACGTAGGCCGGCCGGAACTGTACGAGGTGGCAGATGAGCTAGGCGTCCTCCTGTGGCAGGACATGCCGCTCCACGGGAGCTACCGGGGGGCTCGCCGGCAAGCGGTGCGCCAGGCCGGCAAGGCGGTCGACCTCCTCAGCCACCACCCTTCCGTCGTAGTTTGGTGCTGCCACAACGAACCCTTCCCGTTTGGCCCCACGGGGACGGGGTGGCGGCCGGCACGGTCGGTTTTGCGTGTCGCAGCCCAGGCACTGCCAAATCCTTACCGCTCGTTGCTCGACCAGAGCACCCGCCGCGCCTTCGAGCGGTCGGACAGCTCGCGCCCGGTGGTGCCCAGTTCGGGCGTCCTGCCCCACCTGGCGCGCGCCTCAGCCAGCCACCTCTACTTCGGCTGGTACCACGGCGAGCCTCGTGACCTCGCCCGTGCAGCCAAGTTGTGGCCCGCCACAACGAGGTTCGTCAGCGAGCTGGGCGCGCAGGCGGTCCCCGAGGGCGACGGGCCAGTTGGCGAACACGACTGGCCGCAACTGCCATGGGACGACCTGGTGCACCATTTCTGTTTGCAGAAGGGGGTTTTTGACAGGCGCGTCCCTCCCGCCGGCTATTCGAGTTACCAGGCTTGGCGGGAGGCGACGCAGGCATACCAAGCCGAGCTGTTGCGCTGCCAGGTCGAAGCGCTCCGTAAGCTCCGGCACCGGCCTACGGGAGGGTTCGCCGTCCACTTCCTGAACGACAGCCAGCCGGCGGTCAGCGCTTCGCTCCTCGACAGCGAGCGGCGGCCAAAGCAGGCCCTTGCATCTTTGGCGGGAGCGTGCGCCCCGGTGCTCGTAGTCGCCGATTGGCCGGCTGCGAGCTACGCCCCGGGGGCAGAGCTTTCATTCGACGTCCACGTGGTTAACGACACCCGCGAGGCGCTGCGAGACGCTGTCCTCGAGGCTCGCGTCGCTTGGCCGGGGGGTGGCCGGGTATGGAGGGTGGCGGGGGACGCAGACGCGCTTGGTTGTACTTTTGTGAAGAACTTCCGGCTGTTCCTGCCGGGCGAGGCTGCCTTCTCACAAGCTGGCGCCCCGTCGCGCGACGCCGGCCCGGAGGCTGAGCGCTTGCCGCTTTGCATCGAGCTCGAGCTGCGATGGGGCGAGGACGGTTCAAGTCGTTCGGTCCGCAACCACTACCGGTCCTGGGCGACCCGGTCCAGGTGAGCCGCCGCCGGCGCGGCGGGTGGTAGACCTGAGAGGTGGCAAGGTTCCTCTCGGCGGAGTGGTTCGACGAGATCGAGGCGGCGACCGGACATGCGGGCCCTGGAGCGGTGCCTGCTGACAGGGGCGCAAGCACCGGCGGTGGTGCGGGCTCCGTGGTGGGCACAGATGGCGGTCGCGGACCGAGCACCCGGGCCGGCAACGGGGGGCGTGCACGTCGCGCCGCACAGGGCGAAGGGTTGGCGCAGCGCGATGAGCCAGGAGCGGGTGGCCCGCCTGTGGTGGTCGAGATTTTGGTAGCCGGCGCACCTCAGGGCGAGGTACGGTACCAGGTAGTGGTGGACGGGGAGAGGGTGCGGGTTTTGCCTCCCGGGTCGGCGTTCAAGACGGCCCAGGTCGTAATGAACAGTGATTACGAGACCTTTTCGGGTATCGCCTCGGGCCGCTTGTCCCCTATCGACGCGCTGTCCAAAGGGATGGCCCGGATTTCGGGTGACACTAGGGCGCTTTATCCCGGGCACGGTGCCCTCTTGGGCGCCGACCTGCTACCGCCCGAAGTCCGGGCGCGTACGACCTTCTGAAGGTTTGATGGTGAATGGCCCGCTACGCGCCCTCGAGGCCCGGCTGGTACCGGAACCCTGAAGATCCCGGTTCACTGCGCTACTGGGACGGCCGGTCCTGGACGGGGCGGGCGCGCCCGCAGCCCTTGTGGGCCTCGAGGGCCGAGCCGTTCGAAACCCTGTACGAAGATCTCGACCGCTCTGTCGAGGGGCCCGTCCGCACAAACGAGCTACGCGAGCCCGTCGCCAGCGGCGCAGGCTCGAGGGAGTGGCTGTCGTGGCGCGCACGCCAGGCTTCGGCAGGGTGGCACCGCGGCCGCAGCGCTCCGCCGGCTTTGCGTGCCAACCCCCAGCGCACAGCGGCACCAAACAGGCATGGCCCGAGCAGGCGCCCCCTGCTGGCAGTTATGTGCCTACTGGTGGTGGCGGTCGGGGTAGTGGTCTCGAGCGTCGCCTTCATTTCCCCGTACGAGACCAAGAGCACGGTCCAGGTCGCCGACGAGCTGGCAGCGGCACGCTTTTCGTCTGCGGCCAACAAGCAGTGCGCCGCCTTCCTGCCCCGCTACCGCGGCACTCTTGCCTGGGGCGACGATGGCCCGACCATCGAGGCGGCAGCGTCGCGCGTAGACCAGTTGAGCCAGCGGATCTCCCTCCTTGTCGCTCCAGTTGCCATCCGCGGGCCGTTGCAGGAGTGGGTCGGCACGCTCAAGGAGTTCGCCGAGGAGCAGGAGCGCTATGCCGGGATAATCGGCCCCGCTACGAGGCTCACCGGTGGCAGGCTCGTGGCTCGCCGGCTGGCTCCTACCGCGCTGGTCAACGCGGCCGAGCTCCGCCAGGAGGCGTCGGAGCTGGCTTCGAGAGCCGACACCTTCAGCGCGACGCTGCAGCTCCAATCGTGCCGCCTCGAGCCCGACCCCGGAACCTAGGGAACGACGAAGAAAAGCTTTCCGATGGTTGCGTTCCGCCGCCGGAGGGGGGATAGTGGTAGTTCATAGCCAAACGGGGCTACTGGCAACTTGGAGGTCAAGCGCAATGCTCTGCGATGTCGTCGACGACCAGTTCCTCACCAAGTACCGCAACCTGCTCGACGCCGAGGACGCGGCGTTCGACGAGCTGGAGCACTGCTACGAGGAGGGGGACCGAGCGAACTTCGACGCCGACCTGTCGGCCTGGCGGGCCGCCGTAGAGCGCAAGCTTTCCTACCTGCACCGCTTGGGCCTCGTCGGCCCGCCTGCTCTGGCTCACTAGACCCACCAAGGTCTGCCTCCCCGAGGCGCCCATCTGCCCGTCGCCGGACGCGGTCCCGGTCGAGGACGAGCGGGCGGCCGGCAAGCGTCGTCGGCCCGCCTGCTGAGGCGTTGCCTCGCCGGTTAGGGGGTCATGGGATCAGGCCGAGCGACGCGACGGCTTCTCGCTCCTCGAGCAGCTCGGCAGTCGACAGCGCGAAGCGCTTTTGCGAAAACTCGTTGAGGTCGAGCCCCTCGACGACCTGGTAGGCCCCCCCCTTCGTCGTCACGGGGAAGGAGCAGTAGACGCCCTTGGGGGCGTCGTAGGCCCCCTCGGACCACACTGCCATCGATGTCCAGTCGCCCTCACGGCTCCCCAGGGCCCAGTCCCTGACCGCTTCGAGGGCGGCATGAGCAGCCGACGCAACGCTCGACGCTCCTCGGGCTTCGATGACGGCGGCGCCGCGTTGCTGGACGGTCGGGATGAAGACCGACTCGACCCATTCCTGCCCGCCGACCGCTTCGAGCGCCGGCCGCCCCTTGACCCTTGCGTGGAAGATGTCCGGGTACTGGGTCGACGAGTGGTTGCCCCAGATGGAAACGCGGGTGACCTCGCCCGCCGGCGCGCCCGCCTTGGCTGCCACCTGGCCGACCGCCCGGTTGTGGTCGAGGCGGGTCATGGCGGTGAACTGCCGGGGAGAGAGGGGCGAAGGACCTATGCCGGCGTTGTGGGCGGCGATGAGGCAGTTAGTGTTGGCGGGGTTGCCAACGACGAGGACTCTGACATCGCGTTTGGCACTGGCGGCGAGGGCTTTGCCCTGCACGGTGAAAATGGCGCCGTTGGCTTCGAGCAGGTCGCGCCGTTCCATGCCCTTGCTGCGGGGACGGGCGCCGATGAGCAGGGCGATATCCACATCACCAAAAGCCTCTTCGGCGTCGGAGCTGGAGGTGACAGATGTGAGCAGCGGGAAGGCACAGTCCTCGAGCTCCATCACGACGCCACTGAGCACGCCGAGGGCCTGAGGGATTTCGAGGAGCCGCAGGGCGACCGGCTGGTCGGGCCCTAGCATTGCGCCACTCGCGACCCGGAACAGGAGCCCATAAGCGATCTGGCCGGCAGCGCCGGTAACTGCGATGTTTATTGGTTGCTTTGTCATTTTGCGGGCCCTCGGACCTGTCTCAGAGGCGGTCGATAATTGCGCTGGCAAACTCGGAAGTCTTTACTTCTGTGGCGCCTTCCATCTGCCTTGCAAAGTCGTAGGTTACGACGCCGTCGGCGATGGTTTGTCCCATCGCCCGCACTATGTCATCTGCGGCGTCCTGCCAACCGAGGTGCTCGAGCATGAGCACGCCCGAAAGGAGCACGGACCCGGGGTTGACCTTGTCCTGCCCGGCGTACTTGGGGGCGGTGCCGTGAGTGGCCTCGAAAATCCCGTGCCCGGTTACGTAATTGATGTTGGCACCGGGTGCGATCCCGATGCCACCCACCTGCGCGGCGATCGCGTCGGACAGGTAGTCGCCGTTCAGGTTGGTGGTGGCTATCACGTCGAACTCGTCGGGACGAGTGAGCACCTGCTGGAGGGTGATGTCGGCGATGTTGTCCTTCACGAGGATCTTGCCGTCAGGCTTGCCGCCGCACTCCTCCCAGCTGACCGCCACGTCGGCAAACTCGTCTTTCGCCACTTCGTAACCCCATTTGCGGAACGCTCCCTCGGTGAACTTCTGGATATTGCCTTTGTGCACGAGCGTCACCGACTTGCGGTCGTGGTCGACCGCGTACTGGAGGGCTGCACGCGCAAGGCGTTTGCTGCCGGTGACCGACACGGGCTTGATGCCGATCCCCGAGTCGGGCCGCACCGTCCAGCCAAGCTCGTCGTGGAGCATCTCGATAAGGCGCTTGGCCTCGGGCGTGCCCTCTTCGACTTCGAGGCCTGCGTAGATGTCCTCGGTGTTCTCGCGGAAGATCACCATGTCGACGAGGTCGGGCCGCTTGACGGGGGAGGGGACGCCCGCGAACCACCTGACGGGGCGGAGGCAGACGTAGAGGTCGAGAAGTTGGCGGAGAGCGACGTTGAGGGAGCGGAAGCCACCTCCCACGGGAGTGGTGAGCGGGCCCTTTATGCCTATGAGGTAACCACGGAACGCGTCGAGGGTCTCCTCGGGGAGCCAGTTGCCCGTCTCCTTGAAGGCTTTTTCGCCCGCAAGCACTTCGGTCCATGCGATGCGGCGCCCTTGGCCCCGCTTGGCCACAGCGGCGTCTATAACGCGCTTGGCCGCCGGCCAAATGTCGACGCCCGTGCCATCGCCCTCGATAAAGGGGATGACGGGCTCGTCCGGTACCCGCAGCCGGCCGTCCGGGCCCATTGTGATCTTGTCTGACATGGCTGGCCAGCCTACCGAGCGGGGCGGCGGGGGACTAATGGGCCGCTCCGACGGCGTTATGGTGGGCGAGTGGCTCCAGAGGCCCGAGCCCTTGCAAGCGCTCCCGAGGGCGTGGTGCTCGGGGACAACCTGAGCGTGCTGCGGTCGATGCCCGGCTCCTGCGTGGACCTCGTGTACATCGACCCTCCCTTTGGGACCGGCCACCCGCAACGCCTCGAATCGATCCGCACAGGTGTGGGCGAGAGGGAGCGCACGGGGTTCGCCGGGCGCCGGTACCGCTTCGACGTCGTCTCGTCGTACAAGTATTCGGACGAGATGACGCTCGACGAGTACCTGGCCTTCCTGTTCGAGCGGCTCGCAGAGATCCACCGGGTGCTGCGGGAGACGGGCTCGTTGTACGTCCACCTCGACCATCACGCCGTCCACTACGTGCGCCTCATGCTCGACGAGATCTTCGGAGCGGAAAGGTTCCTCAACGAGGTCATCTGGGCCTACGACTTCGGGGGCCGGGCCCGCGACCGCTGGCCACGCAAGCACGACAACATCCTTTGGTACTCGAAGTCCCCCCGCTGGACCTTCAACAGCGCCGACATCGACAGGATCCCCTACATGGCACCCGGCCTGGTCGGGCCGGAGAAGGCCGCCGCCGGCAAGTTGCCCACCGATACCTGGTGGCTCACGATCGTGCCGACCAACGGCTCCGAACGGACCGGTTACCCGACCCAGAAACCGCTCAAGTTGCTCGAACGGGTCGTCGCCGCCTCGAGCAACAGCGGCGACCTCGTAGCTGATTTTTTCTGCGGGAGCGGGACGACGGGAGCGGCGGCGAAGAAGCTTGGAAGGCGCTACCTCTTGGTGGACGACAACCCGGACGCGATAGCGATCACGAAGGAGCGGCTCGGGCCTGACGCGTGGGCCGCCGACGGGTGACAGACGCCGGCGGGTGGTTCTGGGCGGCGGGTGTCGCTGGACGGCGGTAAGAGGCGGCGGTGCTTCAGGCGGCCGGAGCGGGTACCCCCAGGCCAAGGTTGACATAGATCTGCCGCGTCGCCTCGGAGCGGTTGAGGGTGTAGAAGTGGAGGCCCGGAGCACCCTTTTCGAGCAACTGGGCGCAAAGCTCCGTGGCTGCCTCGACACCGGTCTTTGCGACTTCGTCGGGCCCGCCGCGATCGCCCGCCCGCTGGAGACGCTCGGCGAGCCAGCCGGGCACCGCGCAGCCCATCGTCGCCAGGCCGGGGATCGACTTGATGCTTACCACGGGGAGGATCCCAGGGAGCACGGGCTTGTCCATCCCCAGCTTGTCGAGGTCGTCCACCAGGTGCAGGTAGTCGGACGCTTCGAAGAAGAACTGCGTGACCGCGAAGTCGGCCAGCCGCAACTTCCTTTCCAGGTGGCGCCGGTCGGCGGCGATGCTGGTGGCACGAGGGTGCCCGGCGGGGTGGGCAGCCACGCCGATAGAGAAGCCGCCGATCGCCCTGGCCAGCTCGACGAGCTCCATCGCGTGCCCGAGCTCTCCTCGTTCCCCCTCGGGGCCTTCGAGCGGGTCACCTGCGAGCGCCATCAGGTTTTCGATGCCTGCCTTGCGGAAGCTCACGAGGATGTCTGCCAGCTCGAGGCGGGTATGGCCCGCACAAATGAGGTGGGCCATCGGGTTGAGGCTGGTCAGGCGCAACATCGAAACGACGATGTCCGTCGTCCGCTCCCGCGACGAGCGACCGCCGCGGTACGTGACCGAGACGAACGAAGGGCGGAGGGGTTGGAGGTCGAGCAAGGTCCGGACCAAGCGCACCTGTTCGGCGTCGTTTTTGGGTGGGAAGAACTCGAACGAGTACGTCCGGCCGTGGGCGAGCAGGTCGGACACCTTTGCCATATGTCAAGGATAAGGGCCGGGCGAGCGGGGTGCTCAGAGATTGCCGGGCTCGCCGGGTGCCGGGCACGGTCGCCGGGCCGGACAGCCGCCCGCCCGCTGCCCTCCGGCGCTCGGCGATCAGGCGGCGCGGGCTGCAGCCGCAGCGGCCGCCTGGGCGGTGTTGCGCAGGAGCATGGCCACGGTCGTCACGCCGACGCCGCCGAGCCTGGGTGTCACCCAGCCGGCGACCTCGGCGCAGCGCTCGTCGACATCGGACAGGACTCGCCGCCCCTCCCAAGTGATGCCGCCCCCGATCACGCAAGAACCCGGAGCGACGACGTCAGGGGTGATCATGTTTGGGACGCCGGCTGCGCCGACGACGATGTCTGCCCGGCGGGTGTGCTCGGCCCACTCCTTTACCCCTGTGTGAACGACCGTGACTGCCGCATTTGCGCCGGGTTCCTTCAAGGAAAGGAGCATCGCGAGTGGCCGCCCGAGCGTCGGCCCGCGGCCTACTACCACCACGGACCTGCCCTCCACGGGGACCTCGTAGTACGAAAGCATCGCCTGGATGCCGAGGGGGGTGCACGGCCGGGGGTGGCCCCTCTCTCCGAGAGCGAGGTAGCCGAGGTTGGCGGGGTTGAGGCCGTCCACGTCCTTGGAAGGCCGCACCCGCGCGACGGCTTCGGCATAATCGAAACCTTCCGGGACAGGGTTTTGCACCAGGAACCCGTCGACAAGTGGGTCGTTGTTGAGGCGGTCCACAGCATCGAGCAGGTCCGCCTGGCTGCCAGTCGCCGGGACGCGCACGTCGACCGACACGATGCCGTACCGCTCGGACGTCTCGTGCTTGCGCGCCACGTAGTGCACGCTCGCGGGGTCGTCCCCGACCAGGACGGTGCCGAGGCCAACCGACTTGCCTTTTTGGCCCAGCTGCTCGACGAGTTGAGCCACTTCCGCCAAGGCCGCCTCAGCGACCGGCGCACCGGACATGACGATCGCGGCCAAAGCTCACCTCCACAAGGGGCGACATTGCAACTGGGCAGGGCGCACTATTGGCCGGCGGTCCTTACTCAGTGCCGGAACTGGCGCTCGCCTGTAAAAACCATAGCAATCCCGTGCTCTTCTGCCGCGGCTATCACCTCGGCGTCCCGCACCGAACCTCCGGGCTGGGCGACGCACGAAATGCCTGCCGTGGCGATCATGTCGAGACCGTCGCGGAAGGGGAAGAACGCGTCGCTTGCGCCCGCCCCGCCGCGGGCTCGCCCTGCCGCCCGCGCAACTGCGAGCTCGCCCGGCGATACGCGGTTTTGCTGACCACCTCCGGTACCGACGGCCATGCCACCAGCGACGAGCACGATGGCGTTAGACTTGACGGCGGCGCAGACTCGCCACGCGAGCTGGAGATCGACCCAGTTTTCCTCGCTGGGCTTGCGGGAAGTGACGACCTCCCATTCGCCGGGACCGCGTTCGAGGCGGTAGGGGCTCTGCACGAGCCAACCCCCGCTCACCTGCCGTACGTGCCAGCGGTCCACCGACGGGGGTGGGGCGGAAAGAGCTCTCATGTTCTTGCGCTTCTTGGCGAAGAGGTCGAGAGCCTCGGCACTGTACGAGGGGGCGATCACGACATCGGCCTTGGCGTTGGACACCATCTGCTCGGCAAGTTGCCCGTCGACCGGGGCCGACAGCGCGACTATCCCGCCAAAGGCCGAAACCGGGTCACATTCGAAAGCTCTTTCGTAAGCTTCGAGCAGGGTCGAGGCCACGGCGGCACCGCACGGGTTGGCGTGTTTTATGACCACGGCCGCGGCCGGCCCTAGGTCGGCGATGTCGTGGACGAGCTGCCAAGCGGCATCGGCGTCGTAGAGGTTGAGGTAGGAGAGCTCGAGGCCGCCGTGCTGCACGACGCTGTCCCACCAGCTGTGGGTGCCAATCGTGCGGTAACGTGCGCCGGTTTGGTGCGGGTTTTCGCCGTAACGGAGCGGTTGGGCCAGCTCCAACGAGAGGTGGAAGGTGGGCGGGAGCACGTTTTTTTGTTGCTCCGGCTGCTCCGTCGTCCCGCCGGAGGCCACGGCCTCGCTCAATTGGCCATCCAACCAGCCGACGATGGCTGAGTCGTAAGCAGCAGTGTGGGCAAACGCCTTCCTCGCGAGCCGTTGGCGGAGGTCTTGTGGGACTTCGGTCGTTTTGACGAGACTTTCGACGAGCTCGGGATAGTCGTCCGGATCGACGGCGACGGCGACCCGGGACCAATTTTTTGCGGCC
>Ga0335072_10002042_pt1 | contig 31838 bp, 24 predicted proteins | sample Lox_Sample_21_FD_206725 | JGI IMG/M metagenome (GOLD analysis project Ga0335072, IMG submission 206725) | Soil microbial communities from Loxahatchee National Wildlife Refuge, Florida, United States - Lox_Sample_2.1 | ecosystem: Environmental > Terrestrial > Soil > Wetlands | place: USA...
ACCCAAGGCGTCGTGCGCGCGACGAATTCCTCGAGGAACAGGGCCGCGGTGACCGCGCCCGCGAAGCTGCCGTCCGAGACGTTGTTGATGTCGGCGACTTTGGAATCGAGCATCTTGCGGTAGGGGCGCCAAAGCGGGAGCCGCCACAAGGGATCGCCCACGCGCGCCCCCGCCGCGAGGAGCGCGTTCGCGACCCCGTCGTCGTTCGAGAAGAGCGCCGGAAGCTCGGGCCCGAGGGCGGTGCGCGCGGCCCCCGTGAGGGTCGCGCAATCGACGATCAGGGCCGGCTTCTCCGAATCCGCCTCGGCGAGCGCGTCGGCCAGGATGAGGCGTCCCTCGGCGTCGGTATTGCCGATCTCGACCGTGATCCCCTTCCGGCTCCGCACCACGTCGAGCGGGCGCATCGCACTTCCTGCGACGCTGTTCTCGACCGCGGGGATCAGGAGGCGCAAGCGCACCGGAAGCCGCGCGTCCATGATCATGCGCGCGAGGGCGAGCAAGGTCGCGGCCCCGCCCATATCCTTCTTCATCGTGAGCATGCCGCCGGCACTCTTGAGGTCGAGGCCGCCCGTATCGAAGCACACGCCCTTCCCCACCAGCGTCACCTTGGGCGCCTTGGCGTCGCCCCAGACGAGGTCGACCAGGCGCGGTGCGCGCGTCGAGGCGCGTCCCACGGCGTGCACCAGCGGGTAATTGCGCTCGACCAAATCGTCGCCCACGATCGTCGAGAAGCGCGCGCGATAGCGGCGCGCGACCGCCTCGGCGGCGGCGGCGAGCTCTGCCGGCCCCATGTCGGAGGCGGGGGTGTTGATGAGGTCGCGCGCGAGGCAGATCGATTCGGCCGCGCGCAGCACCGTTTCCTTGTCCGAGCCCTGCGGCCAGACCAGGCTCGCGCCGAGCTTCGGCGCTTTCTTGTAGGCGGCGAAGCGGTAGGTCCCGAGCGCCCAACCCAAAGCCGCGTCGGTCGCGGCCTCGGGTGCCAGCGCCAGGTCGATGCGGTAGGTGCCCGCCGGGAGGCTCGCGGGCAGGCCCGCCAAGCTCCACAGGCTCTCGGCGCCGACGCCCAGGAGGATGCGCTGAAGCGCGCCGTTCTTCCCCGGGACGAGGCTCAGCGCGCCCGGCGCCGCCTTGAAGCCGGTCGCGCGCGCCCACGCCGCCGCCGCCTTCCCCGGCCCGGCGAGCCAGCGGCCGAGGCCGGATTCGGCGATGGGCGTGATGGGGACCGCGTGGCGCGCTCGCTCGACCAGCTGGAACGGCATGGGCTCCCTCGAATGGCAAATCTCGTCGGCCCCTGCGCGGGGCCAGGTGGGACGGGCGCAACTATAGCGCCCTTCCCCGCCCGGTGCTCAAGAGGGCGTCCTCAATCGGGTCGAGGACCGGGTGGCGCCGAGCGCGGCTTGAAATTAGGATCGGCGCCCGGCGCTGCCTGTGCCGCCCGCTCAAGTCGCCGCCCAAATCGCCCAACCCCGGGAGCTTTCCATGGCCGCCATTCAGCTCGTGATCGGAGACAAGGCCTATTCTTCCTGGTCGCTGCGTCCCTGGCTCGCGCTCAAGATGATCGGCGTTCCGTTCGAGGAAATCCGGATCAAGCTGCGCCGCCCCGAGACGCGCGCCGAAATCCTGCGCCATTCGCCCTCGGGCAAGGTGCCGCTTCTGAAGCACAAGGGCGTCGAGCTGTGGGAGTCGCTCGCGATCCTGGAATTTCTCGCCGAAACCTATCCGGCAGCACACCTCTGGCCCGAGGACGCCGCCGCACGCGCGCGCGCGCGCGCCGTCTCGTCGGAGATGCATGCGGGCTTCGCGCCGCTGCGCCAGCACATGTCGATGGACGTGACGCGGGACCTGCGGGGCCAGGGGATGGGCGAAGGTGTGGCGTCCGACATCGCGCGCATCGAGGAAATCTGGTCCGGCTGCCGCGCGGCCTACGGCGCGGGCGGGCCCTATCTCTTCGGCCACTTCACCGCGGCCGACGCGATGTATGCGCCGGTCGCGACGCGCTTCGTGACCTACGGGACAACGCTCTCGCGCGCGAGTGCGGCCTACCGCGACGCGATCATGGCGCTGCCGGCGATGAAGGAATGGATCGCGGCCGCGAAGCGCGAGGTCGCCTGAGCCCCTATTGCGCGGGCGGCGGCGTCGGGATCGGCGGGTTCTGGGTCGGCGCCGGGGTCGGCGTCGGGCTCGGCGTCTTGGCGACCGCCTCCTTGATCAGGCCGACCTCGCGGTAGAAACGCTCGGCCCCCGGATGGAGCGGGATGTCGACGCCGTCGAGCGCGGTCGCGAGGGTGATCTGGCGCCCGTCGGGGCCGCCCGTATCGAGGAGCTTGCGGGCGTTCCCGTTCCACAGCGCCTTGGTGATGCCGTAGACGAGCTCGGCGTCGACGTTGGACGAGGTGAGCCAGACCGCGGCGATGCTGAGGGCGGAAACCTCGCCCACCCCGCGATAGGTGCCGGCCGGAATGGTCGCGAGGCCGAAGGAGGAATGGGCGCGCTTGAGCTCGGCGAATTTCTGGTCCGAGATCGGCAGGAGCCGGATCGGCACCGACTGGGCGAGGTCGGCGATCAGGCCGTTGGGGGCGCCCGCCACCATGAAAAGGGCGTCGATGCGCTGGTTCTTGAGCGCGTCGGTCGCCTCGCCGGGCTTGAGCATCTGGTAATGGACCTGATTGCGGCGCACCCGGTAGGCGTCGAGGATGAGCTCGGCGTCGAGCAGCGTGCCCGAGCCCTGGGCGCCGACGCCGATGCGCTTGCCGCGGAGATCGCGCACGTCGCGGATGCCGGAATCGGCGCGCACGACGATCTGCACCTCCTCGCGATAGAGACCGGCGATGGCGCGTAGCGTACGGACCGGCGCGCGCGCGAAGCGGTCGCGCCCGGCATAGGCGTCGTGCGCGACGTTGGCCTGGCTCAGGCCGGATTCGATGCGGCCCTTGCCGATCAGCTCGACGTTCTCGACCGAGCCCTGGGTCGATTGCGCGATCGCGATCAGGCCGGGGACGCCGCAACTCCCGCCCTGGTCGCAGCTACGCGCCCCGGGCGGGCTCGAAATGGCGCTCGCGATCAGCCCGCCGATCGGGAAATAGCTCCCGTCCGAGGCGCTGGTGCCGATGCGGAAATAGCGCAGGGCGGGCTGCTGCTCCTTGTCCTGGGCGAACGCGGGGGCGGACGCGGACGCGAGCGCGGACGCGCTCAAGAGGGCGGCGGCGAGCACGAGGGCTGCGGCGCGGGCCCAGGGGCGCCAGGCAGAGGTGGGGAACGAGGCCATGGTGTCACTCGAATTCGGCGGCGCGCATTATTAGCCCTATGCCGCGCGCAAGCAATCGCGGACCCGGCCGCGGCGAGGGTTTTTTTGCCGCACCCATCAGCGCCCGCCGTCGCGCAAGACCAGGAGCTCGACCGTGGCGCGCCAGAGGCGGATCACGTCCGGCACCGCGTCCGGCGTGAGCGAGGCGTGGCGCAGATGGTCGAGGAGGTAGAGATGCACGCGGGCCGGGCCGATTTCGGCCGCGAGCTCGTCCGCCAGGGCGACGCTTTGGCCGTAGGGGACGATCGAGTCGTCCTTGCCGTGGATCAGGATCACCTCGGCATTGAGGCGCGAGAAATCGCGCCGCGTGAGGTCGAGGGCGTCGATTTCCTGGCGGATACCGGGCGGCAGGGTCGCGATCAGGTCCGGCACGGCGGCGAGCGAGCGGTTGTCGAGGAGCGCCATGACCGCCCGCCCCTCGGGCCCGAGTTGGGCCTCGAGCGGGGCGATGTCGGCATCGAGGTTCGCGAGCTTGGCGCGCGCGATGCGCTCGAGCCGGCCCCGGTCGGCGAAATCGTCGAGCCGGGCCGCGTTCGCGAGCACGAACACCCATTTTCCGTAGGCGTTGGGGGTGCCGCGGCGCCAGGCCCCGTTGGGGTCCGGGCGCCAATAGCCGGTGGTGAAGAAGGTGATGACGTCGGTCGTGGAATAATAGCCGCCGAGGCCGACGAAGAAGTCGATGCGGTCGACGAGACGCTTGTCGAGCGCCGCGATCAGGGCCGGGCCGACGCCGTAGGAGACCGCGGCGATGCCGAAGGGCGTTCCCGCCGTCTCGAGGCTCGCGAGATAGACCGCCGAATCCGCGACGCCCACGATGTCGTCGCTGCTGATCCGGAGCGTGCGCGGGCCGGGGAGGTCGGGCACCAGCACCAGGAACTCGTGCTCGGCAAGCGCGCGCGCCACGTTGACGAGGCGCGGGTCGTCCTTCCCCGCCTCTGACGCCCCCGGCACCAGGAGGATCGCGGCGCGCGACGTCGGGACCGAGCCGTAGAGGTCGCCCGTGTAGGCGCGGCCCTCCTCGCGCCACTCGACCGCGTGCGACGGGATCGCCTGGACGTCCCGGCTCGCGATCTCGGCCATGAGCTCGGCCGCCTCGACCTCGCGCGGGGGTGCTTCGCGCAGCACGACGATCGCAGCGGCAGCGAGTGCCACAGCCAAAAAGCCAACGAGCCAGAAAAGCCGCGCGCGCGTCATGGCTCACCGTCGCACAGTCAATGCGCGATTTCACCTTCCCCGTAACGCAAACGCGCCGGCGCCGGCTTCGCGCCACCCTGTCCCCCGAGGGGCAAGGGAAAGGGCGCCGGGTGCGATCTAGGATTTCGGCTTGGCCGCTTCCTTGGCCTCGACCAGGTCGGAGAAGCTCTTATCGAGGGTCGAGAGGTCCGAGCCGTTGAGGGCGAAAAGCCAATCCTTGGCGCGCGCCGCGAGCGCTTGCATGTCGTCCGCGACCTGGAACGGCGTCTCGAGCTTGGCCGAGCCGGACTCGTCCGCGGCGGCCGGGGCTTTCGCGGGCATCTTCGTCCCGGCCTTCGACTCGGCCTTGGTTTTGGCCGCCTCGGCCGCGACCTTGGGCTCGACGCTGGCCGCGATCTTGATCCAGGTCTTGTCCCCTTGCCGGTAGAGGCTGAGATCGATCACCGCACCGTCGAAACTCTTGTAGTCGAGCGTGCGCAAAAGTGTCGCGTCGGGGGCGAGGTCCTTGGCCGGCAACACGTCGTCGGCGATGAGCGCCGAAAGCGCCTCGCCGATCTGGTTCACGTCGAAGCTCGACTTGACCTTCTCGTCCGCGGGCACCTGCTCGAGGGTGAAATCGCCGTCGCCCGGCTTGGCCTTGACGAGCGTATAGGCGCGGTCGTCGACCGGTGTGGGCGTCTTGGCGCCCGCCGTCTTGGCCGCGAGCGATTTCGCCTCGGCCGCCGTCGGCGTCACCGCGACCGACTGCACCCGGTTAGAGTCGAGCGTCACGATGTCGCGCGCCATCCAGGTCTTGATGTCGTCGTTGCGCTGGAGATTGCCGGTCGCGAGCCAGGACCGGGCCTCGCTCGGCTTCCGCACGTAGATCTCGGTCGCGTTGCTCTCGCCGCCGAGCGGCATGCGCGTCTTCCCCAGGATGAGGCTCGCGAGCACCGCACCCTTGGCGTCCTCGACCGTGATCTCGGACGATTTGGCGCCCTTGGCACTCGGGTCCGAAACCTCGAGGCGCGGATAGAGCGACGGCTGGGCCGTCTTGGCGTCGAGCGTGCGCAGCTGCGCCAGGGCCACGAGCGTGCCCTTCACGAGATCGTACTTCGCGGGAAAGCCGTATTTGTCGGCGACCACCCAGTTCGAGCCGTTGCGCTCGATGGTGAATTTCTTGCCCGAACTCTCGATCACGATCTTGGCGGCGTCGTTGATCTCGCCGGCGAAGCCCGGAAAGAGGAGCCCGCCGCCCGTCGAATGGTTGAAGGCCGGGCTCTCGGAATTGACCACGATCGCGCCCGCCGTGAAGAGGAGCGTCGCGATCGCCAGGAAGACGAGCGTTCTCGGTTTCATGGCCGCGCCCTCATCCCTGGCCGTAGCGCTTGCGCCGGCGCGCGGCGTTGATCCACGCGAGCACGAGCGCGAAGATGCCGATCAGGATCGGCATGAGGCCGATATTGACGAACTTGAGCACCGCCTCGAGCCGGTCGATGTCGACCTGAAGCGCGTGCTGCACGTCGCGCAGACTCTTGCGCGTCGCGATCAGATCGTCGCGGAACTTGTCGATCTCGGTCTGCTGGGCGGCGGAAAGAATCTGCTTCGAGCCGGCACCCTCCTTCTGGAGCGAGGCGAGCTTCTTGCGCGTGTCCTCGAGCCGGTCCTGGAGCGCCTGCGCCTTGGCGAGGTAGCGCGCGTCGGCTGCGGCGCGGAGCTTCTGCACCAGCGTGAAGGGACGCGACGAGAGCGAGCGCGCGCGCAGGCTCAGGAGCGCCGACGAGCCCGCGAGGTTGTCGAGCGCGTTCATGACGAAATCGCCGTTGCCCGAAGTCGGGGTCACCACCTGCTGGCCGAAGAAATCCTGGGTCGAGACCCAGAAGCGGTCGTTGAGCATGTCGGCGTCGGCGACCACGATCACGTTGATGGGCTTGACCGACTGCTCGAGCCAGGAGCCGGGCTTGGGCGCCGCGGCCTTCGCGGCCGCGCTCTTGTCGGCACCCGGCTTCGTCTCCGCCTTCTGCTCGACCGGAGGCCCGTCGGGGAACGCGCTCCGGACGTTGCCGGTGATGCGCGCGGCGAGTGTCAACACGTGCCCGCCCGGCTTGTAATGCGCGAGCAGCCCCATGGGATCGGGCAGCATGCGCACGTCGCTGGCCGGAATCTCCTCGGCGTCGGCGTCGGTGCGCAGAAGCGGCGTGAAGCCGATGGTCGCGCCCTTCTCCTTCTCGAGGATGCCCGGCGTCGGCAGCACCAGGCTCGAGAGATCGGTCGTCACCACGTCGTTGGGATCGATCTCGTCCTGGCCGAGCGAGAGCCAGGCGACGTAATCGACGGCCTCGGAGCGCCCGTTGACCGGCGCCTGGACGCGCGTCGCGAGATCGCGGTCGCCCGCCACCATGCCGGGCACGAGCTCGATGCCCCAGGCGTTGAACAGGCGCGGGAGATCCGAGCTCGTGGCGCCGGTCATCATCATGGGCGACGGGCCGGCGTCGGTCTCGGCGTTGGGATCGACGAAGATGAGCGCGCGGCCGCCGCCCAGGATGTACTGGTCGATCGCGAACTGCGTCTTCAAGGACAGGTCCTTCGGGTGCACCACCATGAGCACGTCGATGTCCTTGTCGATCTTGCCCGTGCCGTCGTCGAGGTCGCGCACGTCGAATTCCTGGCGCATCTCGGACATGATGGTCCAAGGCGGCGTGCTCTGGCCGCCCGCCATCGGATTGCCGTAGGAGCCCTCCATCGGCAACGAGCTCAGCACGCCGACGATCTTCTTCTTCGGATGCGCGAGGGTGGAGATCAGCTTCGCGACGTCGTATTCGAGGAAGCGCTCGCGGTCGGGCTGGAAGAAGGCGATCGAGGCCTCGTCGTCGGTCGAGTTGGTGCCCGCGAGGCCGAAATAGACCTGCTCGCCGGATTGCCCCACGGGCACGCCCTGAAGGCCGAAGCTCTCGGCGCGGTCCTCGGCGTCGGTGAAGGGCTCGGGATCGTAGAATTCGAGGCGGATCTTGCCGCCCGACAGGCTCGCATAGCGCTCGAGCAGCTCGCGCACGCGCGCGGCGTAGTTGCCGAAGGTCGGCAGCGCCTGGCCGAGACGCTGCGAGAAGTAGAAGCGAAGGGTGATCGGCTCCTTGAGGCTCTGAAGCAGTTGGCGCGTGCCCTGGGACGGCGTGTAGAGCCCGCCCTGGGTCAGATCGAGGCTCGCGTCGCGGAACGCACCCTGGGCGAAGATGTTGACTGCGAAGAACAGCGCCACCGCGAGCACGAGGCCGATCGCGGCGGTGGTGGTCCGGTCGAGGGAGGAAAGGCGCTTCATCGGTCCCTCGTCACGCCGATTTCTTGAGGTCGACCAGGACCACGTTCGCGAACAGGAACAGGCAGATGAGCGAGCCCAGGAAGATCACGTCGCGCAGATCGATGACGCCCTTCTTGATCGCGTTGAAGTGGGTGAGGAAGCTGAAGGACGCGACCGCGTCGACCAGGACCTGCGGCATCCATCCCTCGACGAAGTTGAGCACCAGGTTGGTGCCCGAGAGCGTGAACAGGAAGCACGCCGCGCACGCGACCACGAAGGCGATCACCTGGTTCTTGGTGAGCGCCGACATGCAGCTGCCGATCGCGAGGAACGCGCCGGCCATGAACAGGCTGCCGATGTAGCCCGCGAGGATCACGCCGTTGTCGGGGCTGCCGAGCACGTTGGCGGTGACCCACATCGGAAAGGTGAGCACGAGGGCCACGGCCGTGAAGGCCCAGGCGGCGAGGAACTTCCCCACCACCGCGTCCGCGACCGAAATCGGCAGCGTGAGCAGGAGCTCGACCGTGCCGGTCTTGCGCTCCTCGGCCCAGAGGCGCATCGAGATCGCCGGGATCAGGAACAGATAGAGCCAGGGATGGAAGGTGAAGAAGGGATCGAGATCGTCCTGGCCGCGCGCGAAGAAATTGCCGATGTAGAAGGTGAGCGCGCCCGCGAGTGCCAAGAACACGATCAGGAACACGTAGGCGAGCGGCGTGGTGAAATAGCCCGCGAACTCGCGCCGGAACACGACCAGGACGTTGCGCATCGCTCTACTCTCCCTCGCCTTCCGTCCCTAGCCGCGGCCCGCGGCGGGCGACGTGGTGATCGAGCGGAACACCTCGTCGAGCTGGCCCTGCTCGACCTTGATTTCCTCGACCTGCCAGCCGCTCGCGAGGGCGGCCTGGCTCACCTCGGCCACGATCGGCCGGCCCGCCTCGGGCAAGACGCGGAACGCGACGGCACCCGGATCCGCGGCCAAGTCCTCGATCGAGGCCACGCCCGCCAGCGCCCCGAGCTTGAGGCGCGCCACCTCCGCCTGGACCCCGCGCAAGGTGAGCGCCACCGCATTGTGGAGACGCGAGCGCGCCTCGAGCTCGGCCGGCGTCGAATCGGCGACCAGCCGCCCGCCCGCGATCACGATCGCGCGGCTGCACACGGCGCTCACTTCGTCGAGCAGGTGGGTCGAGATCACGATCGTCTTGCGCGGCGCCATCTCGCGGATGAGGGCGCGCACCTCGTGCTTCTGGTTGGGGTCGAGCCCGTCGGTCGGCTCGTCGAGGATCAGGACCTCGGGATCGTGCAACAGCGCCTGCGCGAGGCCGACCCGGCGCTTGAAGCCCTTGGAGAGCGTCTCGATCGGCCGGTCGAGCACGCTCTCGATCTCGGTGCGCGCGACCGCGGTCTCGACGCGCTCGACCAGCTCGGCGCCCGAGAAGCCGCGCGCCGCGGCGATGAAATGGAGAAAGCTCGCGGGCGTCATGTCGGCGTAGAGCGGCGCGCCCTCGGGCAAATAGCCGACGCGCTTCTTGACCTCGATCGGCCGCTCGGCAACGTCGAAGCCGCACACCTTGGCGCTGCCGGCGCTGGGGGCGAGAAAGCCCACGATCATCTTCATGGTTGTGGACTTGCCGGCACCGTTGGGTCCGAGGAAGCCGACCACCTCGCCCGGCCGCGCCGTGAAGCTCACATCGTCGACCGCGACGATCGGGCCGAAATGCTTGGCTAGCGATTGAACTTCGATCATTCGACTGCGCCGCCCGTGCCGTACCGTTTCTCTTCGGGCCGTCCGCGTTGCACGTCGGCCGCTTCGATCTCGCCGCCGCACCCGACGCCGGCGTAACGCCGATATAGGCCAGCCCGCGCGCGAGTTAAAGGGGGTCGTTCGATCCGCGCCGCCGATAATTCGCCGATCTGACAAACCGTTCAGCCGCCGCTTGCCGTTTTGCGGCACCGGCACCCGGGCGCATGCCTTTTGCTAATCGTTCGCTAGACACAGGTTTCCGCTCAGCGCGCGGCCTTGCGCTGATCGCCCGAGGCGAGCTCGTGCGCGGGCTCGCCAAGGACGCCACCCGCGGCATCGTCCGCGGCGAGGTCCGCGGACGCCTCCTCCGCTGGCGAGGCTGCCAGGCGCAGCCAGGACGGCCACCAGGACGGCAACGTGAAGTGCCCGCCCTGGAGCCGGTCGAGATAGATGTAGATGACCGGCGTCAGGTAGAGCGTGAGCGCTTGGGAGAAGATCAAGCCGCCCACGACGGCGAGGCCGAGCGGCCGGCGCGCCTCCGAGCCCGCACCGACGCCGAGCGCGATCGGCAGCGTGCCCATGAGGGCCGCCATCGTCGTCATCATGATCGGGCGGAACCGGATCAGGCACGCCTGGAAGATCGCCTCCGCCGGCGCCATGCCCTCGTGGCGTTGGCGCTCGAGCGCGAAGTCGATCATCATGATCGCGTTCTTCTTGACGATGCCGATCAGCATGATGATGCCGACGAAGGCGTAGAGGCTGAGCGTCACGTTGAACAGCATGAGCGTGACGAGCGCGCCCACCGCGGCCGACGGCAGGCCCGAGAGAATCGTGAACGGGTGGATGAAGCTCTCGTAGAGCACGCCGAGCACGATGTAGACCACCACGATCGCCATCAGCAACAGGATGCCGAGGCCCTGGAGCGAGGACTGGAACGCCTGGGCGGTGCCCTGGAAGCTCGTGGTGACGCCGGCCGGAACGCGCAGACTGCGCTCGATCTGCTGCACGCGCGCGACCGCGGTGCCGAGCGAGAAGTCGGGCGCGAGGTTGAACGAGATGGTGACCGAGGGCAGCTGGCCCTGGTGGTTGACCGTGAGCGGGCCGACGCCGTTGGACACGCTCGCGACCGCGTCGAGCGGCACGAGCGAGCCGTTCGACGAGCGCACATAGAGGTGCGACAGCGCCTTCGGGTCGCTCTGGTACTTGGGCGTCACCTCGAGGATCACCTCGTATTGGTCGAGCGAGGTGTAGATGGTCGAAATCTGCTCGGACGAGAAGGCGAGGCCGAGCGCCGTCTCGATCTCGCTCGGCGTCACGCCGAGCGCCGTCGCGCGGTTGCGGTCGATGTGGACCACGAGCTGCGGGCCCGCGACCTGCATGTCGCTGTTGACGTCGAGGAAGCCCGGCTCCTTGCGGAGCGCGTCCATCATCCGGTTGGCGGTGGCGTAAAGCTCGGGCAGGTCGATGTCCTGGAGCACGTACTGGTATTGCGCCTTGGTGAGCTGGCCGCCGATGTTGATGCTGGCCGGATTCTGGATGTAGAGCTTGAGGCCCGGGATGCCGGCGAGCTTCTGGCGCAGCTCCTGCGCCACCTGGTCGGCGGAGAGGGCGCGCTCGGCTCTAGGCTTGAGCTTCAGGAAGATGGTGCCCGAATTGATGGTCGGGCGCGGGCCGCCGGCGCCGACCGACGACATCACGCGATCGACGTTCGGATCCTTGATGACGATGTCGCGCGCCTTGGACTGGTTCCTGATCATGAAGTCGAAGGACGCGTCCTCCGGCCCCTCGGTGAAGATGATGAGGCGGCCCGTGTCCTCGCTGGGGAGAAAATCCTTCTGGATGGTGACGAAGCAGTAGCCGCTCAGGAACAGGGTCGCGAAGAAGGCAACGAGCATCATCGGCTTGTGCTCGAGGCACCAATGGAGGCTCCGGCGGTAGCCCGCGAGCATGGCCTCGAAGCCGCGCTCGGTGAACTGGTAGACGCGCCCGTGGCGCTCGCCCTCGTGGGCGCGCACGAAGCGCGAGCACATCATCGGCGTGAGGGTCAGCGAGACGATGCCCGAGACCGCGATCGCGGCGCAGATGGTGACCGCGAACTCGTGCAGGAGCCGGCCGACGATGCCGCCCATGAACAGGACCGGGATGAACACGGCACCCAGCGAGATCGTCATCGACAGGATGGTGAAGCCGATCTCCTTCGACCCCTTGAGCGCCGCCTCGAGCGGCGTCAAGCCGTGCTCGATATGACGCACGATGTTCTCGAGCATGACGATGGCGTCGTCGACCACGAAGCCGACCGAGAGGGTGAGCGCCATGAGCGACAGATTGTCGAGGCTGTAGCCGAACTGGTACATCAGCGCGAAGGTGCCGATGACCGAGATCGGCAATGCCAACGACGGGATGATGGTGGCGGACAGGTTGCGCAGGAACAGGAAGATCACCATCACCACCAGGATCGCGGCGAGGGTGAGGGTGAACTGCACGTCGTCGACCGAGGCGCGGATCGACTCGGTGCGGTCGTAAAGCACGGCCAAATGGACCGAGGCGGGCAGATGCGCCTCGAAGCTCGGCAGCACGCGCTTGATCGCGTCCACCACGGCGATCGTGTTGGTGCCCGGCTGGCGCTGGATCGCGAGCACGACCGCGCGGGTCTGGTTGTACCAGCTCGCGATCTGGTCGTTCTCGACGCTGTCGACCACCCGGCCCAAATCCTGGTACCGGATCGGCGCACCGTTCTTCCACATCGCGATCTGGTTCATGAACTGCTTGGCGTCGAACACCTGGCCGTTCGCCTGGATGGTGAGCTGCTTGTGCGGGCCGTTGATGGTGCCGAGCGAGAGATTGACGTTCGCCGCCTGGACCGCGGCATTGACCTCGTCGAGGCCGATGTTGCGCGCGGCGAGCGCGTCGGGATCGACCTGGACGCGCACCGCGAACTTCTGCGAGCCGTAGATGTTGACCTGCGCCACGCCGCTGATCATCGAGAGGCGCTGGGCGAGGATGGTCTCGCCGTACTTGTCGACCTCGGAGAGCGGGAGCGTGGGCGAGTAGAGGGCGAGATAGAAGATCGGGAAGTCGGCCGGGTTCACCTTCCGGAAGGTGGGGGGGCTCGGCAGGTTGGGCGGCAGCAGTTTCGCCGCCGCCGCGATCGCCGCCTGCACGTCCTGGCCCGCCGCGTCGATGTTGCGGTCGAGCGCGAACTGGAGCGTCACCTTGGTCTGGCCCAGCGAGCTCACCGAGCTCATGTTGTCGAGGCCCTGGATGGTCGAGAACTGGCTCTCGAGCGGGGTCGCGACCGAGGAGGCCATGGTCTCGGGGCTGGCGCCGGGCAGCAGCGCCGTGACCGCGATGGTGGGGAAATCGACGGTCGGCAGCTCGTTCACCGGCAGCGAGCGGTAGGCGACCATGCCGAACACCACCGCGCCCGCCATGAGCAGCGTGGTCGCGATCGGCTTCCGGATGCAGATTTCGGAGAGGTTCATGGAGCGCCAGTCTCGCTAGCCGATGTCTCGTTGACCGATGTCCCGCTGGCCCATGTCCCGCTGGCCCATGTCCCGCTCAGGCCGCGTTCTTGATGTCGACCCGGGTGCCGGGCACGAGGCGCAGCTGGCCCTCGATCACGACCTTGTCGCCGAGCTCGAGGCCCTTGGTGATGACGGATTCGGTGTCGGTCGTGGGCCCGACCTTGACCGTGCGCATCTCGACCGTCTTGTCGGGCTTGACCACGAACACGTAGGTGCCGTTCTGGCCGCTCTGCACCGCCTGGGACGGCACCACGAGCGCCTGGGACATGGTCGAGAGCGTCATCGCGACGTTGACGAACTGGCCGGGGACGAGGCGCGCGTCCGGGTTCTCGAACGTCGCCTTGAGCTGGATCGTGCCGGTCGAGCTGTCGACCTGGTTGTTGATGAAGGTGACGTGGCCTTGGACCGGCCCGCCCGGGTCTCCGTTGATGGTGACGGCGACCGGCACCGGGCCGAGCGCCATGCGGCGCTGGACCTCGGGCATGGTGTCCTGGGGCACCGAGAAGGAGACGTAGATCGGCGTCACCTGGTTGATCACCACGAGCGCGCTGTTGTCGCTCGCCTTGACGAGGTTGCCCTCGGTCACCAGGAGATTACCGGTGCGTCCGTCGATGGGTGCGGTGATGGTCGAGTAGTCGAGGTTGAGCTTCGCCTGCTCGATCGCGGCCTGGTCGGCATCGATGGTGGCCTTGGCGCTCTCGGCGGTCGCGCGCGCCTGCTCGAACTGCTGCTGGGTCGCGAAGTCCTTCTTGGCGAGGGCGGCGTAGCGCTTCAAGTCGAGATCGGCGCGCACGAGCGACGCTTGGTCGCGCACGAGATTGGCCTCAGCCTGGTCGAGGGTGGCCTTGTAGGGGCGCGGGTCGAGCTGGAACAGGAGGTCGCCCTTGCGGACGATCTGGCCCTCGACGAAGCCGACCTTGAAGATCTGCCCGTCGTCGCGCGACTTGACCGACACGGTCGAGATCGGCTGCACGGTGCCGATGGTGGTGAACTGGACCGGCACGGACTGCTGGGCCACGGTCGCGACCACCACGGGAGCGGGCGGCTGCGCGCGCGCCACGGTCTTCGGCGCGAAGCCGCCTTCGAGCGCGTAGACGCCGGCGCCAAGCGCAAGCAACACCACAACGCCGGTGATCAGCTTCGTGCGCCCCGTCATGTCACCCCAGCCCCTCGCCTAACCGCGGCCGCCTTGCGACGCGACCCCGGTCCCCTTGCTTTCGGCCATTGGCGCCTGCGCCCGGCTTGAGCGCGCGCAATATACGCCATCGGCCAATAGGGTGGAATTGGGATCGCCCAAAGACAAGGCAACGCCCCTAGGGCGCCGCCCCACTCCGCCTGCCTATGCCAAATACGGCCGACCGGGCCGAACCCGGCGCGGCGCCAAGGGTTTCGACCACTTTGCCGCAGCGCACGCAAAGACGCGGCGGGCGGCGTTGGCGGGCCTTCCCTGGACCCAGAACCGCGGCCGGGAGGCCCCGACCGCCGCGCGCGGCAACCTTGGCGCCGGCAGAGTCCTCCGGCAGAGTCCTAATGAATGGCGCCGATCATCATGGTGTCCGGCGCCAGGAAATAGAACCCGACGCCGATCACGATCAGATAGCCGAGCATAAACAGGCACCACCCGAAATTGTGGCGGATGACGTCGCCCTCGTTGCGCACGAAGCGGCTGGTGGAAACGCCCACGCTCGCGGTCTGCGGCGCCACCGGCTTGCCGATCTCGGCGCCCACCGAATTGAGCGTCGGCAGCAGCAAGACCGGAAAGCCGAGGATCTTGCCGACCGCCACCTGGAACGCGCCGAACATGGCGTTGGTCGAGGTGTTCGAGCCGGACAGCGCCACGCCGATGAAGCCCAGGAGCGGGGCGACCACGATGTACCAGACGCCGAGCTTCGAGAAGCCGTTGGCGAGCGAGGCGGCCATGCCCGAGAAATTGAACACGAAGGCGAGGCCAAAGATGAACACGCCCACGAGGCATGCGCCCCACATCTGATGGTAGGTCTTGGTCAACACCTCCTTGAGCTGGGCGCCGCTCAGCCGAAGCAGGAGCGCGACCACGAGCCACGAGGCCGCGATCGCCGAGCCGCCGACGCCCGGCGCCCAAACGAACGCCGCGGTCGCCTTGGCGCCCGGCGCGAGCGAGGAGCCGGCTTGCACCGCGAGCTTGAGGGGCGCGTATTTCGGAATCCCCGACCAGGGGCCGGTCCAGATGACCACGATCACGATCAGCACGATGAAGGGCAGCCAGGCGCGGAAGATTTCGCCCGTGCTCAGCCCGTGCTCGCCGCCGGCAAGCTTGCTCTGCTGTTCGGCCGAGACGGGGGCGCCGCCATAGCCGCGCACGATCTTCGGACGCCAGAACTTGAGCAGGATCAGGATGCACACGAAGCAGGTGATCGCGCCCGCGACGTCGGGAAGATACGGCCCGAGATAGGTTCCGACCGGAAGCTGACCGGCGATGTAGCCGAGCGAGCCGACGATGGCGAGCGGCCACGCCTCCCACATGCCTTGCTTGCCGCTCACGAGATAGAGCAGGACCCAAGGCGGCAGAAGGGCCAGCACCGCCACCACGTGGCTGATCGAGCCCGAGAGTGCCAGCAACGGCAGACCCGTCACCGCGGCGAGCGCGATGATCGGCGCGCCGAGTGCGCCGTAGGAGACGGGCGCGTTGTTGGCGATCGCCGCCACGCGGATCGCGTCGAGATCGGGAATGCCGAGCGTGATCAGGATCGGCGCCACGAAGGCCCAGGGATAGCCGAAGCCGACCAGGCCCTCGAGCAACGCGCCGAACGCCCAGGCGAACAGCATCGTCTGCACGCGCACGTCGGCGGTGCCTTGGGCGATCAGCCAGCGCCGGAATTTCTCGAACACGCCGGTGACCACCAGGGTGTTGAACAGCATGACGCCCCAGACCGTGATCCAATCGACGCTCCAAACGCCGGTGAGCGAGCCGTAGACGTAGGCGCGCGCGCCGTCGCCGATCGGCATGTGCCAAACCCACACCGCGAGGAGGTACGTCACGATCGAGCCGATCAGCACCGCGAGCCACGCCGACATGCGGAACACCGCGAGCAGCACCAGCAGCAGGACCACGGGAACCAGCGCCACGAGCCAGGTCGCGAACAGATTTCCGGTGGGGTCAAGAATTTGGGTGAACATGCGTCACTCCCTTGCGCGATCGTTGGGCTGATTCTGCGCGGCCCGGTTTTTTCCGGGTGAGCGTAGGAGCACGGCAACGCGGGAAAATCGAAGAGCATCGATCTCCCGCTTGTTTTTTGTGCAAGCTACAATCGGCTGGAAGAGCCACAATTGATCTACCGCAACACAAGGGCGGTTTTTTATCTCCGCCGTCGCTTCTTCATTTATCGTTTATTTTCCGGGGCATGGGCGCGCGCCGAGAGCCGGGGCGCTGCCGGGTGCCGTAAGCGCGAGCGTACCGTCCCGGGGCTAGCCCCGCCGCGCGCGGCGCCGTGACTTGGATTTTGAGGCTTTTGGGGATTTGGAGGATTTGGGTCGCTGGGTCGAGCGCGGAGCGGTCCGGCGCTTGCCGGCTTTCCCGGATTTGATGGGCGTTCCCGCCCAGCCCTTATGGGAAATGTCGAACAGGATGCCGTCCGGGTCGCGGAACTTGCGCTCGAACTCCTCGTCCTCCTCCTTGCCGAGATCGAAATAATAGCGCGCCCCCGCCCCCTCGACCCGCGCCTGGGCCGCCGCCAGATCCTCGACCTCGAAGCCGAAATGATGCAGGCCGACGAAGCCCTCGGGAACGCCGCCGGCCCCGGTCGAGCCCTTGTATTGGAGGAGCGCGAGATTGACCTCGCCGTCGGTCAGGAACACCCGCCGCGCGGTCGCGGATTCGGCGCTCGCCCCTTCGACGCGGCGGAGGCCGAAGGCGCGCTCATAGAACGCCGCCGACTTCTCGAGATCCTTCACCACGAGCGCGATGTGCCGGAGACGGGGCATGGGCTACGCCGCCTTGCGTTTCTCGGCCGCACCCACGAGCCGCGCGACCGCCTCGACCATGGCTTCGGCGCTGGCCTTGTTCTGGCCCGCGATGTCGAGGCCGCTGCCATGGGCGACCGAGGAGAACAGCACCGGCGTTCCGATCGCGAGGCCCGCGATGCGGTTGCGCGCCATGAGCTTGGACGCGATATGGCCCTGGTCGTGGAACATGACCACGAACGCGTCGTAGCCCTCGCGGTGGAACATGGTGTCGGCGCCGAAAGGCCCGTCGATGCGAATACCCGCGTGGCGCGCCGCCTCGAGCGCCGGCTCGATGATCTCGATTTCCTCCTGGCCGAACATGCCCTCCTCGCCCGCATGCGGATTGAGGCCCGAGCAGCAGAGACGCGGGCTCGAGATGCCGAGCCGGGTGAGCGTGTCGTGGGCCGCGCGCACGGCCTTCAGCACGCGCGCCTCGGTCACGAGCGAGATCGCGCGCGCGAGGCTCACATGGAGCGAGACGTGGACGATGCGCTTGTCGTCGAAGCAATGCATGAGGAACACGTCCTCGACCGGCGTGCCGGTCACGCGCGCGACGAAGCTCGGATAGCCGTCGAACGAGATGCCCGCCTCCTTGATCGCGCGCTCGGTCTGGGGGGCCGCGACCACGGCGTCGACCTCGCCCGCGAGCGCCGCCTCGATCGCGACCCGCGCGGCGTCGACCGCGGCGCGTCCGTGCGCGGCCTTGACCTTCCCAAGCTCGAGCGGCTCGGCGCGGAACTGGTCGAGATCGATCATGAGCACGCCATCCCGCGACCAATCGACCTCGGACGCGGACTTGAAGGCGACGAGCTTGGGCGCGAGGCCCGACGCGCGCGCATGGCGCTCGACCGCTCCCTTGTCGCCCACGAGGAGCGGGCGCGCCACGCGCGTGACGCGCTCGTCGAGCGCTGCCTTGAGCGCGATCTCGGGGCCGATGCCCGCGGGATCGCCGAGGCCGATCGCGATCTTGCGTGTGTGCGCCATGGCGCCGTCTCCTTCTAAACCGTAGCCGCTAAACCGTGACCGGGTCGGTGCCGAGCTCGGCGAAGAGCCCGTGGCGCGCCCCCTCGACGAACGGGACGCCTTCGGGCAACACGGTCGCGCACGAGCGCACGCGTTGCGACTTCGCATCGAGGCCGGGGAATGTCCGCCCCTCGCGGTTCGCCTTCGCCGCGCGCAGCAGCAGCCGCCGCGTCATGACGATGCCGCGGTCGGTCGCGACCAGGTTCTCGCGGCTGCGGTCCGCGATGGTGCCCATGCTTTCCTGGATCGAGGCGTCCTGCATGCCGACCCCCTCGACGCCGCTCGCCGAGATGCCGGCGGCCTGCGCCGTGCGGTCCATGAGGTAGTCGTTGCGCTTGTTCGCGAGCGGGAGGAACGTGCCCGGCTGGTACTTGACGTGGATGCCGGCCCCCGCGCGCATCGCAGACGTCTCCTCGCCCGAGAGCGCGCGGCGCGGATGATAGCTGAAGCTCCAGGTCCAGCAGCTCTCGTCGTCGATCGGGACCCAGGCATGGGCGCCGATCGGATGCGCGCCGCGCGGCGGGACGAACGTGTGGAACGGCAGCACCCAGGGCGTCACGCGCCAATAATAATGTCCCGCCTCCGCCTTGCGGCGCGCCGCGATGAGCAAGCCGCCCTCGAACTCAGCGACCTCGAAATGCGGCATCGGGTCGCGCTGATTGTATTCGTTGCCCTTGCTGCCGACGAAGAGGCGGTCGCGCTTCAAGGCGCCCGCATGGAGGAACGTCACGTGGCTCGAATCGATGCCACCCTCGAGCGCCTGGAGATAGTTGCATTCCTGGAGGCGCTTCGAGATGAAGCGCTGCTCGGGCTTGACCAGCGCCCATTCGAACGCGGGCGGCTCGGGCTCGAGCGCGGGCGGGCCGAGATAGGCCCAGATCACGTCGCCGAGCTCGAGGGTCGGATAGGCTTTGAGCCTGACCTTGGCGCGGATGCCCGATTCCTCGGGCTCGGAGGGGAGCTCGACGCATTGGCCGGTCACGTCGTACTTCCAGCCGTGGTACGCGCAACGCAGCCCGCATTCCTCGTTGCGCCCGAACCAGAGCGAGACGCCGCGATGAGCGCAGAACTCGTCGATCAGGCCGACGCGCCCCTTGGTGTCGCGGAAGGCGATGAGCCGCTCACCCAGCACCTGGACGCGCACGGGCGGACAATCGGCCGCCGGAATCTCGTCCGCGCGCAGGACCGGGATCCAATAACGCCGGAACAGATCGCCCATCTCGGTGCCGGGACCGGTGCGGGTGAGGAGCTCGTTTTCCGCGTGCGTGGTCATGTTCTAAGCGCCGCCTCGTCCGATTGAGCCGCGCGCATCTTAAGCCCGCGCCCGCCGACGCTCAACGGCGCGCGTCACTGCCCCGGCCCCCTCAATGCCCGAGTGGCGTGCCGGTAGGCCCAGCGACGACCGCCCAGCGCCCCGCCTTGGGCTCCCAGCGCGTCACGATCACGTTCTCGAGCGAGAGGCCGCGTTGCGGGCTCTTGGTGAAGTCGTAGATGCCGTCGATGCCCGGCTGGCCCTTCAAATGCACGAGATAGTCGCGGAGTTGCTGCGCCGAAGCTTCGGCGGGAAGTGCCCTGAGCGCGTCGACCACGATCGCGGCCGGGTCCCAGGCGAGCACCGAGCCCTCGTCGGGCTTGAGGTCTGCCTCCTTGAAGGCGGTGTAGAACTCTCGCTGCTTCGCGGCGACGCCGGCCGGAAGCTTGAGGTGCGGATCGCCGTCGACCACCCATTCGGAGGAGGGCAGATAGAGCTCCTTGGGCAGGAACGAGGCGAAGCGCTTCATCTGGGCGTAGGTCATGTTGCCGCCCGTGGTGCCCATGGGGAGGTCGAGCGCCGATTGGGCCGCACCCCGGAAGATGGTGGCACTCGGCGCCCCCGTGCTCCAGCCGATGACGACCTGGGGCTTCGCCGCCTTGATGCGCTCGATCTGCGCCGCGACACTCACGTCCTTGGTGTCGAAATGGGCGTGCTCGAGCACCTGGATGCTCTTGTTCTCGGGCATCGAAAGCAATTCCTCGAAGCCGCGATCCGCGTCCTGGCCGGTCGCGTCGGTCGAGGTCATGAGGGCGAGCTTGGTCCAGCCCTTCAAGCGGAAATAACGCAGGAGCGCATTGGCCTGGTCGTGGGTGGAGACGCCGCTCGTGAACACGTAGCTCCCCGCGGGCGGATGGATTCCGGGCGAGAAGCAATACATGACCGGCCCCTCGGCCATGAGCGGCGTCATGGCGTTGCACGCCGCCACGAGGGACGAGCCGAGCATCACCGCCGGATGGGTCGCGAGCACCTCGTTCGCGAGCTGGACCGCGATCTGGGGATTGGACTGGTCGTCATGGAAGACGAAATGGATCGGATGGCCGTGGATGCCGCCCGATTTGTTGAAGGCGGGCTCGGCCAGCTTGAGCGATTGCTGCTCCTCTTGGCCGAGGAAAGCGCCGCCGCCGGTCAAGGACGCGATCACCGGAATGTCGTAGGGTGCCGCCGCGGCGCGTGCCGCAAGCGGCGCCGCCAAGAGCGCCAAAGAGCCGACCAACGCAAGCGAGCCGACCAGCGCAAACGAGCCGAGAAACGCGGCCCCGAGCCGCGCGTGCTGCGAGTTCATTCCGAGATCCTCCCTTGGGCGCCGTCTATGATTTTGGGCGCCTTGTCGCGTGCCCCGCGTGACGCCAGTCTGCGGCAGGCGGGCGCTTGAATTCAAGCCCGGCCGCTAGCTTCGCTTGGCCTGCGCCACCCGGAACGCGGCCATCGAGGAAGCGTCGCTCGAGCCCAGGCCCGCGCTCGCCGCCTCGTCGTAGCAGCGGCGCGCCGTCTCGATGAGCGGCAGGCGGACGCCCATGGCCTCGGCCACCGCGAGCATGGTGCCGATGTCCTTCCGCATGCCGTCGACGTCGAAGCCGACCTCGGGCTTGGCCCCGCCTTCGAGCGCCATGAGGAGCTTGGGCGCGCGGTTCTTGAGCGCGTTGGCGCCGCCCGAGCTCTCCTGCATGATCTCGAGCGCAAGCTTGGGCGCGATGCCCGCGTCGCGGCACAGGGACAGCGCTTCGCCGAGCGCTTCCCAATAGACGACGAGCGGAAGGTTGATCGCGAGCTTGAAGGCGCTGCCCGCGCCGATCGGCCCGAGCCGCTCGACCCGCCGGCAGAGCTGGGCGAGCACCGGCTGGGCGCGCGCGTAATCCGCCTCGCTGCCGCCGCCGCAGCCCAAAAGCTTCCCCTCGCGCGCGGGACCGACCGTCCCGCCCACCGGGCATTCGACCAGCGCGGCGCCCGCCGCGCGCACCTTGGCATCGAGCGCCTGCATGGAGGACGGCTTGATCGTGCTGGTCTCGATGAAGAGCTTCCCCTTGGCGCCGCCGGCGAGCAATCCGTCGCGGCCGTTGTAGACCGAGTCGACCGCGGCGTCGTTGGTGAGGCTCGTGATCACGATCTCGGACGCGGCCGCGACCTCCTGGGGCGAGGCCGCGACCTTGGCGCCGCGCTCGGCCGTCGCGCGCGTCTTCTCGGGGTTGCGGTTCCACACCGTCAAGCGATGGCCAAGGTCGATGAGATGAAGCGCCATCGCGTTGCCCATGCGGCCCAGGCCGCAATATCCCAAATCCATGCCCCGCTCCCGATCCTGAAGGTTTGCTGACGGGTGCGATCATACCGGCCGCACCCTTGGCCTTCCAGGCCCGAGTCGACGCGCGATTTCCCCGCGCGTCCGGATTTGCTAAGAATATGGGGAAGGCGGCGCGAGAACCGCCGGGGGCCTTGGGCGCGCGACCGAAGCCGCGGCGCGCCCGGCGCCAATCAAGGGAGAAACGGGATGAAGCTTTCGCCCGCCCAGATCGCGGAGTTCGAGGAGCAGGGCTACCTGTTCCTCCCCGAGATGTTCGCGCCCGCCGAGATCGAGCTCCTGCTCGGCGAGCTGCCCGGCATCTTCGCGCAAAAGCGCCCCGAGGTGATTCGCGAGAAGGAATCGGAGGCGCCGCGCTCGGCCTTCTACGTCCAGACCTGGAACGAGCCTTTCGGCCTCCTTGCGCGCCATCCGCGCCTTGTCGAGCCGGGCATGCAGCTCCTGGGCTCGGACAAGCTTTACATGCACCAGTACAAGATCAACGCCAAGGCCGCGTTCGACGGTGCGGTCTGGCAATGGCACCAGGATTACGCGACCTGGTTCAACGACGACGACATGCCGACGCCGCGCGCGATGAACATCGCGCTTTTCCTCGCCGAGGCGAACGAGTTCAACGGCCCGCTCATGTTCATCCCGAAGAGCCACCGGCGCGGGCGGCTCGAGGCGAGCCACGATGTGACGACGACCAGCTACCCGCTTTGGACCTGCGACAACGAGACCATCGCGCGGCTGGTGGCCGAGGGCGGCATCGTGGCGCCCAAGGGAAAGCCGGGCTCGATGCTGCTGTTCCATGGCAATCTCGTGCACGCCTCGGGCTCGAACCTCACACCCTGGTCGCGCTGGATCCTCTATCTCTCGCTCAACCGATGCGACAACGCGATCAGGCGCTTCAAGCGCCCGACCTGGATCGCGAACCACGATTTCACGCCGATCGAGCTCGCTTCCGACGATTGCCTCCTCGATTACGCGCGTAAGCGCCGCAGCGCTGCCGAATAGGAGCCGCCGATGAACCTCCACACGCTCCTTCTCGCGCGCGAGGCCCAAGCGAAGCCGCTTCGCGTCGGCCTCGTCGGTGCCGGCAAGTTCGGCTCGATGTTCCTGGCGCAAGTGCCGCGTATGCGCGGGATCCATCTTCTCGGCGTGGCCGACCTCGATCCGGCGCGCGCGAAGCGAAGCCTCGTGAATGTCGGCTGGAGCGAAGCGCGTCTCGGCGCGCGCACGCTCGACGACGCGGCCCGGACCGGCGCCACTTGGATCGGCGACGACGCGATGGCGCTTTTGGCGCACCCCGCACTCGACGTCGCGATCGATGCGACCGGCCATCCGCCCGCGGGCATCGCGCATGCGCGCGCGGCGGCGCGCAACGGCAAGCACATGGTCATGGTCAACGTCGAGGCGGACGTGCTTGCGGGCCCGCTCCTCGCCGAGGAGGCGCGCGCGGCCGGGCTCGTCTACAGCCTCGCCTATGGCGACCAGCCGGCGCTGATATCGGAGCAGGTCGATTGGGCGCGCGCGATCGGCTTCGAGGTGGTGGCGGCTGGGAAAGGCACCAAATATCTCCCGGCCTATCACGCCTCCACGCCCGACACGGTCTGGGCCCATTACGGGCTCACACCCGAGCAGGCCAAGCTCGGCGGCATGAACCCGCAAATGTTCAATTCCTTCCTCGACGGCACCAAGTCGGCGATCGAGATGGCGGCGGTCGCGAACGCGACGGGCCTCGCGCCGGCACCCGACGGGCTCGCCTTTCCGCCCTGCGGCGTCGACGAGCTGCCCGCGATCCTGAAGCCGCGTGCCGCGGGCGGCGTGCTGCACCACAAGGGCCAGGTCGAGGTGGTCTCGTCGCTCGCGCGCGACGGCAGCCCGGTCGAGCGCGATCTGCGGTGGGGCGTCTACGTGGTGTTCGAGGCGCCGTCCGATTACGTGGCGCGCTGCTTCGCGGAATACGGGCTCAAGACCGATCGATCGGGGCGCTATGCGGCGCTCTACAAGCCCTATCACCTGATCGGGCTCGAGCTCGGCATCTCGGTCGCGAGCGCGGGGCTCAGGGGCGAGCCCACGGGCACGCCGACCGGCTTCCGCGGCGACGCGGTTGCGGTCGCGAAGCGCGATCTCAAATCGGGCGAAACGCTCGACGGCGAAGGCGGCTTCACGGTGTGGGGCCGGCTCATGCCGGCGTCCGACAGCCTCGCCGCGGGCGCTTTGCCGATCGGGCTCGCGGGTCAAGTAAAGCTGCGCCAGGCCGTAAAACAGGGTACGGTCGTGCGCTGGAGCGACGTCGCGGTCGACGAGGCGAGCGAGGCGGTCCGGGTGCGGCGCGCGATGGAGCGCCGCTTCGGCGCCGCCGCGGACACAGGGCTCGCGAAGCGGCCGGCGGCCGAATAGAAGGAAGACGCCCGCACGCCGTGCGGGTCGCGCATCTCTTTGGGGGAAGGGATGACACGAGCACGGAGCATCGTGAGTCTCGCCGCGGCATGCGCGGCCTGGACTCTCGTCGCGACGCACGCGGCACCCGGCGAGCCGGCGAGCCCGGCCCCGAAGGTCGCCTATTTCCTGGTCAAGGTCGCCGATCAATCCTTCGTGGTCGGAATCTCGAACGACCGCGCGATCCGCGACGCGACCGACTGCGTCGCGGGCAAGAAGAAGCTGTTCCCGTTGGGCACGATCGTCCCGGGCGACGGCGGCTTCAATATCGGCTTTGGCTGGCACCTCGATCCGGAGTCGGTGCGCATGGTCGAGACGGCGGCCTCGATGTGCGACGGACTCCCGAGCGACGTCGGCAGCATCGAGTCGAAGACCTATTGCCCGTGGCGCGCGCAGATCGTCGAGCGCCTGCCGGACCCGAACTAGGCTCGACGGACCTCGGGAGCGCGCGGACTCTAGGAGCGCGCGGCGCGCGCGGCGGCGAAATCGGCGAGCACGCCGCGGCCCTGGGCGTTGCGCTCGGCCGACGAGATGGTGTTCTCGAGCAGCATGGTGACGGTCATGGGTCCGACCCCGCCCGGCACCGGCGTGATGGCGGACGCCTTTTGGCTGACACCCGCGAAGTCGACGTCGCCCACGAGCTTCCCGCTCGGCAAGCGGTTGATGCCGACGTCGATCACGACCGCCCCCGTACGCACCATCTGGGGCAGAATCAGGTTGGGCTGCCCGGCGGCGACCACGAGAATGTCGGCGAGGATGGTGAACTGCGCGAGATCGCGCGTCTTCGCGTGGCAGATGCACACCGTCGCCTCGCGCTGCATGAGCATGAGCGCCATGGGCTTGCCGACGATGTTGCTCGCCCCCACCACGATCACGTTCTTGCCCTCGACCGCGATCTTCTCGTGCTCGAGGAGGCGCACCACGCCGTAGGGCGTGCAGGGCGGGAACACCGTGTCGCCAAGGATCAGGCCGCCCACGTTGTAGAGGTGGAACCCGTCCACGTCCTTGTCGGCCGAGATGGTGCCGAGCACGGCGCGGAGATCGAATTGCGGCGGCAGCGGCAACTGGACCAGGATCCCGTTGACCGCGGGATCGCGGTTCAGATCCTCGATGAGACGCAAGACCACGCCGGGCTCGACGTCGCGCGGGAATTCATGCCGGAACGAGCGAATGCCCACGTCGGCGCAGGCGCGGATCTTGTTGCGCACATAGAGACGCGAGGCGGGATCGTCGCCCACCAGGATCACGGCCAGGCCTGGGACCTTGCCGTGCGACGCCTTGAGCCGCTCGACGCGCGCCTTGCAGCCGACGCGCAGCTCGGCCGCGATCGCCACGCCGTCGATGATCCTGGCCGCCATGAACTTCACCCCGCGATGTCCTTCGGCGCATCATAACCTAGTTCGGCGCTGCCGGGCAGCGCCAGACATGTCGCGTCGGACTGGCAGCGCCAGACATGCAGCGTCGGACAGGCAACGCAAGTCGCGCGGCGCCGTGGGACGCGAGCGCGGCGCGATGGGGTGGGACGGCGACGTGCGTGGGACGCGCTCAGGCCGCGAATTCGCGCCGGATCGCCTCGCTCTGGGCGCCGAGCGCCGGGACCGGCCGCGGCGCCGGGCTGCCGTCGCTCCAACGCACCGGCGGGGCCGGCAACGCGACCGGTCCCATCGGCGTCCCAATTGCCATGCGCTTCAGTGCCGGGTGGCGCGCGAACTCGGCGACGCCGTTGAGATTCCCATAGGCGATGCCCGCCGCATCGAGCCGCGCGGCCGCCTCGGCGCGCGTCCAGCGCCCCAGCGCCGCCGCCATGATCGCGTCGAGCGCTGGCCGGTTCGCGACCCGCGCGACGATATCCTTGAAGCGCGCGTCGGCGACCATGTCCGGCCGCCCGAGCACGTCGCTTGCGAGGCGCTGCCATTCGCGCTCGTTCTGGATCGCGATCACGATCGCGCCGTCCTTGCAGGGATAGGCGCCGTAGGGTGCGATCGAGGGATGGTTGAGGCCGACTCGCTTGGGAGCGGCCCCGCCATAATCCTGATAGAGGAGCGGCACCGCCATCCAGTCGGCCAAGGCCGAGAAGAGCGACACCGAGAGCCCCGCGCCCGCGCCCGTGCGCGCGCGCAAAAGCAGCGCCTCGAGGATCGCGGTCTCGGCATACATGCCCGCGGCAATGTCCGCGACCGAGACGCCGACGCGCCCGGGCGAGTCGGGCGAGCCCGTAATCGAGGCGAGGCCGACCTCGGCCTGGATCAGGAGATCGTAGGCCTTCATGTCGCGATAATCGTTGTCGTCGCCATAGCCGCTGATGTCGCAGGTGACGAGACGCGGGTGCCGCTTCCTCAGCTCGGCCGAGTCGAAGCCCGCGCGGGCGGCAGCGCCCGGGGCGAGGTTCTGGATGAACACGTCGGCGCGCGCGAGGATGCGATGCAGGAGTGCACGATCGTCCTCGTCCTTGATGTCGCAAACGAGGCTTTCCTTGCCGCGGTTGAGCCAGACGAAATAGGCGCTCGCCCCATTGACCACGCGGTCGTAACCTCTCGCGAAATCGCCCTCGGGCCGCTCGATCTTGATCACGCGCGCGCCCGCGTCGGCCAAGCGCGAGCTCGCATAGGGGGCGGCCACCGCCTGCTCCAAGGCCAATACCAGCATGCCGTCCAAGGGTCTCGCCATCGCCCTTCGCTCCCGCCGCGTGCCGCCTGCCCGCTTATGCTCGGGCAAGAAGGGATATAGTGTCCACAAGACGATTGCCATGGCGAAAGGAGCCGAACGATGAACCCGTCCCATCCGGCCTACAAGACCGTGGGCGAGCGCCGCTACCGCGAGACCTCGGGACTGTTCTGGGAGGATTTCGAGCCCGGCGACACGTTCGAACACCGGCCCGGCCGCACCGTGCTCGACGTGGACAATGTCTGGTTCACGCTCCTCACCATGAACCCGCAGCAGGTCCATTTCGACGCGGTCTACGCGTCCAAGACCGAATGGAAGAAGCTTTTGGTCGATTCGACCTTCACCCTCGCCCTCGTCACGGGCATGAGCGTGCGCACGGTGAGCGCCAAGGTGGTGGCGAATCTCGGCTGGGACAAGGTCAAGCTCTCGGCCCCGGTGTTCGCGGGCGACACGCTTTATGCCGAGACCAAGGTGCTGTCGAAACGCGAATCGAAGAGCCGGCCGACCCAGGGCATCGTCACGGTCGAGACGCGCGGGGTGAACCAGGACGGGGTCGAGGTGATCCGCTTCGAGCGCACCATGCTGGTCTACCGGCGCGGCCACTCGCCCGAGGAGGCGGCGAATTATTAGCGCAGCACCCTAGCCCGGAAGCTTCAAGAGGCGCCGCGCATTGCCTTCATAGAGCTGCGCGCGCTCGGCCTCGCTCAGATCCATCCCGTCGATCGCCTTCACGATCTCGCGGATGAAGAGCGGCCCGCCCTCGGGATCGAACGGGCAGTCGGTCCCGAACAGGCAATGGTCGAGGCCGAAGAAATCGAGGCCGCAACGCATGCCGGACTTCGAGCCGTTGATCGCGGTGTCGGCGTAGAAGGCGCGGAAATAATCGACCGGCCGCTTGCCTTTCGCCTTCATCGCTTGGATGAGGCCGCGATAGCCGGGCTCCGCCCCCTCGCGCGCGCCGAGCTGGTCGAGGCCGAGCCCGACACGCGCCTCGAGGAACGGCACCATCGCCCCCATGTGGTGCGTGATGATCTTGAGGCGCGGCCAGCGGTCGAAGAAGCCCGCGAACACCATGCGCGCCATCGCGGCCGAAGTCTCGTAGGGCCAGCCGAACACCCACCAAATGTCGAAGCGCGAGCCGCTCTCGCCCGGGTAGTCGGCGAATTTCTGGCCGCGCGTCGGATGCATCCAGACCGGCAGGTCGTAATCGTGCATCGCCTCGAAGATGGGCGCGAATTCCGGCTCGTCGAGCGGGCGGCCATTGACGTTGGTGAAGATCTGGATGCCTTTGGCCCCGAGTTCCTCGATCGCGCGGCGCATTTCGAGGAGGCACGCCGCGACGTTGTTCATCGGCAGCGACGCGACCCAGGCCGGGAAGCGCTCGGGATGCGCGCGGCAGATCTCGTGCATGCCGTCGTTCGCGAGACGCGCCAAGGCGGGCGACGCGTCGGACGATGCGACGTACTCGACCGCCGGCATCGAGAGGGTCAAGACCTGCTGGTATTGCTCGAACGCGTCCATCATGCGCAAGCGCCGCTCGAGATCGTAAAGCACGGGGATGTCGGTCCAGCGCCGGATCGCTTCCTTGTTGGGCACGATCTCGACCATCTTGTCGAAATAGGGCTTCGGAAAGATGTGCGGGAAAATGTCGATCTTCTTCATGGGCACCGCGCTTGGCCGTCTGATCGAAGCCCGTCCTAGGAAGCGCCGCGCGCAACCCAGGATGGCGGAGGGAGTGGGATTCGAACCCACGTTAGGGTTTCCCCTAAACACGCTTTCCAAGCGTGCGCCTTAAGCCACTCGGCCATCCCTCCCCGGAAAGGGGCGCCACCATAGCAGCCCGCCCGTGCAACGCCAAGAAAGCCTGTCGTAAGCTGGCATACGGTTCCGAGGCCCGGTTTTGCGGTTGCGGGACCGGCACGCGATGTTGTCAAATCGGGCGTCGGGCCCCGAACGGCGCTCGGCCCTCGAACCGGCCGCCCCGGGCGCGAACTTGCCCCGCGAGAACGGCCGGACCCGAACGGGAACGACGCGCGCCATGGCCTTGGGGCGATTCCTCGGTTGGCTGTTGCTTGTTGCCGCCGTCCTGGTGGGCGGGTACGACGCCTATCAATGGCATTTCCACGACCTGCGCCACGTTACCGCGGCCGGCGAGCTTTGGCGCGCGCTGAGCCCGGCGACGCTCGACCGGCTCCGGGCCGGGGTCCAGCATCACGCAGCGCCCGCGCTGTGGGACCGCCTCGTGGGGCCGATCCTGAATTGGCCCGCGACCGCGGTGCTCGGCGTGCCGGGGCTCCTGCTCGCGATCCTGTGCCGGCGCCGCCATTCCGGCCGGTCGCCCCGGAGATTCGCAAAATAGGCCGCTTTGCGAAATAAGACGCTTTGCGAAATGAGGCGCTGCGCGAGAGAGAGAGCGCTCAGTCGTCGCTCATCTTGAGGGCGGCGAGGAAGGCCGATTGCGGGATCTCGACCTTGCCGAATTGGCGCATGCGCTTCTTGCCCTTCTTCTGCTTCTCGAGCAATTTCCGCTTGCGCGTGATGTCGCCGCCGTAGCATTTCGCGGTCACGTCCTTGCGCAATGCCGAGACCGTCTCGCGCGCGATGATGCGCCCGCCGATCGCGGCCTGGATCGCGATCTTGAACAGCTGGCGCGGGATCAGCTCCTTGAGCCGCTCGCAGAGCTGGCGGCCGCGTTGCTCGGCGCGGGTGCGGTTGACGATGATCGCGAGCGCGTCGACCGGCTCGTCGTTGACCAGGATCGAGAGCTTGACGAGATCGCCTTCGCGATAGCCTTCGATCTGGTAATCGAAGCTCGCATAGCCGCGGCTGATCGATTTGAGCCGGTCGTAGAAATCGTACACCACCTCGTTGAGCGGCAGGCGATAGACCGCCATGGCGCGGCTCCCGGCATAGGTGAGATCGACCTGCTCGCCGCGCCGCTCGGTGCACAGCGCCAGGATCGCGCCGAGATATTCGTCGGGCGAGAGGATGGTCGCGCGGATCCACGGCTCCTCGATATGGTCGATGCGCGCGGGATCGGGCATGTCGGTCGGATTGTGCAGCTCGATCGTCTCGCCGTTGCTGAGATGGATGCGGTAGACCACGCTCGGCGCGGTCGCGATCAGGTCGAGGTCGAACTCGCGCTCGAGCCGCTCCTGGATGATCTCCATGTGGAGGAGCCCGAGGAACCCGCAGCGGAAGCCGAAGCCGAGCGCCGCCGAGGTTTCGGGCTCGTAATGGAAGCTCGCGTCGTTGAGGCGCAGCTTCGCGAGAGAGTCGCGCAGCTGCTCGAAATCGTTGGTGTCGATCGGGAACAGGCCGCAAAAGACGACCGGCACGCTCGGCTTGAAGCCGGGCAAGGGGGATGCGGCCGGGCGTTTCTCCTCGGTGAGCGTGTCGCCGATCTGGCAATCCGCGACCGCCTTGATGCCGGCGGTGATGAAGCCGATCTCGCCCGGGCCGAGCTCGGCGACGCTCTCCATCTTGGGCGTGAACACGCCGACCCTGTCGACCTCGTGCGCGGCTCCGGTCGCCATCATCCTGAGCTTCTGGTCCTTGCGCAAGACGCCGTCCTTGACGCGCAGGAGGATCACGACGCCGAGGTAGGAATCGTACCAGCTGTCGACCAGGAGCGCCTTCAAGGGCTCGGACGCGTCGCCCTTGGGCGGCGGCAGGCGCGCGACCAGCGCCTCGAGCACCTCGTCGATGCCCTCGCCGGTCTTGGCCGAGACCGGGATGGCGCCCGACGCGTCGAGCCCGACCACTTCCTCGATCTGCTGGCGCACGCGCTCGGGCTCGGCCGCGGGGAGGTCGATCTTGTTGAGGACGGGCACGATCTCGTGCCCGGCATCGACCGCAAGATAGGCGTTGGCGAGGGTCTGGGCCTCGACCCCCTGGCTCGCATCGACCACCAGGATCGAGCCCTCGCAGGCGGCGAGCGAGCGGCTCACCTCGTAAGTGAAGTCGACGTGGCCCGGCGTGTCCATGAGGTTGAGCTGGTAGGTCTCGCCGTTTCGCGCCTTATAAGTGAGGCGCACGGTCTGCGCCTTGATGGTGATGCCGCGCTCGCGCTCGATGTCCATGTTGTCGAGCATCTGGTCGTGGAATTCGCGTTGCGTGACGCCGCCGCAGCGCTGGATCAGCCGGTCGGCGAGCGTGGACTTGCCGTGGTCGATATGGGCGATGATCGCGAAATTGCGGATATGGGCGAGGTCGGTCATGTCCTGAGCGCCGCCCCCGTCGCCTTGGCGACCGCGGCGACGATCTTGGCCGAGATCGCCTCGATCTCCGCCTCCGTGAGCGTGCGCTCGGTGGGCTGGATCGAGACGCTGAGCGCGATCGACTTCTTGCCCTCGGCGACACCCTTGCCCTGGTAGAGATCGAACACCGAGACATTGGATATCAACGCCTTGTCGGCGCCCTTGGCCGCGCGCATGAGCGCTGCCGCCTCGACGCCCGCATCGACCACGAAGGCGAAATCGCGCTCGACCGGCTGGAACGGCGACGCCTTCAGGAGCGGGCGCAGCTTGCCGCTTTTCGCGCGCGGGCTCGGCACGCGGTCGAGGAACACCTCGAACGCCGCCATCGGGCCCTTCACGTCGAGGGCGGCGAGCACTTTCGGATGCACGGCGCCGAACCAGCCCAGCACGCTCGGCCCCAGGCGCAACGTGCCCGACTGTCCCGGATGGTACCAGCCGGGCGCGTCGCGCGTGACTTGCACCTCGGCAGGCCCGCCCGCCTCGAGAATGACGGCGAGCGCGTCGGCCTTGGCGTCGAACGCATCGACCTCGCGCGGCGGCGCTGCCCAGTGGCGCGGGCCCGACTGGCCGACGCGGAGGCCAGCCGCCATCGTGCTTTGACCATCGGGCGTCGCGTCCGCATATTGCGGCCCGACCTCGAAGAGGGCGAAATCGGCAACGCCGCGATCCGCGTTGCGCCCCGCGGCCGCGATCAGGTTCGGCAGGATCGAGGGGCGCATGATGTCGAGGTCGCTCGAGATCGGGTTCGCGAGGGTCAAGGCCTCGTTGGCGCCGAAGAGCGACGCGGTACGGGCACTCGCGAAGGACCAGGTCACCGCCTCCATGAGGCCGCGCGCGGCGAG
>Ga0335072_10002043_pt1 | contig 31833 bp, 17 predicted proteins | sample Lox_Sample_21_FD_206725 | JGI IMG/M metagenome (GOLD analysis project Ga0335072, IMG submission 206725) | Soil microbial communities from Loxahatchee National Wildlife Refuge, Florida, United States - Lox_Sample_2.1 | ecosystem: Environmental > Terrestrial > Soil > Wetlands | place: USA...
AAGGATTGTCCAAGCGTGTCTGCTCTGGCGAAAGAGCTGGGTATCGATCGCAGTAATTTGTATGAGTGGCAGCGGCAGCTTGAGGACGGCAGTGGGACGAGCGCCAGGGTTACATCCCCGGTTCGTGAACTCCGGCAAGCAGGTGCGTGAATTGCAGCGCGTGCTTGCGGAGAAGACGCTGGAGGTGGATTTTTTCAAAGGCGCCTTGCAAAAAGTCGAGGCTCGACGCCAGAGCAGCACATGCTCTGGCGGGACGGCATCTACGACCTGATCCGGGAAGTGATGCCGATGCAAGGCAGCCTTAGCGTCGAGCGAATGTGCCTCCTGGCGAAAGTGAGCCGGGCGGGGTTCTACCGGTTCCTGAAAGCCAGCGTACCCCGTGAAGAGGATACCGAAGTGAGGTCGGCCATTCAACAGGTGGCGCTCGAACACCGCCGTCGCTATGGCTACCGCCGGGTTACAGCGGAACTCAGGCACCGCGGGATGCAGGTAAACCACAAGCGAGTAGCGCGAATCATGCGTGAGGATAACCTTCTCGCGTTGCAGCCGAAGGAGTTGGGGGGCTCTGGGGATCCCAACGATCCTTCGGAGGCTTACCTGAATTTGCCGTGTCGCATGCGGCTGAATTCAGTCGATCAGCCATGGGTGGCGGACATCACCTACATCCGGCTGCAGGGCGAATTCGTGTACCTTGCGGTCATTCTGGACGGCTACTCACGCAAGGTCGTGGGCTGGAAGCTGGATCGTATGCTCACTTCTCGCGTGGCGGCCGAAGCGCTGGAGAGCGCGATTGACCTGCGGCGTCCCCTGCCTGGACTAGTGCACCACTCCGACCGTGGAGTGCAGTACGCTTCGCCGGAATATGTCGCCATTCTCAAGCGCCACGGCATGGTTCAGAGCATGAGTCGGCCGGCGAATCCGTACGACAACGCCAGTTGCGAGAGCTTTATCAAGACGCTCAAACGTGAGGAAATCTACGCTGGCAAATACCGCGACCTCGAGGATCTGCGCAGTCACCTCGAGGAATTCATCGACGGCTACTACAACCGAAAACGACTGCATTCCGCCCTGGGTTACCAAACGCCGGAGGAATACGAAGCTTAAACGCACGGCAAGACTAAAGCAGAACTATATGCTCCTACACTGCGGTTTTTCGCGTCCGGTCAGCAGAAAGCTTAAAGGACACGGAACGGGAGAACTCAGAGGCCAATGCTTCCCGAAGTCCACACGGGTATCGAGCGTCAAACACGTGGCGTCAGTCAAAAGCTAAACAATCGGTATGAGTTCTGATCTGCGTCAGGTGGAGGGTTCAGGATCGTAAGCGGGGCGAGTGTGGTGATCGAAACCTGTCTCAACGAAGGGGTCACTCGAAGAGGACTCGCCTTTGAGTTGAGTACAAGTCGGCAACGCAGGATCACGGACGCTGTCCCGAGGATCGATTTGAATGCACGTCAGCTTCTCGGAGAGACTCGGGTGATAGGATGCTGCCCCCTTTTGAGGATCTATTGCTGGCACAAGTCCGAGATGGCCGTTATGCAGCCAAGTGGGTTGGCTCACGGGTTCGGAATTCCTCAATGGGTAGTCCAGCGGCGCGAGATTGCCGGTGATAGCGGGTATGGTTGCTTAGCAGCAGGGTTGCAGGCAGAACCACCACCGCAACGAGAAGCGCCGCATTTCAATGCAGACTGATGTTGGAAAGCGTTCTTGCCCCGGCGGCAATTCGCAGTTCGATTACGGTTCCAAACCGATCGTCTTCGCGAACCCAGTTCGCGTTTGGCGACAGAGAGGCAGGGGATCCGCCGGATCCAGGCAGTTGCTTTCCATTCAAAGTGGCGGCATGGGCGTCGGCGTGAATCTTAAGCAAGTAAGTACGCAGCGGGCTGGCATAGCTGCCGGTCGCAGCATCAATCGTCACCTGAATCTTGCCGCCCTTGCGTAGCGCGCTAATTTCCTGCCGCAGATACTCTCCCTTTTCGTAGTTATAGGTCGCGCCATCATCGTCATAGGCCGTGAAGGCGCTGCGAGATTCCGAGGGGAAGATGTCGAGAGTGATTTCCGTAACGGGGTGTTGCCCAACAAATTGCTCGAGTGGCTGCGTGGCCACGATGGATCCGCTGCGTACAAAGAGAGGAATGTCTTTCCAGGTCTTCGCATCCGCGGCGATTTTAATGCTCTGTGCGCCCCGATAACTTCGGCCGCTGCTGTAATCGAACCACTGGCCCGCGGGCAAGTAGACAGTCCTGGAGGTTGCGCCCTCGCTCACGATCGGTGCGACAAGAAGCGCGTCGCCGAACATCCATTCGCCATCCTGTCCAGCCGCTTCACGATCGGACGGAAAATCCCAGAAGAGCGGGCGAACCAGGCCGACTGCGCCCTCAGTGGTGAGGCGCTCGTAGGAATAGATATATGGCATAAGCTCGTAGCGCAGGTCGATTGCCTGCCGCGCAGCGGCTTCGGCAGTAGGGCCGTAGACCCAGGGTTGCCGCTTTTCATCCAATGCGCCATGCACGCGCATGATGGGCACAAATGCGGCGAACTCAATCCAACGCGCATAATTTTCCGGATTCGGATGGCCATGGAAGCCGCCCGAATCCATACTCCAATGAAACTCGCCGGTATCTAGCGCGGCCAGCATGCGCACGCGTTGCAAGGCCATGCTGGCGAATCCGGAATCGATATCCCCGGACCAGCCGGCATAGCCATAGCGGCATGCTCCCAGGTAAAAATCGCGATTGATGGACCACACGCGCGTGTTCGAGTCTCTCCGCTGGCCTTCATAGAGCATGCGGCCCATATTGAGAAATTGGAAGTTATTGAAGACCACCTGTTTCGATACGTCGTCGTGCCCGGATATATCGGCCTCGTCATTCCACCATGCAACCATTCCGGCGCGAAACGCAGGCAGCAGGTGTTCCCAGAACCAACTGCGCTCGGCGGCATTGTTGAAATCCAGGTCCCGCGCCATGCGATGGGAGAAGTATTCCGGATAAGGCGCTTCATTTGGGTACCAAAATTGATGATCGGCAGCGTAAGCCGCGGCCTTGGTCGGTAGATTGGGATTCCCGGCCACCGTCATCAGAATGCGTGGCTTGAGAACGCCGGCGAGCTTTACGCCATTGGCGGCTAACTCTTTGGCGAAAACACCGGACGCGCCATCGGGGAACTTGTCCGGCGCGATATTGCCAGGACCGGAGGTGCTGTTCCAACTCCACTCGCCGTAGTTGTCCTCACCCCAGGCCTTCCAATCGAAATCAAGAATAAAACCATCGAGCGGGATCTGTTTTTCGCGATAATTCTCAACGATCTTTTCCACTTCAGGCTCGGAAGAGCCCCACTGGTTGTTGAGGAATCCGAGTGTCCACCTGGGTGGGAGCGGCGGAGGGCCAACCAGTTTCGAAAGTGCAGCCATGGTATCAAGAGGCGCGCCGGCTAGGACGAAATACTCGACATCGGGCCGCGAACTGTTGCGAAAGCTGATGCAGCCTGGAGCTCCAGTGAACTCGCCTCCATCGGAATCCACGAGCAGGCCATAGTGAACGGAGAAGACGAACGGAGCTCCACTGTTGCCCTGAAAGCCCGCGGCAACTTTTCCGCCATCGTTGCGGGTGAGGCCGCCGGAGACGTCGCGAAGGCCCAGCCCATGGATGCCATACAGCGTGTCGTCGGCTGTATGCTGCATAGCTACGCTGGCCGTGCGGGCTTCGCCGAACGGATCCGCGCTGCGAAGGAGTTTCCGGCCCGCAGCATCGAAGAAAGTAATGCTGTACGGTTTTGTCTCCTTCACGCGCACTGAAATTCCGGGCGCAGAAATCGTGCAGGTCCCATTCTGTAGGGAAAGAGTGATGGCTGGCTGGCGCAATACTGGCCTGGGACTAATGACCAATGTACGCGGCGTCGATTTGCCGTCGACGCGAACATGTACGCTTGCAATCTGGTTGTCGAGAATCTCGACATCGAGCAACGAGGATCCATCGGAAATCTCAACCCCGTTCGGCAGCTCAGAGACGCCCGCGGCCGGAATCGAAGGAGCAGCGTGCCCGACAGCCGGGCAGAACAGGACGAAAAGGACCGGACAAAGCAGCAGAAGAGTGAGTTTTTTCACGATGGTATCCCCGAGAACAAATCTCCTCCGTTTTCAGCTCAGGCAATTGCTGGGATTTCGAAAAGTGCAGATCGGAACCGGCAGCAATTCGGTTCATCGCACCGTGTAAATCGACATGGATTCTGCCGGCTGCTCGATCAGCAGCTTTCCATCGCTCTGCCGGGGCATCGCGCCAGGGGCAGCAGCCGAGGGCACGAAAACGCTGCATCCCGCAAGCCATGTGCCTTGCGCAGGAATTTCCACGGCCTGACTCTTTGCCCCCTTGTTGACGACGATCAGGAGTCGCTCGCTCGCCTGGCCCGCGCCACAGCCGGAGGCCTCTGCGCTGCGTACAAATGCAAACGCATCGGCATCGGCAAGAAGATTCTGTTCGACCCCTGTCTTGAGCTCGGCATGTGCCTCGCGATAAGCAAGCAGCCCGGTGGTCCAGCGAAATATGTCTTCTTCGGCGGCGGTGCGGCCCGCGTCTGTGAACGCCGTGCGCGCGTCGCCCGGAAAGCCGCCCGGGAAGTCGTGGCGATTGTCCGGATCGGCGCCGCCGGTCATGCCGATCTCGTCGCCGGAATAAATCACCGGCATACCCCGCAGGGTTGCGATCAGCCCCAGGCCCAGTTTCAGCCTGGCCAGATCCCCACCCGCCAGTGTGAGAAATCGAGGCGTGTCGTGATTACCGATGAAAGTGACCAGCCGCTCAGGGTGTGGGTAGAGCGAATCCTGACTTAGAATTTCGCTCAGCTCCGTCATAGGCTTGTCTTCTGTGAGAATATCTCGAATCGCAAAGCAGACCGGGAAATCGAAGGGGGTGTAAAGACCGGTGTCGAAAACACCATCCGCGCCGCGTCGCTCCAGGCTGCCGGCAAAGAAGGACGTGATTCTCGGGTCGCGGTCGAAGATTTCTCCCACCGTCGTCAGGTGCGGATAGACGCTGTTCAGAGTGGCATCTAAGTCGCTCCAGAAGGCGCGGCCAACATAGGGAAACGTGTCGAAGCGGATGCCGTCGAGGTTGGCGGTTTCCACCCACCACAGCGTGTTTTGGATCAGATATTTCTCGACCAGCGGATTTTCCTGGTTCAGATCCGGCATGGAATCGGCAAACCAGCCAGTGGTCGTGTCAAGCCAGGCCTGTCGAGGCGCATGCGGGTCGAGCAGGCTGTGAAAATCAGAATCGATTTGCAGGTGGTGGGCGACGGAGCCATGCAGCCAGTCGGAAGCCGGCGGATCCTTGACCCAGGGGTGCTGCAGGCCAATGTGGTTCGGCACCATGTCGATCACCAGCTTCATGCCGCGTCGATGCAGCGCAGCCGAAAGCTGCTGATACCCAGCCAGGGTGCCGAAGTGCGAGTCGGCCGCGTACAGATCGGTCGCGGCGTAACCGTGATAGGAATCCGGCATGGCGCCGTTGGAGTTTATTGGCGTCATCCACAGCGCAGTAACACCAAGTTGCTGCAAATAGCCAAGGTGCTCCTCGATGCCCGCCAGATTACCTCCATGCCAGCCCCGCGGAGCTGCACGGTTCTCGTCCGGAGCCTCGCTCGTCGAAGCTCCCCTGGCAAATCGATCGGGCATGATGAGATAGAGCACATCGGCCGTAGAGAAGCCGCTGTGCGCGTGCGGATCGTGAGAACGCTCGGCGAGCAAAAAACTGCGCGTCGCATGGCCTTGATGATTGCCGGCCGTGATCTCCAGCATTTGCGGCTCGGCCGATCGCGTATCGAGCCAGAGAAACGCCCAGTGGCCGTTGGCGGAAACCTGGGTGCGCGTCAGCTTGACGGTCTTTCCGCTGACGGTGAATTGCGCGTCTTTAAGACACTGGCCGTGAACCAGCAACATCGGGCTGGGCAAGCCGACCCACCAGTTAGGCGGATCGATCTTGTCGATCTCAGGTTTGAGAATTCCGGGATGATCGGCGTCAGGCTTTTCGATCCGGGTTGTCTGAGCGGAACAAACTGCGGCGGCGGAGGCCAACAGCACGGCCAAGAACGAGTAGGACGAGATTCGCATTGCGTACTCCGACAAACGTAAAACGATCTTGCCGCCCAGCAGTGGGGTTTGGCCGATACCGGGCGGATCAAACTATCACTTGCCAGAGAGAATCTCGGAAAGCGCGCACTGCGCCTTGCACACAGCCGTTTGGATGCCCCAGGTCCCGGTTTTGAGACCTGGGGAACCACAGATGTGAGCGGGCGCGTTACCGACTCAATCAGAAGGTGAATCGAGCCGCCAGCTGGATTTCGCGGTTGCTATAAACCTCGGTGCCCTCGATCTGTCCGAACTGCGACGAGGTTAAGCTGCCGTTCGGATTGGTAAATTCCGGTGTGTTGAACAGATTGAAGGCGTCGCCGTGCAGTTCGAGCGTGTAGCCTTCGGCCAGGTGCAGGTTCTTTTGCAGGCTGAAGTTGACTACGCGATAGGCCGGCCCCACAATGGCATCGCGGCCCAACGTTCCCAGGCGCGTATACACAGTGCAATTGCACGCCGCCGAAGCTACCACGGGCGGGTTGGCAAATGTTGTCGGGCTGAACCAGTAATCTCCCGCGCTCCCGCCTGTGGACTTGGGATAGGAGATCTTGCCCACGAGGTCGGGCCGGTTGCCCGGCGCATCCTCGCCCGTTGAGAGATCCACCGGAGTGCCCGATTGCAGCATCGCAATCAGACTCGTCTGCCACCCGCCGATCAGCCAATCCATCGGCAGCGATGCCTTGCTGCCAAACCGCTGTCCCCGACCCAACGGCAACTGGTACAGGATCGAAGTGCTGAACACCTGGCGCTGATCCTGGATGGAGTTCCCATAACCCGCCATCGGATCGTAGTACAGCGCCGCACTCTGCCCTTCGAATGCTCCCGGTGAATCGTCAAGCGTGTGCGACCACGCATAGGAAGCCGTTCCCACCAGCCCGTTCGTGGCCCGGTGTTCGGCATGCACCTGCAGGCCGTTGTAGTTCGAGACGCCGTTGTGGATGTTGTAGTTGATGCCCCCCAGGCTCGGGAAGTTCTGCACCCCCGTCTGGAACTTGTTGATGTTATATGGATAGAACGTTGAGAGATTGGCTCCATGCGTTCCCACGTAAGCGACATTCAGTACGTTGTCAGGACCAAACTGACGTTCCACCTGCGCGTTCCACTCCTGCACCATGCTCGTGGGGTCGCTGACGTTGACGGCAAGCATGCTGGTGCCGGCTGGCGGATGCGCCGGATCGAAGTTGGGATAGCCGCGCGCCGGAAGCGGAATACCCGTGCCCCCGGAACCATTCAGCGCCGCGGCCGGACTGGTGTATCCGGTGCAGTTGTAATTGCCTGGCGTGGTGGTCGGCGTCTGGTTCAACTGGCCGGTGAAGGTGATGCAATAGCCGAGCGTGGCCTCATAGTCGCTGCTCCCCCCGAACGGCGGTTGCTCTGCCAACTGGTTGCTGCCGCCGCCGTAGTCGGCGTAATAGAACATCCCGTAACCACCGCGGATCACCGTCCGGCTGTTGAGCGAGTAAGCCAGGCCCACTCTCGGCCCGAAGTCGTGATAGTTCTGGTTGATGATGCTGCGCGAAACGCCATTCTTCCCCGCTTCCATCACCGTGCCGGTTTGCACGTTGAATGCCGATTGCTGGTTGTGCGACTCGTAAGGATGGGACAGAAAATCCCAGCGCAGCCCCACGTTGATGGTCAGCTTCCGGTTCACGCGCCAGTCGTCCTGCGCGAACAGACCGTCTTCCTGCTGGATGTTGGAAAAATACCCCGACTCTGAGCCAATCTGATACTGATCCACGCCGCCGGCCAGCAACTCGGAAACCTCGTAGCCGGTAAAGTCCACTGTGCCCTCGTCGATCCAGAAGTAGCCCTTGCCCTCCTCCGCGTTAAAGTACTCCACCTGCCGGCGGATGAAGCTCCCGCCATACTTGAAGGAGTGGTTCCCGCGATTCCAGCTCACGGAGTCATTCAGCTCGTAGGTGTTCTGCGGAACCGCATAGATGCCGTAGTCGCCGGTGTACTCGAGGTTGCCTTTCCACCCGCCGATCAGCGCGCCACCCGTGGTTGCCATGTTGATGTTGGCGTTCTGAATGCCCAGGTTCTTGGAGACGTAATCGCCGTACAGAGGCGGCGTATAGCCGTAGTTGTCGCGATTGTAGGCGAGGTGCGCTTCGTTGATTACGCTGGGCGTGAAGGTGTGCGTGTAGCCCAGATCGTAGCCGCGCGCGTGGGTGGGATTCTGCCCGGTTCCGCCACCCGCCGGCAGCTTCTGGAACTCCGATGTCTTCGTGTTCACCGAGTTGTCGTAGCTGTAGCGGATAAACGCCAGGTCTTTGGAGCCGGCGTTCCAGTCAAAGCGGACGTCGAAGGTGTTGTATTTGTTGTTTTCGCTCTGGGTATCCAGATAGTTGTTCAGGTAGCGGTCAGAGCGCGTGGGCATCGGAAACGCGTTCAGGTAGTTCACCGCGGCTGGATTCAACCGCGTCTGCGGAATCACGTTGGGAGTGCCACCCGCTGCTCCAAACTGCTGCGGCGTCCCCGTTGCCGAGCAGGTAGTGGGATCGAAGATCCAGCCGAATTGCGCACCTGTGGTGGTCGAACCGGCATAGGGCGTGCTGCCCGAAAGAATGCCCGGATAGCAGCGCGGATACTGCGTCTCCGAGGTTGCACTCGAACCCGGACCATTCGCGCCCTGGGGGTTGAGCAGCTCGGTGAAATTCCCCTGCCGCATGAGCGCCGTGGGCACGGTCAGGTAATGCGGCGAAACCGCCAGAATCTCACGAAGGGCCTGGTAGTCGCCGAAGCCGAACAGCTTGTTCTTGATAATCGGCCCGCCGATCGAGAAGCCCGGCTGGTTGCGCAGAAATCCTCCGGCCGGCGTCTCCGGCGCGCCGTTGAACCGGTATCCCGGATTGGAATCGAAGGTCCGGTCGCGGTAGAACTCGAAGACCGACCCATGGTACTGATTGGTGCCGCTCTTGGTCGAGCTGACGACGATAGCTCCGCCGGCGCGGCCGTACTCTGCCGACGCGATGTTGGTGTTTACCTTGAATTCCTGCGTGGCGTCGATGTTGGGAAAGAACAGGATGGTATTCACAAAGCCATCGTTGTTATCCACCCCATCGAGGAGATAGTTGTTGGCCTGCGGCCGCAGGCCGTTGACCGCCAGGGCCGCGTCGCCACTTTCGTTGTAGCGGATCGTCTCGGCCGTATTCGAGCTGCCTCCGCCGCTGGCCTGATCGCCATAGGCGCCGCGCGTCACTCCCGGCGTCAGCAGCGCCAGCTGGGAAAAGTTGCGGCCGTTCAGGGGCAGGTCCGTCACCTGCTTGCCCTCAATCGTGGCCCCCACCGTGGCATCGGAGGCGTCGATCAGCGGTGTCGCGGCTGTCACCTGCACCGTCGTGGTGGTGCTCCCCGGCTTCAGCTGGATGTTCACCGTCTGCGTGGTGGTCACCGTGACCGTCACAGGGATCGATTCACTTTCGAATCCCGGCGCCGAAGTCTTCACGATGTAAGTGCCGCGGGGAACCGCCAGAATACTGAACTCCCCGGTAACATTGGATTTCGCGCTCAGCTTCAACCCATTCGCCGTATTCGCGGCCTCGATAGCCGCTCCGGGAATGATCGCCCCTGTCGAGTCTGTAACTGTGCCGACGATGCTGCCGGTGTCGGATTGTGCGACCAGACCGGGAGCGGCGATGAGCATCATGAACACCGCCATCACCGTCAGCAGAAGATTCAGGCGCACCCCGAGTACTGTACTCATCCTGTTTAGCATCACAGTGTTCCTCCAAAAACTCTCTCAATCAGCGTTGACGCATTCGAATCTGTGCTGGAATTTAACGAGACTCCTCGCAACCACGAACGAGCAAACGCCTTGCCACACGAATCGTCAATCCACGGTTCACCAATTTGCAATCAAATGCCCATCAACAGGTAAATTGCTCCAGCCAATGAATTTATATGCTGACTTCTCTCGCTTTTCGCCGCGCGTCCGACGCTGAATTGACATTTCTCCGCTGTTTTCCCGTACACTTCTGAGGGGCTTTTTGCAGGGTCCATGGTCGTCCAGCTAAAACCCAGAGGCCTTCGCCGGGCCCAGTTCGGTCTCTTTGAAGTCGATCTCGAGGCGGAGGAGCTCCGCCGCTCCGGTATTCGCGTACGACTGCAGAATCAGCCCTTCAAATTACTTGCTTCGCTCCTCGAGCATCCCGGCGAGGTGGTCACCCGCGAAAGACTCCACCAGGAGCTGTGGGGAGCCGACACCACGGTGGACTTCGACCACAGCCTCGGCATCGCTGTGAATAAGCTGCGCGAGGCCCTCGGTGACTCCGCCGAGAATCCCCGATTTGTAGAGACCCTGGCCCGTCGCGGCTATCGTTTCATCGCACCCGTCAAGGCCATCGATCCGCCCCCCCGGGCCGATTTGGCAGCGGCCACCGTGACCACGCCGTCCACCACCCGGCGCATCGCGGTCTCGTGGTGGGTCGCCGGAGCCCTCGCGCTGCTCTGCCTGATCCTTACATTGATCCTGGCTCTGCTCCCACCCGTACGGAGGCCATACCGCGTCGCCCAGATCACCTATTCCGGTCATGTGCTCATCAATGACCTCGATGTCGAGAGTTTTTCCAGTTCCGCCAGCGATGGCACGCGAATCTACTTTTCCGACATGAATAACGGCAGTCCCGCCTTGGCCGTGGCGCTGACGGCCAATGGCGAGATCAGCCATTTCAATCTGCCCTCGGAGATCGGAGCGCCACTCATCGGTTCGCTTTCGCCCGATGGCTCGCGACTGGTAGTGCGCAGCCATCTGCAGGCGGAGCCGGAGCAACCCTTGTGGATCGTGCCCACTCTGGGCGGCGATGCCCGCCGCGTTGGCAATTTCCTGGCCCACGATGCCACCTGGATGCCCGATGGACAACGTCTGCTGGTGGCCAGCGGCGACCAACTCATTGAAATGGGCGTCGATGGTAGCGACCCGCGCCACTTGCTCACCACGTCCGGCCTGGGCTTCTGGCTGCGCTGGTCGCCCGATGGAACGCACCTGCGTTTCACTCTGCGTGATCCCAAGCGGCAAACTTCGGAGCTATGGGAAGTGAACGCCGACGGTTCCCATCCCCATCCCCTGCTGCCCGGCTGGAGCCAACCCGCCTCAGAGTGCTGTGGAAGCTGGACGCCGGACGGCGACGATTACGTCTTCCAGTCATCGCATAGCGCCCACAGCGAGATCTGGGTGGTGCGCGAGAAGCCTTGGTACCGAGCCGGTGGCGGGCCGCGCCAGATCACCAACGGGCCCCTCGAATATGAAGCCCCTGGCACCGCGCCGGGCGGCGACCGAGTGTACTTCATCGGCGCCACCGCGCAGTTCGAGCTGCTGCGCGCAATGCCAGGCTCCACGGGCTTCGTCAGCCTCAACCAGAACCTCAGCGCGGCCGCGATGGCCGAGTACTCGCCCGACGGGAAATGGGTGGCATGGCTCAACGAGGCTGACAACTCGCTGTGGCGCAGCCGTGTGGACGGCAAAGAGCGCATCGAGCTGACCACCTCGCCGCTGCGCATCTTTAACATGCGGTGGTCGCCTGACGACCGTAGCCTTGCGGTAATGGCCGAGGAGCCGGGCAAACCGTGGAAGATATATTTAATCGATGCGGAGGGCGGGAAGATAACGCCCATCCTCAATGAGGACCGCAACGAGGCCGACCCGACCTGGTCGCCCGACGGCCATTCGATCGTCTTCGGCCGGCTTCCAGATCGAATGGACAGGGGCCAGCCGAAAGCCATTTATCTGCTCGACCTGGCTACAAAAAAAGTGAGCGGAATTCCAGGCTCGACGGGGTTATTCAGCCCGCGCCTCTCGCCCGATGGCCGCTACCTGGCCGCCATGCCGCTCGACCAGCATGCCTTGCTTCTCTTCGACCGCACCACCCAGCGCTGGAGCACACTGGCCGCGCACGGGATCGGCGATCCTACCTGGTCCCACGATGGGCGGTACGTCTATTTCCAGGATTTCCTTGAAGCCGACAAGCCCATCTACCGCGTGGCCGTGCCGGCCGGCAAGCCCGAAAAAATCGCGACCATCGACAACCTCCGCCCCACCCCCGCCACGGATTACCGCCTCATCGGGCTGGCGCCCGGTGACCTCCCTGTGGTCACTGCGCGCACTCCTGCCGTTAACCTTTACGAGGTGGATCTGCGCGAAAGATAATCGGCGGAGGGAATCGGTCGAACGCGAAATATGGCCGCGCATCCGGGCCTCACCAAAATCGGATTCATGATCGCGGCCTGCATCGCCGCCGGCCGCCTCGTCGCCTCTCCCAGCACATGGGCGGCGTGCACGGGCCCGGCTCCTCTGGAGGCGCGCATTCGCGCCCAACCCGATGCTGACAGCTACGCCAGGCTGGCCGCCTGGTTCGACAGGAATCACCGTCCGCAATGCGCGCTGAAAGCCTGGAGCGCCGCGCTGCAAATCGACCCCGCATCGGCGCCCGCGCTCGATGGCCAGGCCAGGAGTATGCTCGCACTCGGCGACTATGCCTCCGTGATCCGCAACCTGAAGGGCGCGGCACACAGTGAGGCCCTCATCCTCGACCTGGCTATCGCTTACAGAAAATCGGGCATGCTGGAGGACGACGAGCAGACGCTGCTGCAGGGACTAACGACCTTTCCTGACGCGGATTCTTTAACCGCGGCTCTGGTCGCTCTCGATGTCGACGAATCGCACTATGAGGTCGCCACCAGGCTCGCGGACAAAATCGCAGCCGATAAGCCCGGCGACCTCGAGGCGCAACGGATTCTTCTCCGCACTCTGGTGATCACCGGCGATACGGATCGTGCGGTTCCCCTCGGCCGTAAGCTTCTGGCCGGGGCGCCCCGCGACCCCGATCTTCTCAATCTCAATGGCCTGCTGGAGAAAAAAGCAGGAGACTATCAGGCCGCCCGAAAACATCTTCAGTACGCGGTTGCGCTGAACCCTAACGACTACAACCCGCGCGTGAACCTGGGCGTGGTTCTGGCCGCGCTCAATGATCTCGCCGGCGCGAAGTTACAACTCGAGAAAGCGCTGGCCCTCGGCACCGACGAGGCGCAGGTCCACTTCGAACTGGCCAAAGTCGAGCGTAGCCTGGGCGAAACAGACGCAGCACGCCGCCAGCTTGAGATCTATCAGCTAAAGTTGAAGCACGAGTCGGACCGTGCGGTTGCCGTTTCCAGGTCAGCCGAGGCGGCGCAGGCTGCCAGAGCAGGGGACAACCTGAAAGCCGCCGAACTGTATCAAGAGGCCTGTGCTGCCGAACCGCAGGATGCCGGGTTGGCGTATCAACTGGCGCTCGTACTGGATAAACTGAATGACCGCGCGGGTGAGCGTGCCGCCCTGGAACAAGCGATCCGGGCCAATCCCCACTTCGTTCTGGCGCAATATCAGCTCGGTTATATGGATTTCCAGGCCGGCGATAACGCCGCTGCCGAACGGCGTTTCCGGCTCACTGTCGCGGAGATTCCGGACAATACACAGGCCTGGATCTCCCTTGCGGCGGCGTTGGCCACCCAGTCTCGCTTCGCCGAGGCGCAGAATGCCGTCGAACACGCGCTCAAGCTCGATCCCCAAAATGCGGCCGCACTTAGTCTTAGCCGCAAATTGGCTGAGGACCGCAAACAGCACTGACCAAGTGACGAGCCCGCGAACTGGCGGACTCGTTGTAAAAATCTGTCAAAACATGGAGTCGGCATCTCGGGGGGATCGTTGACGACGAAGAATAGCAATCTCTGGACGCGCCGACGACTCCTGAGCGCTGCGCCCCTGGCTCTCACTCCTACGCTGCTCTCCGGCCGACTGCGAGCCGCCGTAGCCGCGCCAAAAACCGCCCCGCCTTTCTCCACCTTCGTCGATGTGGCGCACGCCGCCGGCCTCACCTCGCCCGTCATCTACGGAGAGCCCGACAGCTTCACCTACATCATCGAATCCATGGCCACCGGCTGTGCCTTCTTCGACTACGATAACGACGGCTGGATGGACATCTTCATCCTCGGCGGGCGCACATTGGCGGGCACCCCTCCCGGGTCCGGTAACCGGCTCTACCATAACAACCACGACGGCACCTTTACTGACGTGACGGTACGTTCCGGATTGGCAGATCCCGACTCGATGCAGGGCTGGGCACAAGGTGTGTGCGTAGGAGATTACAACAACGACGGATGGGAAGATCTCTTTCTTACTTACTACGGGCAGAACCGTCTCTACCGCAACAACGGCGATGGCACCTTCACGAATGTAACTGCCGAGGCCGGCCTGCTCCATCCTCAAACGCGATATAGCACCGGCTGCACGTTCGTCGACTACAACCGCGACGGCCACCTTGATTTGTTCGTTTCGAATTATCTGGAGATCGATCTGGCGACCGCGCCTCGCCCTTCGCTCGACGTGCCCAACTGCAATTACGAAGGCGTAGCTACCATGTGCGGTCCGCTGGGCCTGCCCAAAGCCCACCAGTACCTCTACCGCAACAATGGCGACGGCTCCTTCACCGATGTCAGCGCGCAATCCGGCGTCGGCGCCCTGCGCGGCTCCTATGGGCTGACCGCGGTCAGCTTCGATGCCGACGAGGATGGCTGGTCCGACATCTTTGTCGCCTGCGATATGAGCCCTTCTTTCCTGCTGATGAATAACCATGACGGCACCTTTCGCGAAGAGGCATTGTTGCGCGGCGTCGCTCTCAGCGGCGAAGGCAGGGAGATGGGCGGCATGGGTGTGGGAGTGGGAGATTACAATCTCGACGGACACACCGATCTTGTTAAGACTCACTATTACAACCAGGCGCCGGGACTGTACCGCAATGACGGCAAAGGTAATTTCGAAGACGCGACGGTGCAGGCCGGCCTGAACAAAGAAACGCGCTTCGTCTGCTTCGGCGCGGGCATCGTCGACTTCGACAACGACGGCCATCCGGATATCCTGCTCACCTCCGGCACCGTATATCCTGAGGTGGCCCGGGTTTCGCCGCGCTTCCCCGCCCGCAGCCCGCGCATCCTCTTCCGCAACCAGGGCGATGGCACATTTGTTGAAGTCGGCGCCGACGCCGGCCCCGGCATTATCTCCCCCCATTGCAGCCGTGGCGCCGCCTTTGGCGACTTCGATAATGACGGCGATATGGACGTGCTGATCATGAACGTCAACGAGCCCCCCACCTTGCTGCGCAACGACGCCCCCGCCGGCAACCACTGGATCAAAGTGCGACTGGAGGGAACCAAAAGCAACCGCAGCGCCATCGGAGCCCGCGTGCTGGTGCGCTACAGCGGGAAAATTCAGGTGCAGGAAGTACAAAGTGGATGCAGCTTTCTCTCTTCCAATGATCCGCGCCTTCACTTCGGCCTGGGGGCCGCGACCGGCGCAGATATTGAGGTCCGCTGGCCGTCGGGACTCATCGAGCACGTGCACGGCGCACCTGCGAATCAACTCATAAAGTTGCGCGAGGGCGAGGGGCGGACTGGAAGAGATAACAAACGATGACGGCCCTTGTCGCCAACATTTTGGATGTCGACGACAAACGACAGGGTCCGGCGATTCACTTTGCCGAATAGTCGCCTACTCGTACTTTGGCCGTGATCGTCACGCAGTACCCGGAGGTCTTGTCCCATGGCTAGAGTAGAGGTGGGCGCCTGTCGTCAACTCGACAATCGGATTTCGTGCTCGACGATCACCATGAAAAATGTGGGGATTTTTGTGGGTACGCTCGATCAAAATGGTGGCAAATCGTGGGCGGTCCCCATATTTTTGTTTTGAAGGCGCGCCTCTGTAAGAGGCTGAAAATAAGCAAGATTGGGCAATGCCGAGTACCGTTGAAAAAGGCGAAATCCTAGCTGTTAACCGAAGGGTTGTAGGTTCGAGTCCTACCTGAGGAGCCAATCCCTTCATATGCAATGAACTGCGGTTCCGTCTCCTTTCGATCTCAATCGAAGTGAGCCAACTCTGCCGAGTCGCAGGCGTTCCTTTCCCAAAAAACAAAATCCTTTTTGGAGACAGAGCAGAGGATGCGCCTGCCCGTCCGCCGAGTCAGTGTTCAGACCACCGGACAGATTGTCACGAACAGATTGTGCGTAATGAAATTCCGTTGAGCCTGAAATTGCGACTCCGTTCCGTCGCATCGGGCCCACTCAAACGCTTTAGCCTTTGGAGGGTAAAGCAGGTACTTACCCGCAACAGGATCCTCCGGATCGCGCCTGGCAGATTTCAATAGGCAAACAAAGTTGCACTTGACATTCAAAACCTCCGGCGCGTATTGTTTCGCCCAATCGAAAAGGGACAACGAATATGTCCCGGTTTGTCCCCGGAAGTCATCGAGAACTGGAAATCTTCAAGGAGACCAGCTATGCGCATCCTGCGACTTGGCTTAGGGTTCGTCTTTCTGCTGACCGCACCTCTTGTCCTCGGACAGGCGGGCGCGACCGGAACGATACTCGGCACGGTAACGGACAGCACTGGGGCGGTCATTCCTGGCGTCAAGGTAACGGTCACCAACACGGCTACAAATGCGGCGTTTGTTACCAGAACGAGTTCGTCGGGAGATTACCTGGCGCCATCTCTGATTCCCGGCGGCTATGAGGTCGCGGCTGAGGTTCAGGGATTCCAGAAGTCTGTGACTACCGGCCTGACGCTGACGGTGGATCAGAACCTGCGCGTCAACGTCATTTTGAAACCCGGCGAAGTTACCCAGACGCTGTCCGTCACAGCCCAGGCGGTGAATCTGGATACGGATACTGCAGCCCTCGCGCAGCTGATGAGCCAGCACCAGGTGGAGCAGCTTCCGCTGAATGGGCGGAATTTCATGCAACTGCTTACCCTCACCGCCGGAACAGTAACGGTCGGCGGAGAGCAGGGCACCATGCGTCAGGGAGTAGGCGATGCCGTCAGCGTCAACGGTGGACGACCGGAAGGGAACAACTACACCCTGGACGGCCTGGTGAACACGGATCAGTCACTGGTAACGCCGGCGGTCATTCTGTCCCAGGATGCGATCCAGGAATTCAAAATCGAGAGCGGTACCTATTCCGCTGAATATGGTTTCAGCGCCAGTCAGATCAACATTGTCAGCAAGGGCGGCACCAATAACCTGCATGGCTCGATCTTCGAGTTCAACCGCAACAACGCCTATGACGCGGATCCGTTCCCAACGGCGAACGACTATAACTCTGGAATTGCGACGACGAATCCAGTTCTGCGCCAGAACCAATTCGGCTTTGTCGCGGATGGCCCTGTCTACCTTCCAAAGGTCTACAACGGGCATAACCGAACGTTCTGGATGGCGAATTACGAGGGGTGGCGAATCATCAATGGCGGCAAACTCTACAACCAGGTGCCGAATCCGGCCGCGTTGCAGGGAAATTTCGCCAATGAGACGACCTCGAGTGGCGCGCCGCTGCCGCTTTACGGTACCGCGGCCTGCGCGGCCCTGCTGGCTAAGAGCCAGAACTGCATGCCAGTCGATCCAACAACAGGCCAGGCTTTCCCGAATAACCAGATACCATCCACCGAGATTACAAATCGGCTGGCGCAGGTAGCGATCAAATACAACTACTTCCCAACACCGACGCTGGCCAACCAGGGCGAAGGCGTCACGAACTATATCGCCAACTATGGCACTCCTCTGACGACCAATCAGCAGACGTATCGCATCGACCAGAATCTTGGAAAGCTGGGGACGATCTTCGGACGCGGCACTTACTCGACCTACCAAAACAGCTCACTCTACAACAGCGATAACCTGCTCTACGGCATTGAGACTCAGTACGAGACGCAGAAGAACTGGGAGATTTCGCACACCATTAATCTCGGCAGCTCGATGGTCAACAATTTCCGTTTCGGATACCTGGAGGCTCAGGCACCGGAAGGCGCACCGGCGCCGCCGGCTGCCGCCGTGACCGCTTTGGGTGAAACCGGCGTGTTCACCAAATTTACAGCGCTGCAGCAGAGCTGGCCGGGCCTCTCCATGTCGCAGTTCAACAACCAGGGGGGATCAGGCAACGCCTATACAGGTTCGGACAGCCCGGCGTGGGAGTTTGCCGACTCCTTCACGTGGGTTCACGGCAAGCACAATCTTGGCTTTGGAGTCGATTTCCGGCGCTGGCACCTGATGCGAAACCTCGACGACGATTTTTACGGGGACTGGTCGTTCGGCGCGACGACCATTCAGAACAACAGCACGAATTGCCCGAACGCGACCGGCCTCTGTGGCACCGGCAACGCCATTGCCGACATGTTGCTTGGCTACTACAGCAACGTGAGTGGATTCGTTCCGGGCCCACTCAGCCCAACCAACCAGGCGGGCAATCCCCAGGATCACGTCTTCAGCTATTTTGCGCCCTACGCGGAAGACAGCTGGAAGGCCACGCAGAGGCTCACCGTCGACCTGGGCCTGCGCTGGGACTACCGTGCCGCGGCGTACGAGGCGAGTAACCACTTCTTCTGGCTCGACACGCAAAACTCCCAGGGTGGTCTTTGCTATGCCGATCCGCAGCTTTCAAAAGATGGCGTGGCTCCCGGTGTTGGTTACAATGGCGGCCCGATTCTTCGCTATTGCGGTTCAGTCCCTCATCCAGGTTTGAAAACCCCATTTGCGCCCCGGTTGGGACTCGATTACCGCCTGACCGACAAGACAGTGCTGCGCGGCGGTTACGGAATCTTCTTTGATTCCTATGAAGGCCGGGAAATCGACGACTCCGCGGATATCTATCCGTACAGCATCCGGCTCTCGGATAGTCCGACCACGAATGCCGGGATTCCGAAATTGGGCAACCAGATGTTTCCAGCTTACGGATCGCTTGGCCCCTTCCCGGTTTCCACCCTGTCCTTTATCGCTGTAATCGAATCGGAGAACCCGCTTGATCCCTATGTGCAGTCGTGGACGGGTTCGGTAGAACGCCAGCTGACCAATAACACGACCCTGGAAGTCAATTACATCGGCACGCATGCGATTCATCTGCTCGACCGGCGACAAATCGCTCAGCCGAACGACCTCCCGGCCGCCGACGTCCCCTTCTGCAACGCGAATCCAAACGACACGACGCATCTGTGCCCCGCCACCTCCCGGCTGCCGTATCCGAACTTCATCAATGACTACATCGACAGCGATTTTCACGGATACTCTCACTACAACGCAATGAATGTTAATCTGCAGCATCGGGCGCGTGACCTGGCTGTCACCGCGATTTACACCTGGGCCCAGAGCAAAGATGATAAGTCGGCGGCTGCCGGTGTTGGATCGAGCGGAGCCGGCTATCAGGGCTTCGAGGACAATCATCATCCTGAATGGGACTATGGTCTCTCCGACTTTGACGTGAATCAGCGTTTCGTCGCGAGTTACATCTATAACCTGCCCTTCGGCCGCGGCAAGAAGTTCGCGAGTGGCGTTGGACGCGCAGCGGATGAGGCCATCGGAGGCTGGCAGCTCAGCGGAATTACCACCTTCCAGGCCGGATTCCCCTTCGACATTACCGCGAACGACGTCGATGGTTTGAACAACACGCCTGCGGAACGAGCCAGCATCGTCTCCGGCTGCGATCCGCAGAAAAACCTCACCGAGAAGTTCCAGAGGATCAATATGTCCTGCTTCGCGCAACCGCTGGCTGGAACCTACGGCACAAGCGGAAACGGCATTGCACCGCGCAATAACCTGCGTCAGCCCGGACTTAATAACTGGGATATGGGCTTGACGAAATCGTTTCCAGTGAATGAGCGCGCCAACTTCAGCATGCGCTTCGACACCTTTAACACGTTTAACCACCACCAGTACGTCGTCAATACTGGCGGATACGCGACGGGCGGGTCCGGTGGAGGATCGTCCATTGACAATGGTGTTGACGATGCGTCGAACATCGCAGGCCGGATCACCCAGGCGGCGCCTGCCCGGATTATTCAGCTCAGCGGCAAGTTCACATTCTGACCGCTGTCTTCGTAGTGCCTTCCAACCCGCCACGCTCCAACAGCGTGGCGGATTCTTTTGAACTGGAGATAGACTGCACCGCATGAAGGCTCAACGTGCGGGAACCTGCTTGTTGTCCGTGCTGTGCTGCCTCCTCGCCTTGCCGGCGTCAAGCCAGAACAGTGGCGAGGACCCGGCGGCCTTGGCATCCGCCGGGCAGCGCGCCATGAGTCGCGGCGACTATGCGACCGCTGAAGAAGAATTTGAGAGACTTGCGCAGCTCGATCCGAACGTCGCCGAAATCCACGCCACGCTCGCGGCAATCTGCTTCAAACGTCGCGAATATGAACAGGCGATCCGTGAGATACGAACGGCCCAGCGTCTTAAGCCCGGCTTGCCCAGGCTGGACAGTCTCCTGGGGCTCTCACTCGCGGAAGAGGACGACTTTGCAGAGTCGCTGCCGCATCTGGAGAAGGGGTTCCGGCAAACGGCAGACTCCGAAGTGCGACGCCAATGTGGCCTGGAGCTCCTTCGCGTCTACACCAATCTCGGACGCGATGCGGATGCAGTCTCAATCTCTATGGCGCTCAATAAGTCGTTCCCCGATGATCCCGAAATTCTTTATCACACCGGCCGGATCTACGGGAACTTCGCCTACGAAACTCTGGAGAAGCTGCATGACACCGCTCCGGGATCCATTTGGATGCTGCAGGCGCAGGGTGAGGCCAACGAAAGCCAGAAGAACTGGGACGGCGCCATCATTGCGTTCAACCACGTCCTGACCATGGATCCGCGCCGTCCCGGAATTCACTACCAGTTGGGGCGTGTCTACCTGGGTCGATTTCGCGACTCCGGCAAACCGGCGGACCGGGATGACGCAATGCGCGAATTTGAGGCTGAACTCGTCAACGACCCGAGCAATGGCAATGCGGCCTACGAAATGGCCTACCTGCAGGCGGAAGCAGGCGACTCGGTCTCCGCCTCTGCACAATACGAAAAGCTTTTGCAGCAGTATCCCGATTTTGAAGAAGCGCTCGTGGGTTTGGCCGGGATCGATCTAACCAGCCAAAAGGCCGATCAGGCCGTTCCCCTGCTGGAACACGCCGTGAAGCTGCGTCCTAACGATGAGGTGGCATGGTGGCGTCTGGCCCAGGCCGACCGCGCGATCGGAAACCGCGAAGCTCAGGAAAAGGCACTCGCAACGTTCAACCGCATTCATCAGGTGATTCCCGGAACTCTGCGCCCGAGTGCCGATGCCGTTACGCCGCAGCACATGGATGCGCCGCAGCCGTAACTCCTGCAAGGTCGCAGTTATCCTCCAACCCTACCTTATATTGGGGTTACCAGAGACTTGTAGACAGCCTTAGCAAACCTGTACAAAAGGAATTCCCAGAAGCCGCGCCAACTTCGCGATCGGTGCGGCGATGTGACCAATGCCGACGGCGCAGTGATGTGCCGGACCCTGCTCGTTCCACTTTTCAACGAATCGGCGCGCGCCGATGGGAAACCGGTACCGGCTATTCGTATTGCCGATGGCCAGGGTCGGTCCGGCTTCTGACTTTCCTTCGGCCACGAGCAACCGGAAGCCATGCTCTCGATCGTCTACCACCGACAGCAGAGTGACGGGCCCGTAGCGAACCGACATCTCCACCGAGAGCCCAAGACCCACTTTGCCGTGATAGACCTCGAGCGGCCGCACACGCGTCTTGCCTTCGGCAATGGCAGTGTGGCCTGGACCGTCGTGACCCATGAGCACAATATCGTCCGCCAGGTCGAGCGCGTAGTACTCGGTGAATGACCCGCCGGCGCCGAAGCAATCCATCATCTTCATCGCGACCGCATTCTTGACTTCATACTCCCCGGCCACGGGAATATGGCGCGCCGTCAGCAGGGAAGTCCCGAGAATGATCGAACTCATGGTGTCTTCGTTCGCCGGAACTCCCGTTCCTTTGTAGTAGTAGGCAAGGGAGTCCAGATCGTGTCTCTCGACCAGTCGGTCCAGAGCCACGGAAGTGCGCGCCGCCCGCTCCAGTTCGCTTCGCGCGCAATCGGGCTGTACATCGAAGTGCTCCTCAAACAGCCGTACCCGTTCGGCGATCTCTTCTTCCGTGCACTCGTTTCGCAGCGCGCTCAGTTCATCTGCCTCCAGCATCTCGATGTGGCTGCCGAACGTAATCGCTGCCTGAGTAATGTCAGTGGCCACGTCCAGCATTCCGCCATAGTAGTGACCCAGCAACCCCAGCCGGTTCTCCGCAAGAGCCAGCTTCACCCGCGCCGCTCGGACCCAGTCCTCGATTTCCTTCCAGCTGTTCTCCTCGGTCAGCGCACCGGTCACTTGATGGAACGGAATCCCCGCTCGCCGCAGCACATTGGCGATCTCCGGCACCGGACACGCCGAACACCATGCCAGCCACGCCCCCGTCATTGCAGTGCGATCGGACAGGCGATTGAACGCCTCATAGTCCAGTGCCGCGTCCGGCTGCAGATTCAGCACGATCACCGGCACGCCTGCACGCTGCACCAGCGGCAACACCGTGCTCGACAGCGCATATGTCGCTACGTACAGAAACAGTACGTCGATGTCCGCCCGCCGGCACTCGCGCCCAACCTCTCGGCTCCGGACCGGCGTGTCTACGAGCCCGAACGATTCCACCCCCGCGCCGAAACCCTCTAACCGCTGCTGCACCGTCGCCCGTTGCCCTTCCAGTCGCTCTCGCAGCCCGGCAAACTGCGGCCAATAGGCATCGAGTCCGATGCCGCACAGTCCCACGCGCAGTGCTCTCACCGTCATTGCGGAACTACTCCGCCTTCAGGACTGTCACGGCAAAGGGCGCCAGTGTCAACTGCGGTCCGCTCAGAGTTCCCGTTCGCGGACCGTCATCTCCGGTTGCTTCATCCACGGTCGCGAACTGCGCGTGTTCAAAGCCGGCCGGAACCGTTGCCGTCTCTTCCGCGTTGCTGCGGTTCACCAACAGAATTTTCCGTCCCCGCGGTGTCACAAAGCCCTGCACGTAGGGCTGGCCTTCATCGTCTTCCCAGGGCTGGACCTTGACCAGGCGGTCGCCGGGATGAAAATTCTCGATCATCATCTTCAGCACCCAGCAGCGGGCATTGGGCTTTCCGTTGTTGTAATCCACCATCGAGACGCTGGGGAACTGCGAGGGATAGCCCACCAGCTGCGACTCCCCAATCACATCCACACCCATCTTTGACAGCTCGGCGAACAGATACGCATACAGCGCGGCGGCCGCGTTCCAGTAGCGATGCGGAATGTGATCCGGAAGCGGCTTGCGTGCCCGGATCTCCAGCCCGTCCGTGGGCAGGATCACGCCCAGCTCGTCGGTATCGATTTTTGTTTCCGGCGACAACCGGTCCCGGATCGACAGAATGTAGCGCGTCACTCCCAGAAAACCATCGGCCTGATTGAAGAATGTGTGCTGCCATCCGTCCGGTCCCTCATCGAGCGCCGGCGTCGCATAAAAGTGAAACGATACCGCATCCAGCGGAATCCCGGGTCGATGATTCTTCGCATTCAGGAAGTATTCGAAGTACTTCGGATTCGCACTTGGCGCCGCCAGTGCCAGCCCCATGAACTTCGTTTCCGCGCTCACTCTGTGAATCGCCGACACGATCGCGTCATAGCGCTCGGTGTATTGCTCCGGCGTGGTCTGGTGCTCGAAATCCACTTCATTGAGCACCTCCCAGTAAGGGAACTTGTAGTGGTACCCGGATTCGTGTCGCTTCCCGTTCTCATCGATGAAGCCGCCCCTGGTGAACCAGCTCACCAGCCGCGCGTAGTAATCGCCGAGTTCCTTCCCGCTCGGATCGCGCAGCTCCGTTCCCTGCGTGTAATCCCAGAAAACCTGGTTTGCGTCTTCCGGATAGGTCACCGGCCGGTCGGTCTTGAACATCCACGCCGGAATCGTGCTGAAATTGATAATCGTCGAGTGTCCTTCCGTCGCCGCCAGAAAGTCTTTCGTTACGGGATCGATATACGTGAAGTCCCAGGACGTGTGATCCGCCGTCGGCGGCTGCAGTTCCGCCACCGCGATCTTCGGATACGGTAGCCAGGGCACGTACCGCACGTAATCCGCGCCGAGCATCTTCAGCGTCGCGAATGCGCTGTCGTGGATCGGTGATCCCGGATTCAACATGGGGTTGGTCACCACCTGCAGCGTCGGTGTCGACCGCGATACCATCACCGTCTTATTCCAGTCGATGTTGATCGTCTGCGCTTTTTTCTCCTGAGCCGCCAGTGCATTGCATCCCAAACAGGCAGCCAGCAACACGACAACAACCCGTGACCCCATGCGTAGATCCTCCTTCTCCGCACCCCGTCTGCGCGTCTTTATGCTAGCCGGAGACCGCGTCCCTCCGAGACCCTGCGCTTCAGACTGGTCCATCAGGATTGCCGGCGCCATCTCAAGAGCACTCTGCGATTCGGAACCCTGCATCGCATCGCATTGTGACGTCCCTGCTCCAGGAACTACCTCACTGCCGGCTTCTCCTCCACAATGGTTACCGGTCCCAGCAGCCCCGACGGCAGTAACGGCGACGTTGCTTTATATGGCTTCACATCGGCAAAGGTATATTTCTTCGTCGTGTCGGGTTGCTGATCGCCGATCATCCGGTTCACCCACGCATTGGTCACTTTGATCGTCAGCTCGTTGCTGCCCGGTTTGAGCGCGGAGGTCGCATCGATACGGTACGGCGCATGCCACACGATTCCCAGCGACCTGCCGTTGACCGATACCTCTGCCAGATTCTTCACCTCGCCCAGATCGATCCACACCTGGGCTCCCTTTCCGAACCAGCCCGACGGTGCGTCGATCGTCTTGGTGTACGTGCCCGTGCCCGAAAAGTACTTCACACCCGCCTCGCTGTTGTCGCTCCACGACGTCAGCGTGTCCAGCGTGATCGACGGCGGTGCTCCCCAGTTCGACGGGAAGCTGACCGTCCACGGTCCAGACACCGTCGCCACCTGCGTCTCCGCGACCGCCGGCACGGTGTGCGACGTCTCGCTTGTCGCCCTGCGGAACATGACAAACACCGTCCCCCAGGGTTCCAGCTTCAGCGGTACCGTCGTCCCCCCATCGGCGATGCTGAACGACACGGGCTCTGTCCTGCCCGTCTCCGCATACCACAGCTCCGGCGCCTTTCCACTCACGCGGAACGTCGCCTGTACGCTTGCCCTGTCATCGCTGCGGTTGTCCACAAAATACAAATCGCCATTCGCCAGTCTGCGATGGACGAACTCGATGCGGTTGTCGCTCCCCGTGTAGTGGAAGTCCGGCTCGACATGCATCGCCTTCAGCGCAGCGGCCGCGTCATCGCCGGAATACACCGTGCCTTTTCCCACGGAATGCGCCCCGGTTCCGTCGCCGAACAATTCGTCGTCGAGCTTGCGGAACTCCGCCTGGTCGTCCGCCAGGCTTGGATCGTCCGCCGGCTTTGTCCCCGCTACCGCGGCTCCCTCGCGCACCAGCTTATCGATGGCTCGCAGAACCGGCAAGGACATGTGCTTGCTGTAGGCATCCAGCACCAGCAGCCGGTAGCTCGTTCCTCCGGGCGTTGTGATGCGGCCGTTCTCCACGTTCAGTTCGTGAATCAGCGCGTCGGCGTTCACATAATCAAAGCCAAAGCTTGGCGGCATATCCGGCGCCTTGTCATGAAAGATCGCCGTCAGGTTTGAATCCTCGCCGTAGAAGTAGATCACGTCCGCGCCAAAATGCCCCTGCTGCAGCAGGTAACTGGTCCGCCCCAGATAATTCACCCAGGCTCCGGCCTCATCGGCCCAGGTTTCGTTGCGATTAAACCACTGCCCGAACGGTCCCAGCGTCAGTCCCGGCTTCTTATCCACCAGCGGCTGATGCGCCGACTCATGGATCACAAAACGGTTGATCCCGTTCAGAAATTCCTGATCCGCCGTCGGCTTCAGCGTTGCCGGAGACCAGGCCCACGGAGCGGCCGCCGCCGTCATCGACTCCGCCGCCGCCAGGTTCTGCCCGTAGATGTGCGCCACCGATGCCGACTCGCGATCGTCGGCGTTATAGCCGTATTGCTCGTGATTTACCCCCGGCGACTGCGTCCACATCGCGCTCATCGGGACTTCGTTGAACTTCTTCACCTCCATCCCGTCCGCCACAAAAGCGCGCCCGTCCTCATGCGACTCGCCATAGTGGCCCATGTGCCATTCGTGGATCACCTGCTCGAGCACGCCATAATGCTCATCGGCGATCAGGTCCGCGATCGTCTTCCGAAAGTCCCATAGAAACTGATCGCTCGCCTCCGCATTCTGCACCACTTCTCCGGTCAGCACCGGCATCCACGGAATCGGGTCATAGCCCCGCCGCTTACGGAACTGCGCGATCATGTCGTCGGTCCAGTTCTGCGAACCCGCCTCCCAGCTGTCGTTGATGATGTAGCGAATTCCGCGCTGCCCCATCATCTCCGGACCTACCGTCTCCTTATAGCTGTCCAGATACTTCTCCATGTATTGCCGGACGTCCTTGCCGTTCAGCTTGTCCACCTCGAGGCCCGTCGCCTCGGCTGTTGCCGGATGATTGGTGATCCCCAGCAGGCTGTAACCAAAACGCAGCACCACCCAGTGGCCCGGGGGCGGCGTCCAGTCCAGGGTGCCATCGGGCCGCATCTTCGACGTCAGATCGATCACCTCCGCCTTGTCCACCGCATCGTCCGGCGTCACCGGTGCGGTCGCGAACTCGTAGAGATCCGGCTCCGGAACAAAGGCGGCTTTCTGCTCGAAATGATTCACCCGCGCTCCAGGATGCAGCACCAGCTCCGCAATCTCGTAGTTCCTGGGTGCAGGCGGCAGCTTGAATCCGAACGACGCTGGATCGATTCCCTCGGCCCACGCCGGCCGCGGCGGTGGCGGCGTTCGCAGGAAGGTCACCCGGAAATACTTCGCCGTCACGGCGGGAAACGACACCGTCGTCTCGGGAGACTCTCCGGCGCTCAGCTTTGTGATCGTCCGCCAGTTCTCCCCATCGTCGCTGGCCTCCAGCTCCTTCTCCGGTGCGCCAATGCCAGTGATCATCGCCACGATCCGGTTAGGGTCCTGGGTCACCAGTGTCACTGCGCGAATGGTGGTTGGCTCCGCGAAACCATACTGGATCCACGCCTTTTCCCCTTCCCCCGGAATCGGCAGATCCGTCGCGTTCTCCAGATTGCCATCCGTGAGCCGCGCCATGTCCGGATTCCCGCCGCTGAACTTCATCGTCGGATGCAGGCTCTCGACGTTGACATCGCTCGCGGGCCGCCGGTACGCGATCACCACGGAGTCGGCATAGAACTGCGGCGCCGGCTTCCCGCTCTCCGGCCCGGCCAGCGCATCGCGAATCCCCATGTCCTGAAAGGCGCCCGTCTTTTCCGGCGGATGCGCCAGCGTTCCCGCGAAAGGCTGCCCGCCTTCTGCTGCGGTCGCGCTCCACACATACTTCTTCATGCCTTCGGACGCAGGAACCCATGGCCCCCCCGATTCGCTCCAGCCAGGCGAGCCCGCAATCGCCATCTCCATGCCAAACTTGTCACCGGTCTGGATCGCATACCGGAAAGCGTCCTTCCACTCCGGGGTCATGTAGGCGAGGCGGTGCGGAACTACCTGCGGTGTCGACAGTGCAGCATCGAAGTTCTGAAATCCGGCGATTCCGACGCGGTGCATCCAGTCCAGGTCCAGCTGAATGCCTTCCTTTGTGATGTTGCCGTTCATCCAGTGCCACCACACCCGTGGACGGGCGCTCTCAGGCGGATTTTCAAATCCACTCTTGAGAGAGTCCGGCGGATTCTGCCCGGAAACAGCAAGAAAGCTGGCGCCCAGCAGCAAGGTTGCCGCCAGAGCAGAGCGTCGAGAATCTCCCATGTTTTCTTCCTTTCAGCTGTGTTGAACACTGGAAAACGCGAACGGCCAGCTCCGGCGCCTGCCGAAGCCGTTTTCAAACGCGGAAACACACTACCATGAACACAATTCGAAAGGGAAACTTATTCCCAATTGAAGTTTCGGGAAATTTGGACGGTCGTCCGAGCCTGGCCGGCCCGCTTCGGACCCTCATAACGCTGTCCGCCAGCGGACATGAAGAGCGAAACTGGACAGACGGCGAGCGATCGAAGACTTCCATGCGCCGAAGGGGCTTCGATGGGATCGATGACCACCCCCTAAGCCGGCCCCTTCGTCGACTCAGCCCTTGTGCCCAGGTTGTTCTTTGAGTGCGGTGACCAGCTCAGGGGCGTTGGGATCGCTGCGGATGCGTTCGCGCCATTGTCCTCGTTGGCCGCGGCTTTTCCCTCAATACGTGTAAAAGCCTCGCCCGGATTTGCGTCCGAGCCAGCCGGCGTCCACCATGCGCACCAGCAGAGGGCAGGGCCGGTATTTGGGATCGCCCAGGCCCTCGTGCAGCACGCGCATAATGTCAAGGCAAACATCCAGCCCAATGAAGTCGGCCAGCGTTAGCGGACCCATGGGGTGGGCCATGCCCAGACGGAAGACTTCATCGATCGCATCCGGCGTGGCAACACCCTCCATCACCGCGTACATGGCTTCGTTGAGGAGCGGCATGAGCACCCGATTCGAGACGAAGCCGGGAGCGTCGTTAACCTCGACGGCGGTCTTTCCCATCTGCTCGGCGAGACTGGCCACCGTCTCGTAGGTTTCCTGGCTCGTTTGCAGGCCGCGGATCACTTCGACCAGCTTCATCACCGGCACCGGATTGAAGAAGTGCATCCCGATGACGCGATCAGCCCGCGTCGTGGCCGCCGCAAGTTTGGTGATGGAGATCGACGATGTGTTCGAGGCAAGGATCACCCCGGGCCGGGCGATCTCGTCGAGTTCCTGAAAGAGCCCTTTCTTGATATCGAACCTCTCCGTGGCGGCTTCGACGATGAAATCCGCTGCAGCAAGGTCACTCCGGTCGACCGTGCCTTCGATGCGCGCCAGGGCTTCGTCGACGTCGGTCAGCGAGATCTTGCCCTTTTCCGCTTCGCGGCCCAGATTCCTGCGAATCGTCTCGATCCCGCGATCGAGAAACCGCTGCTCCACCTCGCACAGCAGGACGCGGTACCCGCTGCGTGCAAAAACGTGGGCGATGCCATTGCCCATGGTGCCGGCGCCGATCACGCCGACGGTTTGGATGTCAGTCACGGATGGAATCCTCATCGAGGATTCTAATCGCCGATCCTCACCACCAGCGCAGTGACGTTGTCCCTGCCACCAGCTTCGTTGGCCGCATCGATCAGAGCCTGCGCCGCGCGATCGGGGTCCCCTCCGGCGCCGAGAATGCGGGCGATGGCGTCTTCGTCGACTTCGCGGGTCAGCCCGTCCGTACAAAGCAGAAGAAAATCGCCCCTCTCAGGATGGATCTCGACGATGTCTTCCGCGATCGAGGGCTGGGTACCAATGGCGCGGGTGATGACATGCCGGAAGGGCGAATGCTCGGCTTCTTCAGCCGTCATGGTTCCAAGACGCATCTGTTCGTCGACCAGGGAGTGATCCTGCGTGACCCGTTCGAGCCTGCCACTGTGGTGCCAGTAACAGCGGCTGTCGCCCGCATGCGCCACCAGAACAGGAGCGGACGCGCCCTGCGGCGAAACCAGCAGCACGACAAGCGTGGTTCCCATGCCATACAGGGCGGGCTCGCGCTCGGCGCGCTCGAGGACCAGACGGTTGGCTTCGGCGATCGCGTCGTGAAGCTGGCCCTGAGCCGACGCGCTGTCATGCGGAGCGCTCATCCGCTCAAGAACGGTATCGACCGCCATGCGGCTGGCGATTTCTCCGCCGGCGGCGCCGCCCATGCCGTCGCAGACCACATAGACGCCCGACTCAGCCTGGAACCCGAACGCATCCTCATTCCCGCTGCGCACGCGCCCCTTGCTGGTCCGTGCCGCCGCCTTTGCCGTCGTCATTGTATGGGTAGTCGAATCAGAATCACGATACACGAACGGCACACCCCCCTTGTCATCCAAATGCGATGCGGCCCGAACCCCGGAGCCCCTGCGCTGCGACCTTCCCTGCGATGCAGCCCCGCGCCGTTTTGCCCCCTGCCTGGACCCTGTCTTGTGTTCACCATCACCATGCCGTGACAGAGGGTCCTCTACAATCACACTGAGGAACCATCGACTATGCCGCGCAAGCCGCTCATCGCAGCCAACTGGAAAATGTACAAGACTCCAGCCCAGGCGCAGGAGTTTTTTAAGAACTTTCTTCCTCTCGTGGCCAATCACGAACGCGACGAAATCGTCGTTTGCCCTTCCTTTACATCCATCTCTGTGGTCATCGCCGCGGCCACCGGCTCCGGCGTGGCCATCGGCGCCCAGAATATGCACTTTGCCGACGAGGGTGCCTACACCGGCGAAACCTCTCCGCTCATGCTGAAGGCAATCGGGACCACCCACGTCATCCTCGGCCACTCCGAGAGACGGCAGTACTTTGCCGAAACCGATGACCTCATTAACAAAAAACTGAAGGCCGCACTGGCCCACCAGCTCGTGCCCATCGTCTGCGTGGGCGAAGTGCTGGCGGAGCGCGAGGCCGGTAAAACCACCGAGGTTTGCACACGCCAGATCCGCGGCGTGCTCGCCGGGATTACGGCCGCCGCAGCGGCGCCCCTCGTCATCGCTTACGAGCCGGTCTGGGCGATCGGCACCGGCAAGACCGCGACGCCCCAAATCGCCTCCGCGGCGCACGCCGTGATCCGCGCCGAAGTGGCGAAACTGCTCGGCGGCGAGCTGGCGGACGCCCTGCGCATCCTCTACGGCGGCAGTGTGAAGCCCGACAATGCCACGGCGCTGATGGCCGAAGAAGACATCGACGGCGCTCTGGTGGGCGGGGCCAGCCTCGATCCCCAGTCCTTCGCAAAAATTGTCAATTACTAGTTCCCGCGCATCGAACAGGAATGAACGAACCGCAAACGATTCGCGAGATCCTCGAGAACGCTCGCACCATTGCCGTCGTCGGCCTGACCAATCGCGAAGGGCGCGCGTCGCTGGGCGTCTCCCGCTTCATGCAGTCGCAGGGCTATCGCATCATCCCGGTGAACCCCATGATCGACGCGGTCCTGGGGGAAAAGGCCTATCCGACCCTGGACGACGCGGTCGCCGAGCATCCGGCTATTGACCTGGTCAACGTCTTTCGCTCCCCTGAGCACGTTCCCGAAATCGTCAAGGACGTCATCCGGCTGAAGATTCCCAGACTCTGGTTGCAGGAAGGCGTCTGCCACGATGAGGCCGTCGGATGGGCGGAAGCGGCCGGCATCCGTGTCGTGCAGGACCATTGCCTTCTGAAGGAGCGGATGGCGGCGGGTTGGCCGCGCCCGGGCTGAGGCCGCCGTCGCTGCTCCGAAACGGTCCGCAGATGCGCTACCCTGACCCCGATGCGTCTCGCGATCGTCCTGTCGCTCGTTTTCGCCGCCTCTGCCGCAGTCGGGCAGTCCGCCCTGTGGACCCAGGTGAGCCCGGGCCACTTACCGCCCGCCTTCCAGCCCGCCACGCTTTCTCCCGCGCAACTCTCTTCGCTGCACAGTCTGCTCCGTCAGGAGGGGAGCTTCGGCGACTGGGGATGCGAGGCCTCCGATATGCAGGATCTGTTCAATGGGTTGCGGTTCAGCCGGATTCCAGTCTCGTCCGGCAAAGAGACGATCCTCGTGGAGGCAGGTCCCGGCTGCGCACGTGGCGCGCAGGGAGCGAACGGCGCCATGTGGCTGCTGCACTTCAAAGGTGCGGCCCCAGTCCTGCTGGCGACCCCGCGCGCCGGCTTTAGCGGATGGGTTGACTCTGTGCAGCCGCCGTCCCATCACGGTTATCGCGACGTCGTGCTCGGCTGGCACGTGAGCGCCGTCGACGCGGAGCTAAGCT
>Ga0335072_10002044_pt1 | contig 31831 bp, 28 predicted proteins | sample Lox_Sample_21_FD_206725 | JGI IMG/M metagenome (GOLD analysis project Ga0335072, IMG submission 206725) | Soil microbial communities from Loxahatchee National Wildlife Refuge, Florida, United States - Lox_Sample_2.1 | ecosystem: Environmental > Terrestrial > Soil > Wetlands | place: USA...
AAAATCACTTTTCGAATCCAATGACCTGGAACGTTTGTGACACATCTCACAGATGCACAATTTCCGGTTCGGGTATATAGAGAGTTTGGCATTATGTGATGCCGGTCATTTGCATCTGACCGTACCGACATTTTCCATTGGGAAATTCACATCCCACCCAGGGCTATCAAGCATCATTGCTGTGACGTTTTCACGCAGAGGGTCGCCTTGACGGGATGAGTCTGGGAACCTAAGCTCAAACCAGCGGCCTGTCGCAGTGGGGCCGGTTCGGCACTGTGCGAACGCCGCTGATACACGGAACATTGCACATAGGATCACGATGATTCCCTACCACTGGCAGTATCTGTCTCTGATGTTGCAAGTGCTCTTTGCCGTGGGACTTGCCGCGGTAATGGTTCTAGCCTCGTGGTTGATTGGCCGGCATCGCAATCTGCCCGTCAAGCTGGCTGCCTACGAGTGCGGTATCGAATCCGTCGGCGATGCGCGCGCGCGCTTCAGCGTGCGTTTCTACATGGTCGCGATGCTTTTCATCCTGTTCGATGTGGAAGCCGTGTTTATGATGCCCTGGGCGGTCATCTATCGTGAGCTGCCGCACATCACTGGACAAAGACTGTTCGGCTTCTGGGAGATGGTCGTTTATCTCGGCTTTATCGCTGTGGGCCTGTACTACATCGTGCGCAAAGGCATTTTGAACTGGAGCATGGACAAGGCGGATCTCTAATAATGGCTGAAGCTCCAAAGGAAACAATTGCAGGGAGACAAGCTGTGTTCGAAGCGCTGCCCGAGCACCCGGCAATCAAGGCCATCCTTGCGTGGAATGCCGATGCGGTGACGGATGCGCTCTTCGATCGCGGCGAGCTCACGCTGACAGTAACCCCAGAAACCATCTGTCAGGCCGTCGCGGCCGTGAAAGACGCCGGCTATAACGCCTTCGAAGACATGACTGCAGTCGACTGGCTTCCTTCCGAGCCGCGCTTCGCACTCAGCTACCACATTGTTTCGCACAAATTTAAGGAGCGGATTCGGCTGAAGACCTGGGTCGACAGCACTGATCCCGCGATTGAATCCATCACTTCCGTCTGGCCGGGCGCCAATTACTACGAGCGCGAGGTCTTCGACCTCTTCGGCATTCGCTTCGAGGGCCATCCGAATATGCGCCGCATCATGATGCCGGAAGACTGGGTCGGGCATCCTCTGCGCAAGGACTATCCGGTGGAGGGCTACCGATGATCGATGTGGGAACCCCGATTCTTCAGCCGCCACCGGCCGAAGGCGCAAAAGACCAGCACATGGTCCTTAATATGGGGCCGCAGCATCCGTCGACCCACGGCGTGCTCCGCCTGGTACTCGAAATTGACGGGGAAATCGTCGTTCGGCTCTATCCGGAGATCGGCTACCTGCACACCGGTATCGAGAAGACCTGCGAGGCGAAGTTCTACCAGCAGGTGGTCCCGTTGACCGATCGGGTCGATTATCTGGGACCGATGGCCAACAATCTTTGCTACTGCCTGGCTGTCGAGAAGTTGCTGGGACTCGAGATTCCTGAACGCGGGCAATGGATTCGCGTGCTCCTTACCGAACTCACGCGTCTTAATTCGCACCTGATCTGGCTCGGCACGCACGCCATGGACATTGGCGCGTTGACCGTATTTCTCTACACCTTCCGCGAGCGCGAAGAGATTCTTCGCATGTTCGAGGCGGTAGCGGGCCAGCGGATGATGACCAGCTATTTTCGGATCGGCGGATTGGCGATGGAACCGCCGCTGGACCTCTTCGATCGTATCCAGGCGTTCATCAAGACGTTTCCGGAAAAAATCGACGAATATTCGAACCTGCTGACCGGAAATCCAATTTTTCGCAACCGCCTGATGAATGTCGGGCATCTTTCTGCAGAGGATGCAATAGCGCTTGCCGTAACGGGACCGACGATGCGGGCTTCCGGCATCGATTTCGATCTACGCCGCGACATGCCCTACTCGAGCTACGAAAAGTTTCAGTTCAAGGTGCCGGTTTCGAATCGCTGCGATTGCTGGGGACGATATGAAGTGCGCCTCGAAGAGATGCGCGAGAGCGTCAAGATCATTCAACAGGCGCTCGACGGCATGCCCGGCGGACCGATCAAGGCCGATGCGCCGAAGATCATCCTGCCCGATCGCGAAAAGATGAAGACCCAGATGGAAGCCCTGATCCATCACTTCAAGATCGTGACCGAAGGCTTCAATGTTCCTGCGGGCGAGGTCTATCAGGGAATCGAATCGGGCCACGGACAGATGGGTTATTACGTGGTCTCCGACGGAACCGCAAAACCGTATCGCGTGCATATGCGCTATCCGGGATTCGCCTCATTGCAGGCGCTGGAAACCATGTGCCAGGGCCGGATGCTGGCCGATGTTGTTGCAGTGATCGGGTCAATCGATATTGTGTTGGGAGAGATCGACCGGTGACGAGTCAACCGACGACGTATTCCGATCCCGATTACGCGGCGGTAGATGCGGTCTTATTGCCGTGGGCAAGTAGTCAAGGTTTGAAGTTCGATTGTGACTATAAGGGACATGTCGTTCGAAGTATTTGGTGGCGGGACAGGATTCAAATGTGGGTAGACCCACCCGACGCGGAAGATCATGTGTTCGTGAATGCTGCAGAGAGGCGGCCGGATTTGCCGAGTCAGTGGGGACGTTCGCTAAAGTTTCGGGTTCAGGTGCTTGAACTGGCGACGACCCTCGAAAAGGTGTGGGCGGAAGCAAAGACTTGGATGTGAAAGTCAACGAGCAACTCTATGTAGAACTTTGGGTTTCGCTTGCTTCCCTGCTGCGCAGCTACACCGCGGCGCACGGGCTGAATGGGGACAGACAGGCGACGGTCGAGTTGGGAGAAGAACGGATTACCGTGCGCCATGGCAATTCGTGGCTTGATTTGAAGCGGAACGGCGCGGAGATCTTTTGGACGCGCGATGACGGACGGAGCGGAATGCTGGAGATGACAGAAGCCGGAAGACTCCGAGACGAAACCGGCGAGGAAGAAATGGACATGGCGGCTGAAGCATGGGCACGGGAGTTGATGCGATGAGCGCGGAAACCATGAGCATCTTTTCGCCAAAGGTGGCGGCTCGTTTTGACGCGTTGGTCGCAAAATATCCTGTCCGGCGTTCGGCGCTCGTTCCGATGCTGCTCTATGCGCAGGACGAGATCGGCTACCTCTCCGATGCGGTCATCGCCGAAGTTGCTCAGCGGATCGGCATCACCGAACTCGATGTTCGCAACGTCGCCACCTATTATTCGATGTTGCGCTTCAAGCCCGCCGGCAAATACAACGTGCAGGTGTGCACCAATATCAGCTGCATGCTGCGCGGCGCATACGACGTGTTCGAAAAGTTCCAGGAAGAGCTCGGGATCGGGCACAAGGGCATAACCCCCGACGGCACTTTTTCGCTCGAAGAAGTCGAGTGCATCGGGGCCTGTTGCTGGGCACCTGCGATTCAGGTCAATTACGACTTTCACGATGAACTCACGCCGGATAGCGTGCCAGGTATTTTGGCCCAATACCGCCGGAAAGCGGAGGGCCAATAATGCCCAGGTTAGTGTCCCATCCCGATGAAGTGAAAATTGTCTCTAAGCGCTTCGGCCAGGGCGCGGCCGACATCGACAAATACATCGAGCTCGGCGGATATGAGGCAGCAAGAAAGTGTCTCGCGCAAGGGCCCGATTGGATCATCGAGGAGATGAAGGCATCGAACTTGCGCGGCCGCGGAGGAGCCGGCTTCCCGACCGGCATGAAGTGGTCGTTCGTGCCCAAGCAATCGCCGAAGCCGAAATACGTTCTGGTCAACGGCGACGAGAGCGAACCCGGCACGTGCAAGGACCACCTGATCTTCCTGCACGATCCGCATTCGGTAATCGAAGGAACGATCATCGCCGGGCTCTCCATCGGCTCGAAGATGGGCTTCATCTACCTGCGCGGCGAATACCGCTACCTGCTCGAGATCATGGAGAAGGCGGTTGCCGATGCCTATGCGAAAGGCTTCCTCGGCAAAGACATCTTCGGCAGCGACACTGAGTTTCAAATCATCACGCAGAGTGGCGCTGGGGCGTATGAAGTCGGCGAAGAATCCGCGTTGATGGAATCGCTCGAAGGCAAACGCGGAGTTCCGCGCATCAAACCGCCGTTCCCTGCCGTGGTTGGACTCTATGGCGGACCGACAGTGATCAATAATGCCGAGACCATCGCCTCGGTTCCCCACGTAATCAACATGGGTGGAGCGGCTTTTGCCGCGGTAGGGTCGCCGCGCAATGGCGGCACGCGTCTGTTCGGCATCAGCGGGCACGTGGAGCGGCCTGGCATCTACGAGCTGCCCATGGGCTACAACCTGAAAAAAATGATCTACGGGGTTGCTGGAGGCGTTCGTGGCGGGCGTGGGCTCAAGGCCGTCGTTCCCGGTGGATCATCCACTCCCGTTCTGCTGCCTGAGGAGATTGAAAATCTTGGCATGGACTTCGACCAGGTGGGTAAAGCCGGCTCGATGCTTGGCTCCGGCGGCGTGGTCGTGATCGACGACCGGACTTGCATCGTTGAATTTGCCCTGCGCACCATCAGCTTCTACCAGCACGAGAGCTGTGGCTGGTGCATTCCCTGCCGTGAAGGAACCGACTGGCTGAAGAAGTCGCTGACGCGCTTCCACGCCGGCTTCGGCACCGCGAAGGACATCGACAATATCCGCTACCTCGCCGAAAACATGATGGGCCGCACCTTCTGTCCACTTGGCGACGCAGCGGCCATGCCCACACTTGGATTCGTGAAGAAGTTTCGCAAGGAATTTGAAGATCACCTCGACGGCAAGCCCTGCCCGTTCGCGAAGCATACCGAAATGGCAGTCGTATAACGACGCTGGAGAAGAATGCCCGACGTAACATTCACGGTCGATGGAAAGAAGCTGACGGCTCCCGCCGGGACGCTGCTGATTGAAGCCTGCCGCAAAGCCGGTATCGAGATACCTGCGTTTTGCTACTATCCGGGCCTCAGCCTTCAGGCTGCATGCCGCATGTGCGTCGTGCGCCAGGAGAAGGTGCCCAAGCTTCAGACCGCCTGCACCACCACCGTTGCCGAAGGCCAGGTTTTCACTACGGATTCGCCGGAGATCGCTCAGGCCCGTCGCGCCACGATCGAATTGCTCCTCGGTAATCACCCGCTCGACTGCCCTGTCTGCGATGCCGGCGGCGAATGCGAATTGCAGGACATGACCTTCAAGTACGGCGCGGGCGAGAGCCTGATGGTCGATGCCAAGCGCCATCGCGACGAACAGCAGTGGTCTCCCGCGGTTTTCTACGACCGTCCCCGCTGCATCCTCTGCTATCGCTGCACGCGCATGTGCGGCGAAGGCATGGATGTATGGGCGCTCGGTGTGCATAACCGCGGCGTAAGTTCGGTGATCACGCCCAACCAGGAAGAACGCCTCGACTGCGAACAATGCGGTATGTGCATTGACGTTTGCCCTGTCGGGGCTCTCACGAGCGGCAGCTACCGCTACAAAACGCGTCCGTGGGAGATGAATCACGTCGCGACGATCTGTACCCACTGCAGCGATGGCTGCAAAGTCACGCTTGGCGTTCGCCAATCCAATGATGGATCCGAAATCATTCGCGCCGATAACCGCGATAAGAGCGGCATCAACGGCGACTTTCTCTGTGCAAAAGGGCGATTTGGCTTCGATTTCGTGGAAGACTCCGCGCGGCTGACCAGCCCGCTCGTACGGAACTCCCAGGGCAAGCTCGAATCCGTGACCTGGGAACTTGCTTTCCGCGCCGCCGCCGCAAAGCTCAAGGAAGTCCGCGACAGCCGCGGTGGCGAAGCCATCGGCGTGATTGGCTCCAACCACACCACCAACGAGGAGAACTACCTGCTGCAGAAGTTCGCGCGCACGGTACTCCGCACCAATAACATCGATCACGACCGCACCGCCGACTACACGGCATTCGCCCGTTCTCTCGCCGGACACGGAGCCAAAACGGCGAGCCTTCGCGAGATCGCCAACGCTCCGGCCATCCTGCTAATCGGCGGCGATCCAACCAACGAACACCCGTTGCTGGCCTGGACGATTCGCACCAATGTGCGGCTGAATCGCGCTCACCTCTTCGTCGCCAACGAGAGCCAGATCAAGCTCGAGCGCCAGGCCAAAGCTGCCCTGCGCCTGCCCGCAGGTGGATACGCTGCGATGGCTGCCTATCTTGGTGGAAGCGACGGGCAGATCAACAATCCGTCGTTCCGCGAAGCCGTTCTTGCAGAAGAGAAGCTGCTCGTCATTTTCGGCGAAGAATATCGCGGTCAAGCCGTCGAAACTCTGGTCAAATGGGGCCTCAATCGTGGCAACGTAAAGTTCGCCTATCTGGGCGACTATTCCAATTCACGCGGCGCTGCAGATATGGGCCTTGAGCCGGACCAGCTTCCGGGATACGTTCCGGTCAGTGCGCCAGGTGCGTTCGCCAACGAATACTCAGGACTGCCCCAAAGTCACGGGAAGAACCTGCCACAAATGCTGGATGCAGCGTGGAGCGGAGCTCTCGGTGCCCTGCTCGTCATCGGCGCCAATCCGCTGGGGGAAGCAAAACTCGATCGCGGATCGCTCAAAAACACGTTTCTGATTGTTCAGGACATCTTCCTTACCGAGACCGCCGCCGCAGCCGACGTCGTCTTCCCCGCCGCCAGTCTCTACGAAAAGACCGGCACGGTCACCAACACCTTTGGCGATCTGCAACTGGTGCGCAAGGCCGCGGATCATGCCGGGGTTAAGCCTGATTTTGAGATTCTGGTTCGTCTTGCCGCCAGCATGGATGCGGACGTGAAGAAGCTGGTTCCTTTCGGCAAGCGTGGAGTTCAGGCCGACCTCGGTCAGTCGCGCGGCGCTCAGGCCGGCGAAGCGGATCGGCATGCGGTCTGGCTTGTCGCCAATGGACTCGAGCCGAAGCTGAGCCCCTTCGATCCCCTGGCGCTGCTCGATGAAATCGAACGGCTCGTCCCGGGGTACAAGCTCGACCGCCTGAACCTCTTCGGCGGAAACGATGTCCCCACGGAGCCCGGTTTCGTTCCGGTGTCCGCGCTCACCGCAGGCACCGAGATCCTGGTCAAGCCCGCTCACAACGGGCTGTTCACCTCGGGCACCCTGGGTCGATACAGCAAAGGTCTTGCAGACCTGGAGAAGCATCAAGCAGCAGTTGAAGAAGAAGCAGTAGCTGGCTGATGTTATTGGAGAAAGGCTAAGGCAAGTGACGATTTTGCAGTTTTTTCTGTGGAGCTTGGTGAAGGTCGTGATAGTGACGGTAGTGCTGCTGATGGCCGTCGCCTACACGGTCCTGCTGGAACGCAAGCTCGTTGGCCGTATCCAGAATCGCTGGGGACCCAGCCGTGTCGGGCCATTTGGGCTTCTGCAGCCTCTTGTCGACGGGGCAAAATCCTTTCTCAAGGAAGACATCATTCCCACCGGAGTCTATCGGCCGCTCTATCTGCTCGCGCCGATCATCGGCCTCAGCTGCGCGCTGATCTCAATTGCCGTTGTACCCTTTGGCGATCCCGGCATCGTCGGCTCAGGAGGATTCCATTTCTTCCAGATCTCCGATGTGAATATCGGCTTGCTTGTGATCCTAGGCATCACGTCCATTGGTGTGTATGGCATCGCACTGGCAGGCTGGTCCTCGAACAACAAATATTCGCTGCTCGGATCGTTGCGTTCTTCGGCGCAGCTCGTTAGCTACGAACTTGCACTGGGATTGTCGCTGGTTGGCGTGGTGCTTCGCGCCGGATCACTGAACCTCGACACCATCGTCAACAGCCAGGCGAAACACGGTCTGCTGTCCTGGAATCTCTTCGGCGGATTCCAGTTTGTCGCCTTCTTCATCTACCTGATGGCGGCCTACGCTGAGACCAATCGCGCGCCATTCGATTTGCCCGAGGCTGAAAGCGAACTCACCGCCGGTTATCACACCGAGTACAGCTCGATGAAGTTCGCCATGTTCTTCATGGCCGAATACGCCAACATGATCACGGTCGGCTGCGTCGCCACGCTGCTCTTTCTCGGCGGCTGGACCAGTCCATTCGGCGATCTGTTGCCTACACCGAATAGCTTCGTGCTCCGCGCACTTTTGCCGATCTTGTGGTTTGTCTTCAAAGTTTTCTCATTTCTGTTTCTCTACGTGTGGGTGCGGGGCACACTTCCTCGCTTCCGCTATGACCAGCTCATGAACTACGGATGGCGCTGGCTGATGCCGCTTGCCATTCTGAACATAGTGGGAACGAGCCTGTGGCTCGCATATCGCTGAGCTTTACGTGTTGCTTATCGATCATCGGATAATCAGCAGGCTCAGTTAAAATCGGAGATGACTTGATCGAACAGCTTTTCTCTGCTCGATCGGTTCCTCCTCTCAACCTTGCCGGAGCAGTTCGCCGGCACATGCCGTAAGTGACGAAACGATGCACCTGATTCTCTTTCTCGTTTTTGCCGCACTCTGCCTGACAGGAGCCGTCAATCTCCTGCTGCAGAAACATCCCATCAACAGCGCGCTTTCGCTGATCGTGGTGATGACATCGCTTGCGGTGCTCTATCTCCTTCTCGGGGCGGAGTTCCTTGCCGCGGCCCAGGTGATCGTGTACGCCGGCGCCATCATGGTGCTATTCACCTTCGTGGTCATGCTGCTCAATGCCGGCCGCGAAGAGCGCACTCTGGGCAGCCGCGCAGCCCAGCTGGTCGGATTTCCCGCCGTTGCGGTCATCCTGGCCGTCATCGCCACCACCATTCTCAATATCAAAGGCTTCGGCACCGCAGATCTCCAGGATCACATCACCAGCACTTCCGACCTGAGCGCCGTGCTCTTCACCAAGCTGCTGCTTCCGTTTGAAGTGACATCGGTGCTGATCCTGGTGGCGATCCTTGGTTCGGTTGCGCTCGCGCGCAAAGGCGACGGAGAAGGAACGGAGCAGACCAAATGAATTCCATGCACATGGTTTCGCAAGAGGTTCCGCTCGCCTGGTATCTGTTGCTCAGCGCGGTGCTATTCTGCCTCGGCGTCGCGGGATTCCTGATCAAGCGCAATCTCATCACGGTCTTCATGTCCATCGAGCTGATGCTGAACGCCGTGAATCTCTCGTTCGTGACCTTCGCCCACCAGTGGCACCAGGTGAAAGGTCAGATCTTTGTCTTCTTTGTCATGATGGTTGCCGCGGCTGAAGCAGCCGTTGGGTTGGCCATCATCATTGCCGTATTTCGCGCTCGCGCGACGCTGGCCGTCGACCGTATCGACCTGATGAAACTATGAACGGACCACTGCTCTATTTGCCGTTGATTCCGCTTGTACCGTTCGTTGGCTTCCTGCTCAACGGACTGCTGGGCCGCCGTCTTCCCAAGGGTGTAGTTACGACGATCGCTCTGGTGGCGCCCCTCATCTCATTTGTGATCGTCCTGCATGCCGCGCTGCTTGCATGGTCGGGATCCCTGACTCTGCCATTTATCGAGCAGAACGCCCCTTCCTGGATTTCGGTCGGCTCGCTCCATGTCGACTTCGGCTCCGTGCTCGATCCGCTCTCACTGGTCATGCTGCTGATCGTCACCGGCGTCGGATTCCTCATCCACGTTTATTCCGTCGGTTACATGCAGCACGATAAGGGCTACTGGCGCTTCTTCGCGTACCTGAACCTGTTCCTCTTCTTCATGACTGTGCTGGTCCAGGCCGGCAATGCCCTGATGATGTTCGTCGGATGGGAGGGCGTGGGACTCGCGTCGTACTTGCTCATCGGCTTCTGGTTCTGGAAGCCCTCTGCAGCCGATGCCGGAAAGAAAGCATTCGTCGTCAACCGCATCGGCGACTTCGGATTTCTGATCGGACTGTTTCTTCTTCTGGCCAACTTTGGCACGCTGAGTTTCAGCGAGATTTCCGCACACCTTGCGGCGAATCCGGGTTTGACCGGCGGTGTGCTCACTGCCATCGCACTCTGCCTGCTCATCGGCGCTGCCGGCAAAAGCGCGCAACTTCCGCTTTATGTCTGGCTGCCCGACGCCATGGAAGGCCCAACACCGGTGTCGGCCCTGATCCACGCGGCAACCATGGTCACGGCCGGCGTTTACATGATCGCCCGCACGCACTTCATCTTCGATCGCTCGCCTTTCGCACTGAGCGTGGTTGCGATTGTTGGCGCTGCTACAGCGATCTTCGCCGCGACCATCGGTCTGGTTCAGACGGACATCAAGCGGGTTCTCGCCTACTCGACGGTTTCGCAACTCGGCTATATGTTCCTCGGTTGTGGCGTGGCGGCGTATTCGGCGGCCATCTTCCACCTGATGACGCATGCGTTCTTCAAGGCACTGCTCTTCCTCGCGGCGGGCTCCGTGATTCACGCCATGGGCGACGAGCAGGACATGCGCAAAATGGGCGGCCTTCGCAAGAAAGTCCCCATCACCTTCTGGACGATGACCATGGCGGTATTCGCCATCTCCGGGTTCCCATTCATGTCGGCGTTCTTCTCCAAGGACGCCATCTTAGCGGCGGCATTCACGTCCGGTGGAACCCTGGGCAGGGTCCTCTGGTTTGTTGGACTCGTCACTGCCGCGCTCACTGCGTTTTACATGTTCCGCCTCTGGTATCTCACTTTCTTCGGAGAGACACGCAACCACGACGCCCATCCCCACGAAAGCCCATGGGTGATGCTGGGACCGCTGGTCATTCTTGCTGTCCTATCGGTCGGAGGCGGCTGGATCGGAATGAGCCGCTTCGGCGCATACCTCGCACCATCGGTGGGGGCCCGTCCTGAAGAAGCGGGAGGCAGTCTCGAATACATTCTCACCGGTCTCGCTGTTCTCGCCGGAGCGATTGGTTGGTTCGTCGCGCACCGCATGTACCATCGCGCGAAGACCGCGGACGGACTTGCCGCTACAACTCCCGCAGGATACAAGCTTGTTTTCAACAAATACTATGTCGACGAAATCTACGGCTTTGCTTTCGTCAAGCCTCTGCTTGCAATCTCGAAGTATTTGCTCGAGTGGGTAGTCGACTTCGCAATCCTCGGCGGTCTTGCCTGGCTGCTGGCTGGTCTTGCGACTCTCGGTGGCGCGATACTGCAGCGCTGGCAATCGGGCAATTTGCGCTCGTATGCCGCATGGCTGGCGCTTGGAGCAGCGGTTCTGCTCTATTTCGTGCTTGGCCCTCACACGATCGGCACCGCACTTCACCTTGGAATGGCAGGTCACTAGGAGATGGCGTCAATGGACAGTTCGATTCTCACGTTGATTCTCCTGGTGCCACTGGCCGGTGCGGTGCTCGTGGCCTTGTTCCCCGATCGCGGCAAGCTGCCTGCCTGGCTCACCCTGATCACGACGCTGGTGACCTTCGGGCTCACGCTGCACCTGCCCGCTCACTTCGACACAACTCAGTCCGGATTCCAGTTTGTTGTCAATCAGAAGTGGATTGAGAACCCCGCGATCTACTACCACGTCGGCGTCGACGGCCTCAGTCTCTGGCTCGTCGTTCTCGTCGGCCTGCTGGGCATCGTGGGAACGCTGGCCAGTTGGAACGTGATAAATCAGCGCCGGAAGGTTTTTTATTCGCTGTTGCTTGTGCAGCAAACGGCGATGTACGGCGTGTTCATCTCCCTGGACCTGATGCTCTACTACGGGTTCTGGGAACTGTCACTCGTGCCGATGGCGATCCTGATCGCGATGTACGGCCGCAAAGAAGGTCCGAAGGCCGCCATCAAATTCTTCCTGTTCACTTTCATCCCGTCGGCGCCATTGCTGGTTGCGATCCTCTATCTCTATTCCCGCACCGGCACATTCAATTTCTCCGAGCTTCGCACGCTGATCGCTGTCGGCGCCATACCCACCGGCGCGCTCTTCTGGGTCGCTCTCGCGTTCCTCTTTGCTTTCGCGGTCAAAGTTCCGGTTTTCCCGCTCCATGGATGGCTTGCTGACACCTTCGGCGAAGCGCCGGTAGCGATGGCAATGGTCGTGGCCGGCAAGCTTGGCATCTATTCCATGCTGCGCTTCCATGTCGGCCTCTTCCCCGCTCATGCAAAGGCCATCGCGCCGCTCATAATCGCGCTGGCTGTGATCGGCATTCTTTATGGTGCGTGTCTGGCCCTTGTACAGCGCGATTTCTGGAGATTCCTCGCCTTCGCCGCACTCAGCCACCTTAGCCTGATCACGCTCGGCGTCTACGGGTTTACCTTCACAGGCTGGAACGGTGCTGCCTATCAGATCCTCAACAACGAACTCATCGACGCAGCCATGTTCGTTCTCTTCAGCGCCCTGGAAAGCCGCTACTCCACCACCGAGATCGCTGCATATGGAGGGCTAGCCGAGCGCCTGCCGCGGCTCGCGACCTTGTTCGTGATCGTCTCACTGGCCATGGTTGGCCTTCCGCTGATGAACGGATTTGTGGGCGAATTCCTGATTCTTTCCAGCACCTTCGCAGGTGTCAGTCACGGCTGGGGCATTGCAGCGACGACCGGAGTAATCCTGAGCGCGGCTTACATGCTGCGGCTGGTCCAACGCGTCTTCTATGGTCCCGAATCAAAGCTGAGCACGTCCAGCACGGCCGCTGATCTTCACGTAAGCGAGCAGTCGGTTTTGTGGCCGCTTGCCGTGCTTATGCTGATCATGGGCGTTGCGCCGAACCTCTGGTTCCGAGACATTCAAACCGCCCAGAAGCCAGTTCTGATGGAGCAATCGAAAGCGACTGAGATGCTCAGCCAACCCAATGTCGTTCCCAGTGGGGAGGTGGCGCGGTGAATCCCGTTCCTGATATCTACCGCATCCTTCCCGAAGTGATTCTCACCATCACCGGCGTCCTCGTCATGCTGGTCGATGCATCAATTGCACCCATGCGTTCGCGGCGTGGTCTTGGGCGACTGGCAGCCATCGGCACCATGTTTGCCATCTGGGCGAGCATCTGGCAGCTTTCGCTGCCCACCGGTACAGGTTTCTCCGACACCGTCGAGACCAGCCCCTACACCGTCTTTTTCCACGTCGTCATCTGCGGCATCGTGCTCGTCACGCTGCTGCTCTCGCTGGATGCCCTGCCGGAAGGCAGTCATCACCAGGGCGAATACTACGCGTTGGTGGTCTTCGGTGCGGTTGGCATGTGCCTCATGACCAGCGCGGTGGAATTGCTGGTCGTTTTCATTGCGCTCGAAATCTCCTCGATCAGCACGTACATCCTTGCCGGATATCGCAAGCAGACAGGCAAGGGCCCCGAATCGGCCATCAAGTACTTCCTGCTCGGGTCGTTTGCAACAGCATTCCTCCTTTATGGCATCGCCCTTGTCTTCGGAGCCACCGGAACCACCTCGGTTTACGAGATTGCGCACAGTGCCGCCACGGCTCAGAACCAGGTGCTCATCGAAGCTTCTCTGGGCATGATGCTGGTCGGGATTCTCTTCAAGGTATCCGCGGCCCCGTTCCACGTCTGGACACCCGACGTTTACGAGGGCGCACCTTCGCCGGTCGTGGCTCTCATGTCGACCGCGCCGAAGGTTGCTGCCTTTGCATTCCTGTTGCGCATCGTCTATGAAATGTTTCCGAGCCTGCATGCGATCTGGGCGCCCGCGCTGTGGGTCATCGCCGTCCTGTCCATGACCATCGGTAACCTCGCGGCTTTGCGCCAGCAGAATGTGAAGCGCATGCTCGCCTACTCCGCTATCGCGCACGCAGGATATACGCTGGCGGCCTTTGCCGGGTTTGGCTCGGCCGGCATCTCCGCCGCTGTCTTCTACACGGCCGCCTACTCGGCGATGAATGTTGGTATCTTCACGGTAGTCACCCTGGTTAGCGGCTATGATGACGAGCGACCGCTTATCCAGGACTATCGCGGCCTGCTTTACCGCTCGCCCCTGCTCGGCAGCCTGCTCATCTTCTTTCTTATCTCGCTCACTGGTATTCCGTTTACCGGGGGATTCTTCGGGAAGTTCTACGCCTTCTCTGCTGCAGTGGGAGGAGGCGCCGTCATTCTCGCTGTGATCGGCCTGCTCAACTCCGGAGTTGGCGCAGCCTATTATTTGCGACTCGCATTTACCGCTGCGCAGCGGCCCGAGGACGCGAACGAGACTCGAATGCCGCTCATGCCCATGGGAGTTGCAGTCGGAGCATCTCTGCTGTTTACCGTCGCTGCAACGCTATGGCTTGGAATCTCGCCGGGAAATATCCTGAAGGCAACTGAAGCCGGTGCCCACACCTTGCAGGCCCCGCCGGCATCCTCTGTCGCACCGGAAATCACTGCGACACAGATAAACCAGTAGTGCTTTGGGCGATTCGCCTGGAGGACACCCGCGCCGGTGCGGCCTTTTGCTGAACCTGGGCGCTGTAGAACGCCACCGTGTCCCCAAGTACCCGGCTGCTTTCATAGTTTTTGATTACCCAGGCGCGCGCTGCAGTCGCCATGGCTCGACCGAGTTGCGGATCGCCAAGGATCTTTAGTAAGGCCTCGCAGATCGCGCTGGGCCGGCCGGGCGGGATCAGCAATCCTGTGATACCCGGGACAACCGCGTCGCATGAGCCAGTGCAATGGGTCGCGACCACGGGAACTCCGCTGGCCGCAGCCTCAAGCACGGCATTCGGAAATCCTTCTCGCCAGGACGGCAAAACCAACACATCCATGGCACGATAGTAGGCGGACGTATCCTGCACAAATCCGGTGTGGATCACCTGCGGATGGCTCTCGATGCGTTCTCTCAAGCGACGATCGAGCGCATCTTCGGCCGCATCGAACCAACCCACCAGCAGCAGGTATGCATTCGGCTCCCGGTGAAGCAGGAGGCGGAACGCATCAAGCAGATCCGGCAATCCCTTGTCGTGTGTCAGCCTCCCCACGAACCCGATCACGGGTACGCCCTTTTCTATCCCCAGTTGCTCAGCAATGCCCGATGAGCCGGGTGAGAATCTCTGCGTATCCACTCCGTTGCTACTGCCCTCACCGAGTATCATCAATTTTGATTGGGACGCAATCCCATATTCCATCGAACGCTTGAGCAGGCTACGGCTGTTGCAGATCACCTGGTGCGCACAGCGTGCTGACATCCACTCCGCACCGAGCAGGAAAATGCGCTTCAGGCCCTCAGCGGTTTCCAGTTTCAACCCGCGCAGCAGATAAATCCGAGCCGGAACGCCGCACAGTCTCGCAGCAATCCCGCCCAAAAGGCCTGCTTTGGGCGTGCTGAACTCCACAATGTCTGGTTTCAGGCGCCGAATCAGTCGCCAGATGCGGAACAACGCAATGCAATCACTCGCGGGTGAGATGCCGCGCTGCATCGAAATCGCGAAGGTCTCCACGCTCGCATCTTGTCCGGTCCGATTCAGCAGTTCTCCAGGGGCAGACAACAACGAAACGTGAAATCCACCGTCTCTGAAGGCGCGCAAACGATCCGGGAGAATTACACAGGTTTGGGAACTCGTAACCCCGATCAGAATATGCGGACGTTGCGGTAAAAGAGCAACTGGCATTCTGTTGACCGCATGAAAAGTAGATTCCGAGTTGTGGTCGACAGCATCTGAATTCATTGCGACTGTCCTGACTGCCTTACAGATCTGTTTCCGAAAACAACCGGAAACTGTACCACTTCGGTTCCTATCTCTTTGTGAGAGGGGTCACTTATTCATGAGATAAGAGATGACTACTCTACAAATGCGTGAGCTCTGACGCTGCAACCCGGATTCGAATCCTCCTGCTTATCCCTTATCTCTGCAGCGGCGGAGCGCAGCATGTGGCCGCCACTCTTGCCCGTCATCTCGATCCAGAAAAGTTCGAGGCGCATCTCGTGCTGCTCACGCAGTCCTCCCCGACAGGTCACGACTTTCCGGAAACGGTCCGGGTTTACTTCCTCGGCACAAAGCGCGCGCGCTATGCCGCCTTTCGCCTGTTCGCGCTTGCATGGCACTTGCGTCCACAAGTGCTCTTCGCCGGCATGGCGCATCTGGCTCCGCTCGCAGTGTTGCTTCGCGCTTTGCTTCCAGGGCCATCGCGAGTCATCATCCGTCAGAACGGCTCGCACTCGTCGATTTTTGGCGCCATCGGCCCATCCCGGCTCTCGCGCTCGATTCTCGCCATCGCATACAACGAGGCCGACGCTATCATCTGCCAGACACAATCAACAGCCGACGAACTGCAACGGGAGGTCCACCTTGACAGATCACGGACGCTGGTTCTGCACAATCCTGTAGATATCCTGCGGATCAGGCAAGCTGCTTCGTTTCCCTCTCAGAACTGCGGTCCGTATCTTCTCGCAGTTGGAAGGCTCGTACCCGAAAAAGGCTTTGATTTACTTCTGGACGCATTTGCCGCCCTCCGGCAGGACTTCCCGACTCTACGGTTGCTAATTGCGGGAACCGGTCGCTGCCGGCAAGAACTCGAATTCCAATCCAGACTCCTCGGCCTCAAAGACAGCGTCGAGTTTCTCGGGAACGTCTGCGACCCATACCAATATTTCCCCGGGGCCCTGGCGTTCGTAGTCTCCTCGCGCGAAGATGAACTACCCAACGCGCTGCTCGAGGCCGCCGCTGCCGGACTTCCCATCGTCGCCACGCCTGCTTCGCCGGGGATTTCCACACTTCTGGCCGGCCAGTCCGGCGTCTGGGTCGCCCAAGAGACGTCCTCCGTCGCACTCGTACAAACCCTGCGCATCGCCCTTTCGACGCTTCAGCCCAACCAGCGATTCGTCCACGAGTGGATCCGGCCATTCGATCTAGTGGCTGCGGTCACGGCTTATGAACGCGTATTCGAGCAGATCATGACCGGAGACTGGCGCTGATGCACGTCGCGTTTCTGCTCCCCACCATCGATCGGATTGGTGGCGCCGAGCGGCAGGTGCTTCTCCTCGCCCAAGGCCTCGCGGACCGTAATTGGAAAGTCAGCGTGATCGCACTCTCGGGGACCGGCGGCAATTCCGCCGCACAGCTCCGATCGCACGGAATCGCATTCTGCAGCCTGCGCATGCGCAAAGGCCTGGCCGATCCGCGCGGATGGCTCCGCTTGTATCGCTGGCTCCGGCGTCACCAGCCCAGTATCCTTCACACGCATCTTCCACACGCCGCTCTCATGGCCCGGTTCTCCCGTTTGATCGCGCCGATTCGCGTCCTCGTCGAAACCATCCATTCGCCCGCGATCGGCAGCTTGTCGCGCAGGGTCGCGTATCGCTTCAGCGCTTCTCAGACGGATGCAATCGCGGGGGTCAGCTGCGCCGCCGCCGAACCGTGGCTCGCCGCACGAATGCTGAACGATGCTTCACTCACAATCATCCCCAACGGCATCGACCTGAATCATTGGAAACGCGATCCTGAACTCCGCCATGCGACCCGGAAGAACCTCAGCCTTGGCGACGAATTCGTTTGGCTCGCCATTGGGCGCCTCGACCCCGTAAAGGATCACGCGACCCTGCTTCGTGCTTTCGCAAAGGCTCCAGGCAAGGCTCGTCTGTTCATTGCCGGTACAGGCTCGCTTGAATCCGCGCTGCGAAGCCAGGCCGCTCTGCTTGGCATCGAGAACAATGTCCATTTTCTCGGGTTTCAAAGTGACGTCCTCTCGTGGATGCAGGCGGCCGACGGGTACGTGCTTTCATCACGATGGGAAGGCCTGCCGATGGCATTCCTCGAGGCCTCCGCCTGCGAGTTGCCTGCTGTCTTCACAGACATCCCGGCCATGCGCGAGTTTTTTCGCGATCGATATGATCGCCCCGTCATTCCGGTCGGCGACTCCGATGCTCTTGCGGCTGCCATGAACGCGATGATGGGTCTTCCCGATGATGAACGCCGCAAACTCGGCACGGCAGCTCGCGAATTGCTTACCCGGCGCTTCAGCCTCGCCTCCGTCTTGGATCAATGGGAAAATGCCTATCGTCTGCTCCTTGCCGCAAAACCTCACCCGACTCGTTCCGGCATCGCAGCCTCGGTTCTCCGCGGCAGCACCCTCCAACTCCAATAGCCCAGGAAGGCCAGCGTGCTGATCGTCCACAGCGACGTTGCCAATGCAATTCCAGCCACTCCCATCGAACGCATCAGCAGCAAGTTCAGAGCAACATCCAAAACAAGATTCACCAGGCCACAATAGAAGACCAGGTCGGTTCGCCGCATGGCGATCAGGAACCGATAAAAGACACGGCTGCTCACAAAGAACGGAATCTGAATCGCGTACATCTTCAGAACCAGCGATACGGCGGCACCGTCTTCCGCGCTGAAAGCGCCATGCTGAAACGTCAGCCGGACCAGTAAATGCGAGCCAGAGATGAGCGCACAGCCAACCAGCGCCGCAGCACCAGCCGAGGCCCACCCCCAAGAGCGAAGCGATCGTCTGCATCCCTCCCAGTCGCTGCGCGCGGTCATCTCCGCGAACACCGGTGTCACCGCGGATGCAACTGACCCGCCCAGCAAGGCCAGCGCGACACTTACGAATCTTCCTCCGTATGCAAGTGCCGCTACGCTGCCTGCGGGGAGCATCGCGGCCATCACCTGGTCAACCAAGAGGCCCCCCGAGGCGACCACGCCGCTGAGGATCACTGGGCCATACTGGCTGGCAACCTCCATTGTCGATGCATCGAGTCCATGCCAGCGCAGGCTGAAGCGGTACCCACCCCGCTGCATCATCCCTGCGACGCACAGCAATTGAATCAGGCCAGCGGCAACGGTAGCGTAGACCATCGCCCAGATTCCTGGTCGAGTTTCACACGAAATCACCGCAATGACTGACACCGGGCCCACAATCGGCGCCAGCGCCGGCAATCCGAACCTTCCCGTGGTGTTCAGAACCGCAGTGCAATTCGACGCAATCCCCGCCAGAAACACGACCGGCAGCAGACCATAAAAGAGATGCTCAGCAAGGTCCAGTTTTGTGCCGGCAAAATGCGACCCCAGCAGAGGAAAGAACCATCGCGCCGAAACGGCCATCACGAGTGAAACGAGCACTAGCAACGATGTCGTCGCGACCAACCCGTTCGACAGCAGTTGCTGCGCTCGCTCTCTTCCGTGGCATTCCCGCACACGCACAAGCGTTGGAACCAGCGCCTGGCTCATCGATTCCGAAATCAGATTCACGAGAAGCGCTGGAACCAGTGCCGCGGTGAGAAACGCCTCGTACGCATCGGATCGCCCGTAAAAGCTTGCGATCGTTAACTCTTTCAGCGCGCCAGCCAGTTTGACCGCGATGGTTGCCATGGTGACCGCGGAGGCTGCACCGAGCACGCGACGATTCGCGCTGGCTGGCCTGGCAAGCTCAATCGCCGTGTTCATGGCAATTCTGCAGCAGGTTCAGTGCCCTCCCATCGGGACGGGTCCGGGAATGTGCGCTCCAGTTCTTCCGGTTTCTCGCTGGTTACGCGCTTGGCCAATGCGATCGTAGCCAGCAGCAGCCATGTCATCCGGCTTTCGCCCACGGTTCCTACCAGCGACGAGATCAACCACGCGACCAGTCCGGTAAACAAAGCGATCCGCAGCAGCCCCGTCATCCTGAGAAGCGCCTTCAGCGAATACGCGACGATCGCTGCGGCAAGAGCCAGCTCCACCAACCCACCCTCAACCACGATCGAGAGCGGTGTGTTATGAGCCGTGTCTTCCGGGGCAAGTCCGGCCGCCGCGACAAAGGAACCGGTGCCGTGTCCGAGTATCGGAGCCGAGATAAATGCGTGCCAGCCTGCAGTCCAGATATTGAGGCGTTGATTCAGATCCGCATTCTGCAGTTGCTCGGCAATGGTTCCCAGGCGAAGCAAGGTCTCATGGGGAGCAATGACCCACACCAATCCCGCCAGGGCAGGCAGAACGAAAGAACCCGCCACCAGCGCTCTCGATGATCGCTGAAACAGAATCGCCCCGCATCCCAATAGCGCAAGCACGGCTACCAGAAATCCACTTCGCGAGGCAGTCAACAGAACGCATACAAAACCAAACGGAACATACCCTGCGGCAAGAAATCTCCCCGGCCATCGTTCCCGCCCATCCAGTAGAAGAGCCGCCACCGGGAATCCTAGATCGATGTACCGCGCCACCTCGTTAGGATCCTGCCCTGCGGCAACAAACCGGATCTGTCCCGATAACGCGGGGTCGTTCATCACAAAATTTGCGATCGTCAGGATCGCCAGAACCCACGATCCCGCCAGCCATGCGCGGAGCAGGTTGCGAAGATCCGCAGGGGTTTCCAGCAACTCCCAGACCAACCAGACCAGCATCATCTCCTGGAAGTACCCTCGCAATTTCGTCCCTGTCATCTCGGGAGTGACGGACCAAAGCGATGAACAACACAACCACAGAAAAAGCGCCAGCGTCGCCCATTGCAGCGGTCCCGGCCTGCGCAGACTACCCGCCTGCAAAATTGCGAGCTCCGTCACAAGCAGCAGAATCAGCCCGACGACACGCGCGATATTTCCCCATGGCGCACCTAGATCGAGCGAATACTCCCACGGAATCGTAAATGCGAATAACAGAAGTACAGCACGTGCCGACTTGCGCATCGCCCCTAGAACCTTTGCGAGTAGACCAGACCCGCATATATGCTGACTCCCGCCGCCGACTGGATCACCGACTCCATCGTCCGGTTCCACAGATTCTTCACCGTCGAGTCGGGCACGAACAAAATGTCGCGATCCCGAATCGGAATGTCCGGGTCCTGCCCGCGCAGCATGCGTTTGAGGTTTAATGAAGTAATGGTTCGCCCGCCCGGTTGCTCGCGAATCAGAATCGCCTTGGTCAGCGACGCATTCTGTCCCGGGCCCCAGGCGAGCGACAACGCCTGCACCGCCGTCGTGGGTTGCACCTGGTCCACCGGAAACCCTCCTGGACGGATCACGTCGCCCACAACGTAAACGAGCCCGGCTCTACTCACTTGAACCGTATCGCCAGGCATCAGTTCCGGATTGTGCTCCAGACCCGCGTCCGTCCCCGAAGGATCCAGCACCACGGTTTGCAGCCTCCTTGCGTCGTCCCGAGGAGTAACAAAGACCAGCCGGCCCGCTGTTGAACTCAAACCCGAAGCTGACGAAATCAGGTCGAGCAAGCGATGATGCGCCGCGTAGGCATAAATACCGGGCCGCACGACCTCGCCCAGAACCGTCACATCCTGCGCCGCGTAGACGGTTACCAGCACCCTCACCTGTGGATGGAGCAGCATGCCTCGCTCGACCAGCGCCGCCTCAACGGCATGCGCTGCAGCCGCCTCGTCCAGGCCTGCAACGCGCACTTCTCCGGCTAGAGTCAGGGTGACTGTCCCAGCAGCCGACACGCGGACACTCGCCCGCAACTCCGGCGTCCGCGCCTCCGAGATATCAAGGAAGTCCCCAGGCGCGATCGGCACTGGCATCGGCATTGTCGGCTCAGCTGTCCCAACGGGAGCGCCAGACGCTGGCGCGCTTCCCGCGCTGCTCCACACCGTCGGGGCATCCTTTGCACCGGGTTGGCTGTGCGTCTCGCTCGATTGCGGGATCCGTGCGACGCCAGCAGGCAACCCTGATGTACTCGGCGTAGGCGCTTGCGCGTGGATCGCCGTGTGCGCCGTCGCAATTGCCAGCACCAACAGCGCAATTTGCACCCCCCTGCGCAGCGATTGCCGCAAAAGGACCACGGCCAGCGCAATCCATGACGACACAAACAACGTGATTGCCAGATACAGCGGCAGGTCGGGTGATGCCGGCTTCACGGGCTGCCGTGCGTAATCAATTACGGCAATGTCTGAGCCATAACTGGCCGCAGCGAGCCCAGCTTCCTCTGATTGCTGCATGACGCGCACATACACGTCATGGCTGGCATTGGCTTCCTGCCGCATCACGTCATACTTGAGCGCGGCCTCGTTCAGCTTCATGCCTGCACCGGTCGCGTCGGCAAGGTGTTGGCGCAACAACTGCTCCCGATCAGCCGCCGTCTTCCACGCGCTATGAAAGCGCTCCACCAGCTTTGCGTCTTCTGCTTTGATCTGCGCGTCCAGATCCTGCATCTGGCTGCGGATTTCCACGACACGCGGGAAATTCGGCCCGTGTTCGATTCTGAGCTGAGTTTGTTCCTGCTCCAGATCGCTTCGCCGGGCGCGAAGCTGCTGCAAAAGCGCAGATGCAAATCCTCCCTCGGCCTGCAGCTTTGCATCCGAGGCCAAAACCATCTCCGGATCGCCTGTAGCCGCCGCATGGTACTCCGCCTCCAGAAGAAGCCGCTCGGTGCTGGCGTTCACCAGCTCACGGCTCAGCGCATCCACTTCGCTCAATTGCGCGGTGTGTTCCACCTCGGTGGGTTGCCCGTTCGCAAGAGTCTCCGGGGTATTCAGGATCCCATGTTGTTTCTGAAAATCCGCCAGCTGTTGATTTTCGCGGTCCACGCGCGCTTTCAATTCGCCAAGTTGCGTATTCAGCCAGGAAGCCGATGTGTTCGTCGCCTCGACGCGCTCCTCAGTCTGCTGCCTGCCGTATGCCTCGATCAGCGCATTCACTACGGCGGCTGATAGAGTCGCATCGTGCGAACGAAATCGAACCTGCAAAACGAGCGTCCGCGGAATCGCCTGCACCGTCAGATCGCGCTGGAACTCATCGAGCAGATACGCTCGAGCCTCCGGCGCGGGCTGCGTGACATTGAAGTTCGCAAACCTTCGCCGAAACCTGCCGATCATTCCGGGCGCCTGGTAGAGCCTGAGTTCCGTGATCACCGTCCACGCCAGCTGATCGCTGCGCAAGATGTTGGCCAGGGTTTCGAGCTGCACCTGGCCCGGCGCAAACGACCCCGAATTTGTGCTGCCGTTCCGCTCCAGCGCCAACTCCGAAATCGGCGAGCCACGCAGCGCCACGCGACCACTCGCCTCGTACACATTCGGGGCCACCAGGCAATACATCAGGCAAGCGACAACCAGAGAGCCCACAACGGCGCAAAAGACCCGCCAATCCCGCCGGACGGCAGCCCACAACTCCAACAAAGACACAAATGTGCTGGGTCTGGAATGCGCATAGCCCTGCGGTACACGGCTCGCCAGGTTTGTTGGACTTGCGGTTGTCTCCGGCAACGGTGTCTTCCTTGTTTCCCATTGCATTCCGAAGGGCAATCGTCTGAGGAGATGGCGAACAGCCGCAGCGGATCAAGTTAACAGTGTCCCTGATCCACCGGCTCGATGTTCGTGAGGTTCGTCACATATGGAATTCACGGAAATAGCTTCGTCTATTGACTGCCGAATGGCCGCTACATACTCTCGCGGTACCAATCCACCGTCCGCCGCAATCCCTCGCGGAAGTCCACGATCGGCTGATAGCCGAGCAGTTCACCCGCCAGCCGAATATCCGCCAGCGAGTCGTGAATGTCTCCCGCGCGCGCTGGGCCATAGGCAGCTTCGCCTTTGTAGCCGGTCAAATCGCGGAGGATCCGGAACGTCTCGTTCAGCGTAATGCGGGATCCAGTCGCCAGATTCATCATCTGTCCGGCAACCTTCGCTGCAGGGGCATCGGCTGCCAGCAGATTGCCATGCACCACGTTGTCGATATAGGTGAAATCACGGCTCTGCTCGCCGTCACCGTAGATCGTTGGCTGCTCTCCTGCAATCATCCTTCTGCAAAAGATTGCCAATACCCCGGAGTAGTGCGAATTTGGGTCCTGAAATGGACCGAAAACATTGAAGTAACGCATCACCACAGTTTCCAACCCATATACGCGTGCAAATGCGCGCATGTACTGCTCACCGGCCAGCTTCGCCACTGCGTATGGCGAAATCGGATTCGGCAGCATCCCTTCATCCTTGGGCAAAGTCGGCGTGTCGCCATAAGCCGACGACGAGCCCGCGTAGACCACTCGCCTTACTCCTGCAGCCCGCGCGGCCACCAGCAGGTTGAGCGTCGCAGTCACGCAGTGCAAATTGGTACTCGCCGGATCGGCAACCGATCGCGGCACCGAAGCGAGGGCCGCCTCATGAAAAACAACCTCGATCCCCGCACAGGCTCGCGCGCATTGCTCTGGATTGGTGAGGTCGCCCTCAATGAACTCCATTCCTTCCAAACCCGCCAGGTTTTCTCGCCTGCCGGTAATAAAGCTGTCGATCCCGCGGACCGTCTCACCGCGCTTCAACAAGGCCGCGGAAATGGAGCGACCGATGAATCCGGCTACTCCCGTCACTAGATACTTCGCCAAACCGATTTCCTCGTCCTCTGGAGTGAACTACCAAAACTCCAGACCAATCAGAATACTAGCTCAGCTCCGCGGACAGTTCGCTACCCGGTATACCGACCGTAACCCCATTACAACTCCTTTATGACGGATAAGTCTCTCATCCAGCTCAAAATGCAGGTGGAATTTCGCTCTCCACTTCGGACTTCGATTACGAAACTACGGACGGCGGCTCTGCGCTACCATCAGAGTGCGAGCAATGACGGGATTCGGAGACCTCGCCCGTTTCCGCAGCGTAGATTTGTCCATCCGGGAGCGTACCTCGAGTGTTTACGCCTAAAGCCATCGGATATATTCGCAGTCCCTATACCGACACAAAATCCATACCTAAAGGCCTTGGCGTAAAACACGACGCCGAAGGTGTTCTCGATATTCTTTCAGAATACCAACCCGGACTGACCGACATTGAAGGCTTCTCGCATCTCTTCGTGATCTGGGCTTTCGATCGCTCTGAAGGATTCCAACTCTTCGGGCCCACCCCCGCCGATGGCCACCCTCACGGCGTTTTTGCCACCCGGTCACCGCGCCGTCCCAATCCCATTGCATTGACTGTGGTGGAACTTCTCAGGCGCGAACACGGGAAACTGTACGTGCGCGGCGTAGATATGCTCGACGGCACGCCGATTCTCGATATCAAGCCCTACATGTCCAGTGTGCCCGCTGAAAAGCTCCGTCGCGGCTGGCTCGCGGAGGCTGAAGCGCGCCGCCCGGATTCAGGCAAATAGCTCACAAAGAGGGAATAGGCACCCCGGTTCCATAATGTGAAAGCCGGCTCTCCTCGCGTTTTGCACAGCGACAACGTCTGAGGCCCAGGTGCCTTCTAAGGAAGTAACGGGAGGTTAATGCTTCCCAGAAGGAGAGAGTAATCTATGGCCTTCAAGAGAATCGGAAACGAAACTCTGAGATGGCAACAAGAAAACTCATGCAACATGGGCTGTACGGGAAAAGGGAGGGAAACTCGGGCTGAGCTCGAATGAACCACCTTATCTGTAATAGCCGAGTTGTGATCTGGATACCGATCCAGATCTTCGCAAATTCGGAAAGCATGGGGCGAGATCTCGGAAGGGATCCCGCCCTTTTGCCGTGAGCATCCCATGCACTCACGCGCATCTCCACAGAAAATCACCAGTTACGACCTGCCGACTCTAAGCCTGATCGTGTATGGTGAGTGGGTTCGGATATGATCTCCCTCTCCGCTACATTGACTGAACCACAAGGCTTCTCCGTGAGCGAGAAGCTTCTTCTGGCAGTGCTGATCGCAGCCTCAATTGCTTTGTTTCTTACGCGTTTTAACCCAATCCTCAAGAAGATTCTGAAGTCAAAAAAAGACCCAAGCTTTGCGTTCTCGCACCTGGGCAGACGCACCTGGGATTTCTTCTGGGAAGTTCTCTGCCAGGCCAAGGTCATCCGCGAGCGCCCGCTGCCCGGTCTTGCCCACGCCTTCGTCTTCTGGGGATTCTGCGCCTTCGCTCTCGTGACGCTGAATCATTTTGCGGTTGGCTTCGGCGTCGGATTCCTCGACCCGACAGGCATCTTCGGCCGCTTCTATTTCTACTTCGCGGCCGCATTCGCCGCGGCCTGCGCCATCGGCATCTTCGGGCTATTCGTCAGGAGATTCTGGGTTCGCCCGCGCTGGCTTGGCGAGCATGTCTCCTACGAATCGGGCGTGATCGCCGCCCTGATCTTCATTCTGATGGTCACCTACCTCGCTGCCTTTACCATCAGCGAGACCAGCCCCGCCGCACGCGAGCTTTGGTGGATTCACAGTCTCTCGATCCTGGTTTTTCTGCCAATCATTCCCCACACCAAGCACCTGCATCTTATCCTCAGCCCTGCAACCATCTTTCTTTCCCGCGGCAGCTTCAGCAAAATCCCGCCGCTGGTCGGTGATGAAGACTTCGGCCTGGTCGCCGGAACCGATCTCACCCAACTCGTCAGCCTGCAGGCCTACTCTTGTGTCGAGTGCGGCCGCTGCACCGAACACTGTCCCGCCAACAACACCGGCAAAGAACTCAACCCCAAGGAAATCATTCTCGGCCTGCGCGATTATCTCAACGAGTTCGGCCCCAAATCGACCGAAAACCTGATCGGCAAGTACAACTCCATGACCGCCGACTTCCAGTGCACCACCTGCGGCTCCTGCGAGTACCAGTGCCCGGTCGGCATCGAACACCTACCCATCATCATTGGCCTCCGCCGCGGCGCGGTAAATACCGGCGCATGGGAAGACGATCACGGCGCCAAACTCTTCCTCGCATTGGAGCGCGGGTCAAATGCGCTCGGAATGGGTGCAGCCGAACGAGACAAATTCATCCAGAAGCAACAGTTCCCAATCTTCGATGGCTCTCAGGAATATTGTTTGTGGCTCGGCTGCATGGGCGGATACGACCCCAAGGGCCGCGACATTGTCGCCGACTTTGCCCGCGTGATGAATTACCTCGGCGCCAGCTATGGCGTTCTGCGCAAGGAAAAATGCACCGGCGATCCTGTCCGGCGTCTCGGCAACGATCTGCTCTTCCAGCAGCTCGCCGAAGCGAATCTCGAAACCATGACGCAGAACAAGGTGCAGAAGATCGTCACCATCTGCCCGCATTGTGTGCGTACCATCCAGGAAGACTGGAAAGAATTCGGCACCCCACCCGAGATCGAGCACCATAGCGAATTCCTCGCCCGCTTCGCCGACAAACTTCCAAAACAAAGCACCAACGGCAAGCAGCCCGAAACGATCGCCTTCCACGATCCCTGCTATCTGGGCCGGTATCGCGACGTCTACCAGCAGCCGCGCACCGTTGCATCTCTCGCGGGCGAAGTCGTCGAAGCGCCGCGTTCGCATCAGCGCAGCTTCTGCTGCGGCGCAGGTGGCGGGCTCGCCTTCCTCGGTGAAGAAACCGGCGACCGCGTCAGCCATACACGCGCCGAGGAGCTCATCGCCACTGGTGCCTCCACCATCGGCACCGCATGTCCCTTCTGCAACACGATGTTTCGAGATGCCCTCGCCGCAACCGATGGCGCCACACCACAGCTTCTAGACATCGCTCAACTCACCGCTCGAGGCCTTCCGCAAACAACCAGTGTCAAATCGGAGCAATCGTAAATCTCGGAGTCATTCTGCAATGAAAATCATTGTGTGCATCAAACAGGTCCCGGAGCGCGATGCGCAAGTCCGCATCGACAGTTCCGGCAAATGGATCGAAGAAGCCGACGTTCAGTTCGCCATGAACGAGTCGGACGCCTACGCGCTCGAAGAAGCTCTCCAACTCAAGGAAAAGCACGGGGGCGAAGTCGTTGTCCTCAGTGCCGGCCCGGAACGTGCCGGCACTACTATTCGCGAAGCCCTCGCCAAGGGCGCCGATCGCGCCATCCAGGTCGAGAGTGACAACCTGAATCCACTCGGCGCTCTCGGCGTCGCGCAACTTCTCGCCTCTGCAGCCAAACAGGAGAGTCCCGACCTTGTCCTCACCGGCCTGCAATCGGACGACCTCGGCTACGGCCAGACCGGCATTATCATGGCCGAACTCATGGGCATGCCGCACGCGTCACTCATTCTCAACGTCGAAAAAACCGACAGGGGTATTACTGTAAAGCGCGAGCTTGAAGAGGGATGGTTCCAGAACATCGAGATGCCACTCCCCGCCGTTCTCATGATTCAATCCGGCGGCACCAAGCTTCGCTATGCCACCCTGATGGGGATTAAGAAAGCGAAAACAAAAGAACTGAAAAAACTTGGCGCCGCCGACCTCGGACAGTCCTCCGCACCCGCCGCCACACTCGAAAAGATCACCCTGCCGCAAAAACAGAAATCCACGCAGATCCTCCCCGGCTCCGCCAAGGAAGCCGCGGCCACTCTCGTCGAAAAATTGAAGTTCGAGGTGCGAGTCATATGAGCGGCATCTACGTTGTACTTGAAGATCGCAACGGCCGCATTGGCCGCATCAGCTTCGAAGCCATCGCTGCAGCCAACATCATCGCGGCACAATCCGGCACGAAACCTACCGCCATCGTCATCGGCGCAGAGACCGAGGCCCTCGCCAGAGAAGCCGCGACCAAAGGAGTCGGCAAAGTCGTTCGCGCCGAACACGCGCTACTCTCGCCCTACACCGCAGACGGCTACACGGCTGCGCTGCAGCAATTCATCGCGGCCGAATCTCCCGATTACATCGTTTTCCCCCATACATACCAGGTTCGCGACTACGCGCCCGCGCTTGCCGCACGTCTTGGCCGCGTCCTCATCGGCGACGTGACCGCCATAGGCGATGGCCCCGTCTTCATTCGTTCGCTGATGCAAGGCCGCCTCAGCGGCAGCTACAAACCCACCGGTTCTGGACCGTGCTTGCTCTCCGTCCAGTCCGGCGCATTTCGTGCCGCGGAAGCTGAAACCAGCCCGGCCGAGATCACCACCTTCAGTCTGACGATCAATGCCTCGCAAATCCGCACCAAACCCGGTGAGCCCTTCCGCGGCACCGCGCAGACCGTTGATCTTGGCTCTGCCCCACTCATTGTTGCCGTCGGCCGCGGCATCAAAGAAGAGAGCAATCTCTCGCTTGTGAAGGATCTCGCCACATCGCTCGGCGCGGAACTCGCCGCGTCCCGTCCGATCTGCGACAACGGCTGGCTCCCCATCGAGCGCCAGGTCGGCAGTTCCGGTCAAACCGTCGCACCCAAGCTCTACCTCGCCGTCGGCATCTCGGGAGCCATTCAGCACCTCGTGGGCATGAAGGGCTCGCAGTGCATCGTCGCCATCAATAAGGACGCCGAAGCGCCGATCTTCGAAGTGGCCGACTACGGCATTGTAGGCGACCTTTTCGAGGTGGTGCCCGCTCTTACCGAAGCGATCAAAACCGCCCGCCAGTAATCCCTCAATTAACCACGCCGTGAGTCGAAGGATCTGCTGTTGCTACCGGGTCCGCACTATAACATCCCACTGGATCGCGTTCCCTTTACATTTGCCTCCCACCCGCCCCTCCGCGTATCGTTCCGAGTTGCACCGAAACACAAGCAGGGGCCGTCGGAATGTTTCTGCCCGAGACATATCAAGTCACTCTCGTGCTCATGATTCTCAGCATGCTCTGCTGGGGATCATGGGCCAACACGCTGAAGCTCTGTCCCAACTTCCGATTCCAGCTTTTCTACTGGGACTACTCCATCGGCCTGTTTCTTGCTTCCCTCCTGCTCGGCCTCACCGCCGGAAGTTCGGGCCATACCGGTTCTGAATTCCTGGCTGCGATTCTTGAAACCCCGCGCGATCGCGTGCTCTGGGCGTTCTTCGGCGGAGTCATATTCAACATCGCCAACCTTTTACTGGTCGCTGCCATCGACGTCGCTGGTCTCGCCGTGGCTTTTCCGGTAGGCATCGGACTCGCACTGGTCGTCGGCGCCGTCTCGAGCTACCTCGTAAGTCCCGCCGCCAATCCGCTGCTTCTCTTCGGTGGAGTCGCACTCGTCACGCTCGCCATCATCGTCGACGCATTGGCCTACCGGAAACGCGAAAGTACCGCCGTCGCAACTACGACACGCGGCATCGTCCTGAGTCTCATCGCCGGACTTCTCATGGGTAGCTTCTATCCGCTGGTCGCACGCGCCATGCGAGGTCCCGTCAAACCCGGTGGCTCGCCCGGACCGTATGCCATCGCCTTCTTCTTCGCCATCGGTGTGCTCATTTCCACCATCCCCGCCAACCTCATGCTCATGATCAAGCCGCTCGACGGCAAGCCACGCGTAGACGGCAAAAACTACTGGCGCGCCCCCTTCCGCTGGCATATAGCCGGTATCTTCGGCGGAGCCGTCTGGTGCGTTGGTGCGGTCGCCAACTTCGTCGCATCCGGCACGCACTTCGTCGGACCAGCAGTCTCCTACTCAATCGGCCAGGGCGCAACCATGGTTTCGGCGCTTTGGGGAGTCTTCGTCTGGCGCGAATTCGCCGGCGCGCCGCGCACACCTGCTCCTCGTTCTCATGTTTGTATTCTTTATCCTGGGCCTCGGCGCAGTCGGGCTGGCGCCCCTTTATTGAATTCATGAGCAATCAACACATGAACACCTCGCCCAAACCCATCGTCGTCGTCGGCAGCGTCACCATGGACATGGTGACCTGCACACTGCAGATCCCTCGCATCGGCCAGACGGTCATAGGCACCAGCTTCTCCACCACCCCGGGTGGCAAAGGCGCCAACCAGGCAGTTGCCGCCGCACGCCTCGGATATCCCGTTCAGTTCGTGGGCAAGGTCGGCGACGATGTATACGGACCGCAGCTCATCGAAAATCTCTCCGTTGCCGGAGTCGATACATCTGCGATGACGACTGCGCCCGGATCATCCGGCCTGGCACCCATCTTCCTTGCCGAAAATGGCCAAAATGCCATCGTGGTGGTTCCCGGCGCTAACGGCAAAGTCGATTGCGCCTGCGTCGACCAACACATCGACGTCATTCGCGACGCAGGCATGGTCCTCTGCCAGCTCGAGCTGCCCATGACGACCATCGACCACACTCTCGCTATCTGTGCCGAACTCGGTGTTCCCGTTATGCTCGATCCCGCACCAGCGGCCCCGCTCAGCGATTCCGTATGGGACCGCGTCGCATGGTTCACGCCCAATGAATCCGAGGCAGCCTTCTACGTCGATGACGGTTCCGATCCTGAAGCCCTAGCCCGGCATTTACTGGGCCGCGGCCTTCATGGCGTCGTCCTCAAGCGCGGTTCTGAAGGCGCATACGTTGCCACGGCCGACGGCAAGGCGGGCTGGGTTAAGCCCTTCGCCGTTGCTGCCGTCGATACGGTCGCCGCTGGCGATTGCTTCAACGGCGCCTTTGCGGTCGGTCTCCTTGAAGGCAAGGATCCTTGGCAAGCCGCGTGTTTCGCCTGTGCCGCCTCTGCCATCTCGGTTACCCGTCGCGGCGCACAGGCCTCCATGCCGAGCCGTGCCGATGTCGATGCTTTTTTCTCCGAACATGATTCAATTGGGGTAGCTGGCGGCCATTTGACAACCGACAAACCGTAGACCGCATCCGAAAAACCGGGGGATTTTCGACATGCGACAAGCTGCATCTTTGGTTTTTCGAACGCTCTGCCTCTCACTCGTCGTTCTGGTTGTACCTTCTCTTCATGCGCAGATCACAGTCGCTATCCACGCGGATATCCATCACCGATTTACAGTGGGCCAGGCAACTTTGCCACCGGGGCAATATGTCTTCCGGATGATGCAACACACCGATTTGTCTGTTATGACGGTGACAAGCGGGGATGGAAACCTCTCTGACGAGTTCCTGGTGCGGCAGTCTGTAGATTCTCATGTTCCACAACACATTGAACTTCTATTCAATCGTTACGGGAACAACGAGTTTCTCACGCATGTCTATCAGCAGGGAGAGAAAATAGGAATATCGGTGGTCGAACCCTCACGTGAGGAATCGCGCCTCCAGCGGCAAGGCCAAACCCCGGTCGAGCACACTGAGGAACAGGAGCAATAATTCCTGAGCAGCCGCAAGGTTATCGCGCGTCCAGGCTGTTGGCCCAAGCGTCAAATTCTCATGAGCGAAACCATAAGGCTTTCCGCATCCGACGGCCATCAACTTGATGCCTATGTCGCCCGCCCCGCAAATGCACCGATCGCCGGACTCGTCGTCGTCCAGGAGATCTTCGGGGTTAACAAGCACATCCGATCGGTCGCCGCGCGCTATGCACGCGACGGATTCCTCGCCGTCGCTCCCGCACTC
>Ga0335072_10002045_pt1 | contig 31829 bp, 26 predicted proteins | sample Lox_Sample_21_FD_206725 | JGI IMG/M metagenome (GOLD analysis project Ga0335072, IMG submission 206725) | Soil microbial communities from Loxahatchee National Wildlife Refuge, Florida, United States - Lox_Sample_2.1 | ecosystem: Environmental > Terrestrial > Soil > Wetlands | place: USA...
CGCCGCAGCACCCGATCTGCGCGCCGACGCTGAGCAGATCTTCGCCCTTGCCAACCGTGCGCGCCACATTGCGGGCGCGACGCCATTGCAGTGGGACCCGGCGCTGGCCGCAGCGGCGCTCTACCATTGCCGGTGGATGGTCCAGGAAGGTCAAATTGCACATCGCTACGGTGGCGAACCCGATCTGACCGGGCGCGCGGCCAATGCCGGCGCGCACTTTGGCGTGATTGAAGAGAACGTCGCGATCGGTCCATCCGCCGATGGAATTCACCAGGAGTGGATGGAATCGCCAGGGCACCGTGCGAATCTGTTAAGCCCGGATGTGGATCGCGTCGGTGTTGCCGTGATTGCCAGCCGCGGAGTGCTCTACGCGGTGGCCGATTACTCTCACGGAGTTCCCGCGCTAACGGCATCGCAGGTTGAGGCGCGGGTGGCCAACCTGGTGCGCGTGAGCGGCATTGCCATTCAAAACGACCCAACGCTGGCGCGCGCGGCGTGTGCCATGGATTCGGGTCTGCCGCGAAGCGCAGCCGGCTCACAGCCGCGGTTCATTATGCGTTGGCAGGACCCGGATCTGGACAAGCTGCCGCAGGCGCTGTCAGACAAGTTGAGCACCGGCAACTACCGTACCGCCGCAATCGGCAGTTGCCCGGCGCAGCAGGTTCAGGGTGGATTCACAGCGTATCGGATTGCGGTGCTGCTGTATTGAAGCAGCGAAGAAGTGAAAGAGTGAAGAAGTGAGAGGAAGAGTCGGCTTATCAGCCAAAATCCTTATGCTCTTTCCAAACTTCGGACCAGGGTTTGCGCGGAGGGCCGCAAACGAAGATGTAAGGGTGATCGTCGAGCTCTTCGTTATGGATGCCCTCTGAGTTGCCGTTGTGCCCGGCGACTCGGCAGTTGGTAAAGATCCGATCGGCCTGATCAGGCCTGATACCCAGCGCAATGATGGTAGTGATTTGCTGCGTCGGATAGCCGCGCAGCCACTCGGAATTGGTGGTGCCGATTGGCTCAGGCAGCCCGTACGCGCGGCCGAGAATATCCATGGCCCCGTACTCACCGTAGTTGCCGGTGGTGATGCCCAGATGAGCCCGCTGCTCGGGCGGCAAAGAGTCGCGAATCTGCGCAACCGTTCGAACCAGCTCATTCCAGCCAATCTCTTCACGAAGGTCGCCATTGTTCTTGAGCGCAAAGGCGCGGAGCGGCCCGCTGGACGCAATCGGGAGAATGATCGCACAGACAAACACTGACACAAACGCGAACGCCGCGCCCCACGCCGACGCGATGGTCCACCGCCCCCAGCGCGGCAGCCTGGCGAGCCAGTTCACAGCCATCACCGCGCCCATCGCAGTCAGCGCAGGGTAAACGCCGGCGGTGTAGTAGCCACGGCCCTTGCCGATGGCGAAGAGCGCGACCGGAATCACGGCCATGAACGCCAGCATGCGAAAGCGCCGGCTGCGCGCAAAGCCGATCAGTCCGGCGATCCAGAGCGGCGCGGCGGCGTAGTTGTTTGAAACGCGGAACTGGTCGCGGAGAAACCCTTCGGCGCGGCCTTCACCCACGTCGCGAATATGAATGTGCTGGAGAAAGTGATAGGAGATGAAATCGTGCCGCGCCAGCCAGATGAAATTCGGCAGAAAGATCAGGAGCGCGATCCCGACACCGGCCCAAAACCAGCCGGTAAGCAGGAATCGCCGGGCAGGCGTGAAGATGATGCCCGCAAGAATGCCGGCGATGTAGAACACGATTGCATACTTGGTTTCGAGACCGAGGCCGATTGTCGTGCCAATGGCAATCCACCAGCGAGGATTCTCTGACTTGAGCAACCGAATGACGAAGTAGGCAATGAGCACCCACCACAGGTAGTCGAAAGTGGTGTACTGGAACTCAGTACCTTCAAAGAGCGCAAGGGGAGCAAAGGCGGCCGCGAGCGCTGCCGTTGCCTGCGCAAAACGAGAGCCTCCGAGTTCACGAGCCATGAGGCCCACGACAAATACGGCGACGGCCTGCGCGATGACTGAGAAGAGTCGCAGTCCAACCATGTTGAGCCCGAAGAGCGCCATGCTGATGCGTTCAACGGCGGCCGTGAATGGAGGATAGGCGACAAAGCCCCAGTCCATGTGTCGCGCATCGCTGAGGAACTGGAGCTCGTCGCGATGAAAGCCATAGCGCGAGTTGGTGAGGATGTGAAGGAGCGCGACGGCGGCGGCAATGGCGAAGAGCGCAGTGTTATCGACAAGGCGAGCAGCGCGGTCAGCCATCGCTTCTGGCTCGGCGTTGATTGCAGTTTGAGATGAATGGGGCAAGCAGACCTCCGCTCACTGAGTGTTACGAAGGAACCCCGGTTTCGGTTCCTTTGCGTCGCTCAAGTGGATTCGGCACTCTGACTGATGCCATACCAGCGGCAATGGCGCCCTCGATGCCGATCGGGGCGTCTTCGAAAACGAGACATGTCTGCGGCGGCACACCAAGCCGCTCGGCGCCGGCAAGAAAAACGTCAGGCGCCGGCTTCGAGCGCGCGTAGTCCTCTGAGCCGACAATCACGGTAAACCAGTCGAGCATTTCAACTACGGTTAGCGATTTGATAATCGATTCGCGCGTGCTTCCCGAGACCACGGCAAAAGGGATCCGGCCGCGTTGCGACTCAAGGATTTCGAGCACTTCAGGCACTGGCCTGAGGTCGGGCAACTGCTCGAAGTAGAGATTCTCCTTGCGCTCGGCGACTAACTGGACCGGCATTTCGAGGCCATTCATTTTGTTCAATTCGGCGATGATCTCAACCGGTGGTTTGCCTCCCCAGGCGTAAAACAGCTCTTCGTCAAACTCGCAGTTCCATTCGCCAAGAGCCTTTTTCCAGGCAATGTAATGCAGTGGCATGGAGTCGACGATGGTGCCGTCGCAATCGAAGAGGTAGGCGCGAAAGTCGCCCGAAGGCAATTTAAGCTTCATCAAATCGTCTCCATTATTCAGTCTAGGGCCTGTTATCAACTTTCGCGTAGGAGTCGCTGAGAGCAAATCTTTCCCAAGTCGCGAAGCGAGGAATAACGCATACACCGGGACCCCCGCAAACGACGATTGTCGCGTGGATACCGGGCGTCTGCTAGCGACGATCGGCGCGGAACTCAAATAAAACTGGCTCCCGCCTCCACCGCCTCAGTAGTGTGAACAGTCTCTAGACCTCGTGAACTGTTATGGGCTTGTCGATCCGTGCCAACGCTTGATTTGCCTCGGTACTGATTGTTTCCAACTCCCGCCTTGCGGTCTCTGGAACCATGAAGCGCACAAAGAGCAGTGTGAGGACGCAAAACGCTGCGTAGATGAGGAACGTGATACTACTGCCGGCCGCGTTGATCAACGAAAGAAAGGTCATCGAGACCAGGAAATTGGATGCACCTGAGCCCAGCGATGCAGCTGCCACGCCGCGGCCGCGCACGCGCAGCGGGAAGACTTCCGACACCAGGATCCAGGCGATGGGGCCCATGCTGAAAGCGAAACAGGTGATGTAGACCATCAGGCAAACGGTAGCCACCAGGCCGGGCGCTGCCCCAAAAGCGGTGGGCGTGTGAAACGAGTACGCAAGCAGAACCAGGCATGCCGTCATTCCGCTCACGCCCGCGTAAAGCAGCGGCTTGCGTCCCACGCGATCCACCAGCACCAGCGCAATAATGGTGGCCAGCATATTGGTGACTGCCACCAGCAGCGTGGCGAAGATTGCGCTCCTGTTGGAGGTAATGCCGGCCAGAGCAAAGATCCGCGGCCCGTAGTAAATGATGGTGTTGATGCCGGTGACCTGCTGCAGCACGGTAAAGCCCACCGCAATAAAGAGCGAGGTGCGCGCGGCGGGTTTCCATAGTTCGCTCCAGCGCTGTTCCACGGGGATGGCGAGAGCCGTGCGAATTTCCTCGATCAACAACTTCTCACCGGCCGCATCGGTATAGCTGCTCAACACCGATCGCATTTCCGCCATGCGATTCTGCGCGAAGAGCCAGCGCGGGCTTTCAGGAACCGTGAAGATAAGCGCGAGAAAGAACGCTGCGGGCACAGCGCCCAAGCCGAACATGGTTCGCCACGCGTGCTGTCCCGCCAGCCAGTAGCCCACGAGATCGGCAAGCACGATACCGATGGTGAGCGCGAATTGGTAAAGGCCGATCAGCAGCCCGCGCGACTGCGGCGGCGCCAGTTCCGAGACGTACACCGGGGCGGTAACCGAGGTGAATCCAATAGCAATTCCAAGCAGGCCGCGTGCGCCGATGAGAATGGTTACGTCAGGCGACCAGAATGCCAGCAGCGATCCGAGCAGGAAGATGATGCCGCCCCACACCAGCGTGGAGCGCCGTCCAATGCGATCGGCAATGCTGCCCCCGGCAATAACCCCTGACATGGCGCCGACCAGCACCACGCTCACGACGGTCTCTTCCATGCGCGTGGAGAGGGTGAACGATTCGCGCACGAAGACCAGCACCGCAGCAATGATCCCCATATCGAAGCCGTAGAGAATGCCGCCTAATCCTGCGATTAGCGAGACGCAGCCTAGAAAGCCGCGTCGCACGTGGATCTCTGCGGGATCTTTGGTGCGGGTCGAACTGGCTTCGCGATTCACTGAGTACCTTATCCTACTGTTCCATCGGACCGTATTGGAAGCGCGGCGGCAAGCGGCATCCGGTTCTTTCCACCATCGCCAGCGTGAGGGCCTGCGCCACCGGAATCGCGGTGATTCCTTCCCATGGCTCGGTCACCGCATCGAGACAAACCGGGAAGAGCCGCTCGGCAGGGGCGCGGTCTTCTGAAGAAACCAGCACCACTTTTCCGCCGCGCCGGATGCATTCATCGGCGAGCTTTACTCCCAGCCCTGCCGCGCGCCCGAGCGCGTAGATAATGGCCACGTGCGTGCCATCTACATCCAAATTGGGCCCATGCTTGAAACCTGCGCCAGTGTGGGCGGTAGCGCGAAAACCGCTCATCTCGCGGATGGTCAATGCGCTCATCATTGCCGCACCATAGGCTGCGCCGCGGCCCACGATCTCGATGTTCGCGGCTCCATGGCAAAACTCTTCCAGCTCTTTGCGGCCAGCGAAGATGCGATCGAGAGAGACTGCGAATACCTCCGCGACATGCTCTGCATCTGCCTGCCAGGGCCGTTCCAGCATCTCTGACGCAAGTATTGCTATAGGTCTTTGTCGCGTTGCCGTATTCGGGGCCAGCCAGAATCGGCAAACGATTTTCCGTCAGGCGCCAGCAGGTGCTGGCCGCGTTATTCGAAATCAGACCCAGCGGCCGATCGCTGCCCGTCTTCATCAGCTCGACCAGCTCGGCGCTCTCCCCCGATGCAGTGAGAAGCACGGAAACGGCAGCGTCGTCCCAGACCGATTGCGCGTAATGCAGCCATTCACCGGCGTCCACCGAGAAGGATGGCCTGCCGTGCGTCTGAAGCAGCACGGATCCACCGAACGACGAACAGTACGACGCTCCCATCCCGATGAACAGAACTGGACCCTGTCCCATCGAGAGGTCGCGCAGCTTTGCAAGGGCATCGCGGATTTCGGTGTCACGGGAATAGGCCTGGATCAGTTCGCTGAGTTTTTGTGGCTGCTCCCGGCATTCGATCTCCAGAATCTCGGTGCCGGTTGCGGTCAGCAGCTCCTGCCGAGGTTCCACTCCGCCGATCCACCGCGGTTGATCCATGGTCGTTTCCCGCCTGTTCAGTTCCTCGCGAAGTTCCGGGAATCCTCGTCCGGCGCAAAGCGGACGGTGTAGGTGGGAACTTCGTAATGTTTCTTTAGTATCATTGTTGGAAGACGTGAAAGCAAGGACTTCGTGTCAACGGGGCCGGTTACGAACTGATGGGCTGCGAAGGGTCGAATGGGCTGACTGAGCTTCTCATCTCCGAATATACTTTCAACGAACAAAGTGAAGAGAAAATCCATTCCAATCGGCAGGCCGTCGGTTCTGCGTCACACCAATGCTCACGGCATTCTCAAGCTGCTGCGCGAGAGTGGTTCCTGCTCCCGGGCGGATCTTGTGCGCGCTTCCGGGCTGAGTGCGCCCACGGTCACCAATGTAGTGAAGGACCTGCTTTCGGCGGATCTGGTCGAGTTGCTTGGCGAGGGGCCATCCAGTGGCGGCCGTCCGCCCGACATGTTGCGATTCAAGGCGGAGCGTGGTTGCCTGTCGGCGGTCGAAATCACCTCGCGAAACATTTCTTTCCTCCTCACCGATCTGAATGGCAGCGAACTCGATCGGAAGGATGTTTCGCTCGCTAGGGAAAAGACCACTCCGGAAGCGATCTGCAGCTTGATCGGAGAGGAACTGAAGGGGCTCTTGCGCAAGCAAAAGAAAAGCCGCGACAAGCTGCTGGTGCTGGGGGTAGGAGTGCCTGCCATCACCAATGTGGACGAAGGCAGCGTTCTTTTGATCAGCACTCTCAAGAACTGGCGTACGATTCCTCTGCGCGCCATGCTGAGCAAGATTGCGGGCTGCCCGGTGATCGTCGAGAACGATACAAATCTCGCTGCGCAAGGTGAGTACTTTTGCGGCTCCGCCCAGGGCGTGAAGGACTTCGTCTTCATCAACGTCGGCACCAACGTGGGAGCGGGAATATTTCTTGGCGGCCGCATTCACCATGGCGCGGAGTGGTCTGCGGGCGAAATTGCCTATCTCCGCCTGCCCTCCATCTCTCGCCGGCAGCTGAGCATTCACGAGTTCGGCGAGTTGGAGAGCGTGCTCACGAGCCGGGGAATTCTGAAGAGCTGGAGCGAGGCCCGCAGCAAGTCGTCGCGCTGCCTTGACAAACCGGATGTCGATGCTCGGGATGTTTTGAATCTGGTTAAAGAAGGTGATGCATGCGCCGTTAAGATCGTGCGCCGAAACTCAGAGATTGTCGCCGACATCATCGTGAACCTCTCTCTGATTTTGAATCCGGAGTTAATCGTTCTGGGCGGCGAAATTGGCAGCCATCCAGTGCTGATTGATTCTGTCCAGAAGCAACTCGAGGGCGGAGAATTCGCGATGACCAGAATCGTAGCGAGCCCGCCCGGCCAGCGGGCAGTGCTCTGGGGCTGCATCTCGCTCGCCCTTGAGGCTCTTCCCTCGGTTCTTCTTCCGCATCCGGCACTGTGATTTCGATTGGTAATCTCAGTGCTTGCAGCTACGGCCACTTTGTTATACAACATTAGAAACATTTCCGGCTGCTTTCAGCTCGAAGTGAAAGCATCGGCTCGCGCCCCGGGTCGTCGGATCGCCCGAGAGAAGGCTATCATGCGAATGCTGTTGACCTCTGCACTGCTGTCGATTGCGGCAGTAAGCGTCCATCCTCAGGTTCATCCCATCCTGGCCCTGGGATCGAGCGCGCCCAACTTCGAACTTCCCGGAGTGGACGGAAAGGTGCACAAGCTGAGCGACTACGCTCGCAGTCAGGTGCTGGTCGTGGTCTTCACCTGTGATCACTGCCCGATTGCGCAGATGTACGAGCAGCGCATCGAGAAGCTCTACGAAGACTATGGCCCGCGCGGCGTTTCCGTGGTGGCGATCCAGGGCAACGACCCCAAAGCGCTGACCATCGATGAGCTGGATTGCTCGGACATGGGCGACACTCTCCCGGAAATGAAGATCCGCTACACGTGGAAACATCTGCATTATCCATATCTCTACGATGGTGAAACGCAGTCGGTCACGCGTGCCTACGGACCACAGGCCACTCCGCATGTCTTCATTTTCGATAAGAGCCGCCACCTTCAATACGAAGGACGCTTTGACGACAACTACCGCATGGAGAAGGTGAAATCAGAGGATGCGCGCAACGCCATCGACGCTCTGCTGGCCGGTAAGCCCGTACCTGTAGCGCACACCGCTGTCTTCGGATGCTCCACCAAGTGGCAGGAGAAGGAAGCTCTGCGAGTGGCAGCGGAGCAGAAGCTTGATGCGCAACCCGTCACCCTCGACCTGGTCGATGCCGAGGGACTGAAAAAGCTGCGCGCCAATGCCGGCGACAACTACACGCTGGTCAGTTTCTGGGCCACATGGTGCGGCTCCTGTGTAGCGGAGTTCGCGGATATGCAGGACACCTTCAGAATGTACAGTGACCGCGGCTTCAATCTGGTGACCGTCTCAGCTAATACGCCGGATCAGAAGGCGTCTGTGCTGAAGTTCCTCGAGCGCAAACACGCCACCAGCCACAATCTGCTGTTCGCCTCTGACGATACTGCCGCGCTGCAAAAAGCGTTCGATCCCAAATGGGAGTCAGCCGTGCCTTACACGGTGCTGCTCGCTCCAGGCGGCGAGGTTCTGTTCAGCACCACGGGGTCGGTAGACATGCTCGAACTGCGTCGCAAGATTCTTGCTTCAGTGCCGGCGGAGTACGTCGGGTTCCAGCAGTACTGGCAGGGAAACTAGACCAGAATACAGGTCGCTGTCTCCTGGTCAAGGCTTTGTAAAAGGGCACGACTACAGTCGTGCCGAAAAAGCGTCAATTAAATTCCTGGGCTTTAGGCCCTGCCGGGATACACCAACTGTTGCAGCGCTCTAAGCGAAAACGGCGTGCAGAATCCAGGAGTCTCTCCGCCGCCTTGCAAGGATTCATCTAGTCACTTTACCGGCTTTTCGTGCGCGGCCCAGAAGATCGCGTTCTTGAAGATCGTCGTGAATGCCGGATTCTCGAAGAGATCGGCGTGGTGCCCCATGAAAATGTAAATGTTTCGCGCCTTGTAGTGCTCATTGGTCCAGATCACAGGGTGGTCGCCCATCTTGATCTTCGTGTCAGGAACGTAGCTGTTCTCATCGACGCTGGCCAGGACGTGCACATTTGGCCGCGGCGATTTATCCCATGTATAGAATTCCTCGTGAAGAACTTTGAATGTGCTGGGCACTCCCTTCATTGCCGGATGCGACCTGTCCTCGACCGTGACCATGCCGTCGACAAAAGTAGGAATGTAATTGGTGTAGCGGATTCCGCCCATAAACTGCGAAAACCATGGCCACATCTTGTAGCCGTCAAAGTCACCCAGAAGCCCGGCGTGATGAAATCCGATCCATCCGCCGCGGCCTTCTTCGATGTACTTGATGAATGCCGCCTGCGCCGTTGGTGTCCAACGATAAGGCGGGTAGTTGAGCTGGATGAAGAGCTGATAGTGCGAAAGAAATTCATCGTTGATCTCTTCGGTGTCCTCAATGTAATCGACAGCAAAGTGATTCTCCGTCGCCAGTTGATTCAGCCAAACCTTTGCGGCTTGAACGAACGGCGCGTGAATGCCGCCGGGCTCGGCGATGGCCACTACGCGAAATTTTGGAGCTTCGGGCGGTGGCGACGCTGCTTTGGCTCCGACTGCTGAAGCCAGCAGGAATGCTGGTATGAGGAAGAGCACTGACTTACGCCAAAGTGCCTTGCCGATCAATCGCATCGATTCTCCTTATCACCCCGTGGCGAAAGTCAAAATCGCCGAGATTCATCCCCCAGGGGCTAAAGCCCGTCGAATATTATCAACCGTTTGCGGCACGGCTAAAGCCGTGCCCTTTCAAAACTCGGCTTTCACCACGGGCTGTTATCTGTCATCTTCTGGTTTACGAATCGCTCGTATTTGCAACCCGGCTATTTTGCGCGCGATGGAGTCATTTCCAAAGCCCAGATTGCCATTGGCCGCATGTACATTCCGGCGCGGAAATTACCTGTGACGTCCCAGGCCTCAGGCGTGCGGAACCAATAGCCTTTGCTTTCGTAAATCACGTGGTAAAGGCCCCACGCCGCCCTCCAGGCCTCGTCGTTCATGCCTTCGCTCATCAACAATCCGGCATATCCCTCGGTGGTGCCCACCCATACTTCTTTAGCTTCGGCATTGCTCAGGATTTTGCCATCGGAGCTCATGCCGTTGGCCGCGCCCATCTGGCCATCGCCGTATTTCATCACGTTGAAGTCGAATATTTTTTTGAGCGCCGACATCTCCATCGCGCGCGGCACAATCTCGCCCAAGCCGGTCAGATTCGCATACCACTGGCCGGCCAGCTGGTCGGTTTGAATGTCGTCTTTCGATTCGCTGTTGGTGTCGTAGCGGAAGTACTCGCCATTCCAAAGCTGCGAAACGTACGTTTTCTGTCCCTTCAAAAACAGTGCGTGATATTCAGCCGCGGTCTGATTATCGCCCACGATGCGCGCGGTTTCTTCAGCGGCCCGCAGCGCGGCCAGCCATAGCCCGCCCGAGTACGCGCTTACACCCTTCACTACCCAATCATCATACGTCTGATCGGGATAGCCGCTGTTCTCCGGCACGCCGCCGCCGTGGTCGAACTGGCGAAGATACTCGATCGCGTCTTTCACCGCCGGCCAGGTGTCACGCAGGAATTGCTTGTCCCGGCGATTGGTCAACACGTAATCGCGATAGACCATGAGCACAAACTTCGAGTTGAGATCCTTCCAGTCGTTCGTATCTTGCCAGCCCGGTTCGTTGACCGCGACAAATGGATCGCCTTCAGGCACGCCCAGATCGTGCGGCACGGCGCCAATTTTCTTGCGTTTGTGAGTTACTGGCCGCCCAGTTTGCTGCGTCTTCCAAACCCATAACCCCTGCTCTGGCCATTCTTTCGGTACGGTATCGGCAAACTCGCGCAGCACCTGCTTATCGATTTGCGGCCAGAACTTCAATAGCGGCAGCGAACCATAAAAGCGTACATCGAGTGTGCCGTAATAGGCGTAGTCGAAGCACTCAAGCAATGCAAACGTCGGTGCTTTCTTGATATCTGATCCAGCCTCACGCCCCCAGAAAGTTCCACCATCGGTCAGCGCATAGAGCTCGTTGAAGAGCATGCCGCGGTACCAGAGCGGCTTGCTTTCATCGTTGACATACGGCGCTTGCCAACGGTCGATCGCTTCGCTCCACTCCGTAGCGTGCTGCAGTCCATCGCGCGCAATCTTCCAGGCATTCCGGCCACTGGTTCCGTAGAAGTCGGTATAGCGGCGATACCACTGTCTGCCTTCGCCGAACTGCACCACGGGAAAGTCCCAGGCCAACACCATGGGGATGATCTTCTTTTCGCCTGGCTTGAGCGTGAAGCGTATTGCGATGGCACCAGCCAGCTTCTCTTTATCGCTGACCCAGGATTTAGGGTTGTTAGCAAGGCGGCCGTCTTTGGAGAACGGAGCCCATACCTCTTTGCCGTCTCCTTGGGCGAGCCAGGTGGTCTGATAGCTGACTTCCACGCCGGGTGAATCGAGTGCGGCAATTACGAACTGGCCGTCCCACTCATTCGCGCCGGAGCTGCCGCGGTTCCGGTCGAAGACAATACCTTTCATGGTGCCTGCGCCTTCAATCGGCTCGCTGCGGTACTCGTTAAAGTTGCCCTGATTCGGAGTGCCCGCGAAGTCGCGCGCAAAGGTCCTGAACCATCCCGCCATATTGGTCCACGAAAAGAGTATCGAAACAGTCACCGTCTTGTTGGTCGGATTCTCCGCGTGCCAGCGATATACCGCAACGGGGTAACTGGATTCGCGATAGTTGTCGGGAATGACTGGCGAAAATTGCTCCAGCGTCACGTGGGCGGGAAAACGATCCCACCTGTAATCGAACCACGCTTTCGGAAACAGGGCATAGTAATCGCCCGCGCCGACGGGGTAGTTCCACTGCCACGCGGAGAGTTCACCGCCCTGCGGCTTGCCGTTCATCAGCACCTGCGCCACTCCCTGGGCGTCACCTTCGGTTTGCTGAAACATCGCGAATTGATTGGCATAAACTGGCTCATATTTATGGACGCCGGCTTTGATGTGCCAGCGCGCGAAGTCGCCGCGATAGCTGCGCGAGAATGTGCCTGCACCAAGGCCGCCTACCGGGGCGCCTTGCCAATAGCCGTCATCGATATCGCCGGCGTTGCGCGTCACTCCAGGATTCTCGAGCGCAAGCCCTAAGGGGCGCGTCCATGCTGCTTTTGGGATACCATCCTGGCCCAATGCAGCCGCAACTGCGGAAAGGCAAAGCGCGAATGCCAGGATGCGGATCGTTGTTCTTTTCAAGAAGCCCTCAATCGCTTTATTCGAGTTCGTTCAAGTTCATGCGTGCGCAGAGTAACAGCATGCCTGGCTGAATTCCCAGATCTCTATATTCACTCTGGCGCTTGCACGCAGCTTATTCGATCAGCCCTGCCCGCCCAGCCACAGAAGGGCATTCTCAAAGAACTTATTCTGCGTCGCGCTATCCAGAATCTTGCTGCCGTGGCCCATGTTGGTATAGATCATCTTGTACTTCGTGTTGGTCCAGGTCACGGGAATATCTCCTCCGCCCAGCGTGTCCTTGAATCCCAGCGGATAGTTCGAGGGCGCGAGCGTCATCAGGACCTTGATGTTTGGCCGCTCGCGCGGGCTGGGCTGCCAGCTGTACCACTCGTTATCCGGTGAGATAAAGCTGGCCGGCAGCCCCTTTGTAGCCGGATGATTTTGATCGTCGACCGTCAATGTAGCTGGCAGCGGCGGCCAACTGTTGCCTGAAAACACAGTCCCCAGAAAGTCGGCAAACCACGGCCAGGTCGCGCGACTTTCCATCCATCCAGCAATGTGAAAGCCCATCCAGGCACCGCCATGCTCCATGAAACCCTCAAATGCCTTGCGTTGCGCTTCGGTGGAAGGAAACTCGTCGAGCCACAGCACCACCTGATAGTTCTTGAGCACAGCCGGGTTCAAGTCATCCCAGTTTGAGGTGGCTTTGAATTCGAAGTGGTCACGTTCGGCCATGGCTTGATAAAACCAAATCGCCTGCATGGCGAAATCCACGTGATCCTGTTCAACGTGCGTGGAGTAGAAGGCCAGCACATGAAATGTTTTTGTCTGGCTCGAGCCGAATTTCGAGCCGAATGCTGCGGCAAAAGCAACGACAACCAGGCAGCCCAGCAAGCGAAGATGCCGATGCAAAGGGAATCCTCCCACCCGGGCGAGCCTCGAATTCCGCTCGACGCCGGACTTTCTAATGGATAATAATATAGTGCCGTTCGGAGTTCCGGTCACAATGATTTTGCGCGCGTCGCATCTCCCTTCAGGCTCTGCCTGCCGCACCGTTGCCGTCTTCGTTTTGTTCGTCCTCTCACAGTCCGTTGGGTCCGCCGCCGAAGTCAGCCCATGGGGGCGCCTCATCACCAGTGTTCCCATAGTCTCAAATCCTGCGACGCATAAAATCTACGCAGCCAACGAAGGCGTCGGCTCGGTAACCGTGATCGACGCTGCCACAGGCGCCACGCACACCGTGGCTGTTGGAAGCGAGCCCGTCGCGATCGCCGTCAATCGCGCCACCAACCGAATCTATGTGGCCAACGATGGCAGCGCTTCGGTGAGCGTCATCGACGGCAGCAACGATACGGTCATCGCCACTGTTCCCAGCGCGCCTCTGCCGTACACTCTGGCCGTGGATGAGACCACCGACAGGGTCTACGTGACGCACACCTACAGCGGTTCGGTGACGGTGATCGACGGCGCAACCAACACCGCAACTTCGCTCAAGGTCGGCGATGCCGATGGGCTGGCCATCGATTCCAGGAGCGGCAAGGTCTTTTTATCGACCTACGAAGATCCCGACATCCGCATTTTGGACGAGGCCACCGGCGCAGTCACCAGGGTTGCCGTGGGCGCGCACATCTGGGGCATGGCCTTCGACGAATCCTCTTCCACGCTCTTTTTTACCCATACTGCGAAAAATGAAATCGTCGCTCTCGACGAGAAGACGCACGCCGTCAGCACAATAGCAGTAGGCAAAATCCCCTGCGCCGTGGCCATCAATCCAGCCGCGCGCCGGCTTTATGTGGTGAATTACGGTGACCAGACCCTCAGCGTCATCGATCTGCAAAATCGCAATGTCATTTCCACCCTGCCTGTGGGCAAACATCCGCAGGCGGTAACCGTCGATGCCAAATCCAACCAGGTGTTCGTCGCAAATGTCCACGGTGACAATGTCACGGTCATCGATGGCGCGAAGGTTGCGGTGATCGACGTCCGGTATGCTGGGAAGAATCCCTATGCGGTGGCCGTCGATCCTGCGACTGACCACGCGTATGCAGCAAACTATGGCTCGCCGTGGGTCACGCCGATTGCGCCGGAAAAATAAAACATCCGTAACCCGGCGGCGTTGTGGGTGATCCCGGCAAACTCCAGTGGGCCTGGATCTCGCCGGGTGGCCCACCCTAACGATGTCTTTGTTTTCGCTGTTAGGGTGGGATACCACGAACCTCACCCCGCCCCTCTCAATAAAGCAAGAAGCCGGCTGCCCCAGGTCTCGCTTCTGAGACCAGGAAGAGGTCGGTATCCGGAACGGCGCTTTTCGGTACTAATCCGTCCAGTCTCCGAAAAGCCGACCATTGTTGGAGGCCGGCCGCGTTGCCATTCGCCGCCAAACTGCTTCTGTGGGGGTCCTCGTCAGTTAATCCGGCATCAAGGGAAACGGGCGTATCTCAATCGGCGCGCGGCAGGCGACGGCGGCCTCGCGCCCCCACTTGAGCGCCTCGTCCAGGTCAACGGCATCCAGGATCCAAAAACCGCCCACGTGCTCCTTGGCTTCAAGATACGGCCCGTCGGTGATGAGCACTTCGCCGCTGGGCTGCGCTCGCAGCGATTTTGCCCTAGCCGCAGGCTCCAGACCGCCGGCGAAGAACCTCGCACCAGCAGCTTGCATCTCCTCGTTGAGTCGATCGATATCGCGCATCATCGCTTCGCCCTCGAGCGACGGATCGTGGTTGTCAGGGTGGTGAATAGCAACCAAATATTGCGCCATGTTTTTCTCCTTTACGGTCTTCGGGCGGGCTAGTCGGTCGGATCTGCCTTCCTTGGCCTGCCTTCACTACAACGACGAACGGCCTGACCCGAATTCTGCGAATGGTCTAAGATCTTTTGAACGGAGACCGCGAACATGAAGGCTGATGAACCCAGCCGCACAGCCCTGATGATCGCCCGGCAACGAGCCGCTCATCAGCTGCTCGATCGTGGCGCAATCCTCTATGACCCATTTGCCATCAAGGTTCTCGGTGAAGATGAAAAGGACGTGCTTCAATTTGCGACCAGACATCCCGTGGCCAGCATCGGACGTCTGTTCACCGCCGCGCGAAGCCGGATTGCGGAAGATGCTTTGTCAAGGGCCGTCGAAGGAGGGGTTCGGCAGATCGTCATCCTTGGCGCCGGACTCGACACTTTCGCACTGCGGAATCCCCGTCGCGGACTAAAGATCTATGAAGTGGACCACCCCGCGACGCAGGCAGGTAAACGCGAGCGCCTGACCGAAGCTCAAATCGCCGTTCCGCCAGCGCTCATTTTCGTGCCAGTCGATTTCGAGCGGGACGATGTGGGAGAGAAGCTCGTCGCCGCAGGCTTTCAGCAGAACTCGCCCGCGTTTTTCACCTGGCTCGGGGTCGTGCCCTATCTGACCGAGGACGCGATCGGCCGCACTATGGACTACATGTCGTCAATCCAGAACTCTGAGCTGGTGTTCGACTACATGGAACCTCCCGAGGCATTTTCTGAAGAGCTAAGGCAAATAGAAAAGGCGCGGTCCGAACAGCTTGAGAAAATGGGTGAACGTTCGGCCACCCGCTTCGAGCCGGCCGGCATCGCAGCGATTCTTCGCTCGCACGGATTCTGCGCCATCGAAGACATTGGTTTCCACCAGATCGCGTCCAGGTTCGGCCGCGCCATTCAATCACTCGCGCCCGGACACGCCGGCCTTCATGTTATCCACGCTAAGCACTAAGGCGGCGTCTGACGAATCTTGACGCCGGAGGTCTTGTATCAGGGCATGGCTTTAGCTGTGCCGAACAAGGCCTCAAAATGATCAAGGCCTCAGTGGAGTGCACCCCCAAAAGTGAGACAGCCTAATGGACTGCACCCCAAAACTGAGACACGGAAAATTGGGACACATTACATCGAATGGAGGTGTTCCCTTGCAAGGCAAGAAGAAACGAGAGGTTCGGTCGGCGAAGTTCGAAGAAAGGGTGGTCCAGCGAATGATGGCGGGAGAGCCTGTGTCCCGGCTGAGCCGTGAGTTGAAGGTAAGGCGGAGTCTGCTGTATCGCTGGCGCAACTCCTACCGCAAGGAAGGCGTGGTCGGGTTCCGTCCCATTGGACGGCCAGGGTGGAGTGAGGAGAAAAAGCAGGAAGAAACCGAAGTGCGCATCAGCGCACTGGAGTCCAAAATCGGCCGGCAGGTAATGGTGATCCATTTTTTGCAAAAAGCCTGCAGGCGTGTCGAGGGGTTACGTCGGCCGAACAAGGGCAATGGCGGACCAGCATCTACGGAGAGATCGAGGCCGTGATGCGGCTTGAAGGATCGCATTTATCGATAGAGGTTTGCGCAGCCGCCCAGGTAAGTCGCGCCGGCCACTACCGGTACTTGTACGAGCATACGCTGCGGCAAGGCTTTTTCGACACATACGATGATCGGGTTCATCTGCTTGTAACAGGAAGCTCGCGCCTGGACATCTTTCGCCGTGGCGGCGGCAGCCTGATGGGACGCTACCTTCTTTATCGAATGCACCCATGGAGCGTAGGAAAATGTAATCGCGCGGGACTCCTTGCGAGCGAAATCCGCCCGGCAAAAGAAATAATGACCGATGATTGGGAAGTAATTTGGGACCACGGCGGCTTTCCCGAGCCGATTCTACGCCGTGAAGCGCGCTTTACCCGCCGCTGGCGGTCGCTGCGCCAAGCCCACGCGCTACGCCGAAGACGGTTTGCTCAAAATCGACAACAGCGCTGAAGAACGGGCGCTCAGAGCGGTCGCTGAACGGGGCGCAAGTCGGCGATCTGTTCATGAGTCTGATCCACACCGGCCAGTTATTTGGCGTGAGCTCCTTCGACTACCTGGTCGAACTGCAGCGTCACGCAAGGGAGCTGGCCGCCCATTCCCCGGAGTGGATGCCATGGAACCATCGCGAAACTCTGGCCGGATGCGTGCAACTGCCAAATTTGGCAGAGTTACGATGAATCCCAACATGGGCGGAAAGAACAGGTCCCGATCAGCGCGCAGAGATTATCAGAAAGCCTTGCCACTCCAGCGCTTCACAGCTTACTACTGAGCAGGATTTTTGGCCAGGGATGTGAGGGAGCTTCCGAGCGTCCGTGATTGGCACTTTACGCTCGTGTCCCGGCTCACGACCAGCAGACGCTCCCGCTTCATCCCAGAACCATGCAGAAATATGTCGATCGACGTGGCTGGCAGATCGTCGGCGAAATCGAGGAAGCTGGCTCCGGCGTTTTGGGGTCAATACAGGTAACGGATCGCAGCGCACGCTAAGAACAAAGTTACAATTGAAGTTTATAACCTTGGTAATTCTTGCCGCGCCCGGCGTGAGTCTGCACGCCAACCGGGGTTTCATCCGCCTGGAAGCAGACATCTTCGAGTAGCCTATACAACTCATTGGGTTGGTAACATACGACCGCTTAAAGCCGGAGCCCTCGACAAAGGAGCAAGAGAATTTTCAACAAACTGCTTGACACATAATTTGCATCGTGGTTCAATCGATCCACCTAACTAAGATACTTAGGCATTCCTCAACCTTCAGACTGTAAAACGAAAAGCATCGAAGTTAATCCCCTGCTTTAGGGCGCCATGCAAATTGTGTGTTATAGATCGCATGGGCGCGCTTAGCCTTTTTAACGGTGTCTGTCAGCAGAAACATGTATACCAAGCGACTCACAACGGCGGTTGTGTGCCTCTAGCGATTTGCGTCCAATTGAGCCGAAATCAAGTTTCAAGGACGCAAAAGGGAGAGACTCAGTCGACGACTTGCAACAACAATAAAGTCTAATGACGAATTCATCAAGTTCTGGGGGTGGTCTCCAGATTACGGGTCAGGAATCTCTTAGTTCATCCTGATCTCATCCAATCACCGTCAACAAGGAGATACGTATGCCTCGTCAATTACTGAAGAGAAAAGCGGTTGCCTTATGCTGTTTCTTCGGGATGCTGGCTGCTGCAGCTATTCCGATCGCCATCCCAGCCACGGCGCATGCAGTAGAAAACTGCGTAACCTACACGGTCTCAGTATCTGTGCATATCCCCTTCACGAGCTACACGGTTACCGAATCGGTGGATGTAGAGGTCTGCACAGGATAGGCACTATAGACTGCCGCGTCTCGAAGCACAACTACGCAGATATGGTCTTTGTATCGTCTGATACTAGCTATGACTGCGCCGAACCCTGTCTCGTGTGACAGGCCCAAGCTCAATGAAGGAGGATTGTAACCATGAAAAGTATTCGCGCGAAAGCCACGGCGGCGTGTGTCGCACTCGCGATGCTCGCGCCGTTATCGGCGTTTGCAACAAAGGTGTGCCAAGAAGTTAGCACCACCTACGTGATCGCCTCAGCCTTTGGCGTTACACTCTCAGTTACTGTCACGTCGAGCGTTTGTACGGGGTAACAACCATCCGGATCCACTAGGCATGGAGCAAATTCAGCAGATGATGCAACACGATAAACAACAGCTCTTCAGAAAGCTCGCTGCACTTGCTGGCCTAATGGGTCCGGATATTGACAGCAACTCGCTGCTGCAAGGGGAGCGCGTAGGACGCTGCGAGTCTAAATCACCAGGAGAGAAAAGTCATGAAAGGTTTTGTGCAAGCTGCAGCTGTAGTCGCGTGTGTCTTGTTTGCGTCGGGGTCATCAATGGCGGTTTCGCGTCAGCCGGTGGCCGCAACCACGGTAATGTCTCTGAATGATTACGCCGGGAAGTATGGTGCATGGGTCGTCAGCCAGATGGATCTGCTGAGTGCGCTGAAGGCCGAGGTGATCAAGCCAAGACTAAACGTTCATGTGCCGCAGCTGATTGTCTTCAACGCGCAAGGGCAGATTATCTACTACGGCACCGACGTACAGGAGAATGCAAACGTTCTGGCGTCGCTACCGCAGCAACCGAGACGCAACGATGTTCCTGAGCACGCTCTGACGCGGGATGGCATGTTTGCAATGGTACCAGCATTCGCCAAGCTGAAAGATCCGGTGGTATCGAATGCGCTCTATCTCGTCTACTCGGTTGTACCTGCCGGGGATCATGGTGGAATCGGTACGCAAGCGGCGGCGACTCGAGCGTTGCGCGAACGCTTATCGGCGGCGCACGTTAACATTCTCGAAGTTGAGATCTTGACGAAATGATTGCGGGCGTATTGTGGCGTGAGACGCGCATCTTCTTACGACGTAACCGGTGGCTGAGCCTGCTGGCAGTGTTGATCGTGGTGGTTGGATTCACTACATCGATACTGACCTTGCTAGTCATGCTCGCGCTATCGATCCCCATTCCCGGGGGCATGCACAAGCTCGGCTACGTAACGATCGCCCAGCAGATGGAAGGCGGCGAGACGCGTCCGGTGAGTTGGACTGCGTTCACGTTGTTGAAGCTCACCGCCGGATCGGACGGCATGAAGTTGATACCGTATTCCGTCCCGGATCAAGCAACGCTCATGCTTGAACGAGGGCAACAAGAAGTGATTGTTGCCGGCGTGTCCAGCGCGTTCTTCTCAAATTGTGTCAGTGGCTCGCTGGTGGGAAGGGACTTCTCCAATCCCGATGTGACGGAAGGAACGTCGAATGAGGTAATTCTAAGTTCCCATTCGGCCGAAATCCTGTTCGGCGGGCCCCGAATCGCGTTGGGCCGGAGTGTCCGGCTCAACGGGATGACCTACCAGGTTGTGGGCGTGGCCCCAAAGAACTTCAGGGGGCTCTGGGTGCCGCAAGGCGCTACCACGGATGCATGGCTGACTCCGAAGAACTTTGCTCAGCTCCTGCTTCGAAATGCGTCGGGGCGGGACGGGAGCGGGGGTGGTGGCTCATGGATTGATTTTGCGCAATACTGGACGAAAGCGCCGATGTTCTATGTTCTGGGAGTCGGAGCGCGGGACCAGCAAAAACAGATGCAGACGAGGCTAACCGATCTGCTCAAGGGTGCGCTCCTGGCGGATCTACACTGGCATGCGAGTGCAGGGATAACCGACGACGAGGCCCATGAGAGAAAGATAGAGACGTGGGCGGCGCTGTCGTTCTTGCTGTCGGTGGTATTGATTGGGGCGTCGAGCCTGAACTTTGCGGGCCTGCTGCTGGCGCAGGTGCCCAAGCGCGTTGCCGAAGTGCGAATGAAGCGCGCGCTGGGCGGTAGCGGCGCACGTATTGTGCTGGAAAGTATTGCTGGACCAATGGCACTGTTTTTCGTGGGACTGAGCGTAGCGCTGGTGTTGGCAGCGGTAGCGATCAAGGTTTATATTCTGGCGCCTACGGGTCCGTTTGCGAAGGTGCCACTGCCGTGGACCACAATTGCGGCGTCGATTGCACTGAACCTGGTTGTAGCGATCGGGCTTTCAGCGGTGGTGGCCATGCTGCCCGCGATACGGCTACTGCGAGACAGCGGCACGCCTCAACTCGGGTATACGAGCACAAGGAACAAGGTGGGAAGCGTGCTGCTGCAGGGATTCGTCTCGCTGCAGATTGCATCGTGCATTGCGCTCTGCATCCTGGCGTGGGGCACCGTGAAGGCAGTGCGTTCCCTGTCAAAAGAGACACTGGGATTTGAAAGCAGTGGGCTAACTGTTGCATCGATAGTGCAGGGAAATCGTAAGTCGCTGATGATGACCGCGAACAATGCCTTCGATTTTCCACTGGCGCAGTTAACGCGCAGCGTTCTTATTGAAGCGGCGGGTGCGTTGCCCGACAATCGGGATATAGCGGTGGCCACCTGTGCTCCATCAGCGGTTTCGATGCCCTCGCTGAGCGTCAGTAGGATGGATCAGCCGGCGGAGCGCGAGCATCTGACTTATGCTTGCGCTGCAACGCAGAATTTTTTTCGTACGATCGAAGGCACTCTCTACGAGGGCAGCGGGTTTACCAGCGACAGTCTGCTTGGTCGGCCGACCGAGGTGGTCATCAATCTGAAGCTAGCCAAGGAGTTATGGCCCGACCGGAATCCTTTGAACCAGACGTTGCGCATCCACGACACGGGCACGGAGTCAACGTACGACGCACGGATCGTCGGAATTGCCGGGAATGTGAGATTTGCCGATTTGACGAGTGCTTCCGCCGCGACAATCTATCTTCCGCTGCGCGGTAACGTATTTCTGCTGGGAACACCGCCACTGTATGTTCTATTGCGCGGGCGGTCGACCCCGCATGGAGTTGGTGAGTTTATAAAGCAGCGGCTTGCCACCAGCCAAACGGGGCTGAGCCTTGGCGAGGTATTTCGCGCAAAGGACGAGATGCAGTTACAAAGAGCAGATGAACAGTACAGGGGCGAAGTGGCGGTGTTTGGCGCCATGATGGTGGCTCTGATCGCGTACCTGGGCCTCTTTGGAAGCTTGATGCACTACGTAAATACACGGCGCAAGGAACTGGCAGTGCGGATTTGCTTTGGAGCGACGCATCGCACGATTCAGAGGATGGTGGTCGCCCAGGCACTGCAGAGCGGACTAGTTGCCGCGGTCGTTGCGCTGTTAGGCGGCCGGTTGCTGGTGCAGGCTGTGTCAGTAAAATGGCTGATTACGGTGACCTGGTCGTGGACGGTGGGAGGAATGATTGCGGTTCTCTGTATTGCGATGGCAATTGCGATTTCGGCGTTCCCTGCGTACGCAGCGGCGCAGGTGTCGCCAGCAAGCGTGTTGAAAGAGCAGTGATAAGATCGATGGCAACAATCGAGCTCCGATAGAGCCGTGGTCTGAGTGGGTCGGTGTGACCGGCTTCTTATCATTTGTCGAGCCCAACAAAGGGTTTAAAAAGTCAACATGCGCTTAGTGATCGATAATGTCAGTAAGATATACGGCGGAAAGCGCGCTGCACTGCGCAATTTCAGCCTGTCACTGGAACCTGGAGTCTTGGGACTCCTCGGACCGAATGGTGCAGGCAAAACAACACTGATGAGCATGATTGCGACCATTACGAAGCCGACGGATGGGCGCATTTTATGGAATGGTACAGACACGGCTCAGGAGCCGGACACGCTCCGGGCAGTGCTCGGGTACCTGCCGCAGGATTTTGGAGTTTATCCAAATCTGAATGCGGTGGAGTTTCTGGAATATCTCGCCGCTGTGAAAGGATTGGATCGGAAGACTAGCGCGCTACGAATTGCCGAGCTGCTGGATCTGGTGGATCTGAACAACGTGCGTAAGCTCCCTTTAGGGCGGTATTCAGGCGGCATGAAGCAGCGCGTGGGGATAGCGCAGGCACTGCTCAATAACCCACTCATTTTGATTGTGGATGAACCAACCGCCGGCTTGGATCCGGAAGAGCGGATGCGATTCAAGAGCCTGCTCTCAGAGCTTGCCGGTAACCGCATCATTCTTCTTTCGACGCACATTGTTTCAGATATTGAGTCGACCGCAACAGTTATCGCGCTGCTGGTGCAGGGGCAACTGGTGGTGCATGCAGCGCCGGAGACACTGCTAAAAGGAGTCGAAGGCCGCGTCTGGGACTGGGTGGTTGCGAGCGCAGAGTTGAACCAGGTGGCGCATCGTTATCCTGTGAGCAGCACAGTGCGACGGAGTGACGGGGTGCATCTGCGTATTATAACTACGGAGCCGCCAAGGGATGCGCAACCAGTGACGCCTTCGCTGGAAGACGCGTATCTTTTCTGCTTGTCCGTGCACCGCGACGGAGTTGCGCGATGAGTGCCGCGAACGCCATTTACCAGATTGTGCGCGCGGACTTCCTCGAGCGCGTGCGGCGGCGGGCGTTTTTGGCCGTGCTTGGGTTTGCGGTATACCTGGGATACGCCATTTACGCGGACCAGATCACTCTGCGGGTTGGACTCTATCGAGGCGAAGTGAATGCGGCGTGGATCGGTTCTCTGATGGGCATGGTGGCCTCAGTGATCCTTAGCCTCATTGGTTTTTACTTAGTGAAGAACTGCGTGGAACGCGATGCCGAGACGCGAGTGGGAGCGATCCTGGCGGCGACGCCGATCAGTAATCTGCACTATGCCGTGAGCAAGATGCTGAGCAACTTTGCAGTGCTTGGCGCGATGGTGCTGATCCTGTCCGCATCGGCAGTGGCGATTGAGACGGCGCATTTGGTGTCGACCACGCCCAGCATCCTTCCGCTTCTGCTGCCGCCGTTGGTGTTGGGACTGACGTCGATGAGCGTAACTGCCGCGCTTGCGGTGACGTTTGAGGTGATTCCGGTGCTGCGCGGGGCTAAAGGGAACGTCCTCTATTTCTTTTTGTGGACAGCGATGCTGATCGCGAGCGTTCCAGTGGCGATCTCGACTCAACCTCCCGGAGTCGCGCTGTCGATGTGTGATTTTGCGGGGTTGGGAACAACGTCGCGTCAGATGCAGGCGGTGGTGCGGCGCGAGACACCGGAGTTTCATGGTGGAACGACATTGCAGGTGGGTGGCCCCGACCCGAGCACGAGGAAGTTTGTGTGGAACGGAATGGAGTGGACTGGGCCGTTTGTGATAAGCAGGCTGCTTTGGATCGCGATTGCATTTGCGGTCGCAGGAGTTGCATCGCTGGTCTTTGATCGATTCGACCCGGAACACGGGCCCTTCGGCAAGAAAAGCCGCACGGTTGAGCAAGAGCCGCACAGAGCGGAGCCTGCCAGGATTGCCGCTCCGCACCTGGGCGCGCCTGCCTGGATGACGCACGAGACAGCGACGCCGCGCCTGCGCGTGCAGAGGAGCTTCGCGGAACTTGTTGTGGCGGAGTGCCGGCTAATGATTCTGCACAGAGCGTGGTGGTGGTACACGGTGGCGACTGCGTTGTTTGCGGCTTGCCTGCTGGCGCCAATTGCGTGGGCGCGCTCAGGAGGGATCGAAATGGCGTGGCTATGGCCCGTGGCCGTGTGGTCGCAGTTGGGGACGCTTGAGTCGCGGTACTCTACGAAGGCTTTGGTGTACTCCGCGGCTGCGGTTCTTCCTCAGCAGACGCTGGCGGCTTGGCTTGCCGGCGTGTTCGTGACGGCGGCTACAGGTGGGGGGCTCGGCATGCATTTGATTGCGGTGAGAGACTGGCGGGGATTTGCGGCCTGGCTTTCCGCCATTCTGTTTGTTCCCGCGCTCGCGCTTGCGAGTGGAGTGCTGACCGAAGGGGCGCGAGCATTCGAAGGGGTTTACTCCGCCTGGTGGTTTCTTGGGCCCGTGCGGCACGGTCGCGCCTTAGACTTTATCGGAACTTCGGAGAGTACAATTACGCCGGGAGTTTACCTAGTTGCAGCAGGAATACTTGTGGTGTTCGCTTGCGCATGGCGAAAATTCAGCATTGTCGGAATTCCCTGGCGATTGCGGGCTCGGCGCGATTTGCGTGCTTAAAGAAAGCTGATAGCGTTGTATCGCAGTTGCGGGAATTCTCACCAGAACACAGGGGCCAGAACAAAATCGGGAAGTAGGCCGGATCACTCCCGCCGTCCTCCGATGCCACACGAACATGCCCTTCGGTATCCGGTGGTTCATGAAACAGACTGGAATCGTTGATGGGTATCCAGCAACGAAACCAGCCCCATTCGGTCGAACCAATTCTTGGGATATACACGGTGCATGTGCGGGGCTCCTCTGTCCCACCACAGACCGTGCGTGTTGGTGATCGAACGGCACTACGCAGGCTTGCCAAAAACTCACGGAGCTTTGAGCACAATTCGATCATGCGGAGAGTGTACGTTGGTCAATCAATGACGCCGTTCTTCGCGTAATTCAGCTTCGCCATCTTTTAAAGGTCAACGAGTTTATGCGTGGCCATCGCGATCTCCAGGCTCGATTTAGCGTCGTGCGTAGGCTACAGGCTGACCCACGTGAAGATGCCGCGCTGATGAAATGCTTTCAGTGCTGCAATTCGATCACTCGGTAACGCTGCACGGGGCTCGCATTGCAATGAGATGTCCTCGCGAAAGCTGGTCAGGGTAGTGGCGAATGCGTCACGATGCTGCCGAAACAGATCGATGTCGCGCAGCGCCCTCGTTCCGCCCTTGGTAAGGCTGCGGAATCCGAGTTCGTGATCGCAAAAATTCTCGAGGGTTTGATGTGTAAGGCTCGTTTCGCCTGGGTGATACGGATCTGTAGTGAAGCTCAGCAGAATTTACTCATCGATGCCCATCTGCTGATATTTACCTGCCTCCTTCGTCAGGCGCCTGATGTAGTCAACTCGGAGATTAGCGGCCGCATCGAATTCAGCTCATTTCATCTTGACGACGCCGGGCACGTAGCAGTACTCGCAACCATGCCCGCAGCCCCGGTAGATGCTTGCTGCGAGCGCAACGTAATCTCCGGCCTGCCCGGTCGGAGAGTAGATGACTGTGCAGCCCGGCAACCCAACTGCGGCGCGACTGTGGGTTAGAGAGATTTCCGTGAGACTCAATTTGTTCTCCTTTCATTCAATGAACCTGAGAGCATCACGGCTTTCATGGTCTGCTGGCTCATGTCGCCCCGACTCAGAGTCAAGCTTTCAAGATAATGCACTCCACGGAACGAAACTCCGAGTTGGAAGACGATGCCTGGTTTTCCTAAGACTTTTCCGAGCATAGATCGAGCCAACAAGTGTTTATCGACTTCTCCTGATGAGTCTTCTGGATTCTCGGCCCGCAAAAAGTAACGTCAGCAGTACGAGGCTGAGTGTGGCCGAGAGATGTCTTCGCGTCCGTTTGTGATCAATTGGTGACGGATCGATCCTCAACGACGGGCTCCATGCCGTCTTCGAGCTCGTAGGATTTGGGTGCTCATTAACGTGAGTGCCGGAGATCAATCATGACACTGGAAGAGAAGCGGCACAAGGGCTCAGTTATTTTTATTTGTGCCGAATACTGCACAAGCGATTCGGCACTGGTTGGTCGCGCGCACGGGAGTAGTCAGGGATTCGGATATGTGTCTCGGGTACGCACGATAAGATGGTCATTTCAGGCAGGGAACTGGTGCAGTTGGTAACGGGGGCATTGAAGCATGTGAGTAGCGTGGCGGATCGGAAGTTCATTGAAGAACAAATGCAGGTCCTTCGACTGCGATTGGCGCAAAACACGCGCCAATCGCAGCTCAGGATGACAGCTTGTTTATGATGCGAACTTTAGAGACGGGACACTGCCGCGTTTTTTAGGACCGATCCCTCCTTCGTGGGGATAACCCATGTTGGATGAGCGCATTGGCTGGCAACAGTTGACGCTTCACGTCAAGAGCAATACCTCCATGCTGACCACATCTGGGTACCGATTGCCTCCTGTTTCTCAACGATTCGGCTGAGGGTCGCCATCTGCTATACCGTTGACGATATATATCAACTGATATAGAGTGATCTGGGTGAAAAATGATGAAGCCTCTCCGGTCGAACGTTTCCTCCCTTTGAAGCCCAATTGGTTTCATGTGCTGCTTTCGCTAGTCGAAGGAGAGCAACACGGTTACGGGATTATGCAGGAAGTACTGTCGCGGACAAATGGGAAGGTGCGCCTGTGGCCGGCGACCCTTTACGGGACACTGGAGCGCCTATTAGATGCGGGTCTGATTGCAGAGGCGAACCGGCGGCCGCGAGCGGACGAAGATGATGCGCGGCGCCGTTATTACCGCCTTACTGCTCAGGGGCGGCGCGTACTGGCTGCCGAAAGTATGCGCCTTGAGGATTTGGTTCGCGTCATCCGCGCCAAGCGCCGGGCTGCCGAGTCGGAGGCATGAGTCATGGAAGATGAGCCGCGTTCAACTGGATTCGTCGTCTGCCTCTATCGGAATCTGGTGCGATTCTTCCCGCAACGTTTCCGCTGCGCTTTCGAACACGAGATGCTTGAGACCACCAAGGAGTCTGGCGTCTGGATAAGCCGTCAAAACCTGTTAGGCCTCGTGTCCCTTTTCGCCGATCTCGTGGCTCAACTCGCGTTGACGCACCTGCGGGAGTGCATTTGGGATCTTCGCTATGAGACGCGGCTTCTGATTCGAAGGCCGGCATTCACCTTCGTCGCAGTGGTATCGATGAGCCTGGCAATCTGCGCCGGCTCTTCCTTCTTCAGCGAACTGAACGGAACTATTTTGCGCGATGTGCCCGGCGTGGCAAAGGCCGATGAGCTGGTTACCCTTCAACAGCCCATCTCCTATCCCGCATACAGGCGCTTTCACGACCATAATGATCTTTTCTCTTCGACTTCAGCTTACGTCGCTCCAGTGCCGTTCGGGATCAGTTTTGACGGACATAACGAGCGAATCTGGGGGCACATCGTCACGCCAGCTTATTTCTCAACGTTGGGAGTCACAGCGGAGGCCGGACGCCTGTTCGACGCACGCGATGAAGACGCGCGAGGAACCCCGCCGATCGTAGTCAGCGATCGCTTCTGGAAAGACAATCTTGGCTCTGATCCCAACGTGATCGGCAGACCAATCCACGTCAATGGCAAACTCTGCATCATCGTGGGCGTGACTCCAAAGGGATTTCAAGGTGCTTCGCCGATGATGTTCGTTGCCGATCTCTGGGTGCCGGTTTCCGAGGGTGCAAGAGTCGCCCCGGAAATGGCGGAGGATGCGCTGGAACGCCCACTACTTACAATGTTCCATTTCCTGGGCAGACGCAAGCAGGGCATAACTCCTGCACAGATTGAGACCGCGTTCGATACGATGCAGCGGCAGATGCTTCGCGACAGCGGCCACCCGGCAACGGAAAACGGGCACCTTGTCTGGGTTGCTTCTGGCGGCAAGCTGATCCCCATACGCGAAAGAGACTTTGGCTTGTTCGCGTTTCTGCCCATAGTGGTGATCGCGCTCCTTCTGCTGATCGCTTGCTCGAATGTTGTCAACATGCTTCTGGCGCGAGCGTTGGACCGGCGACGCGAAGTCGCGGTGCAACTGGCCATGGGCGCCAGTCGCGCCCGACTTATACGCCAGGTCATGATGGAGGGTCTGCTAATCGCTTCCGGCGCCGGCGCGCTCGGATTTGCGCTCACTTGCTGGCTGATGCATCTGCTTTCGCGGCTGCGCCTTCCCCATGCAATGCCGGTCCAGTTCAACGTAGAAGTGGATTGGCGCGTGCTTGTTTTCACAATCGGACTCACGGCCCTTACCGGACTTGTAATCGGCTTGCTGCCCGCAATGCAGGCAACGCTTGCGGAACTTGTCCCCGCGCTGAAAGAAGGCGGCAACCTGCAGATGCGCAGCCGCCGGGCCTTCAGCGTCCGAAACCTGCTGGTCGTTTCCCAGATGGCAGGGTCGCTCACTCTGCTGTTGGTCACTGGCTACATTGTCTTCGGAATGGAGCGCACGATGGTGGGCGCAACCGGATTCGATGCCAGGAACGTTCAACTCATTTCAGTTGACCCCATTCGTGACGGATACAGCGTTTCACAGGCGGAGGATTTTTATCTGAAGCTTCTGGAGCATGTGAAGGCGCAGCCGGGGGTTGTTTCCGCTACCTGGACGGAGGCGATCCCCATGCAGCCCAGCGGGAAGATTACTTTCACCACGGATATTGACGGTTCTCGGCAGGTTGATCAGGCAGCAAAGTACATTGTGGGATACGACTACTTTCAGACCATGGGAATCCGCATCCTTCGCGGGCGCGGTTTCGTAAAAGATGATGAGAACGACCGCTCACACTCCATCGTGGTGAGTGAGGCCCTTGCTCAAACTATATGGAAGAACGATGATCCCCTCGGGCGCAGGCTTTCTCTCGTCAGCAAGAACGGCGTAACGTTCGGATTGATGAGCGGATCGGCCTTTGATTACGACACCGTACCGCCAGACGAATCTTACGTTGTGGTCGGCGTCGCAGCCGACGTGCTGGAAACTCCCGTCGAACGACCGGGGCCCGCGGTCTACCTGCCCATGACAGAGGAAGACTACGCCGGGCCACCGTTTCAGGGCATCATCTTGGCAACTCGCACCACGCCGGGTCTCGATGCGGCCTCAATCGTCCGCGCCCAAATTGCGGCGATCGATGCAAACCTGACAACCTTCAACGAAGAGACGATGCCGGACTGGATTGAGCAGATCATGTTCATTGTGAAGATCGGGTTATGGAGCTACGGGCTAATGGGAGCCTTTGGGTTGGTGCTGGCTAGCGTGGGATTGGCTGGCGTCACGGCCTATTCGGTTTCAAGCCGCACCCACGAAATCGGCATCCGGCTCGCATTGGGGGCTCGCTCAAAAGATATTCTGCGGATGATCATGGCTGAAGGCGCGACACTGATTGTCATAGGGTCATGCATCGGCATTACGCTTGCAGTGCTGGCTATGCATGTGATGGTGGCTAGCATGGACCCTGTGGCTCAAAGCATTCAGCATAGCCGCTCAGACCCTCGGATCGCCGCAGGCGCTCTGGGCATTCTTGTGTTGGTGGGACTATCTGCCTGCTATCTCCCAGCTCGACGATCCGGGTGGGTGGATCCTGTGGTCGCGCTGCGTCAGGAATAATTTGCAACCGACGGTCTCCTTTCCGGGCGCATGAGATGGCCTTGCGTGATCGGTCGCTGATTGGGTTGTAGCCCTGATCGGCACTGCAAGACGTGTTTCGGTCCTGCGATCACTTGCGGGCCGACAACGAGCGCATCATCGCCAACGTTGCCGACATTGCAGAGTACACTACGCTGAATTCCACGAGCGTTGACGACAACCAATACAACGGTCGCCTCGACGCCGACGTAACAAGAAAGGATCACGTCAGTTCTGCAATTTACTGGGTGCCTGTCGACCAAAGGTATTACAACGGGCCGGTTCGCGCTGAAAACCTCTGGCATCACTCTGTAACAAACGATGCATTTTCTGGAATTTGGAATCACACCTGCTCGCCGACTTTTTTGAAAGAAGCGCGGGCCAACGCCGCGGGCTGGCGTTATAACGAGATCGTATCAAATCCCCAGGAGCCGTTCGGGTTGCCCCAAGACACCATCGGCGCGCTTGGTGGTCCGACCGATAACATCGGAGGGATTTCGCTGCAGTATTTCGGTGCTCCGGGACCCGGCGTTTATAACCAGTGGACGTACGGTTACAAGAATGTGGCTACAAAGATCGCTGGGGCGCACGCCATCAAATTCGGCGGCGAACTTACGCGCCTTTACTACCTGAATGAAGCGGCGTACGCGGCAAGACCGAGTTTCAATTTCTTCAACGTCTGGGATTTTCTGAATGACGCACCGCAGGCCGAGACCGGAACATTCGATCCAATGACCGGTATGTCAACTCCAGCGCGGCAGGACGGCCATGAAGATTTGTGGGGCGCTTTCGTTCAAGATGACTGGAACGTCACGCCCACCCTCACTTTGAATCTCGGATTGCGCTACGACTACTTTGGGCCGCTCTCAGCCAAACAAGGTGACATGTACTCCGTTCAATTTGGCACAGGCTCGGGTTTTCTTACCGGTATCTCCATCCGCAGGGGCGGCAACCTCTGGCAGGCGCAAATGGGTAACTTTGGCCCCGAGTTCGGCTTTGCCTACAGTCCGGAAGCGCTTGGCAGCAGATTAGTAATACGTGGCGGCTTCGGCATGAATTACAACCAGGAAGAAATCGCCATTTCGGCTAATGAGTATGCCAAACCGGGGCTTACTGTCTCGGCTAACTTCAGCATAAGTTCGCCGTCATCGCCAAATCCCGGCATTATGTATCAAGTGCCCAGCAACGTCCATTCGCTGTTTGGATATTCCGCAAACCCAAATACGATTACGACTTTTGGAACGAACTGCCTCCCGACCAGCACTCGGGTCTGAGTGGTCGCGTCCGATGCGAACATGCCCACGATGTATACAGAGCATTACTCGATCGAGACCTAATACGACCTCGGCCACGATTGGGTAGCCACAGCCGGCTACCAGGGCAGTCTGTCGCGCTATAGGTTCTTCCAGTATGACGAGAATGCGGTTGCTTCGGTGCGCGGGCTTGCGCTTAATCCACTGGTAAACGGCCTCACTTACTACGGGAATAACGGCTACGGCAACTACAATGCCGGGCTAGCCGGGATACGGCATCAATTCTCAAAGCAATACATGATGTCTGGTCAGTTCACCTGGGCCAAGGGTCTGGACACCAGCTCTTCGCCGTATGTCTACTGGTACTATCCCTGCGACCCGTCTTTGTCGTACGGCCGTTCCGATTATAACGTCGCCCGCGCACTGAAGATCTTCGGCATGTGGCAGCCGGTTATCTTTCATGGCACCCACGGTTGGATCGAGAAAGTCGCGGGCGGATGGTCGTTGAGCGGAATTTTCAATCTTCATACTGGATTCCCCTGGAGCCCGGTCTTCGATACCTCGTCTCCGCTCTACTGCAGCGTCTGTTTCAGTTACAGCCAACTATTGCCCGGCGCATATCTCGGAAAAGCCGGGCACAGCACCAGCAACAGTGCATTCAAATCAGGACCTGGTGTAGGTAACGGAATGAATCAGAACTTTCCGCTGGCGACCTCGTCGCCCAATGGAGCGGAAGTGTATTTTCTGCCCCCCGCCTTCGCTTCGGGAGTAACATTTCCCGGCACAGGGGGAGCAATTCCGCAGGCCCCAGGAGTTGAGCGCAATTCCCTCGATGGTCCTGGCTACAAGGACCTGGATGGGACCTTGAACAAGGCCTTCGGGCTGCCGCGAATCCCGGGAATCGGTGAGCATGCGATCATTGAGATTCGCACCGATGTCTACAATGTTTTCAACAATCTGAACTTCAAGGCCGGCGGACAGGCGAACGGCGGGAGCATCGTGGATAACATCGTCCTGCCGAACTTCGGCCAGGCGCAGCAGGCGCTCGATTCAAGGACTGTAGATATGATGGCGCGCTTCAGCTTCTGAGCGGGCGCCCAATCTTTCCGCGCGCCTTCTTGCATGAGGATGGAAAGTTCCCGACTACTTTGACGTCGGACTCACTAGGGCCTGTTAACACTACTGGGGTGGCTGGCGCCGGGAGCCAGTTTTTCTCAGTTCGAGGAATGAGGAGTGACGCATACCGGGTGTCTGCTAGCGACGAGGGACGACGAAATGAG
>Ga0335072_10002047_pt1 | contig 31822 bp, 31 predicted proteins | sample Lox_Sample_21_FD_206725 | JGI IMG/M metagenome (GOLD analysis project Ga0335072, IMG submission 206725) | Soil microbial communities from Loxahatchee National Wildlife Refuge, Florida, United States - Lox_Sample_2.1 | ecosystem: Environmental > Terrestrial > Soil > Wetlands | place: USA...
AAACACTCGAAGGCAATACGCCGACAACTTGAAATACCGCCAAGAATCAAGAGCTTTGGAGAAGTTGAGAGCAGAAATCGAGGAGCTCGCAGCTCACAATGCAGAAGTTGACCGCGAACGGTTTAGTGAGGAGTCGACCAAGCGGACGAATGAGCATCATCGCCTCAGAGCAATACAAGCCGGCAAGATGGGAGAGATGAAATCGAAGGATGTTCAATTAGTCCAATTGCTTGCCGATTACGAAACCGACTTCAAGGACGCTCCACGGCGCTATAAGGAAACACACATCAAAGTTGAGACGACCAAGGCGGTAGTGGAAGATCTCGGTCGATACGGAAGTGCACTTGACCAAGCCATCATGAAGTACCATAGTCTTAAGATGGCCGAGATCAATCGTATCATCGAGGAACTCTGGCAGCGAACCTATCAAGGCACGGACGTCGATACCATTTTGATTCGATCCGACGGAGAGAATTCCAAGGGCAACCGCACCTACAACTATCGCGTTTGCATGGTGAAGCAAAACGCGGAGATGGATATGAGAGGACGTTGCAGTGCTGGCCAGAAAGTCTTAGCGAGCATTATCATCCGTCTGGCGCTGGCGGAGTGTTTCGGTGTCAACTGCGGTTTGATTGCGCTGGATGAACCGACAACGAATCTGGACACCGACAATATTCGGGCCTTAGCGCAATCATTGCACGACATCATCAAGACAAGGCAGCAGCAATCGAACTTCCAGCTCATCGTAATTACGCATGACGAAGACTTTTTGAAGCACATGCAATGCGGAGACTTCTGCGACTACTATTACCGAGTATCCCGGAATGAGAGGCAGAAATCAGTGATCGAGAGACAGTCCATTGCTGAGGTTCTATGAAGATGTGCTGAAACAGAAGCAGAATACGAGAGAGAAGGCTATGCTCCGTGTGCGGATGACTCAACGATTTTCGTGTACGCTGTCTTTATATCACTCAACCAAAAAGAAGGGCATTGTTTGCTAGATGTCATGTATCAAGATGGGGTTTCAAATTCTTATCGATCTGGGAAACCTAGCTGAGCCTTTAGCAATCCCAACAGATTCACTGCAAGAAAAGAGGAGCCAAACGTCTAGATATGTGTGGATGGCACTGCCATGCGGCTGAATGAGCACCCCTATTCGGTCCAAGGCCTGAGACATCAAAAGTTAGTATACGAATCGATGGCAAAGTTCAACATGCGAACTGAGACCTTTTGCATGTGGTAGCTGTGATGGGTTAGGTAACCATCAGATTCTTGCCGCTTGGCGGCCAGGAAAAATTTAAGGTCAGATCACGTCTCGATTATTGACAGCCCACATGAAAGTCCTTTACCTGAAGGCCTCCTTTCTACATATCTTCCCTTTTGCTTGACAATGTCTGCACAACGTAATGCAAACAGGTAAATGCATTCCCTTTGCGACCATTTCTCGATGACCGCATTGTGCATTTGGTTGGCGATCAGCTGCAAGTTGAGGTGACATGGCAATGATAATCTGTGGGCAGATAACTCTGACGATTGGCTTACTGGCCAGTGACGCACCACTCCATCCAGTCGAATCGAGCTGCCCTTAAATGCTCTAGTCCCACCACCTAATGCTAAGCTCTAGGGTACTCCCTCTTTCCTGCCGAACCAAACATCCAAAGATGCTGTTCAAGGAGGCATACATGGATGTAGGGACTGTCCTCAGCGTAATGTAAGACCGACGACTTCGCCTCAAACAGCCACTGCCAAGAGAACTGGAGCATCTGAAAAATGAGACTGCTTGGATCTCATCTCTACCAAACCATTTTCATAGTCTGCTCCGAAGATCTTCGACCCACCTATGTTCGCATTCTCCACCGCTACTCGATATGGAGAATCTACAATGTCTCCGGTGCCCCCACTGGGTAATAGTCACACGTAAAAGGCAATGGCAACGACGTACTCATGACCCATATGAGCTCAGTGACATGTGTTTGCACCATTGTTCCCCTTTGTTCTTCCTCCTCATTCTTTCCTTATTCTCATGGGCCATGCGCCGAAAGGTCCTTTCCTCCCCCTCATTGACGTAGTACTGGACCCTTGGGCCGAATCCATGTCCTTCACGAACGGTTACAGCATTTTACCTTCAAGCCGTTCCCTTCCTGCAGAAGACGTGCGCCAAGGCTAACACAGCAAGTTCTTGGACCACTACTATTACCTTCAACCTCTCATCCTTATACATTCAAGGGCTTGCAACCTTCGCTACGTCTGCGGTCGGAGCCTTTTGTGCAAGATGCGTTGCTCAAGCCTTCTAACTGTCATCCTGTCTGCAAGAACGGTTTCAGCGTAAGTAACAAAATTCAACTCGTAGGGCCATACTCACATTTCTGCCAGTGCTCCGTTCTGGCGAAGAGCAACAAACTTCGGTTCGCAACCCGTTCGTGGCGTCAACTTCGGAGGATGGCTTGTACTTGAACCATGGATCACACCTTCCATATTCCAACAATTTCCTGGCACCTCCATCGTGGACGAATACACACTTTGCCAGCAAGCACCAAACGCTGAACAGATTCTACAAAACCACTGGAGCACTTGGACAGGGCTTGGAGACTTCCAAAAGATCGCGAGTGCTGGCTTCAATACCGTCCGCATCCCCGTCGGTTATTGGGCATTTCAAAAGTATGAAGGAGACCCATATATTATGGGAGCGCAAGAGTACCTAGACCAGGCTATTGGATGGGCGAGGTAGACTGGACTTCAGGTTGTGATTGACCTTCATGGTAAGACGTCATTGCTCAGAGGTGCTAAGAATGGCGCTGACTCCTCACCTCTTCACAGGTGCACAACGCTCACAAAACGGCTACGACAACTCGGGTCAGTATGTCAGCACGCCTGGATGGACGACAAGCGATTCTGTCTCTGCCACTGAGAATGTGATGCGCATGATGGCTGAAAAGTATGCTGCTCCATTGTACCAAGATGTCGTGGTCGCCGTTGAACTTCTCAATGAGCCACTGATGAGCGAACTCGCCGGGGGCGAAGGCGCAACTCGTGATTACTACTGGAACGGCTTCCAAACAGTCCGGAGTATCAGCAGCACCTCCGTCATAATTCATGATGGCTTCCAGAATGCGGCACATTGGAACGGCTTCCTTACCGGTAGTGGCGCGGCAGGAGCAGTTATTGACCATCACGAGTACCAGTGCTTCACGAATGGCTATGTTGCTATGTCGGCTCAAGAACATATCGAGGCAGTTTGCTCAAACGCTCAGTCGTGGGGTGGAGGCCAGGACAAATATGTCATTGTGGGAGAGTGGTCAGGTGCTATGACAGATTGCGCTGATGCATTGGTGAGCCTCCACCAATAACACCCGTGTGACCGACCCGCTAACAATCCACAGAATGGATATGGCATAGGCGCAAGATATGACGGGACATACTCCAAGTGCAAGGCGGATGGCACATATGACACCAGCACATACGTTGGATCTTGTGCCAACAGAGGTTTCATCGACCAATGGTCGCAGGAGTTGAAGACCGATACGGCCAACTACATCAATGCTCAACTTGATGTCTTCGAGCAGAAGACGCAGGGCTGGGTCTACTGGAACTTCAAGACGGAGTCTGCAGCGGTAGGCATTCATATTTCTGGGTTTCCACGTTCATTTGCTGACTTGCTTTACGTAGGAGTGGGATTTGTTCGCGCAACTTGACGCTGGGGTCTTCCCGCAGCTCAATGGTCGCAAGTCGACGACGAACTACTCGTGATGGTCCACGAACACTTAGCATGACGCATTGGCTGTTGGCGTTTTCGGTGTGCTTCCAAATCCTTTTCGATACCCCAAAAGCTTGCCGCATCGCTTTGGCATTCCGGTTAGAAATCATGTTTGATGGTGGAGGTCATGGGCCTATGATCCCAAAAACTCGCATATCAATGCGGAACAGGAGGAGACACGTCTCCCAATTCTCAACAGGAGTGCTCAGTGAAGGTACAACCAAGTCAGGTCTATCAGCGGGAGTATCCATAAGAAGAATTAGTTACGTGAGTGGAAGCTATCAATAAGAACCTTCACGCTGTCATCGTGGCCACGCAAGTGCCACACTTGCCGGTCAACTTTCTAAACGTCACGTCTTGCCAATCAAGTGATTGATTTGAGAGTTTCTTTAAGGTGACTGTACTAAGCTTAAGCCGGTATCTAACTAATGCACGCTTGCAATCGGATCGTTTGCATAGTGTACCTCCAAAGCCTATCTTTCTCAATCCAAGCTCACCCTGCTACACCATTAATCGACGTATACTCTCGTGCCCGTCGAAAATTCAGGGAACAGTCACCAAAATCGACACCGGCCAGTTAAGAGCTTTTACTAATAGCTAGTGAGGTAGAGGCAGCGATGAAGTCATCGCCGGGGTCACGGAGAACGACAACACCGTTCTGAGTAACACATGACCTGGGTCGGCGCTATGATTTCCGATCCCAGCACCTCCAGCCAGAGGAAACAGGCAGCATAGGAAGCATTTAGATACTGCCTAAGCTGCATCATGAAGCATTTCCCCAAGTTTAATCATCTCACACGATCCAACAGTAGGAAGTCCGAACCATGCAGGATATTGATGTCCTCATCATTGGTGGTGGCCCGACGGGCATGATGCTCGCCTTGGAGTTGGCAATGCAAAACGTGACCTTTCGCATTGTCGACAAGGAGCCAATCCGTTCCGACAAGAGCCGGGCACTAGTAGTTCACCCTCGCAGCTTAGAACTGCTCAACCGTCACAGCATCGCCCACGAGCTTATTGAGCTAGGCCGGCTCGCTCTGGGCCTGCGCCTCTTCGTCAATAAGAAGCTAGTGACCGAGTTTGAGCTTGGAGACCTGGGCTTTGATGACACAGCCTTCACTTCTGTCTTGTTTATCTCGCAGGCAGACACTGAGCGATTCCTCGATAAAGCCCTCTCACGCTACGGCAAAGCAGTCGAACGTCCCGTCACTGCTGAAAAGCTGGAGCAAGATGAAAGTGGGGTGAGAGTCTGGTTGAAAGGCGCGGATGGGGTGGAGGAGCAGGTGCGCTGCAAGTATGTGGTTGGTTGTGATGGCGCCCACAGCGTTGTACGACGTGCTGCAGAGCTCGAGTTCGAAGGAGCAGCCTACTCCCAAGACTTCGTCCTTGCCGACGTGCACATCGAATGGGACCACCCTGCTGACTGCCTGACGTTGTTCATGGCGCAGGGCATGCTTATTGGGTTTCCTATGAGTGGGGGCCTCTTCCGCCTCGTCGCTACGAGGCCTAGTGATCTGTCTAATCATGATGAACCCACTCTCGCGGACTTTCAAGACCTCTTCGATCGGATGGCCCCCGGCACTGGCAAGCTCTATGACCCGGTATGGATCAGTCGCTTCCGCTTACACCACCGTGCCACGGATCACTATCGGATGGGCCGTCTTTTTCTCGCGGGTGACGCCGCACATATTCATAGTCCAGTTGGTGGTCAGGGCATGAATACCGGTATGCAAGATTCGGTAAATCTAGGATGGAAGCTAGCTCGTGTCATCCGTGGTGAGAAAGATGACTCTTTGCTCGATAGCTACGATGTGGAACGCCACAAAGTTGGCGAGCGCTTGTTACGGACTACCGACAGATTCTTTCGTCTTGGAGCAACCAGCAACTACTTCCTCTCCATTCTACGTAATACGTTCGTACCTTGGGTTTTGTCTTGGGTGGCTTCGGAACGCAGCCGACGCGCCAGGATATTCCGATTCATCTCACAACTGGGGATCCGCTACCGTAACAGTCCCATCGTTGGCACGGCTAGTACTTACCGAGGCCCATTGCGTGGCGGCGACCGCGCTCCGAATGAGACAATACAAGGCGCTGATGGTGAAACCAACTTGCTGGAGCTTTGTATAGGCCCTACGCATCACCTGATCTTGTTCTCGGGAACAGGATTGACGGCCACTGATGGCCAATCCCTTGAAGGGACAGCTGTTAAGTTCCTCAAAGCAAACCCCGACTGGGTGAAGGTACATAAGATTCTTTCGGCTAGCTCACCGCAAAGCTCTGGATATGTTGATCCGGAAGGGAAAGTTCATTCCCGCTACGGCTTCACTGAGCCTGGTTATGCACTGGTGCGTCCAGATGGCCATGTGGCGCATATTGGTCCCCTCAGTGCGATGGAAGAGCTGCAAGAGTGGGTGAAGAAGTAGATGGTCTGCTGCGATGTGCCAAGTAATGATGCGTGTTGAAGGTGTTTTATCTGTACTCACTTCGTGAAATGAAAATGTAGAGTTGAAGATGAGGGAGCTTAAGACCGAAGTTGGAGTCGAGGCTGCGACGCCCTGGTAATCTACGACAAGCTGACTAATATTTGAATTGCAGATTTCCAGAACGAACAACGGTTGATAGGGTCCGGCGAGGAAGATGTTCAGAATTGGGTCTTCGAAGAAGTACCGTTGCGCATGCGGGATTTCAAAAGTGCGGCTTGACTTAAGATGTAGTCACAACATCGAGCTCAGCTGCTCGCCTCAAATTTGGTCACTGAGATGCCTCATACCATCACTTGATCTTGGAAAAGGAGGCAGGACAAGCTCAGTTCGTAAAGACGGATGCATTCTTGATGCTGTTGGTAGGTTCTCTTTCTTCTTCGCTACGGACCTAGCGATATACCATTGCATGCTCAAATGCCAGGGATTTCCCATATCAGAACGCATCTCCTACTAACGTAATGGTGCCTATTCATCTTGGCTGGTGGTAATTACTACAGCAACATACCATAAGACGCTGCGTCGCCCTCTGCTCTCATTCTGGATTTCACTACTCTGCATAACAATTCTGTTGCTGGCAGCCCACAGTTGCAAAAATGTTTGCGAAGCTCAACCCCCATGGCCTGTATGTCTGATGTCTTGGTCTGCGACTCAAGCTTTTCGGTCTCCGTCTCAGGACACTGCTGCCCATTGGATATCCAAAGTCTGGCTACCTACTCCAATTTCTCGCTGCCTTTGCTTGAGTCTATGTCTGGCTGTGTGGTGGTCGAGGGGGGTGTGCCGATCTGGCAAATTCCAATTCACCAATCACTTCCCCGAACTCAACCCGTACAGGTCCAGCCATGCACTCCGGCCATCTAATCCTTAGTGTGTCAGTAGAAAGCTAAAGGAGTAGATATGTATTGATCATAACTTTTCCTGCTGCTGCTGTCACGTGATGCCGTTGCGGGAGCGCGCTAGAGCTTCCTTAGAGCGTTGTGGATGTGGCTTTTGGTGCCGCCACTGCCACTGCCACTGCCACTGCCACTGCCACGGCCATTCCGCCTTGTGGCCCTCTGTCCCTGTGGCGACCTCAGCGACAACTGCTTGATCTTTGCCTCACTACGGGCAAAATTATCCTTCGCTCTGGTTGCCGCGCTCTGCTTGTGGGTCCCGAGGCTGTAACAAGGGGGTTGGTTTCATCGCCAGATCGCGGCGTCAGCCCCAGCGTTTATGCACTACTAGTCACCGCATTGTTTGGACTTTGGATATTGAAAGTCCTTCTGGAGGAGTTCCCAAATCTCGTCAACGATATGATTCGCTATCACATGTGTAGTTACCGTTAACGATCGTAGAATTGTGGAATGGTCACTTGTTTGTCTTTGTGACGCGTTAAGTAATTACCAAGATCGTTACTCTCCTGAAACGCGAAGGGGTGGCCAGATTCGACGGTGAGACCCGTGGATTTGAATCAATGGGCCGATAAGTTACCCACAACAAAGGCTGAACTCCACCCAATTGCCGGACTAAACCTATTGATCGGGGACGCGGTCACGTCAGATGAAGATATACCAGCGTGAGAGGTTCGGAACAAGATAAGGGATTCCACAATATTCCGAGCATTCTATGCGCGGCCAACCATCACAACGCAAGGCTCTGGCGCATACCTCAATCTGCAAGAGCAGGTTTCGAAGCCAATGAATGCTACTATGCGAATCTTCACGATTTCGCCGTAGTATGGACAGCCAATCCTCAAAGCTAAGTGACAATGGGGTTATTGCTGTTTCGCAATCTTTCTTCACGTTAGTGTCGAAGTAGGCTGTTATCAAATCTTGACCGCGTCAAAGACTTGGTCCATCAGCCCCCTTGCCTTTCCTTTGCCCTCGCAGAAACGGCAGCCTATACACATTTGAATGCCCTTAACAGACTTGGAATGGCATATATCGAATGTTGGCAGCTGTGTAGAGGCATTCTACGAGTTGCACGGTGTCAAAGGTGTCGTGAATCTTACCGGTTTCTCGGCTGGCACAACTTTTCGAAGGCCGCACAAATCACCATGTCTCAGAGAGGGCTGCATGCTTCTCTGGAACTGGTACGACATTTCTCGCAAAAGAAGCCACGACCAAGTTCGTCTCTTACTCAGCATAAGCTCAAGACGCCAGAGGCCGAATATTCCGCCATAGGATCTGGTCTGCGCTGCGTCCAGCAGACCCTTGAAGCATTGATCCTGAGTGCGGAAACATATCAGGCTCGGATGTCCAATCAACTCACCCTGATTCCGAGCTTTTTTCTGCAAGAAGACCAAAGCATCCGCATTGACGTCGCAAAAGCCTCGAAATCAATCGCTTTGGAGTCCAGGAGAGACAGCTTGCCGATGAAGACGCTGGCCGTGGTCACCATGGTATTTCTTCCGGGCACATTCATCGCAACTTTCTTTGCAATGCCTCTCTTCGACTGGCATGCGTCAAATGGCCAAGTAGTCGATAAGCAGATATGGATATATTTTTGGGTCACAATTCTTTTGACAGCTTTTGCTTGCACTGTCTGGTGGGCATGGTTCACATTGAAGACTAGACGAGAACAAAAAGAAAACGAGGACATCCTTGGGTATAGTGACAAGAAGAGAACCATAGACATTGAGGGAGGCGGTATTGTTGGTCAGAGTAGTAGACGGAGTAGCCGTCACTTACTGCGTAGCTTTCGGCCTCGAGCTTCAAGATGAGCCACACTAAGGCTGCACAAGCGATTGCTGAACTAATCACCTTTCTCATGTATGACATTTTGAGGCTATTTGGTAATCATTTTCGCTTTTGTGCAAGCACAAAGATCGTATGGATCTAGGAAACGACAAGTGCAAAAAGGTATTTGAATTTCTAGGATGTGGCTTGGGCGCCAAGGGATTTGTTTCCATAAGCTTCATGACGCAATCGGGCTTAGTCGAAGTCGCCCTTCGATTCAATGGGCAACATGATGCGGAAACTTTGGCTCATCGACATGTATAAGTAGCACAGACACTCGTCACTCGAAACCGTTCGTTCGTTATACATCATATCCTTAGTCTCAAATCGACAACCTGCATCTCAAACGATCGACCACTATCGTCTCTTGCCTCGCTTTCCTCGTCACGTTAATGGCCTTCCAAATGCCGTCCTTCCTCTCCCGCTTTCTTCGCCCCATTACGACCTCGGCCTCCCTTTCCCTGCAACCCGATGCACTCGCAGCAAGAAATTTTCCAGAAAATACGCAAAGAGCCACAATAGCTGCTGGCTGCTTCTGGGGCGTGGAACATCTCTACCGCAAGAAATTTGGAAACGGCAAGGGTCTTCTCGATGCTCGCGTCGGGTATACCGGTGGTGGGACTGATGCGCCAAACTACAGGACAGTGTGTTCTGGCGAGACTGGCCATGCAGAGTCTCTTCTGATCTTGTTCGACCCGGAGAAGGTGTCATACCGCCAGCTGTTGGAGTTCTTTTGGAAGATGCACGACCCTACAACCAAGGATAGACAAGGCGGTGACAGGGGCACTCAATACAGATCTGCTGTTTTCGCCAATTCAGAGGAACAACTAAAGATCGCGCAGGACCTCAAAGAGAAGGTTGGGAAGGAGTGGTATCCGGGCCAGCCAATTACAACGGAAGTGGCTATGGCAGGGCCGTGGTTCGATGCGGAGGACTATCACCAACTTTACTTGGAAAACAATCCGGGAGGCTACGAATGCCCTATGCATTATGAGAGGAACCTCAAGCCGCTGTCTTCTTAGCATGGGCTGTTCCGGTCGAGTTTGATTTGGAGAGGAAAAAGCCTACATATCGTCTATTTTTTCGTTCAGTAAATGTGAATGTATGAGAATGTTTGATGACGCAAGGCGCTTTTCCAGTCTGAACGTGATCTTAGCATCAGATTGCAGGTATCTGTAGTAGTAGAAGACAGTCGAAAGACATGTCCCTGGTGAATTGGAGGCGCAACTGCACTAGTTTCCGAACAGCTCTCCCCGGACAATTTTTTCCCGCAGCGAAACCTTCCCTTCTTTGTTCGGCTCTCTACCAGACCGCAATCGCATGTAGTTTCTTGCGGCAGCCTATTCAAACTTCTTCGAGCATGGCGGACGATCTGCCCAACCGAGTGTTGAGCCTACTAGCAGACACTGACAAGCCACTCCTGTCTTCCGCAGTCTTTTCAGACTTAGATTTCACAACAATAAAATCTGCTCTCGATCGACTAAGCTCCCGCGAACTGATAGAGTACCAGCAAATAGACAGAGAGCAATGGATTTTAACAGCGGAGGCAAAAGGCATTGTGGACAATGGAAGTCATGAAGCAAGAGTCTTCGAGGCGGTCAGATTAGCCAAAGACGGCCTCAAGATCAAAGAACTTCCCAAAGAAGTAGGCCCGGAGGCTGCAAAGGTCGGACAAGGCACAGCTTTCAAGCTAAAATGGATTAAGAAGGATGGCGATGTCTTGAGGACCAACACCGACTCGATTCAGGATGTTGTGCGGGAGCAATTGCAGACAATTCAGTCGACGAAGACCTACGAAGACCCACAAGTCCTCACAGACCTTCGAAAACGGAAGCTCATTGAGATGAAGAAGGTGCTCTCGTTCAAGTTTTCGAAAGGGCCAAAATACTCTACGAGATTTGTCAAGGAAGAGACAGACCTTACCGCAGACATGCTGGCAAGTGGCGCATGGAAGGATATCAAGCTAAAACCATACAATTTCAAAGCTAAAGGCGCAATAACTCCCGCAGGTGCTCTACACCCCCTTAATAAAGTTCGTCACGAGTTTCGGCAGATCTTCTTTGAGATGGGCTTCACAGAAATGCCTACAAACCGCTTCGTTGAGACAGGCTTCTGGAACTTCGATGCCCTATTTATTCCTCAGCAACACCCAGCCCGCGATATACAAGACACCTTCTTCATTTCAGACCCTCCAAGGGCCGATCCACCACGAGAAGACCCCTCTTCAGATCCCACAACGTCCACACTACCAACAGCGGACCGATCTGGAGACAGCCAGTCTTCAGACTCAGCTCGCAGGACTTCAACGGTGCCTAGCTCACCAACACACAAGCGCGCCAAGTCAAAGGCTGAAAGCAAACAAGAATCACTACCAGATCGCACGAACTCAAAACGCCCAACTTCGACAACACATCAACGCACGAAATCAAAAGCAGAAATTCACGAGACCCCTAACGCAGATTCTGCGGTTAAGACCCTTGACTACAAACAATATTGGGACAATGTTCGCAGGGTCCATGAAGGAGCAGACGGAACGACGTATGGCTCAATTGGCTACCGTTACCCGTGGTCGGAAGACGAATCCCTCAAGCTTGTCCTCCGTACACACACGACAGCGATTTCAACGTACATGCTTCACAAGCTCTCTCTTGATCCTCGTCCAGCTCGCTACTTCTCCATTGATCGGGTCTTTCGAAATGAGACTGTCGATCAGACTCATCTTGCTGAATTCCACCAGGTTGAGGGCGTGATCGCCGATTATGGACTCGCGCTTGGCGGCTTGATTGGCTTTATGGAAGTCTTCTTCAAGAAGATGGGCATCGACAACTTGCGCTTCAAGCCAGCCTATAACCCTTATACAGAGCCAAGTTTGGAGATCTTCGGGTTCCATCCTGGCTTGAATAAGTGGGTTGAGATTGGTAACAGCGGTATGTTCCGGCCGGAGATGCTGGAGCCGATGGGGCTGCCAAAAGACATGAGGGTGTATGGGTGGGGCCTGAGCTTGGAGAGGCCTACCATGATCAAGTGAGTTCCAATGGGCTTCAAATTTCTTTGAAAGTATGCTGACTGAACATAGGTATGGGGTAAGCAATATTAGGGAGCTGCTGGGCCATAAGGTGGACCTCAACTTCATTGAATCCAATCCAGCGGTCAGGCTCGAGAAGGACTGAGGTGCGAACCGTTCAACATCCATTGCGTTAGGGCTTCGATTTCTCTGGTTTTCGACATTCGAGTTCCGCGTACGAAAGTGGATAAATATCACGCGATATGAGGTTCAGCACGACACTGAAGAAAGGCATAGACTACTAGATGGAGATAAAATCAGATACCCCATTTGCTTTTACCGTTCTTCTGCTCTCCCTTGACTGATATACTTACTCTACCCCGGGGAAACGATATACAGATCGGCCAATCGAGGCTTCCTCACACCTTTCACATCCATGGCTGAGGAGGTAGACAAAGCAGAAACTGCGATGCCGAAGATCGAGAAAAGGCCGCCTTCTGAAGAGCTGTGATCGCTGAGATTCGGGTCAGAGCACAGATACGGGCGGAACAAAAGAGCAAAGGCATTGTTAGTAGAGTAGAATAGAATAGAGTAAAGCAGCGTGTGGATTCTGATGCTGACGCTTGCAAAAGCGGCATTTCAATGACCATGAAGACACGGGCAAATGGGGACGGCTGAAAGGTATTCTTGTTCTTGCTCTGTGAATGTAACTGCTGTTCGGCGTAGCTGACACTCTGATCCTCTCCCTCTGATGTTCTAGCTTCAGGCCGTCACAAGCCCTCTCGCCGCCCAAGGAGATGTCTACATTGCTCTTCCCATTTGCATGGCTTTTGAATCTCCTCCCTCCTCAGCCCTTGGCCTTTTCTATATCAGAACCCAACTTGCTATCTCCTCAACGCCCTGCTCAGACATCCGTCTTTTTATCTCGTCGGTTGCCCACTCCAAACGGCCTTCAAGAATCCATCCCGCTGCGCCAGTCTGTTCAAGCTGTCGTCACCCTCAGCGCGGCTGCGCACAAAGCCACAGAGCGCGTAGACCTGGTTCTCGCCGGTGTAGCGGCCCGTCTCGTCGACTTTGCCGATGCTGATTTGTACGGAGGCGTGATCTTTGGCTTTGATGATGCGGTTTGTCGCGGAACACTTGCGGGGAACGTAGCTGTTGTAAGGAAGGGGTTAGGAGTTAGTTTGTGAGTAGTTAAGACGGGCTTAGAAGGAGTATTGAGGGGGATTGGGAATGTGAGAGAGGTGAACAGGATGAGGTGAAATGTTTCGCGACTTACAGGTCGACGATCTCGCCTTTCTCGTTCTCCATGGCTGCTGAGATTTGTGACAGACTTTGGACAAGGTTAGAGGGGTTGCGACGTGCTTTGCGCAGACGGTAGGAAGGTGTAAATGCTGCTTCGTTGAATGTCGAATTTGGCAATGCCTGCTGCCAAAGGTGCAAAAAGTGGATTTGCAATTAGGGCTTTAGATCTAATCTAATCTTGTCTTGGCGGTAATTCAGCCTCTGGTCCAAGATCACAGCAGATTTTTGTCTCGGCATCATACCTCACGTCCCCATCAGAAGTCATCAGCACAATGTCGGACAAAATCGAATTCTCACCTGCGATTCCTTGGCCTGAACCTTTTGATGTCCAGAAGCGCATCAAAGAACTCCGCAGCTACTTAGATCCGAAGAACCCTCGGTACAGGTCTAAACAGGTTGTCAATATCAAAGCCCTTATTCAGCTCTACGAAGACGGGATAATCGACGGGTCGAAGAAAGTTTTCATAATGGAAGGAAAGGTTGTCACTGAAGAAGAGACGTTGAAAGGAGGACGTGCTTGGGCTTGGATTGAGGTACACTCTTTCAAGTCCCTCCCTAGAATTCATCTAACGAATAGGTTCAAATTACAGGGAATGGAAAATCAGTTTGCTGAAAAGCATGCTTACGGTCATGGGACTTTTCGTGACTATCACGAAGTAAGAAATCAAGCCGTTTTTTAGTACTCCTCATCTAAATTTCGCCTGTTTCAGATTCGCATGTTGGTTAGACTAACACCTCAACGAGGAGGCGACGGAACGATCTATCCTATAACTACCATCAACGATACTGGGTCAAGCAACATGACGCTTTTCGATACGGACTTAGCGCTCCTTGGAAATTTGGAAGATTATAATGACTGGATGGGGCACGCTACGGTCCGTGATGCAAGCGGTGGAAAAAAAACTTATGAGCGGCTTCGTGTGCAAGTTCAGCTAGTGAGGGACGATGATTCGCCATGGTCTGACTGGATTAATGAGTATGCTGTAGTTAAGCCAGCTTCTCGGGGTGTGCCGCGGCTTTCAGGTCAGGGATTCAGGGAGGCTTTGTATATGGGTACCGCACCGGGCAATCATGTCTTAGCTGTCGCCACCACTAAGGGTGGGATGGCTTCTTTGCTTTGAAACATGCCACTGCCGAACGGAAACGAGGCAATTATAAGCTTTCGCTATCTTCTCTGTATGCTTCTTCTCCCTTCTCTGCTTCTTCGCTAGCCGTTCCATCAGCCTCGCTGTCTTTTTCTTGTTATTCTCGATTTTGCTTTCGGTCTCCTTCAGCAGCCGTTCCTACTCTTCCGCCGACAACGTTTATGGCTTGGAGAGCACATCTGCGAACAGCTGTGTGCACTGCGTCCGGAATCGAAGCTCGGAGTTCGTGTCTAGGATGATCTCTATACATTCCAGTGCTATCTGGCGCACGGAGCGAAAAGTGCTGATTGTGCCTTTCACCTTCTCCGGCTTGCGACATGTGGCATCGATAGTGAAGACCCACAAACGCTCGTAGTCATCGAATGCAACAACGACGCCTGTAGCGCAGACGAACTGAATAGGGTGATTGAGGTAGAACAGTAGAGAGGAAGGGTCATGACTTTTGTTCTCGTTGGTAACTGACGCCGCTGCTGGTGTGGTGGTGGATGTCAAAGCCAGGCCGGCTTCGGTGGATATCAGAGGCAGTCAGGTAAAGTAGGTAGATGAGGCTCTGTGGCAGTATGCCGGGTAGAACTCGAATTGTAAATTAGCGGTAGTCGGCTAGCCATCCGGAGGTCCAGCGTTACATTAGGCTATAAGAGAAAAACATCTACAAGCTACCAGGGAACTTCTTTCCCGAGATGCCAATGTGTTGACATCGTGGTAATCTCGCTCGTTGTGCTCAGGATCGATGAGGATGGTTGAGGACTTGTCGGTCCGATGTCAATCCTCGGCCACGCTTACACATTTTTCCTTCGACGGGACCAACGGAAACGGGACATCAAGAAGATAAAAGCCATAAGATCACAGTCTAGGTGACTCCAGCTCTTTTAGAGTTCGTTTGACATGCACTCGCCACGGAACGTTCAAGGATTTGTGTGGGGGAAGGGTCCTAGCAAGAAATTAGTTCGTACAGAGCTGGCAATAGCACGCTTTTTCGGGAATTGTTCATAGGCATTGCATGGGCGCTTGGGATATATAAATGACTGTAATGACATGACTGCTGCACTATCTGTACTTCTTAACTCAACCTGTGTCAGGCTTCCTGGCCGCACCCAGACCATCTTTTAGGATCCAGAAGCGAGTTACAAAAGTAGCTAAGCCGCCGGACTCTTCCACGCGTGGATGGAGGCTTTCTTTTTTCCGACCAGGCTTGCCGAATGGTGGAGCTAACTCACAACCAACGCGCGGAGAAGATGTGCAATTTGACCAGGGATCGGCACTGTGTACTCGACCTACTCGTGGGAGCTTATCACGAGATGCAAGCCACCTAAGCTAATAGTCTGGTGTAGGGTGGCAATGGATTCTCTCTAATCTTCTTCCCCAGCTTTGCGAGAAAGGGTGAAGAGATTTCGCTACAATCATTGAGGATAACCAATCATCTAGATAGTGATGCTATGCATCGAAGAGCGCTTGTAGTTGATGCTGACGGATAGAGCAGAGAAGCAAGTGTTCTGCGTGTGTTGAGTTGCGCCGGAGAAAATAGGTACTCTGCCAAGCTCCTGCGAAGCTCGTTTTCTGCGGCACGCGCCTCGCTTCCCCAGCAAGTCATCCACCAGAACGCGCGCCACTGATCCAGCGCAAAGGACATAATTGGCAGTGCTGTCATGCGCCTTTCAACCTCTTCTACACACCCCAGTAGCTCGAGAATGGTCTATGGACGTTTTCCCTTCCACGCCTTTCCAAATGGCGCTCAAAATCCGCAAATTGACAAATGAGTGTGAAAACCCAGTGCAAACAACTCGAAGTCGTACATTGCGACATAGCTATACCTTTCCTTATACTCTTTCGCTTTTGCTTCTCTAGATGCTACTTAAGGGCAACTCAGCTCTTTCGTTCAACTAGGCCACAGTTTTCGCAACAGTTCCGGTTGTCTTTCATCTAATTTCCACCTCGCTCAAGTCGATGCATTAAGGTCCAGCAATTGACATGATCTTTAGTTTACCATATAGGCTACTTCGTTTCGGTCATTGAACTCTTTAGCTCATCGCAATGGCGTACTCAACGCCAGTGCTCCTCGATAGTATCGACCTCGGAGATCCCTCAACCGCCAGTCCTTCCCCTGCCGAATCTCGGCTTCATCCACGTCAACCCTCCCGAAGACAATCCTCATCTCTCACAACTAGCATCCATTATCACCAAGCGCCTTCCGAAGACCAGGATACTGGCGAATGGACACGCAGTGGAACTAAACTGGCGGAAGGTCTTGGCATCACAAGAGTGCCAGTCGGGTCAAAGGATGGGATGAGCAGGGTAATATCAACAAGCGCGCACAGCTCACCAGAGCTACGCAGCGGTAACATCAGTCAAGCAACGACGTACAATAATACACCGCATGAGAGAGGTGGAACCAAAGCGGTTGGATGGGAGATGTCGGAGGACGGTCAACATTCCTCTCAGTCGCTCCGCCCAATACCATACAGTGAGACCTCCGAGCGGGAGATGCTGCACGGAAATCGGTCACCAAATACGCCTGCAGACACGTTTGGCGAGTTCCAATGTCCCACTAGAGGAGATATACTTGCAAATCCTTGGTCATGGCTGACAATAAGCATCCTGCTCCTCGCTCTCTATTCCACAGTCTTTTCAGGAATTTTCCTGGGCATTGCAGTAGCGAGACCGCGATGGGGGAAAAGGATTGGCACAAATGGGCATATGTCATTCTCGACAGCGACTCTACTGAGCGCCCTATTCTCGAAGACTATCGAGCTATCCTTCGTCACCGTCGCCGTTGCTTGTCTCGGTCAAATCCTAAGTCGCAAAGCTTTTCGAAGTACTTGGAATGGAGGCATTAGCATCGCCGAGATGAATATGAGGACTTGGATAATGCAGCCTGGGACACTGATCACTCGCTGGGAAGCTGTCCGTTACGCAGCTGTATCGACGTTGGGTGCTATTGCGTTGATAGCTGCCCTGGTAGCGACATTCTACACAACCGCAGCAGAAGCACTGGTGGCTCCAAAACTCAAAACTGGTCCGCTCGAGGCTCGAGTTCTTGGAGGCCAGGTCGCAGCAGAGTTCGCAAACTCAGAGTGGTTAGCTAACAATTGTCAAACTCCAATACAAAGCAGCATGGACCCTGATTATGGAGGCACGACGTGCTTGCAAGTAGAACACGCCGGACAGGGCTTCCACAACTTTGTGTCTTTCCTCGATATCTGGGCCGAAAATGTCGCGACCGGCAATACGAGTGCTACGCAATACACCGGACGCCCAGCTCCTGTTGCTAACCTTTTTGACAATACCACAGTCATTGGGCAGTGGATCACACCGAGTCACGAGAATATCACAGCCGATTCCCTAAGGTATAAGCGATTCGTTCAGAATGTGACAATGGCAATGCCTCATGCGAACGTATTCCACGCTGTTCGAGATCCTATCAACGGCATCTTGCAACCCCAGGACCTCCAAGGAGACGGTGGAGAGTATACGGTCTATGCATCCGTGCCTGCACCAACCGTTAACATCCTCTGCGTTGGTGTAACGAAGAAGGAGTTAGCACCCCTAATTTATGTGACTTGGCCCGGTAGTAATCACACATTCAATGTTACAACCTGGGCATCATCTCCCCCCGCAAACATGCCTCAATTCCCAGAATATCCGAAAGCTACAGTCTTCGACAATCTGTTCGGCTTCGGCCCTGAGTCCGGCGAAACACGGCAACGCGCTCCAATATTCCCAAAATATCCACTACCCTACAATACGATCTTAAACGGCACTGCCGGAGCTTGGCCTTACAACGCAATTTACATCCTCGCCACTCCGCCTGCTCCAATTGATACAGTTGAATGCCTCCTTTGTTCAGTGAGAGCCACGCAGTACCGCAACTGCACTACAGAATACCATGCGGCCGAATCTGGAGGCCAGCTCTCTGTTCATTGTGACGACGACCCTGATAACACCATTCCGTACTTCAAGTCGGAACCTTTGGCACCTCTCGGCTATTGGGATCCTAGCTGGAAGGACATCGGCTCAATATGGGCCGACTCTCTATCTTTGGGAGCCGGCATTTCCGACGGTCAAGCGTCAATTGCAAGGCTTTTAACGCAGATGATCCCGGCATACAACCACGAGTACCCAGTTCCTTCAGCACTTGACCCGTCGCTGCCGTCTATCGGAGAGGCTCTTGGAGTCCTCGCAGGGTGCACGCTGCTTCTGTCTTCCGAATATGCGCCATTTGTTCACTACTGGAATTATTCCGCAGACTACCTTTCCCTCAAAGATCCGCAGTATCAAACGTTCAATGCTTCTCTTCGTTACCAAGACTATGCCTCTGGCGGCGCTGAGCGTTGGCAAGGCATCTTCTACACTGTCCTCTTGACCGTGTTTTTGATGAACGCCTTCTGCCTTGTCTATCTGATCTGGAGTTTTCGTGGCGACGGACAGGTGACTGACTACACAGAACCGCAAAATCTGTTCGCTCTCGCCATCAACTCTCCACCATCAACCAGTCTGTCTGGAGCTTGCGGAGCTGGTCCCGAGGGCGACGTTCTGGCGAAGAAGTGGCAAGTCGATATGCAGCGACCTTCAGAAAACCGAGGCGAGCATCCACACTTCTATATAAAATGTCCAGACGATCGGCATTTGGCAGTATTTCGGCGTATCAAGGAAAAGAAAAGCAAGAGGAGCCTACGGAGCGTGGAGGACTACGACATCACCGAGTCACCCGCGGTCGACCAGTATATGAAGCTAGCTGGCAAATGGAATGCCAGATTATAGTTCCTTTGTGTTATGGCGGAAGTGGAGGCTTACCCAGCAGCTGACACCTAGGAATTTTCCAGTCATAAAAGTACATCAAAGGCTCGATGGACAGCAAGCGGTTTTGTGTACACAGATATTGATTTGACATGATCAAATTGTCTCTTACACATACCCATTTCATTTGGACCCTTCAGTCACAACAGACTAGACTCGCCCGGTCCAAGTTCTTTGCCGTCGGGCGACATGTACTTGGCGGCCATATTTGGGAATATCTTGCCAACGGAGCCGACGGATAAATACCCATTCATCCCATGGCTACCTCGACAGCACTCCCAATCTAGGGCAAAAGGTACGCTCAAAGCGGAAGAGTGAGGGAACGATTGGATATAAGGAAGGCCGAGAGGATATACTAGCTCTATAGGCGTCAGCCAGCCCCGAGCATAGCTACCCATAGCTGGAATGCAATGATGAGATGCCCTAGACCGATGCCCTAGCTACATTACCCACCAAAGTTACCTGCCCCGAAGCATCCCGACATGCGATTGTGGAAGTTCTGATAGGGACTTTTAGGCAGCAGCCGGACGCATACTTTAGTCGAGTTAGAGGAGGCTCCTCGTCGTAGGTTAGGGAGTTGCTCGGGGATTGCTCATGAAGCGTTCAGTGAGGCCCACCCTGAGGCTCACCTCTGCTCAACTAGGACGAGATCAGATTTGGCAGAAGGAAGAATTTGTTGCGACTGAAAAAGGTAGTCGTAATGATTTCCCCCCCCCCTCTCCTCTGCCCGGTCAGCGAGTATGTTCCCGCCGCTTTGCTCACCCTCCGCTCACCTCTACTCGGGGAGCGCTCCTATTTGTTCATCAACTTTAGACGATGGAACCCGTCTTGGACCCTGGGGTCCCCTCTCCATTCCAATATCACCTAGGTTCACAATTGAGCTCTTCAAAGTGCGCTCACTAGGGACGATGCTACCTTTCCCCCTTCAACTGGAAACTGTCGTGGAGCGTTCCAGTCCTACCTGCTATAAATCTCTGTTCCTCCCTCTTCTTGGTAGTCTTCCCAGTTTTTCTTCCGGTCATTTCGGCCGGCCTTGGTTCTGCTTTTCCTCTGCTCACTGCTCACTCCGCTCTTTTTCGCGAACTCCTTGCAATCTTCTTCCTTCTTTCCGTCTCGCTTTGGTCCTCTACCTCCCTGAACCACCTCTGCTCTGATTAACCTTATGGGGAATCTTCGGGTGGGTTTCTTTGATCGGGCATGAGAGAGGGGCTCGATGCGGGAGAAAAGCGGTATCGACGACGCTCAAGTCCACCAAACGCTCGAACTCAGGTTGGGCCTCTCTCTATTATTACGAGATATTTCTCGGACATATATTCGTACCCTGGAATCGGTTGGTCGGGTCAGGTCGGTATATATGGTTTTACGCACACGGTGCCGAACCGCGTTCACGCGAACCGGAGAGCGTAGCTTGCGCGACTATGGGACGAATGGCCGCAGCGCGCGGGACTGAGATGCGTAGGGCTGCAGGGGAGGGGGGAGAAGACTGCAACAAAGAACCACCCCGAACACCCCTGAACGCAATGAATTTCCCCTTTCCCCCAAAATGAGGGCTTACTTTGCCGGATGCACCAGGCCAATTCACAGGCGAGGTGTCAGGCAGTCGTGAACAAAGTTCTCCAAATATCATGTCCCATATTCTACCAAAGCGGGAGCTAGAAGATAAATCCAGGAGGGGGAAAGAGGAACGGAAAGCTAACATTGACCAGGTGTATCAACACCATCATCCTCATTCATCATGAAGAAACATGGTCGTCAGGACCATTTTGCCAGAGGGTTCCAAGGGAGACGTAAAGTCCCACCTTCACGAGCGTGGCCAATTCCAATACCGCCCTCGGGGGTTCTGTAATAGCAAATCAGGGTCCGCTGCTGCCAGGGATAGAAGCCGCCGTTGCCCAGACCGCTGCAATCCAATTCACCGGCCGTCTCCAGTTTGGCCACTCTCTCCTTACTGCGCATTAATTGGTCAGCCGAAACCATTCCCATTGACTTCAGATGAAATATTAGGCATCTCATGATTCACTGAATTTGTGACTTACTTCAAAACACTCTCTTGTCCCCATATCAGGGCAATAATACGTCCGGGGTCTTTGTTGATAAAACTCATCCGCGCATTAGACAGGGCCTCGTTTCGAATATCCACCCGTCCTTCCTCAGTGCGGCTGACATGGCCATTGTAAGCCGAGTGCCTAAGACAGAGGAGGCGGTACTCACCTGCCTGCCCATACTTCTAAGGGCCGATCACCGTATTGGTACAGAACATTGAAGCCTTTTCTTCCATTCTCCGGCCAAGGGTCACCAAATTCATCGTTGAGCTTCTTACACTCAAGGGACAACACTTGGTCTGGAGTTACCAACGCCACGACCTTCGCCCCGACATCCATGTCGGCATAGGTCGCGCCGTGGATAATCAAGCGTGGGCCTGACGGAGCGAAGCCGCCATAAAAAGAGCCCGCACCTCCACCTGTGGTTACTCCGGGGGGTGGCCCTCCTGGGTTGCCGTAGTAGAACGGGTTCGCGGCCTCACCCGAAGCGTAGCCTGCTGCGTAACCTGCTGCGGTGCCAGCTGCAAAGGTGCCTGGGCCTCCAAATCCGGGGCCAGGGCTGGCAGCTAGAGGCGCGGCTGGAGCAGGTGCCGGTGGATACACTAGCTCTGCAGCGACCGGGGGACTAGCATGGGCACTGCCCTTCCTTCCAAAGAACCCGGACAGCTTGGCACCCAACGCGCCCGCGCCCGCCGTGCCCAGGAGACCAGCCATGGTACCTAAGTCCTGGTTACTATCGTGATGATGCGTGAACTCGTCGATCTTGTGCCCCAAGAAAGCGCCAGCCGCCATGCCGCCGCCAAACAGCGCCGTATTTCCCATTATCCCTCTTTCCCCAGGTGGTGGCTCGCCAGTGGTCGGCGCGGGGGAGAAACCTTGCGGTTGAGTGGGGTCATAATAGGTCGGCGGGGGAGTGGTGACAGGTGGGCCAGCAAGCGGTGGACCAGATGGATATTCCCATTGTGAAGTGTTGCTTGCCGGGTGGAAGTAGAGCCTGCCATTTTGTGAGACGAGAGAGCGAGGCTCGCAGGGCAGCGACTTACCATTGATTATGTTGATAGTTCCAATTCACCTGCCAACCTTCTGGCAGTGGTGGGGCTTGTCCTTCAGGGGTTGCCATCTTATCGGGCACACACAATGGTGGCCCGAGCAACCGTACGACAGAATTCAAAGAGAGCGCGAACACTTTAGACTAAGCAGCTGTTCATGGGCTAGACAGGACCTTAAGAGTTCAGTCAAGGAGAGAGATGGGGGCCGGGGGCTACTTAAACCTAGACGGCACTATTACTCCGTTACCGAGCTCCCATAGCAAGGGTGGTGTTACCAAAATTAGGGTGCTCCCACCCTTTCTGCATCTGCTCTGGCAATTTCCGAATTGCAGAGACACTGTTGGCTGGGAAGCTATTGAAACCACACTTACTCCGTAAAGCTCGGTTCTAAATATTCTGTTGGTACGGAGTAGTCAGGCTAAGAGGTGACGGCGAACCCCTGTTATGCGGGGGCCGAGGGCGATGCAGAAGCGGATTGGCCGTAGCGTACGGGCCAAGCATTGGGGCTGAGGGCCTGGGGTAAGGAGCATTCCTTTAATCCTAACGACCAGTGACAGAGCATGCCGCAACAACATTGGAAAGAGTGCTGGTGGTTGCCAGCCCCAGAAAAAAGTAATCAATTGGCTTAGGCTGATCCAATTTTATTCTGATGGTTGCTTTTTGCTTGTGTGGTTGACTGAACTCAGGCGGCCGGAGCCGTTCTTGCTCAAATAATCGCGGAAGACTTCCCAGTCACGGGGCTTTTATGGTGTTGGCTACGGAAACACGACTCGTGGTTAGGCCGGAGGGTCTCAGATTGCCGCAGTATATCGCTGAAAAATGTTTGCGAACATGAAAATGATCTTTTATGGGCATCTACGCGGCTATACACATCCGTCCATGCGTTTTCGCCAAAATTTCCGAAGGCCATAAGGCTGCAAACCTCTTTTTATGCACTTTAGACTTTTGATTGCCTCGTGTCCATCTCAGTTTGAGTAGATACGGTTATGGTTACCATCGCGGAAGCGCTTAGAGCGCGCCTTGGGTTTTGCTGAGAGAGGAAAGGCGCTCGACTGCGGAGCTCTGATCGTCTTTGCGGCCAGTCTGAGCGAACTCGGGCAGGCAACAATCGGAAACAACGTCCTAGGCTTCTCGCATGCGGTGTTGGAGGCTGGCGCGACAGCTTACATGGGCGCGTTTATGGATGTTCGACGATGTGGCGACGATGCTACCGAGGTAAGCTGGCTCACAAATGACACGAATAACTCGATGTCAGAGGCTAACCCCAAATAGACCGCTTCCAAACTGTCGACCAATTCCCTTTACCTATTACTGTCCTCCTTGCAGAAGTCGCCCGCGCACACCACCAACGACCCCACGACGCCACCTACAGTAGCAACACCTGGCGGGAAGAAATCCCCTTGGAAGAATCCCCTTCTATGGTCAAAGTTATGCAGCAGGCTTCAATAGCACTCCGCCACGCCTTGGCATGCCCCGACCGTTGATGCGCTTCATGCCAGCACGGATAGCCTCGGGTCCGCCTCGACCGAGTTCGAGCCGCCAAAGGACTCAAGGGCTCTGGTAATCGAATGGCCCGAAAATTTACCGCCGAATCTTCCAAGCAGATTCTCTCGCCAATGGCCGTTTTACCCTCGAGCTTACCTAACGCCGGTGAAGACGGTCTGGCGATAGTCAACATTTCGACGGCGAAGATCCTCGACAAACGGTCGAGCCGGTCTGGGTCGAGTACAGGTGCGAGCTTGATCCCCTGTGATTGGCTGCAGATGAGAACGGACTTGTACGGAAGTTTTCACAAGTGTAAGCGTGTTGAGTGGGCGACTTTCAATCCTTATTCCGCTCCTCTACACGTTGTCGTTTACGTCCTTTATCTCATATCATTCATTAATTCGCAGTACCCATCCTGGAGATAGCAGTTGCAGGTTTGGCCGAAAACAAAGAAGCCTATACTTCCCCTCTCTTGTCATGGTCGCCAAAGGGCCAGTTTTCTTCAATCGCTCTCCTCTCTCTATCCGTCTCAGCTGCTGCTAACATCTGGGATTTGACGGTGGCCACTCTAAGTACTGCATCGTCGTATTCCTCTATCGGAACCCACCCATCAATATTGACCCCAACAAGGTCGCGGAAACGCTGAGATGAGATATCTGCAGCTCTCTGTTTCGCATCAAGCTGGAGACACTGGTCGACTTCCGAAAGGGAATAATTCAAAGGACATTTGATACAGTGTGGCGAGTCTTTGGAAGATACGTCGGCCCATTGGGTGGCACACTGTATGAGATTGGCTTTCAGGCGGATGCTGTCTCCTTCCCATGGTCTACCGGCGTTCTCATAGATTTTGTTCCGAAGTATGATGCCGCTGGAAGACATCGCGTCAAAGAGGAGTGAATTGTTGCGACTTGAAAACCCCAGATAGAAGAAGTGGACCTGCCGTCGGCGATAGATCTCGATTTCCCTCTCTTTCTCATCACCAGTCATTGTTTCCAAATTATCCGGCCGCTTCGGTGGCTGGAAATTTTCTGATTCCTCATCGCCGTAATTCTGGAAATGATGCGTCATTTTGGCTTGCAAGAAGAGGGGCAAGGAAACAGAGCGTTGCCAATCTATGACCCCCGTGATGTCGCCGGATTTCGAGACAAAAATTTTGTTCGGAGAGAGGTCTGGATGGCGAAGGGTAGGCCAATTCAGCTTCTCCCCGTCCGGGACAAGACAAGAAGCTAGGCTCAGGTAATCCTTCAAATTCTTGATCTGGGCTTTGGGGTCTACCTTCCGGTAGTCGTAGAGTTCTCGGTAAAAGGATTCTTCCGGGAGACGGGGCTCGCCAAATCTTTGAAGCCAAGCCAGCTCTCTTTCACCAACCGCCCTCAGCACCTCTTCAGAACTTCTCCCTGGCTGGGTTAGCAGTTACAAAGGAACAGATCGCGGAGTTCCTCTTACAAGGGCCGTGGTTGATCGCGAGCTGATCTCTCTTCTGATACCACCAAAGATATTCCGTGGACGGCCCGACACAGAAGGTGTTTGGGGCGATATCCGAAACTATATCCACAGTTTCCGTCTTGATATTTGGGTCCTCCTTGTAGTAGATGCTCCCACTTGCCGGTAACCTCAATTCGAAGAGGGATTTCTCTAGATCCACAATTTTGCCAACAATGTCCATCCTTTTCTCAACTTCCATAGAATACCAAGTGCTCTGAAGCTCCGTGCCGTGGGCTTTCTCCATGATCATGTATTCAGCGCCGACGGAATTTGAAGGTGTTGAGCTCCAAGCGTAAACTTTAGGAATGGGAACTCCATGTCGTCGCAAAAAGTCCATTGTGGCAACTTCGCTTGATATGCCTAATGCTGCAGGTTTAGTTGATGGATAAGGAAGGCGGGCTATGACTTGGAGGCCATCCCGGAAGATGACTTCGATTATTCGATAAGAACCACCCTCCGCGACCTTGAGGAAAGTCTCGATGTCGCTGACATTTCGGTCGATGGCTGTCGCCGTGATGCGACAGAGCTCGGCGACATTAAAGAACAGCCGTCGCTCGTCGATCCTCGCACGTTCGTTGTACCTGGATCACATCGTACGTCAGCAAGTGGATTTGAGGAGTGCAACGTACAAATCCTTTGGAGGTGAGCAAGGAATATCTTACAGCCACCTTCCAGAAGTATAGTTGTAAATTTCGTGGTCGCGATTCGTCGACATAGACGATGAAGCCCGAGAAGCGGCGGCCGCCTGAAGCGGCAAGCAAATTCTTCCACTAGAGAGACACTTCAGGAAAGAATTGCTGTGGCAGAGCACTCGAGAACAACTTCGAGGTAGCAAATGTAAACCTCCCATAGCTGAGCAGAACAGGAAAGGAAATGGAGGGCGCTTTCTCAACGCTATTCATTTGGTGTTCACGCTAACCCCCTGCAGGGCTGCAACTCTTGCTACGTGCCGCCGATCAACACACATGTCATAGTAGGCGTTTAAGTTTTGAGTGGTGGTCCTCATCCGTCATCGAGTTCGGGCAAGCTTTCCCAGATAGTGTAGTCTCAACCTTGTTAGCCTCCGCCCATGAAAGATGAAGGCTATAAATGGAAGAATTAACGTAGTACTTAGTCCAACGTCCCCAAATGAATGCAGTCTCTAGCTTAGTATTGTCTGCGTACCCTGGCACTGCTAACTAAGAGCGTTGGCCGAGTCGGCTGACCAATTCCTTAAACGATTTTGCTTACGGTTTTGTCTTGCCCGCCTCATGAGTAGAGCGCAGGTTGCTATGGCGGAGGGTTTCGAGATCAGGTCAATGTTCCTCTGAAGGAAGCCTGGGAAGGTGATGAGGGAGAGGCCCTCTTGTCCCGGGGATGGGTTGTGGTTAATATACCACCAGTAGGTCTGGTCCATGAGGTCGTTGCTGAACACTGAAGTCAGGAAAGAGGGCAGGGGTTCCGAATTAGACCCATGTCTAGCGTTGGGTATAAAGGAAGAGCAGAAAGCGGCAGCAAAGGGCGCCAGATTCGGCGCCCATTTCACCTAGATGCACAATTTCTTCGTAAAGTTTTGGTTCCTAATATTCTGTTGGTGCGGAGTAGTCAGGCTAAGAGGTGTCAACAAGGAGCTGCACTACAGGATGACGGCGAACCCCCGTTGTGCGGGGGCCGAGGTCGCTGCAGAAGCGGATTGGGGCTGTACTGTGTCGGCCAAGCACTGGGGCTGACGGAGAGGGCCTGGGGCAAGGAGCATCCCTTAACCACGACGAACAGTGACAGAGCATGCTGCAACAACATTGGAAAAGTGCTGGTGGTTGCCAGCCCCAGAAAAAAGTGATTCAATTGACTTAGGCTAGCGCGACAGCTTACATAGGCGTGTTGTGGATGTTCGACGATGTGACGACGATGAACTTGATGATTCTGTTCTACAGGAATAGGTGGGAACGGCAATTGGGAGGTTTGGCAGTTGCAGAGCTGTGGAGCGAGGCTACGGCGCAGTTCTATAGCTTGGATACGGAGAGCACGGAGCAGATTCTCAAGCGAGTGGGCGAAGAATTGAGGCAGGCCAAAGATGAAGGAGTCGATCCGAATCAGATCGCGCAGAATGTGGAACAGGAACTGCTTGTGGCGGAGGAGAGGCTCAATATCGGTTTCGGGCACCCATTCTATTGGGCATCATTTGTCAAGCAAATGACTCAAGGCTGAACGTGGTTGTTGAGGCCACGACACGTTCATGACTGTATCATAGTCTCGTAAGCCAAACAACACCTTAACACGAGTCTTGCGAGGAGGCGCAAACACCACAAAAGGAGCGGGGGAAGTTTCAGCGATGTGAGAGATCCGCATTTTGTTGAGCGGTAGAGAGCTGTAGGTCAGATGGATGGTGTCTAGTTCTAGCACTCCTCATACCTTGTATTCATCTGATGTTATATTATCGTCACAAGTGCAGGCTGCCACTCAAGGCCATCTAGTAGATTTGGTTCTGTTTGGCGCCTTCTAAGATTTTCAGTAGACTTGATGTACCCAACGCGTGTGTATATTCCTGGAGCGAACGGTTTTTTGACCGGAGTCAGGATGAGTCCGCACTCGGAGAAGGTCCGCAGGCAGACTGAGTCAATTGACGGCGCGATCTGTCGATCCCATTGGACAATAGGGAACATCCATCGAGAGCGCTTCTTCGTGTAAGTGCCTGGTTGGTCCTTATAAGTCTCTTCTTCGAAGACGGCTGCAGGCAGAGGCGCCAGGGGTCCGTACAGCGTCACTTTGCCTGAAGTAGCCTTTCCAAATGGATTCAAGCCACGAACGACGACGCTGGCGTCGAGTACTTCAGCGCAGGGTTTCAGCGGAAGCACATCTGATCCCATATTCTCGTGCAGCACTCCTGCATCCAATGTCGTCCAGGACCAGGAAGGGGAACGGTAGATGTACGAAGTAGAATTGCCAATATTGCGCCACATCAAGCCCCAAAGCAAATCTTCCCTCCAGAGCCCTGAAAGATAGTTTAGGTCAGAGTCGGAGGACTGGCTTGACAATGAACGTTGAAAGTGGTCTGCTAGGCCAGCAATACCAGGCAATTTATCGTCGGCGAAGGTCAAGGTGCGCTCTGAATACACTTGGACCAAATCGTACCAGTATTGAAAAGTGGAAGCGCGTGTTACAAGCGCTCTCCGCTCTTCTTGGTCTCTCGGGCGGATTTGCCACTTCACCTGCATATTTCTCGGTGTGGTCCGATGGCTACTACCCACTGGATCAGCTTCGGTAAGATCTGAATACAGACACTGCCAACTGATCTGCTCGCCATCGCAGTGAAGCAACCGAGGGCTTAGTTGCGATTCCTGAAATGCCCACCCTCGCTGGTCAATTGGCTTGTCGTACGGTACGTGGCGGCCTTGGTTCTGAAGGTGGATAGCAACGTCATCTCCCAAGACTGCGCAAGGCGCAAGTACGAGCTTGTTGCGGCATGGAACACAGCCTTCGTATACATTTCGCGCAGTGTTGGCTACGATCGTGACAGTAGATAGGCGATATACAGATGCCATTGAAGCAGATTCAATCTCCCAGTCTGTTGGTGAGTCCTGTAATATGCAGAGCGCATCGATCCAACAAGTTGCGGCGACGAGTCTGACCTGATGGGTTGGAATTCCCGCTAGTCCTATTTTTAATGAAGCCGTCTTGGCGCCAACGCTTGCGGCGGCCGATACTTGACAGCTGCGCCAACACCGTCGAATGCCAAGCTACGCCCAAACACCCAAGCTTGCCCACTGCCACACACAGCTCGCCAGCGACATACAGCTCGCCAGGGACATACAACTCGCCAGGGACATACAGCCCGCCAACGGTATCCCTTAGTCTGGCAAATGTTGCATTTTAGCGTCACGCTAACATTGCGGGCGTGATGTTCAACTAGAGTTCCAGGGGCACTCAACTAGAATTTTTGCGTATCGATAAGAACGCCTCCTTATTTCTGCGCAGATTCAGGGACGCTAAAAGGCAGCATCCGTTGCCAGACGGAGGGATACAGCTTGCCCACTGTCACACAGCTTGCCCACTGCCACACAACTTACCCACTGCCACACAGCTCGCCCACTGCCACACAGCTCGCCAGCGGTATACAGCTTGCCAACAGTATGCAGCTCGTCAACTGCCACACAGCTCGCTAATGGTGTACAGGTCGCCAACTGCCACAGCTTACCAGCTGCCACAGAGCTTGCCAACGGTATACAGCTTATCAACTGCCACGCAGCTTGCTAATAGTGTACAGATCGCCAACTGCCACAGCTTGCCAACTGTCACATAGCTTACCAGCTGCCACAGAGCTTGCCAACGGTATACAGCTTACCAACTGCCACACAGCTCGCTAATGTGTACAGATCGCCAACTGGCACAGCTTGCCAACTGGCACAGCTTGCCAGCTGCCACAGAGCTTGCCAACGGTATACAGCTTGCCAACTACCACGCAGCTCGCTAATGGTGTACAGATCGCTAACTGCCACAGCTTGCCAACTACCACGCAGCTCGCTAATGGTGTACAGACCGCCAACTGCCACAGCTTTCCAGCTGCCACAGAGCTCGCTAATGGTGTACAGATCGCCAACTGCCACGGCTTGCGGCGCTGCCATAGAGCTTGCCAACGGTACACATCTTGCCAACTGCCACAGAGCTCGCTAATGGTACACAGATCGCCTACTGCCACAGCTTACCAGCTGCCACAGAGCTTGCCAGCTGAGATCGCCAACCGCCACAGCTTATTAGCTACCACAGAGCTTACCAACGGTGCTGTCAGACTTTTCCGGTGTTCAGGTAATCGCAAGCCCGGCTTGCGACTAGAATCTAGCAGGTGTCCTCTAGCTGGCGTACCTGGTTCTGCCTGTGAAATGTCACCACCTCGCCATCACCCGTGATCCAGAGGGTTCCGTGCGTACCTAGCTGACGTGTATAGACTGTTGCCTATAACCTCACGCTTTTTCCTCGCGACAGCAAGAGCTAGAACACTGGCAGTACCACCGGGAGGGTATAGCGGGTGTTGTATAGCGCCAAGTGTCTGATCCTATCTGACAGGTACACAGCTTGCCAACTGCTACACAGCTCGCTAATGGTGTACAGATCGCTAACTGCTACAGCTTGCCAGCTACCATAGAGCTTGCCAACGGTACACAGCTTGCCAACTGCCACAGAGCTCGCTAATGGTACACAGATCGCCAACTGCCACAGCTTACCAGCTGCCACAGAGCTTGCCAACGGTACACAGCTTACCAACTGCCTCACAGGCAATCCCCCGCAATGAACGTGACAACGGCAAGCTTTCTCGGGCGGTGCCAGTGAGCTCAAGATCTACTCAGGGAGGCACCCAGGAAGGCATCCAGGAAGGCACCCAGGAAGGCACTCAGGAAGGCACTCAGGAAGGCACCCGCAAGTCAGTGCGCGCGCGCAAGCCAAAAACGCGCAATTAGAATAGCTGCTATAGCCTCCGTTCACGTTAATTGCACTGCTCAATCCCGAGCCACTCTCATACACTTCATTGCCCATCAATTGCTAGTAAATCTGGTGGCTGGGGCGGTTTTGGCGATGTTTGCCCCGCCGGGGCCAAGGAGGCGTTGGCGCGGGTGTCAGTTTCGGCCGCCGCAAACGCTGGCCTTTCGCGACATCTTTCCTTCTCTCGCAACCACTGACTTGAAGTCTCGCGCCATCCATGCTGGGTATTATGTCGCACTGCCATTGATTTTAGCGTGCCCCTACGCTGGCTCGCCGTTGATTTGACCTGAAAACTATGAGAGCAAGGATCATGGGGACTCTCCCACGACCAGGCGGGTGGTGGTGGTGGAGCCCAAAAGGGCTCTGCCTCCTCGAAAATCTGGCCATTTCCTCTCCCCTAGCTGTCAACCCAGTCCTTTCCCCTTCCAAGTTTTTAGTCATTTTTCCTGTACTCCGAGCACATCAGAATAGTGCTGACACCAGAACAATGTTGACACCAGAATAATGCTGACATCAGAATAATGCTGACACCAGAACAATGTTGACATCACCACGCCTCGCAACGGGTGGTTTGGAACCCTCGCGACTTGATTCAGGTTACTTGGTCGATGGCTGGGAGATAACGCGGTTATACTTGAAGAGCTGGGAGATGGTTTTTACTATCGCAACGCACGGTGTACGCATCAGGACCAGTCGCAGGCATATGAAGGTTTTTGCGAGGGCCTAGCGCGTCAGAACACCGTCGCACATCTGTTCCAGCTCCAGCTAGGGTTCCGGCGTTGTCGCATATGGGTTTCAGTCATCGTCGTAGTGTCCTAAAGACCACTATTCAGGACGCTGTACGGTCTGCTTGGGTACCAGCGCTCATCGACCTGTTTCGACCTGTCTGTCTGTCTTCAATCTGTCTGTCCATCTGACTGGCTAGCCAATCCGATTGCCTGCGCTTCTTTTCCCCGCCTCGCCCACCTCCTGTGTAGATAGTTAGACAGTGAGCTCTGGTACCATTTTGGATGCAGAGCTGCTGCTTTGGCTTCGAGCAGCACCGAGGCCGTTGGGCAGTCTTTTCGGCAGCTTTTCACCACGCGGAGCGCGCTCCAAGGGTGACCAG
>Ga0335072_10002048_pt1 | contig 31815 bp, 31 predicted proteins | sample Lox_Sample_21_FD_206725 | JGI IMG/M metagenome (GOLD analysis project Ga0335072, IMG submission 206725) | Soil microbial communities from Loxahatchee National Wildlife Refuge, Florida, United States - Lox_Sample_2.1 | ecosystem: Environmental > Terrestrial > Soil > Wetlands | place: USA...
TCCGACGCTGCTCGAGCACCTCGAGGATCTCGATGCGACCGAGGGGCTGGATGACAAGCCGTTCCGCTTCCCGGTGCAGTGGGTCAACCGGCCCAACCTCGATTTCCGCGGCTTTTCGGGGACCGTGGCCTCCGGCGTCGTGCGCCCCGGCGATCGCGTGATCGTCGCGGCCTCGGGAAAGGAGACGAAGGTCGAGCGCATCGTCACCGCGGACGGGGATCTGCTGCAGGCCGGTGCAGGCGAAGCGGTCACGCTGACCCTGAGTGACGAGGTGGACGTCGCCCGCGGCGACATGCTGGCGCCCCCCCAGGCTCGCCCCGAGGTCGTCGATCAGTTCGCCGCGCAGGTGCTGTGGATGATCGAGGAGCCGATGCTGCCGGGGCGCTCGTACCTCATGCGCATCGGCACGCGCTACGTGCCGGCGAAGGTCACCAGCCTCAAGCACAAGACCGACGTCAATACCCTGGAGCACATCGCGGCGAAGACGCTGGGACTCAACGAGATCGGTCTCTGCAACCTCTCGACGGCCACCCCGGTCGCGTTCGATGCCTACGCGGAGAATCGCGAGACCGGCGCCTTCGTGCTGATCGACCGCTTCACCCACGCCACCGCCGGCGCGGGCATGATCACCTTCGCGCTGCGCCGCGCCACCAACATCCACCGCCAGGCGCTGCTCGTCGACAAGGCGGCGCGCATGCGCATGAACGGCCACCGCCCGGCCATTCTCTGGTTCACGGGGCTCTCCGGCTCCGGCAAGAGCACCATCGCCAACGTCGTGGAGCGGGAGCTGCACGCCCACGGCGCACACACGTACATGCTGGACGGCGACAACGTGCGCCATGGATTGAACCGCGACCTCGGCTTCACCGACGCCGACCGGGTCGAGAACATCCGCCGCGTGGGCGAGGTCGCCCGCCTCTTCGTCGACGCCGGCGCCATCGTGCTCTGCTCGTTCATCTCGCCCTTCCGCGCCGAGCGGCAGATGGTGCGGGAGCTGGTCGGCGACGGCGAATTCGTCGAGATCCACATCGACACACCGATCGAGATCTGCAAGCAGCGCGATCCGAAGGGCCTCTACGCACGGGCGCTCGAGGGCAAGATCAAGAACTTCACCGGCATCGACTCGCCTTATGAGGCGCCGGAGAACGCCGAGATCGTCGTCGATACCAGCACGGGGACACCGGAGGACGCCGCGGCGCGCATCGTCGCGGCGCTGCGGCAGAAGCAGGTCATTTCGTGACCAGCACGATCTTGCCGATGTGCGCCCCGGATTCCATGAGCGCGTGGGCGCGCGCCGCTTCGCGCAGCGGAAAGCGCGCGTGAATCACGGGGCGTAGCCCTCGCGATTCGAAGAGCGGCCAGACTTCCCGGCGCAGCGCGGCCGCAATCTCGCCCTTGGCCGCCACGCTCTGCGGGCGCAGCGTCGCGCCGCCCAGCCAGAGGCGCTTCTTCATCATCAGCGCCAGATCGAGCTCCGCTTTGGTGCCGTGTTGCGTCGCGATGACTGCGATGCGGCCGTTCACCGCCGCCGCGGCCATGTTGCGTGCCAGATACTCGCCGCCGACCATGTCGAGTATGACGTCGGCGCCCTGCCCGCCCGTCGCCTCCAGGACGCGCGCAACGAAGTCCTCCTGCTTGTAATCGATCGCCACCTCTGCGCCCAGCGTCCGGCATGCGGCGCACTTCTCGGCACTCCCGGCCGTGACGATGACGCGTGCACCGAAGGACTTGGCGAGCAGGATGGCGGTCGTGCCGATCCCGCTCGAGCCGCCGTGGATCAGCACCGTCTCGCCGGATCGCAGGCGGGAGCGCATGAAAAGGTTGTAGTAGACGGTGAAGAAGGTCTCCGGCAAAGCGCCGGCCTCTTCCATTGAGAGTGACGCTGGAACCGGTAGGCATTGCACTGCGGGCGCGGCAACGTACTCCGCATATCCTCCACCAGCGACGAGCGCACAGACGCGCGCACCGACCGCCAAGGCGGGGTCGGTCAGGCCCGCCCCTGCGCGCACGAGCTCTCCTGCCACTTCGAGCCCTGGAATGTCCGTCACGCCGGGCGGCGGTGGGTATACGCCTTTGCGCTGTAGTACGTCAGGACGGTTGACGCCTGCCGCCGCCACCCGGATCAACACCTCGCCCGGGCCGGGCTGCGGTACCGGCCGCGAGACCGGACGCAGCCCCTCCGGCGGACCGGGCGTGCCGATCTCGATCGCGGTCATCACGGCAGGGAGCTCATTCATACCTGCTGATTGTCGCTCGCATCATCCATGCCGTGCCAGCGGCAATGGCGTCCGTATTTCTCACGCAGCCGCTCACGCTCTTCGGGCGTCAGGCTCTGCCAGCGCTCGCGCCAGCCGCGGTGCCGCCAGGGCCCATGATGTCCGCGCAATCCGCCGAGCAGGATGCGACTCAGGACGAGGAGTCCGGCAGCCTGCAGATAATGCAGCGGCCGCACGCCAAAGAGGCTCGGCAGCAACGCGTTCCACAGCAGCATGACCACCCAGCTGAGGACAGCCAGCGCGATGACGGCGAACCCGGCAAACGCCAGCCCCTTCCAAACCCAACGACGGCCTCTCACGGTTCTCTCCTCATCTCTTGATCACTGTCACGAATCCCGCAACCACTCCTCGTACACGTCCCTGAGCCTCTGCCGCAGGCGCAGCACCGCATAGCGCTTGCGCGAGAGCAGAGTGTTGATCCCGACACCCCAGCGCGCCGAGAGATCCTTGAAGCTGGCGCCCTCTAGCTCGTGCGCGATGAACACCGCGTGCTGCTCCGCCGGCAGCTCCGCCACCGCCCGCTCGAGCTCTTCCAGCAGCAGCTCGCGGACGAGCTGCGTGTCCGGACCGTCCTTCACCACCGGCAACAGGCTGTCCAACACCATGCTGTCTTCCTCGCCTTGCGGCGCGATGTCGCCCAGCAGCTCCGGCTCCCGCTTGCGAAAGCGGTCGATGATGCGATTGCGCGCCACGCGCATCAGCCAGGCCCCGGCCTGCTCGATCGGCTGCATCAAGCGGTACGCGTTGACGAGCTCGTAGAGCGCCTCCTGCAGCACGTCCTCCGCTTCCTCCGCATCCCGCACCCGCTTGCGGATGAACGAGAGCAGCCGGCCCCGCTCGCGGCGGACGACCGCCGAGATCTCGGAATCCTGCAAGGAGGCGCTCAGAGGCTTGGGCAGTGTTGCATCCATCCCATAATGAGAGACGGCGGCGGGGTAGCCGATATTGTGCGCCGGGCGCCCGGTCTAGCCCGTTGAACCCGGAGAAAGTGGCAGGTCCTGCCCCTGAATCGCGAGAGTGCCTGACCGTCCAGGCACAGTGCCCGGCAGAATCTCGCAGCGCGGCAGCCGCGGTCCCTCGAGCGCCCGTGCATACGACGCCAGGTCCGTCAGAGCAAACTCCCGGTCCTGCCAGGCCCGCAGTAGCTGCTCGAATTCTTCGAGGTAAGCCCCGCCCTCGAGCTCCGCATGCAACGTGAAGACCTGATCCCCGCCATCCTCGGTGAGCGTCAGCAAATGCTCAACGGGATCCACACCCCCGAGGTCCTCCCGCCCGATCAGCTCATCGAGCGTCGGCAAGGTCGTCGGCAGCTGCGGCACCGCGACCTCACGGCCGTCGACCACGGGCATGAAGGGACATCTCCCCCTCCCGTCCGACGCATACCGAAACCCCAACTCCAGCTCCAGCCCAGGGACGCTGTCATTAACCTGCCATCCCGCCGCGCCGTGCGCCTCGGGGGGCCGGCCGAACACCCGAATGAATTCCTCGCGCGCCAACATCAGCTGTCGCCGCGTCCAGGGCTCGCTTGCCCGGGCCACGCCGTCCTGCCATTTGATGTGATCGTAGGTATGGACGCCGACCTCGAACCCGCGGCGCCCCACGTCCCGCATGACCTCCGCGCAGCGCCGCCCGATGTGCGGCCCCGGCAGCAGCACCCCATACATCAACGTTTTGAGGCCGTAGTGTTGCGTCACGGAGGTGCGGCGTACCTTGCCGAGGAATCCGCGGCGAAAGACCCGCTTGATCGCCCTGCCCGTATGGTCGGGCCCGAGGCTGAAGAGAAACGTGGCGCGGGCGCCTGCCCGCTCGAGCGCTGCGACCAGGCGGGGCACGCCTTCCCGCGTGCCCCGATAGGTGTCTACGTCGATCTTGAGGGCGATGGTGGCCATCGATGCGCCACGCCCGTCAATCCAGCGTGGCCGGGCGCGCCTCGAGCTCGCTCGAGAGCTGTCCGAGATCGACCGGCCCGTCCGCCGTCGCAGCCGCGAGTATTCTCAGGACCCCGCCGTCCCGGCACGCCGCGTAACATGCACCCTGAGCGCCGAACAGCCGTGCCCGGTCCGAGGGTGCGATGATCTTCGGCTCCACGCGCGTGCGATGAATCCACCACGGGCGCCCGTCGATCTCGGTGAATGCGCCCGGGAAGGGCGGCGCCACGGCCCGCACCAGGTTGTGAATGCGGACCGCCGGCAGGCTCCAGTCGATGCGGCCGTCCTCCGGCCGGCGCCGGCCGAAATACTGTCCGGGCTCGATGAGCTGCGGCCGGCGCGGCGCATCGCCGGCGATGAGGCCCGGCAGGGAGCGGGCCAAGACGATCTCCGCCGCCGCAGTCACCTTGCCGAATACCTCGCGCGCGTCGTCGTCATCCAGTATCGGCACCGCGAGCTGATCGACGATGTCGCCCGCGTCGGCCCTTTCGACCATGTAGTGCAAGGTCGCGCCGGTCTCGCGCTCGCCGTTGAGGATGGCCCAGTTGACCGGTGCCCGTCCGCGGTATTTCGGCAGCAGCGATCCGTGGATGTTCAACGCGCCGCGAGCTGCGCTGCGCAGCAGCGGCGCACCCAGCATGGAGCGGTAGTAGAAAGAGAAGACGAAATCAGGCTGCAGTCGGGCTATGCGCTCCGCCAGCTCCGCGCTGTTCGCGTCGTCCGGCATCACGGTCGGCAGGCCGTATTCCTGCCCCGTATCGGCTACGCTGCCAAACCACCGGTTCTCCTTGGGGTCGTCCCTGACGGTCACGACCAGAGGCACCTCGACCTGTGCGGACAACAGCGTTTTCAGGCAGCGGACGCCTACGTCGTGGTAGGCGAAGACGACCGCACGGGCTGTACTCATTGCTCGGCCCGTCGTGGGCCTCGCCCCCGCAAGAACGGGGGCCGACACGCGGAACGTGTCGTCATGATTTGCTCCGGGCAAATCATTCTACCGTGCCGCGCGCACGCTCGGCGCGCAGCATCTCCGAATGGTCGACCTCCGGGTGCAGTCCCCGCCTGACTTCCGGCAGGGCCCGCCGCTCCGCGGTTCGCGGCTCGCCCTCTTCCAACACCGCCGCGACGGTGTACCTCGGCCGTTGCCGCACTTGCTCGTAGATGCGGCCGACGTATTCGCCGACCACGCCGAGGCCGATGAGGAGCACCCCGATCAGGAAGAACGCGATGCCGAACAGCGTGAAGACGCCCTCGACCTCGGAGCCGATGAAGAGGCGCCGTACGGCCAGCACGACGACGAAGAAGAACGACACCATCGCCAGCGCCATTCCCGCCATGGTGAAGAACTGCAGGGGCACGACCGAGAAGCCGGTCATCAGGTCGAAGTTGAGGCGGATCAGCCGGTAGATCGAGTACTTGGACTGCCCGGCGGTGCGCTCCGCGTGCGCCACTTCGATCTCCACCGGACGGCGCGCGAAGGTAAACCCCAACGCCGGTACGAACGTACTGACCTCGACGCAGCGGTTGATCGCCTCGACGATGTTGCGGTGGTAGCCGCGCAGCATGCAGCCCTGATCGGTGATCTGGATCTGCGTCGTGCGCTCGCGGATACGGTTCATCAGACGAGAGGCGACCTTGCGCCAGTACACATCATGGCGCCGCGCACGCACGGTCCCGACGTAGTCGGCGCCCTGGTCCATGGCGGCGATGAGCTTGCCGATCTCCTCGGGCGGATTCTGCAGGTCCGCATCCAGGGTGATGACGTAGTCGCCGCGCGAATGGGCGAAGCCCGCCAGTATGGCCATATGCTGGCCGGCGTTGCGGGTCAGCAGAATCACCCGCGTGGCATCCGGACGGCGCTCGAATTGTGTCCGCAGCACGGCCGCGGAGCGGTCGGTGCTGCCGTCATCGATGAATATCACCTCGTAGGGCCGCGCGAGCTGATCCAACGCCGGATACAGGCGCGCAAAGAGGCCGTCGAGGCCGGCCTCCTCGTTGTAGACGGGAATGACGACTGAGATCGTCGCGGTCACTTCGCCGCGCTCCTCAATATATCGGTTGTCGCCTCGACGACGCGATCCACGTCGGACAGCTCCATCGCAGGGAAAAGCGGCAGCGTCACGGTCTCCCGGCCGATGCGCTCCGCGTTCGGGAACTGCCCGTCACGGTAGCCCAGCGCACGATAGGCCGTAAAGAGGTGGATGGCGGAGGCGTAGTGGACGCCGACGCCGATGCCTCGCTCCTCCATCTCCTGGATGAACTGCAGGCGGGAGATACGCAGGCGCTCCAGCGGCAGCAGCGGCGCGAACATGTGACAGTTGTGCCCCTCGTCGCCGCGCGCCGGCAGGCGCAAGGGCGCATCGTGCGCCCACAGGCTGTAATAGCGAGCGGCGAGCTCCCGGCGGCGCGCGTTGAATCGCTCCAGGGCGGCCAGCTGGCCCAGGCCGACGCGCGCCGCCACGTCCGACAGGTTGGCCTTGCCGGCCGCGAAGGGAGTGTCGACCTGATCCGCCGCCGTCTTGCTCTGTCCATGGAACCGATGGAGCTCGAGCAGCCTCACTTCCTCGGGCGAGCCGCCGACGACGCAGCCGCCCTCGATGGTGGTGAGATTCTTGTTGGGGTGGAAGCTGAAGCAGACGAGGTCGCCGAAACTGCCGATGCGCCGGCCGCGCCAGGTGGAGCCGATGGCCTGAGCGGCGTCCTCGATCACCCGCAGCCGATGGCGCTGGGCAATGGCATACAGGCGGTCCATGTCGACCGGCAGACCGGCGAAATGCACCGGCATGATCGCGCGGGTGCGGGGCGTGATGGCGGCCTCGACCTGGTCGAAGTCGATGTTGCGGGTATCGAGGCCGACATCGACGAACACCGGCCGCGCGCCCACGCGCACGATGACATTGGCGGTGGCGACGAAGCTCATGGCCGGAGTGATGACTTCGTCGCCCGCGCGGACGCCGGCCACGAGGAGTGCGTGCTCCAGGCTCGCGGTCGCGTGCATCTGCGTGCGCACCGGACGGCCGCCGAAATATTCCGAGAGCGCCGCCTCGAGCTTCTTCACCTGGGGTCCCGAGGCAATCCAGCCGGAGCGCAGCACTTCCGCCACACCCTGGATCGTCTCCTCGTCGATCGTAGGACGCGTGAACGGCAGATACGGCTTACCCGACTCCGTCATGATTTCGCCACCAGAATCACCCCAAACACGATGACCGCGATGCCGGCCACGCGCAGCACGTTGGGTGTCTCCCCCAGCAGCCACCAGGCCAGTCCGACGTTGAGCACGTAGCCGAGGGAGAGCAGCGGGTAGGCCTGGCTCACGGGCACGCGCGACAGCCCAACCAGCCAGACGATGACGCTCAAGCCGTAACACCCGAGCGCCGCCCAGAGCCAGGGCACCGTGAGCAGCTCGAGCGAGCGGCGCAGCACCGCCTCATTCGCCGCCGCCAACGGCCCGGTCTTTTCGGTCGCCGCCTTGAGGCCGAGCTGCGCCAGGGCGTTGAGCACGACCCCGCAGCAAAGGATGGAGAAATCCTGCAGTCTCACGTGCGGCTCACCGCGATCGTCGAGCTGTCCTGCGCGATGACACGCCCCGGCAGACCCTGCCGGCGATAACGATCCCACACGTGCGGATCGAAGAACGCAATGGCATCACGGCTGGCGTCCCACTGCTGAACGAACTGCTGCGGTGTCGCCTGCTGACGGCCCGGCTCGCTCTGCTCACCGAAGTCGAGCTCGCCTGTACCCGCGTATGCGACGAGAGTCAGCGTCCGCCCCAAATACGGCGGGATGGTCTGACGGTACTGCCCGACGCTGTAGAGCGCGGTCCCGGACTTCACGTCCGGCGCGACCGCCTGAACGAGTGCGTATGCCGACCGCGAGGGGGGAATGACCGTGTATTCGCAAAGCAGGGCCTGCCAGGCCAAAACGAAGAGCAGCGCGACAGCGAAGAATGGCCCGCCGGGCGCACTCGCGTCTGCGGCTTCGGCTCCGCGCCCCCAGCTCGCTGCCGCGGCAACCAGCGCCGCGATCGCCCCGGCAACGGCCCACTCCACGGCCCGCAGGGGAATCATCCCGTTCCGGTGCTGCGAGTAGACGAGAAGCCCGGCCGCGACGAAGACAGCGAGGGCCGCCCCCGCTGCCGTGGAGCGGAACAGGAATCCGGGGCGGCGGGTGGTGACCGCGACCCCGGTATAGGCAGCCAGCATCGGGAACATGGGCAGGATGTAGGTGGCCAGCTTCGAGCCGGAAATGGAGAAGAACACGAGCGTGACGGCTGAAAATAATAGCAGGAATTTCAGAGGCTTGAAATTGTAATCTAAACCTGAATCACGCCAGGCGGCGAGCGACGCCCGCGCCAGTGCGGTGAGCCAGGGGAGCGCGCCTGCGACGAGCAGCGCCAGGAAGTACCACCACGGCTCCACCCGCTGCGCCTCCTGGGTCAGGAAGCGCTGGAAATGCTCGTGAACGAAGAAGAACGATGCGAAGTCCGAATTCCGCAGCGACACGAGGATGAACCAGGGTGTCGTCAGGGCGAGGAAGAGCGGCACGCCGAGGGCCCAGTGCATCCGCCGCCAGGGCCTCAGGTCCCGCTCCGCCACGCTGTAGGCGACCAGCGTCCCGCCGGCGAGGACGAACACCACGATCCCTTTGGTCAGCACCGCGAGCGCAGCAGCGGTCCAGCACACGAGCATCCAGCCCCGCTCCCGGCCCGAGCGCGCCGGCGCAGTCTGCGCCAGCGCGAATGCCAACACCGTGGCGCACATCCAGAACGTGAAGCTGGCATCGAGGAGGTCCAGGTGGCCGATGACGCCGAAATAAGGGCTCATCGCCAGGAGGGCCACCGCCGCGGCCGCGGCGCGCCGGTCGTAGAGGCGGGCCACCCAGGCATAGATGAGCGGCAGGCAGGCGAAGCCCAGGCCGACGGTCCAGAGACGCGAGCTCCAGTTGCTCAGGCCCACCACGGAGTAGAGCGCCGCCGTCGCCCAGTACTGCAGCACCGGCTTCTCGAAATACTTCAGGCCGTCGAGCCGCGGCGTGACCCAGTTGCCGGTCGCCGCCATCTCCCTGGGAATCTCGGCATAGCGCCCCTCGTCGGGATCCAGCATGGGCCGGATCTGAATGGTGATGAGCCAGGCGATCGCGAGCGCGATCCAGCCCCACCACCGCCATCCGCTCATCAGCCGCTCGCCAGGGCGGCGGCGCGGGCGCTGAAGTTCTCCTGCCTGACGTAGAACTCGATGGTGCGGCGGATGGCCGTGTCGAGGTCCGTCGTCGGCCGCCAGCCGAGATCGCGCTCCGCCGCGTGGATCGCGGGCACCCTCACCTGGATGTCCTGGTAGTACTTGCCGTAGTACTCGCCGGCCGATACCTCGACGATCTGCGTGGCGCGCGCGCTCTCGCGCAGCACCGGGAACTCCTGCGCGATGCGGATGGTGCGCTCGGCGAGCTCGCGGATCGAGACGCAGTTGGCCGGATTGCCGATGTTGAAGATGCGCCGCGTGGCGCGTCCCCGGGCGTTCTCCAGGATGGTGAGCAGGCACTCGATCGCATCGTCGATGAAGGTGAAGGAGCGCTTCTGGCGGCCGCCGTCCACCAGCTTGATCGGCCGCCGGTAGAGCACGTTCGACAGGAACTGGGTGAAGACGCGCGAGCTGCCCTCCTTCGGCTCCTCGACGTTGTCGAGGTTCGGGCCGATGAAGTTGAATGGCCGGAAGAGCGTGAAATCGAGGCTGTCGCGCACGCCGTAGGCGTAGATGACGCGGTCGAGCAGCTGCTTCGAGGCCGCGTAGATCCAACGCTGCTTCTCGATGGGGCCGTAGACCAGGGGGCTGCTCTCTTCGTCGAGCACGCCATCCGGCGACATGCCGTAGATCTCGGACGTCGACGGGAAGATGAGGCGCTTGCCGTACTTGACGCAGTGGCGCACGACGGAGAGATTCGCCTCGAAATCGAGCTCGAAGACCCGAAGCGGATGAGTGACGTACTGCGCCGGATTCGCAATCGCCACCAGCGGCACGACGACGTCGCACTTCTTGACGTGATACTCCACCCACTCCTTGTTGATGGTGATGTCGCCCTCGACGAAATGGAAGCGGTCGTTCTTCGGCAGGTCACCGAGCTTGTTGTCGGAAAGATCGATGCCGAAGACCTCCCAGTCCCGCTCGCGCAGAATGGCGCTGGTCAGGGCGCTGCCGATGAAGCCGTTCGCCCCGAGGATCATGATCTTGAGTGCCATGGAAGTCCGTGAGTTGCGCGGGCCTGGCCCGCTTGAGCTAAAAGCGCTGAATTCTAGCAGCAGCGGCTGATGCCGCTCCACTTGCGCTCTTCCCGCTCCCGGTAGAACGCCCGCCGGCTCAAAGGGGGGCCGGAATGAGCGCCGGCATGGTGTGTCAGATATCTGTCGTAGGCGTCGTCCCCGGAGAGCGCGCGCAGCCAGCACACGCCGGCGGCTACGGACCGCCACAGGGCCCTGCGGGTAGCGGCCGCCGTCATGGGCGCGCCGCCTGATACGGCGCCTCGGAGCAGGCGGAGAGCGGCAGACCGCGGAGCTTACGCACGCAGACGCGCGCCATGTCGAGGATGACCAGCCAGAGAATGGCCGTGAAGAGGATGGTGAGCCAGGCGTCGAGCCGCTGGTTGAAAATGAGCTGCGGCGCCACCGCCGCGGCCTGCGCCGGCAGCGTGCCGGCCGACAGCTGCGCCGCCAGAGCGCCGGCGGCGGCGAAGAGTCCGATGTGCGGATCGGGGCTCACGATCTTCTGCCAGGCCGCCGCCGTGGTGACCAGCGCGAGCCACCCCAGCGGCCCGAGCGTCACCCAGGCATGACGTGCCCGGCCCGATTTCACCAGGATGCCGGTCGCGACCGAGAGCGCGATGGCGGCGAGCATCTGGTTGGCGATGCCGAAGAGCGGCCAGAGGATGTTGACCCCGCCGTTGGGATCGATCACGCCGACGTAGAGGAAGTAACCCCAGCCGGCGACCACCAGACTGCTCGAGACGAGCACCGACGGGTACCAGGAGGTGCGGCCGAGCGGCGCATACACGTGCCCGAGCAGGTCCTGGAGCATGAATCGCCCCACCCGCGTCCCCGCATCGAGCGTGCTCAGGATGAATACCGCCTCGAACATGATGGCGAAGTGGTACCAGACGCTGAGCAGCCCGCGGCCGAACGTACTGCCGAAGATGCTCGCCATCCCAACTGCCAGCGAAGGCGCGCCGCCCGTACGGGCGAACAGCGTGGCCTCTCCCATCTGCCGCGCCAGCGTCTGCATCTGCTGCACGGTGACGGGAAATCCCCAGCTCGAGATCGTATGCACGGCCGCCGCCGCAGTGCTGCCCACGACTCCGGCGCCGGTGTTGATTGCGAAGTACACGCCCGGATCGAGCAGCGTCGCCGCGATGATGGCCATGATGGCGACGAACGACTCGAGCATCATGCTGCCGTAGCCGATCAGCCGCACGTCCGCCTCGCTGGCGATGAGCTTGGGCGTCGTGCCGCTCGCGACCAGCGCATGGAAACCCGAGACCGCGCCGCAGGCGATGGTGATGAAGACGAACGGGAATATCCTGCCGCCGAAGAGCGGCCCGTGACCGTCGACGAAGGATGTCAGGGCCGGCATCCTGATCTGCGGATGCAACAGCACGATGGCGATCGCGAGCAGCGCGACGGTGCCGAGCTTGAGGAAGGTGGACAGGTAGTCGCGCGGCGCGAGCAGCAGCCATACCGGCAGGATGGCTGCGATCCAACCGTAGCCGATCACGAAGCCGGCGAGCGGCAGGCTCGACCAGTCGAAAAGACCGCGCAGCAGCGCATGGGTGTCGACCCAGCCTCCGCCCCATACCGCCAGCAGCATCAGGGCGACACCGATGATCGAGCCTTCGAGGATGCGCCCCGGACGCAGATGGCGCAGATGCACGCCGACGAGCATCGCCACCGGCACCGTGGCGAAGACGGTCGCCGTGGACCAGGGACTGTGCTTCATGGCGTTGACGACCACGAGGCCCAGCACGGCGATCAGCAGGATCATGATGAGGAGCGTACCGATGAGCGCGGCGAAGCCGCCGAGCGGCCCCAGCTCTTCGCGCGCCATCTGACCGAGGCTGCGGCCGTCGCGGCGGGTGGAAAGCAACAGGATCGTCATGTCCTGCACGCATCCGCCGAGCACCGAGCCCACCAGTATCCAAAGCGTCCCCGGCAGATAGCCGAACTGCGCGGCCAGCGTCGGTCCGACCAGCGGTCCCGGGCCCGCGATGGCCGCAAAGTGATGCCCGAACGCGATCCAGCGATGGGTCGGCACGAAGTCGCGTCCGTTGTCGAAGCGCTCCGCCGGTGTGGCGCGCGATGGGTCGACGGCAAGGACGCGCGCTGCGACCCACGCGCCATAGAACCGATAGCCGAGCGCGTATATGCATACGGCCGCCGTGATGATCCATAACGCGTTGATCGGCTCGTGACGGTGGAGCGCAATCCCCGCCAAGGCGACCGCGCCGACTGCCGCCAGCAGGCCTCCGGCAATCCTGTTCATGTGAGTAGGGTCTTCAGGGTCCGCCGATAACGGGTCACGATGGCCTCACGCCGGTGGTGACGGCCGCCGCTCACGACCTTCTCTCCCGCGCGCCATACGCAGTCGATGACATCACGGCCGGCCGCAAAGATCCAACTGTCGAGAATCTCGTCCTCGCGGCGCTCGATGAGCGCAGGATGGCCGGCGTCCAGGCTCACGAGATCAAAGGGGGCTTTCGGCGCGAGGCCGGCGGGCTCTGCGGCGCCTGCCGCAGCCAGCGCGCGGGTGCCGCCCGCGAGCGCGGCATCGAAGAGGCTCCGGCCGGTCGAGCGGCCCGTTTCAGCCGCGAGCACGTTGCGGGCACGCCGGGTCAACCGCTGGGAATATTCGAGCAGGCGCAGCTCCGCGGCGGCATCGAGCAGTACGTTGGAGTCCGAGCCGATCCCGTACCGGCCGGCGAGCGCGCGGAATTCCGCGGCCGGAAAAACTCCGTCGCCGAGGCTCGCCTCGGTCATGGGGCAGAGCCCCGCCACCGCACCCGCGGCGGCGATGCGCTCGAGCTCGCCCTGGGTCGCGTGCGTGGCATGCACGAGGCACCATTTGTCATCGACGGCCGCCAGCTCGAACAAACGCTCGATCGGCCGCTGCCCGCACCAGGCCACGCACTCCTCGACTTCGCGGATCTGCTCCGCGACGTGAATGTGGACCGGACCGCCCGCGGCGAGCGCTACGACCGCGGGCAGCTCCGCCGGCGTGACGGCCCGCAGGCTGTGCGGGGCCACGCCCACGACCCCGCCCGGCAGCGCGGCGGCCGCCTTGCGGCCCGACTCCACGATGCGCGCGAAGCGCTCGGGATCGGTCACGAAGCGCAGTTGGCGCGCCCCCGGCTCGCTGCCGCCGAATCCCGCATGAGCATAGAAAGTGGGCAGGAGCGTGAGCGCGATGCCTGTCTCGGCCGCCGCGGCCGCCACGCGTCCGGCCATCTCGCCCGGATCGGCGAAGGGCACACCCGACTTGTCCTGGTGCAGGTAGTGGAACTCCCCGACGCGCGTGAAGCCGGCCTCGAGCATTTCCGCGAACGCGAGCGCCGTCACCACCTGGAGCTGGTCGGGATCGATCCGCTCCACGAACCGATACATGAGCTCGCGCCAGGTCCAGAAGCTGTCCTCGGCGGGCCCGCGGCGCTCGGTGAGACCGGCGATGGCGCGCTGGAAGGCATGACTGTGCAGGTTGGGCAGTCCGGGAATGCCGATCGCATGGCGCTCGTCACCGTCGGCCGGATCGACCTCCGCGTCGACGGAACCGATGATTCCGCCGCGGCCGCTGACACGGACACGCCGTGCCCATCCGCCGGGCAGGAGGGCCGTCTCGAACCAGAGTTGCAGCGCCCCCTCGCTCATGGCCGCGCCGCGCGGCGGAGCCGGCGCTGCACGGCGACCGCGATGTCCTGCATCTCCCGGATGCGAAGCGCCGTCGCGCAGCAGAGGAAAGCACCCGCGCCCACCACGATGACCGCCGCGAGCGAGCCCGCCTTCGGCCAGAACCGCTCGCTCGCCCAGCCCGCGAGGAGGTAGTGATCGCCGGCCCAGCAGATGCCGCCGAGCACGGCGCAGGCCACCGAGAGGCGCAGGAGGAGCGACAGCATCGCCCGCGACTCGAGCCTGCCCAGGTGCCGGTGCATCAGCACGTACAGCACGATGAAGTTGGTGGTTGCGATGCAGGCGGTCGAGAAGGCGAGCCCCTCGTGGCCCCACCCGAGCCGGAAGGTGAACAGCCAGTTGAGGAGGAGATTGAGGCCGACGGCGGCGAAGCTGACGAACATCGGCGTGTGGCGCCGGTCGACGGCATAGAAGGCGTTCACCAGGACCTTGAGAGCGGCATAGCCGCAGAGGCCGACGGCGTAGAAGCGCAGCGCGGCGGCGGCCTCGAATGCGTCGCGGGCGGTGAAGCGCCCATGTTGGAACAGCACCGACATGATCGGCACGGCGAGCAGGATGAGGCCGATGCTGGCCGGAATGGTCAGCAGGAAGGCGAGCCGCATGCCGCGCGCCAGCTCGGTGCGAAATCCCGGCATGTTGCCGCCTGCCGCCATGCGCGCGAGCAGCGGCAGCGACACCGTCCCCAGCGCGACGCCGAAGATCCCGAGCGGCAGCTGCATCAGGCGAAAGGAATACTGCAGCCACGTCACCGGCCCGTTGCCCAGCTCCGAGGCGAACACCGAGTTGACGAGTACGTTGACCTGCGTGGAGCTCGCGGCGATCACCGACGGGCCCATGAGCTGCAGGATGGCCTTCACGCCTTTGTCGCGCCAGTGGAAGTCGGGCCGGAAGTGATAGCCCTGGCGCTTCAATGACGGCAGCTGCACCGCGAGCTGCATCGCGCCGCCGATCAGAGTCCCGATGGCGAGGCCGACGGTCGCACGCGGGCCGAAATGCGGATCGATGGCCCAGCCGATGCCCGCTCCGGCGATGATGGAGCCCAGGTTGAAGAAGCTCGAGGCCGTCGCCGGAATGCCGAACACGTTCCTCGCGTTGAGCATCCCCATCACCAGCGCCGCCAGCGAGACGAGCAGGATGAACGGGAACATGATCCGCGTCAGCATGACGGTGAGGGCCGCCTTGGCCGGCGGGAAGCCGTGGGCCAGCACGGCGACGATCCAGGGTGCCCCCAGGATCCCGAGCAGGGTCAGGAAGCTGACCAGCACGGCCGCCGCGGTCGCCACCTTGTTCGCCAGCTGCCAGGCGGCGCGATCGCCCTCGAGCGCCGTCGTCTTGGTGAAGACGGTGATGAAGGCAGTCGAGAGCGCCCCCTCGGCGAACAGGTCCCGCAGCAGGTTCGGGATCCGGAACGCCATGATGAAGGCGTCCATGACCTCGCCGCCGCCGAAAAGAGTGCCGAATATCTGATCCCGCACCAGGCCGAGAATGCGGCTGCCGAGCACCGCGAGGGCGACCACGCTCGCCGCCCGGGTATTCAGCTTCTCATGGCGGGGGGATGCCGGGGCGGCGCCTGGCACCGCGGCGGGGAGATCCGTGTGTGGCATGGGGGCGCCACGGTACCATATCGATCCATCATGAACCGCGACCGCTACATTGCCGGCGACTGGGGCACGTCCCGACTGAGGCTATCCCTTTGCCTCGGCGACAGCGTCATCGAAAGGCGCGAGGGACCTGGCGTCGGCTCCCTACGCGGACCTGCCGACGAGACCCTGCGCCCGCTGCTCGCTGACTGGCGGGCGGCCTACGGACCCCTGCCGCTTCTCCTCTGTGGCATGGCGGGCTCGCGCAACGGCTGGCGGGAAGTCCCTTACCTGCCCTGTCCTGCCGACCCGCGTGCGCTCGGGGAGGCCGCGCTGCGGTTCGTGTCGGAGGGAGCGCCGGTCGCCATCGCACCGGGTCTCTCCTGCAGGAGCCGCCTGGGATCGCCGGACGTCATGCGCGGGGAGGAGACCCAGATCGCCGGCGCGCTGGCCCTCCACCCGGGCCTCGGCGCCGGCGCCCACCTCCTCTGCCTGCCCGGCACGCACACCAAATGGGCGGTCCTGGAAGACGGGCGCGTGCGCGATTTCCTCACGGCCCTCACCGGGGAGCTCTTCGCGCTGCTGCGCGGCGGCAGCACCCTGCTGCGGGCCGCAGGCGCGCAGATCCAGGGTGGGGCGAGTGACTCGCAGGACGGCTTCGAGCAAGGCGTGGAGGTGGCCGCCGCGCTCGATGATTTCAGCCTGCTGCATGGTCTTTTCGGCGTGCGCAGCCGGCAGCTGCTCGACGGGCGCTCGCCGGCATGGGCGCTCTCGTATCTGTCGGGGCTGCTGATCGGCTCGGACGTGCGCGGCGCCATCCCGCTCCTGGGCGCCGGCCGGGAGGCGGTGCTCATCGGCGAAGGTTCGCTCAATGAGCGCTATGCCCACGCTTTGCGCCGCAGAGGTATTACGGCATCGTGTCTCGACGGCGAGCAGTGCGCGCTCGCAGGACTTCGTACTCTATGGCAGACCTGACTCCAACCCCACGCCAGACGTGGCCCGAAAGCATCGTGCCGCTGGTCGCGATCCTGCGCGGCATCCGGCCGGAGGAGGTACTCGAGGTCGGGGCGGCGCTCCATGACGCCGGCATCGGCGCCATCGAGGTTCCACTCAACTCACCCTCACCGCTCGAAAGCATCGCGCGCCTGGCGGAGAGATTCGGCGGCCGCTGTCTCTGTGGCGCCGGCACCGTGCTGCGCGCCGCCGATGTCGATGCCGTGCACGCCGCCGGCGGCCGGCTGATCGTAACACCCAACACGGTACCGGCCGTGATCGAGCGTGCCGTGGCGCTGGGGTTGACGGTGATGCCGGGGTTTGCCACGGCGACCGAGGCATTCGCGGCGCTCGGCGCCGGTGCGGGCCTGCTGAAGCTCTTTCCGGCGGCGAGCTACGGCCCGGGACACCTCAAAGCCCTGCGCGACGTCCTGCCGCCCGACCTCGCCGTGTTCGCCGTCGGCGGGGTGGGCGCCGCCAACCTGGCGCCGTGGCGCCAGGCGGGCTGCGCGGGACTTGGGGTCGGGGGCGATCTCTATCGGGCCGGCCACTCCGCGGGCGAGGTGCATCGGCGCGCGCTCGCCCTGGTCGCGGCGTGGCGCGCGGCTCAGTGACCGGCGGCCTGCGCGGGCAGGTCGGCGGACCAGGCCCATGACGGCCGCCGCCGGCCGACTTCCACCGCCACCGGATCGGAGAGCTTCCACGGCCGCGGAAGCGCATATTTGCGCGCAATTCTTACAAACGCCTGCGCAACCGGATCGTCGGCCGGCACCTTCTCATCGGTCGTCGTCCAGCGGCGCACCCAGTTCGCCTGCACGATGAGGTGCTGACGCAACAGCATGACGTACGAGCCGTCGTTACCGATCCCGCCCGCCCGACGCGCAGCGTGATCGGCCTCGCGCGCCAGCTCCTCGATGCAGCCGTCGGTGAGGCGGATGCGGACCTTGAGCGAGTTGAGCTCCTCCCGCAGCCAGCGCGCGGCGGTGCCCTGCGCGAGGAGAAGGACGCGGATCCCCGAGTTTAGCCATGTCATGATGCAATCCCGTGTTGTGGGCCGGAGACGTGGACGAGTCCAACATGCACGCCTTGTGCCAGTGAATTATGACAGCGGCGGGAACTGCCGAGCTCAGGTTTCGCGGCGGCGCAACAGGGATATGAAGAAGAGTCCGCCGGCCGCCATCACGATGAAGGGACCGCTCGGCCGGCCGGTGAGCCATGCGACATAAGATCCCGCGGCTGTCGCCGCCACGGCAACCGCCACGGAAACGATCAACATCGTGGTCAGGCTGCGGGCGAAGCGCCTGGCGATCGCCGCGGGAATGATGATCAGCGATCCCATCAGCAGCACGCCGAGGAATCGCAGGCCCAGGCCGATGGTGAGCGCGAAGGCGAGCAGGAAATAAAGATCGAGCCGCGCGACGTCCACCGACGATGTCATGGCGATCTCCGGCGACACCAGACGCACCACGAGTGCGTTGCGCCGCCGCAGAACGAACACGATCACGATCAGTGCGCCGACGATGCCGCACGCGGCTTCCCGCGGCGACAGCGTGCCGGGCGCGCCGAGCAGCGCATCGATCAACTCCTCGCCCGAGGTGATGACACTGCCGATCGCCAGTGCCACGGCGAAAGTCACTCCGATCACCGCCTCCGTGGCGATACGGCTGCGGCGCTCCACCGCCCAGATGAGCAGCGCGCCGAGGAGCAGCAGCGCGAGCGCGCCCCAGAGCGGATTCAGATGCAGGATGAGAGCGATGCCGATTCCGGGCAGCGCGATGTGCGACATCGGATCGGCAGCCAACACCATGCGGCGCATGACCGCGAAGCTGCCGATGAGACCGGCGGCCGCCGCCATCAGGCCCGAGAGCGCGAGCGAGCCGAGCTCCGGGGCCCAATCATGAATGGTCGTGGACATGGAACCCCAGCGGCTGGCCGTAGACTTCGTAGAGCGTCTCCGGAGTCAGTGCGGACCGCGGCGGCCCGAAGCAGGCTCCATGGCGCCCGAGGCAGAGCACGTGATCCGCGTACCGGTAGACCACGCTCAGATCGTGCGACACCAGAACCACGGTCATGGCACGCGTTTCCTGCAGGCCGTGGATCACCTCGTTGAGCTGCGCCTGCCCCGGCGTGTCGACCCCCGCGGCCGGCTCGTCCAGGAGCAGCACGTTGGGTTGTCCGAGAAGTGCGAAGGCGATGAGGAGGCGTTGGAACTGCCCACCCGACATGTTGCCGATGGGGGTCGACAGCACCGTCTCGGCGAGACCCACGGCGCGCAGCGCCTCGGCCTGCATGGCGGCCGAGCTGCCCGCCAGGGCCGCCCTGGCGCGCAGGAAATCGCGGCCGTTGAGCGGCAGATCCCGCTCGATGTCGAGTTTCTGGGGAACGTAGCCGAGCACGGTGCCCCCGGCCCAGACGACCCTGCCCGTATGCGGCAGGGCGCCGATCAATGCCCGCAGGAGCACCGTCTTGCCGGCGCCGTTCGGTCCGATAATGGCGAGACAGCTCGCCCGCGGCAGGTCGAAGCTGACGCCGCGAACAACGTCCGTGCCCCCCAGGCGCACGGCCAGGTCTCGAACCTCCAACGCGTTCATATCGCGGCTATTGTACGGGAGCCGTCAAGGACTATCGCCGCCGATGCGCACGACGTAGCGGCCGCGCGCGCCGCCCGCGATCAGCTCCTCACAGGCCCGAGGCACCTCGTCCAGGCTGATGACCGCGCGGACGATCAGCCGCTCGATGTCGTGCGGCTTCCATTCTCCGGCGAGTTTCTCCCAGACCGCGAGCCGCCACGCGTGCGGCACGTTCACGGAATGGATGCCGAGGAGACTGACACCGCGCAGGATGAGCGGCATGACCGTGGTCTCGAGCGACGGCGACTGGGCGAGGCCGATGCACGCGATGTTGCCCCAGGGCTTCACCGTGCGTGTCAGATAGGCGAGCGTGTCGCCGCCCAGGTTGTCGACCGCGCCGCCCCAGACGGCCGCCTCCAGGGGTTTGCCGGCGGTGACGAGCGAGGCGCGCGCCACGACCTCGTCGGCGCCGAGCTCGCGCAGGTAGGCGGCCGAATCCGCCGCCTTGCCGGAGATGGCCGCGGTCGTGAAGCCGGCACGCTTGAGCAGCCCGAGCGCGATCCCGCCGACACCGCCGGTGGCGCCCGTGACCGCGATGGGACCGAGCTCGGGAGCCTGGTGGTTCTCGAGCATCCGCCGCAGCGCCAGGGCGGCGGTGAAACCCGCGGTGCCGAGCGCCATCGCCTCGAGGAGGCTCAACCCCTGCGGCAGCGGCAGCAAAGCAGCGGCCGGCAGCCGGGCACGCTCCGCGAGACCGCCGTCCAACGACTCGCCGAGATTCGCCCCGGTGGCGAGCACACGGTCACCCGGCCGGTAGGACGGATCGTCACTGGTCTCCACCACGCCCGAGAGATCGATACCGGCCGTCCTCGGATATCCGCGCGCGATGGAGCCCTTGCCGCTGACGGCGAGCGCGTCCTTGTAGTTGAGGCCCGAATAGGCCACGCGCACGACCACCTCCCCCGGAGTGAGGTCCTCGAGCCTCACGGACTCGAGACGGGCGGAGCGCCCGCTTGGGCCCTGGTGAATGCGTAGCGCCTTGAAGCTCGACATGAGACGGACCCGACGATGTTGGGAGTCAGCCGCGGCGTTCCGCTTCTTCACGCATCTGCTGCCAGAGCGCCGCGACGTGCTCCTGCTCCGTGGCCTCGACGCCGAACGAGACTCTGACCATCCAGCGTTCCCCCAGCATGGCGGGCGTGAGATAAGCGCGGCCTGACTCGTTGATGCGGCGCACCCAGGCGACGGTATGGGCATCCAGAGCCTCACCCGTCAGCCCCGGCGGCACATGACGCACGCAGACCGTCTGGAAAGGAACGGGTGCGAGGCGTTGCCAGCCTGGTGCGGCGTCGATCTGCGCGGCCAGCCAGCGGGCATGCTCGAGGTCTCTGCGCAGGCGCTTCTGTAGGCCCTGCACGCCCTGCTCGCGGATGAGGAACCAGAGCTTGAGCGCCCGGAACCGCCGGCCGAGCGGAATGCCCCAGTCACGGAAATTCCTCACCTTGGCATCCGCGGCCGTGCGCAGATAGCTGGGGTTGGTCGACATGACGCGCACCAGGTGTTGCGGGTCGCGGACGAAGTAGGTGGAGCAGTCGAAGGACGCCCCGAGCCATTTGTGCGGATTCAACACCAGCGAGTCCGCCTGCTCGATGCCCTGCCAGAGGGGCCGGCACTCCGGCAGGATCATCGCCGACCCCGCCATCGCGGCATCGACGTGCAGCCAGAGGCCGTGCGCGCGCGCGACGCCCGCCAGCGCTTCGAGCGGATCGACGGCGGTGGTGGCAGTGGATCCGACCGTGGCGACGATTGCGCACGGCGCCCATCCGCGCGCCTCATCCTGCGCCACGGCGCTGCGCAGCGCTTCCGCGCTCATGCCGTAACGGTCGTCGACCGCGACGATGCGCAGGTTCTCGCGCCCGAAGCCGGCGAGCACCGCCGCCTTCTCCACGGAGCTGTGGCTCTGACCCGAAGCATAGACGGCCAGTGGCCGATCGCTGGACTGCAGGCCCCCTTTGGCCGCGGCGTAGCCGGTGGTCCGCTCCCGCGCGCAGATCAGGGCGACCAGCGTCGCGGTGGAGGCCGTGTCCTGGATGACGCCGCTCCAGGCATCGGAGAGCCCCACCATCTGCCGCAGCCAGTCGGTGGTCAGCTCCTCGAGCTCGGTGAGCGCCGGGCTCGCCTGCCAGTTGAGGCCGAGCTGCGCCAGGCCGGTGCTGAGGAAATCGCCGAGCACCGCGCTCAGCGAGCTGTTGGAGGGGAAGTAGGCGAAGAATCGCGGATCCTGCCAATGGGTGCAGCCCGGCAGGATGACCCGGGTCAGGTCATCGAGCGCGCCGTCGAGGGATTCTCCCGCCGCGGGCGGCGCCGCCGGCAACGCGCCCCGCACTTCCCCGGGAGCAACACGGGACATGACGGGAAACTCGCCGCGCGCGGTGCGCTGCCGATAGTCCGCGATCCAGTCCACCACCGCGTGTCCCAGCCGGCGGAATTCCTCGCTATCCATGGCCGCGGCGGATCAGGCGCGCATCACACGGACGCGCAGCTCGGCGAGGTCCGTGCCGTTGGCGCTCATCAGGTCGGACAGGCCGACGGTGCCCACCCCGGCGGGCGTACCGGTGAAGATGAGATCACCGGGCTTGAGCTCCCATGCCTCGGAGAGGTGCGCGATGATCTCGGGAATCTTCCAGATGAGGTCGCGAACCACACCCTGTTGGCGGCGCACGCCGTTGACGTCCAGCGTGATCTCGACCTTGGAGATGTCTTCTATCCACGCCGCCGGAGTGATGCCGCCGACGGGCGCCGAACGGTCGAAACCCTTGGCGATGCACCACGGCCGGCCGAGCTTCTTCGCCTCGCTCTGCAGGTCGCGGCGTGTCATGTCGAGTCCGACCGCGTAGCCGTAGATGCACCGCTCCGCATCGTTGGTGGTGAGGTTGGCGCCGCCCTCGCGCATGGCCACCACCAGCTCCACCTCGTGATGCAGGTCGTGGGTCAGTCCCGGGTAACGCAGCACGCCGGTCTCGCCCTCCGCCACCGAGAGGACGGCGTCGGCGGGCTTCATGAAGAAAAAGGGCGGCTCGCGCCCGCTGCCGCCCATCTCCTGTGCGTGCTCCGCGTAATTGCGGCCGACACAGTAGATGCGATGCACCGGAAACCAGCCGGTCGATCCGACGATCCGCACGGCCGGATGCGGCGGCGGAGCGAAGACGTAGCGCATCGCAATACTATACCTGGATCTGGGCGGCGCGGGCGCCTCTCACATCGTCAGCACGACACGGAACTCGGCCTTGCCGCTCATCATCCGTGCATACGCTTCGGCGGCCTTCGCCAGCGGATAGGTCTCGATCATCGGGCGCACGCCGGTGAGCTCCGCGAAGCGCAGCGTGTCTTCGGAGTCGGCCGGGGTGCCCGAAGCCCAGCCCTGGATCATGCGGCCGCCCATGATGAGCTGCACCGGCGTCACCTGAATCGGCTCCGCCCCGGCGCCGAGCACCATGAGCCTGCCACCGGGCGCGAGCCCGTCGAATGCTTCGGACATGGCCTTCGAGCTCGGAGCCGTCGCCAGGATCACCTGCGCGCCGCCCTGCCGGCGCAGAACCTCCGCGGGGCGCTCGGCGCTGCTGTCGATGTAGAAGCTGGCTCCGAGCTTCTTGGCGAGTGCGGCATCCTCCGCCTTGCGGCCGATGGCGGCCACCCGGTAGCCGAACCGGCTCGCGAACTGGATGCCGAGATGCCCCAGACCGCCGACGCCCAGGACCGCCACCAGGTCCCCGGGGCGCGCGCCGCTGTGCCGCAGGGCGTTGTAGGTGGTAATGCCCGCGCAGAGGAGCGGTCCCGCCTCGGCAGCGTTCAAGCTCTGCGGCAGGGCCGCGAGCGCCTCCACCGGCGCGATCATGTATTCCTGGTAGCCGCCGTCATAGCTGATCCCGGCGATCTTCTGATTGCTGCAGTTGATGAAATCGCCCCGCCGGCAGGCGGGACAGGTGTTGTCGTGGCCGCCGTGCCAGCCGACACCGACCCGTTGCCCCTCGCGCCACGCGGAAACACCCGCCCCCAACGCGTCGATCACGCCGGCCACCTCGTGGCCCGGAACGCGCGGGTAGGTGATCCCGGGCCAGTGGCCCTCCTTGGTCAGCTCGTCGCTGCGGCAGATGCCGCAGGCCTGCACCTTGATGCGCACGTGGCCCGCGCCCGGCTCTGGAACCTCACGCTCGACGATCTGGAAGTCCGCGCCCGCCGCCGGCACCTGCACCACCTTCATCGTCTGCCTCGGCTTGGTCGTTGCCATGGTAACCGCCTCCCGATGCTCGGCATCGTGTCTCGCCCGTCAGCCCCTCGCCGCGATTCTACTCCCGCGACCCCGGGACCGGTTCCTGCTGAGGACATCCCATGGCCCGCTACGGCAAGAAAGCCCAGTCGAAAGTCAAACGCGCGATGGAGGAGCGCAAGCACGGAACGCTGCGCAGCGGCCGCTCCGGCGCCAAGGTGACCAGCCGCAAGCAGGCGATCGCCATCGGCCTCTCGGAGGCGCGTCGCGAGGGCGGAAAAGTGCCGCCCCGGAAGACCGGTCGCAAGAAGAAATAGCGGAGGCTCCATGACGCTGTCGTTACGCAAGGCGCGCGAGACGCGCGGACCCGGCAGGCAGAGAGGCGCGATGGGCTACGTGTTGGCTTGGCTCCTCGGCGTGCCGCTCCCCATTCTGATCGTCGTCGCGCTGCTGCGCGGCTGCAGCTGACCATGGCAACCTCCATGGAGCATCCGACCCTGCGCTGGGGCGCCGTGTTTGCCGGCTGGTTCGTCGCCACCGGCACGGCGCTCCTGTTGTATTCCTTCGGCATGGCGATCGGCTTTTCCGCCTTCGACCCGCGCAATGCCGCTGCGGTCGCGCACGGCGCCTCGGCCGGCGCCGTGGCGTGGGTGATCCTGACCTGGGCGGCCTCGCTCTGGACCGGCGGCATGTTCGCCAGTTGGTTCGACGGCCGCAACGACACCGAGATGGGTGTCGTACGCGGGTTGACGGTCTGGGGCCTGTCCCTGGCCGCGGCCGGACTGGTGATAGCCAGCGGGCTCACGCACGCGGCGTTCATCACCAGTGCCGCGGGCGGCACCGCCGGGAGCGGCGCTCCCGCGGTCGATCCAACTCAGGCTGCCCACTATCTGGCGGCGCTGATGTGGACGGCGTTCGGCAGCGCCGTGGCCTCGCTCGTCACATCCGCCCTGGGCGGATGGATGGGCGCGCACCACGTCCACCGCGTGTACCACCTTCGCCAGTACGCGGAGCACCGCTAGCCCCCCACCTTGGGCACAGCGTTTGCTGCGGCCACCCCCAGGGCCGAGGTGCAGCAGCGCCTCGGGAATACCGACAAGGTCCGGGAGGGTCCTCGCCATCCATGAATGAGTTGGGTCTGCGTCCGGCGAGGGTCCTGTTGATCGGACCCTACGATCCGCACTGCGGCGAATACACGTTCCTCGCCCCGCCGCTCGGCGTGTGGCGCCTCGCCGGCGCGCTGGAGTCCTCGGGCGCGCAGGTCAAGGTGTTCGATCCGAACTGCTGCGTCCTGCCGCCGCAGGTCGCGCTCGAGCGCGAGCTGCAGCAGTCGCCGTGGGACGTGATCGGCGTGTCGACGACCGGCATGACGCTGCGCTTCGACCTGGAGCTGGCCTACATCGCGCGCCGCCTCGCGCCCGGGGCGCTCATCGTCGCCGGCGGCATGGAGGCGACCTTCAGGCCGGAGTCGATGTTCGAGCTCGGTCCCTTCGATCTGGTGGTGCTCGGCGAAGGCGAGCGGCCGCTCACCGAGATCATCGGCCGCCTGCAAGCCGGCCAGCCGTTGGACGGCGTATCCGGAACCGCCCTCGAGGTCAACGGCGCGATCGTCAGGCACCACCAGCGCGCGCTCAGCCGCGACGAGCTGCGCACGGCGATCTTCAACATCCCGTACGCCAGGATGCCCTACTCCGCCTACTGGAGCCGTCTCGAGCAGGCGTACCGCGTCGGCCAGCTCCCGAGCAAGGCGGACCGCGAGGCGCGGCTGGCGGAGATCCGCTCCGTGCGCCTGATCACGCTCAACTACTGCCCGATGGGCTGCACCTTCTGCTCCGCGACGAACTTCCTGCACGAATCACAGGGCCACGTCGCCGCCGTCGCGCGTCTGGACGCGGACGAGTGCCTGGAGATGATTCAACGCATCGTCGCGGCCCACCCCGGGGTGCGCACGATCATCTTCCAGGACGACATCTTCGCCTTCACGCAGGACCGGCGCGTGCTGCCGCTCTGCGAGGGCATCGTTGCCGCCAAGGCGGCCGGCGCGCTGCCGCGGGAGCTGCAGTTCATCAGCACCAACCGCATCGACGCGATGTCGCCCGAGCGCCTCGCGGCCATGCGCAGCGCGGGGTTTCGGGTGCTCGGGTTCGGCATCGAGAGCTTCTCGCCGCGCACGCTGGCGGAATTCAACAAAGCCCAGATCCATCGCCACATCGAGCCCTCGCTGCGCGCCGCGCTCGATCTCGGCATCACGCCGTTCCTCGATCTCATCCTGAGCTCGCCGCGCTCGCGCCTGGAGGATCTCGGCGAGACGGTGCGGGAGGCCTATCGCTGGCTGCTCGAAGGCTGTGAGATCGGCATCTATCCTTACGTCATACCGTTCTCCGGCGCGGGCTTCGCGCGCGATATCTCGCTCGCCGATCACACCGTCCACGAGCTGAGACGCGTCGCCGGAACCGACATCGAGTGGCCGCAGCCGGCGAAGATCCTGCCGATCGATCCAAAGGTCAGGGAAGCGGTGCTGCGCATCGAGAGCGACTTCGAGCGCCGGCTCGCGACCCTCGAGGAGGAAGTGGCCCATCTTCCTTCCCGGGTGCGCTCGCTCCTCTGGATCCTGAGCTCGCTGTCCGTGCTCGCCGGTTACGGCATCGCCGCCGGCGATGCGCACGAGGTGCAGAGGGAGCTCGATGCGCGGCTGCCGCGGTTGCAAGGAGTGACGGACCGGAACGCCGTGGTGACAGCATGACGACGCGTCAGTTCGTGGGCATCGCGGCGCCGCTCGCCGTATGCGGCCTTCTCCTCTGCTGGATCGCCCTCTCCGCCGCCAACGCCGAAGCCGCCAGCTTCTCGATGCTGGTGTACGCGCTGGCAAACCTCATCGTCTACACCGACGCGCTCGATTTCGCGCTGCGGCTCTACATGAAGCGCCGCCACACCGCGACCGCGCGCGGCACCGGCCGCGAGCGCGAGATGTCGATCGATCTCACCACGGCGCTGCCGGCCGGGGCACACCCCGTCGTGCCCGTCGAGCCCTACGCCATCATCGCCTCGGTGTTCAATCTCGAGGAGCACATGGAGGTCTTCCTCGCCAACTATGCGCGTTACCGGGACCGGATGTGGCTGATCAGCGACGGCTCCACCGACCATACGCTGCTGCGCCTGCGTCAGGCGGGCTGGCGCTGCTTCGATGACGGCATCAACCGCCGCAAGCCCGCCGCGCTGCGCCGCCTGCTCGAGACGCTGCCGGAGTATATCGAGACCGTGCTGGTCATCGATCCCGACATCCGCATCCTGCCGCCGGGGGCCGGGAGCGAGATCGACCTCGAGCAGTTCATCAGCGAGTTCCAGCAGTCGGGCGCCGCGGCGGCCTGCCCCCGGGTCATGATCGAGCCCGACGGCTTTCTCGCGCGCTTCCAGTCGTTCGAGTATGCGCTGGCCTTCCGCGCCGGCCGCCAGAGCCTCGCCGACTACAGCATCACTTCCGGCGTCTCCCTCTATCGCCGCGATGCTCTCGTGCGCTCGCTGCGGGAGCACTCGCTCTCCGTATACGCGGAGGATTTCGAGAACGCCGTGATACTGCTCGACCGCGGCGAGCGGATCTACTACGACGGCCGCCTCGTCGTCGGCACCGAAGGCCCCGGGACGTTGCCGCGCTGGTTCTCGCAGCGCGTGGGCTGGTATCACGGGCTGATCAAGGTCTACATCGAGCGCCTCGGGGCGGTCTGGCGAGTCGCGAAGCGCACCCCGTTCTCCCTTTATCACTACCTGCTCTACGTCGGCGGCCTCACGCTCTGCCTCCACCTGCTGAAGGTGGTGAGTGCGCTGCTCCTCCTGGGGAGCTTCGTCAGCGGCATCGACACCCTCTTCCTCGCGCACTGGCAACCGCACGTCACCAGCCTCACGAATCCCGCCTATTTCATGGCCGCGGTCGGCAGTTACCTCGTGCTCGGCGTCGTCGCGCTCTTCACGGTGGTGCCGAAGAGCGAGCGCGCGTATGCGGCGCCGATCGTGCCGCTTTATCTTTTCTATGCGCTGGTGCACATCGCCCCCATGACCGTCGGATATGCAAACTGGATTGCGGTGCGGCTGATCGGCCGGCGGCTGTACCGTGATCATTACGAGCCGGCGCCGAGCGAGCCCGCGCCGAGCGAGGCGCTGGCGCCGCAGGGCATGCACACTTTCGCGACCAGGAGACTGAGGTGACCGCGCACGCGGCCCTGGCCGAATCGGGCTACCGCCCCGCCGAGTACTGGGAGGCTCGGGCGCAGCGCTTTGCAGTCGACGGTGACGGTCTCGCCGCGGTCTGCTCCTACGGGATGCCGGGCTTCTACAACAGGCTCATCGACTTCTGTCAGCGGCGCGCGCTCGAGCCCTGGTTGAGAACGGCGGCCGGTACCCGCGTTCTCGACGTAGGTTGCGGCGTGGGCCGCTGGAGCCGGTTGCTCGCCTCCCGCGGCGCTCGTGTCACCGGCGTCGACCTCAGCCCCACCATGATCGCCGAGGCGCGGCGGCGGGCGGCGGCCAGCGGCCTCGCGAGCCGCTGCCGCTTCATGGTGCAGGACTCGGCGTCTCTCGAGATCCCGGGATCCTTCGATCTGATCCTGTGCGTGACGGTGCTGCAGCACATCCTCGACGGCGCCGCACTGCGCTCCGCGCTGCGGCGAATGGCATCGCATCTGGCACCGGGCGGCCGGCTGGTCCTGCTGGAGGCGGCGCCCGCGCGCGTGGCGAACCGATGCAACAGCTTCGTGTTCACGGCACGTCATCGCGCCGACTACCTCAGTCTCTTCGGCGAGTGTGGGTTGCGGCTGCAGGCGCTGTCCGGCGTCGACCCCGCGCCCTTCAAGATGTGGCTTCTGCCTCATCTGCCGCGCCTCCCCCGTCCGCTGCGCGTATCGGCGCTGGCCGTCGCGACGGCTCTCTCGGCGCCCCTCGACGCTCTCCTCGGGCGGCGACTGACCGAGCGCTCCTGGCACGCGGTCTTCGTCCTGCAGCATGACACCGGGGCGTGACCGTGCGCGTGCGCCGCCGCTCGATAGTGTCGATCGTCGTATTTCTGGGAGTCGCCGCGCTGGTCGTCGGGGGGTGGCAGTATGAGGCCCGCCGGGCGGGGCACGAGTCGCTCTCCAACACCGTCGCCGTGAGCGTCACCAACGGCGCCGATCGCGGTGCCGGCACGCTGCGCGAAGCGCTGTTCGTCGTCGCAACCGCCCAGGGGCCGGCGCGGATTTCGCTCGATGTGCCCCGGATCACGCTGCAGACTCCCCTGCCGCCGATCGTCAACGCGCACGGCGTCCGCATCGTGGTCCGCCAGGGCGGAAGCGAAATCGACGCCCATGGCCTGAGCGGCGGCCCCGTCCTCGACGTCGCCGCGGCGAACGTCTCATTGGATGGCCTGACCATCAGCCACTGCGCCAACGACGCGATCCTGGTCCGTGCCGTGCATTTCAGTCTCGAGAACAGCACTTTCAGCTCGTGCGACGTGGGCGTCGATGTGGCCGAGAATGCGCAGGAGCTGCTGCTGGAGAACAATCACTTCGTCAACGGCCGCATCGGGCTGCGGTTCTCGGCTTCCAGTCCCGACACGACCGTGGCCGCCAACCAGTTCACCGGCGAGCAGCAGGCAGGCGTCTGGGCCGTTCGCGGCGCGACGGACCTGGGCTCGGGCACCATCAGCGTGCGCGAGAACCGCTTCGACAACGATCACGACGGCATAGTCGCCGGCAACATCAACGTGCTGATCGAGCAGAACGAGGTGAGCGGCGCGCAGGCTGCCGCCATCGATCTGGTCGGTGCCGGAGCGATCGTGCGGGGCAATCGCGTGAGCGGCGGTGCGGCGATGGGCATTCTCGTCGAGGGCGTTCCCGCGGCGGTGATCGAGCAGAACGATCTCAATGGGCTCGGCGGCTACGGCATCATGGTCCGCGGCTCGGGCAATGCGCTATTGCAGGGCAACCGCGTGTCCGAGTGCGCCTATGGCATGGCGTTCGTGCTGGGAAATACCCGCAGTCCGAGCACGGCGGTCGACAACATCATCATCGAGCCGCGTTATGACGGCATCGACGTCGTGGGAGACGCTCCGATTCTGCGGGGCAACCATGTCGTACAGCCCCACGCTTTCGCGCTGCGAGTGGAGGATTTCAACGGTCCCGATGGCCGCACGGTGCAGAGCGCCCCCTTCCTCGATCACAACTCGTTCGGACCGCCGTCCGAGATCTACGTCGCCCGGCGGCCGGGCCGCTCCTAGGCGCGCGGCCATGAAGTCTCTCGACAGCACCCAACTCCTTCCCATGCCCTCGTGGACGGATCCCCGCGTCCACCTGCTGGATGATCTCTGGCTGCTCGCGATCTTCGCCATCCTCTGTGCCGCGGGCGTGCCCTGGCTGCTGAGCTCCTTCGTCATCCAGCTCGGGGCGGCGCTCCTCGGCCTGCTCGCCCTGGCGGCGATTCACATCGGCTTCACCCTGCTCACCGCGCCGTCGCCGGGCATCAACCCCGGCCGCAGGCGCGCGCTCGCCGTACTGCACGCCATAGGCGTCGTGATCGTCGCAGTCATATGGCACTACGCCGGCGGCGTGCACAATCCGGCCTTCCTGCTCGTTTTCATTCTGCCGGTCACCGGTGCGATCTTCCTTTCCCGCTGGCAGCCCTACGCCATAGCGCTGCTGGCGGTCCTCGCGGTCGCAGCGGTCGCGCTGGCCGATTCGCCGGAGCTGCGCTGGTACGCGAGCGGCCTCGCGCCGCAGGTTGCGTGGCTCACCCGTCTCTACGGCGGCACGGCGGAAGCGCCCCAGCCCTTCCCCGGATTCTATGCCCCGCCGGCCTACTTCCTGGTGCTGCTGGAGGTATTCGCCGTTCTCATGGTGGCGTGCGCGTTCGCCGCGGAATACCTGGGCACCGTCTTCGACCGGCTCCATGCGGACCTTGCCAACGCGAGAGCGGAGGCAGGGCGCGGGCAGGAGCTGTGGACGAGCCTCATCGAAGAGTTGCCGCTGCCGGCGGTGCTCGTCGACACCCGGACGCTCCAGGTTGTGTCAGAAAGCGGAGAGCTCGCGGCCGTCGCGCGCGACAGTGCGCCGGCCGTCGGCCGAAAGCTCTCCGAGGCGATCCACTTCTCGTATCCGGAAATCGTCGAGGATCTGGTCAACGGCGCCGGCGGCAGGGCGGAGAAGGTCGTGCTGCACCGCGGCAGCGAGCTCTTCCTCGCGAGCATCCGCGTGCAGCACATTCCGTACAAAGGACGGCGTCTGGCGCTGATTCTCATCGAGGAGACGACGATGGCCTTCGCCATCAGGGCCGCGCTCGACGTCGCGGAGCAGGCGGTCGTGATCGTCGACTCGCAGGACCGGGTGCTCGCCTTCAACAAACCGGCGCTGGCGCTCTTTTCGGCGACCCGAATCGGCGCCGATGCATCGGCACTGCTCGCGCAGCCGGACGCGGCGCCGCGATGGTGGGACCCCGGATTGGCCGGCCGCCGCAAGATGCAGATCCGCATCGTCCCCCGCCTCTTTCAGGTGACCAGCACGGCGTTGGTGCTGCCCGGTGAGCAGGAGCGGCTGTGTGTGATCGCCTTCCTGCCCGTGGCGCGGGCGGAGACTCACGAACTTGCGGCCCTCGGCACGCGCCTGCCGAGCGCCTCGTTGCCGAGGACACGATGAGACCACTACGCTATTCCCTGCTTCTCGCGCTCACGGCGGCCTGGGCTCCCGTTGCGCCGGCCTCGCCGACGTCCGACAACCTGGTCTTCAGCGCGAATGGCTCGACGCTGACCGACGCCAGCGGCGGCGGCGGCGGCTCACTCACGTGGCTGCACGATTTCAGCTCCGGCGTCCTCGGCCTGGGCGGCGAATACCAGTCGCTCGCCGGTGCCCATTGGGAATTCGGCTCCTTGTCCGGTTCGGTCAGCACCGGCAACTCCAGCGCCAAGTGGACGTTCTCCGCCGACGGTCACGTTGGGGACGGCGACATCGACACCGTCAACGGATTGCACCGCTTCGATTATGACGTCGAGGGTGCTGATGTCACCGGGACATTCGGAAGCAAGCTGACGTTGCAGCTGGAGGGCCGGCAGTACGATATCGACACGACGCACGGCACCATGCCCAAGGTGGGCTTGGGATTTCTCTGGACCCCGCACCTGCAGACGACCGTCTCGTACGCGCGCTCGCTCAACGGCAATCTCGGCACCGAGATCGAGACGCTGCGCATCGACCATTTCGGCCACGTGGTGAACTGGCTGGTGGGAGGGGCGACCGGACACGTCG
>Ga0335072_10002052_pt1 | contig 31792 bp, 29 predicted proteins | sample Lox_Sample_21_FD_206725 | JGI IMG/M metagenome (GOLD analysis project Ga0335072, IMG submission 206725) | Soil microbial communities from Loxahatchee National Wildlife Refuge, Florida, United States - Lox_Sample_2.1 | ecosystem: Environmental > Terrestrial > Soil > Wetlands | place: USA...
GCAGCGCGCTGAGCATGTCATCGGCCGCGTCAAGCGGCTGCGTGGCGCGGCGGGCGGCAACCTCCCGGCACAGCCGGTACAGGAACTGGTTCTCCGCCTCGATGGCCGGCACGTCGCGGCGGCGCTGAGCCTCCTCGAAGAGGTCCATGTGCACGCCGAACTGGCCGGTCAGGTCGTCGGGGATGCTGAGCAGCAGGCAGACCACCCGGGAGGCGAACGGCGAGCAGAAGTCCGCGTACAGCTCGACCTCGCGTGGCAGCGCGGCGACCAGGCTCTCGGCGAGCGCGGTCACAGCGGGCGCCAGCCAGCCGAGCCGTTCCCGGCGGAAGACCGGGCTGATGACTTTGCGGTAGGCGCTGTGCTCCGGCGGGTCGTAGTGCAGCGGCGGGCGCCGTCCCGAGGCCGGGTTGCGCGGGATGACGATGCCCTTGGCACTTGAGAAGGTGGCCGGATCGCGCATTACCCGCTGCACGTCCCGGTACCTGGTGACGGCCCAGAACCCGCCGTAACTTGCGCTGTGCGCGACCGGGCACCGCTCGCGGAGCTGCCCGTAAAGGCCCTCGGGGTCGGCGAGCCCGGCGGGGTCGTCGGGGTCGAAGTCGTGGCCGGCGGGGCCGGTGTCAGCGGCGGCCGTCATGAGCGAGCCTGCGAGCGAATCAGCAAGTACAGTGCGTCCGCGAATGCGGACTCCGAGCGCCAGCGAGGTGTCCTCATGAGCGAGCCCTGCGAGCGAATCAGCAAGTACAGTGCGTCCGCGAATGCGGACTCCGAGCGCCGGCGAGGTGTCCTCATGAGCGAGCCCTGCGAGCGAATCAGCAAGTACAGTGCGTCCGCGAATGCGGACTCCGAGCGCCAGCGAGGTGTCCTCATGAGCGAGCCCTGCGAGCGAATCAGCAAGTACAGTGCGTCCGCGAATGCGGACTCCGAGCGCCAGCGAGGTGTCCTCATGAGCGGGCTTCGAGCTCGGCGGCGCGGGCAGTCAGCCGCGCCCGTTCCTGGCGCGGGTCGGGCACCGGCGCGGCCTCCATCAGCGATTTGGTGTACGGATCGGCGGGCTGCTCGCAGACTTGTGCGGCGCTGCCCTGCTCGACGACCTGCCCGTTGCGCAGCACCAGCACCTGGTCGGCGATGTGCCTGATGACGGCCAGGTCGTGCCCGATGAACAGGTACGCCAGGCCGAGGTCGCGGCGCAGCTCAAGCAGCAGGTTGATGATCTGGGCCTGCACGGACAGGTCGAGGGCGGACAGTGCCTCGTCGCAGACGACCAGCTCCGGTGAGACGATCAGCGCGCGGGCGATCGCGATCCGCTGCTTCTGTCCGCCGGAAAACTGGCGCGGGAAGCCGCCCGCCGCGTCGGCCGGCAGCCCGACCCGCTCGAGCATCCGCGCGACCCGCCCGGTCACCTCGGCGCGCGGCCTGCGCTGCCCGAGCAGCGGCTCGGCCAGCGAGGACCCGACGGTCCGAGCCGGGTTGAGCGAACTGTTCGGGTCCTGGAACACCACCTGGAGCCGGGCGGCGAGCGCGACCCGGTCGCGGTGGCCCAGCCGGGTGACGTCCTGGCCACCGAAGCGGATGCTGCCCGCGGTCACCGGCACCAGGCCGAGCACCGCCCGGCCCAGCGTGGACTTGCCCGCGCCCGACTCACCGACGATCCCGACCGTCTCCCCGGCCCTGACGTCGAAGCTGACGCCGTCCAGGGCCCGGTGCACCCGGCCGCCGTGGCGGTAACCGACGGTCAGGTCCCTGACCTGCAGCAGCGACTCTGCTTCCGCTGCGCTCGGCACTGCGGTACTCACCTCCGGGGCGGTGTCCGGGATCTCGGGGACGCTCATCGGGCCGCCAGCAGGTCGGCGTGGATGCAGCGGGCCTCATGGCCCGGCTCGGCCAGGGTGAGGGCCGGCTCGGCTGCCGTGCAGTCGGCCGTGACGTAACCGCAGCGGCCGGCGAACCGGCAGCCGGCGGGCCACTGCCCGGGCGGCGGCACGGTCCCCGCGATGACCGGCAGCTCGCGGCCACGCACGCTGCCGTGCGGGTCAGAACGCAGCAGCGCCTCGGTGTACGGGTGCCGCGGCGCGTCGAAGACCTCCTCGGCCGCCGACCGCTCGACCGCCTGCCCGGCGTACATCACGAGCACGTCGTCGGCGAGGCCCGCCACCACGCCCCAGTCATGGGTGACGAGCAATACGGCGATCTCGCTGGTCAGCTGCAGGGAGCGGAGCAGGGCGAGGATGTCGGCCTGGATGGTCACGTCGAGCGCGGTGGTGGGCTCGTCCGCGACCAGGATCTCCGGGTCGCCGGCCAGTGCCCGCGCGATCGTGACCCGCTGCGCCATGCCGCCGGAGATCTGGTGCGGGTAGAGCCGCGCCACCCGTTCCGGGTCGTCCAGCCTGACCCGGCGCAGCAGCGCCAGCGCCCGGCTGCGGGCCTGCCGCCGGCCGCAACCCGAGTAGGCGCGGATGACCTCGCTCAGCGCGGCGCCGACGGTCTGGACGGGATCCAGCCCCGACATCGGCTCCTGGCCGACGAAGGCGATCCGCCGGCCGCGGACCGTCCGCCACTGCGACTCCCGCGCCCCGGCCAGCTCGATGCTCTCGCCGCCTGCCTTTTCCGCGCGCGACGTATCTGTGCCTGCCGGCCCGGTGCCGCGCAGCCGGATGCTGCCGTCGATCCGGCCGCCGGCCGGAGTGACGCCGAGCAGCGCGCGGGCGGTGACGGACTTGCCGCAGCCGGACTCCCCCACGATCGCCAGCGTGCGGCCGGGAAGCAGGTCGAAGCTCATGCCGGAGACGAGCACGGTTCCGCCGTCCGGACCCGGCACGGTGACACGCAGGTCACGCACGGCGAGCAGTGGTGCGGTGGTGGTGTCAGGCGCAAGCGTTCGGGGTGATGCGGCGGTTCTATCAGCGTCGCTGAGCGCGCCGGACCGGCGCCTGATCGCGAGCCGGCCCGCGGCTTGCCCGGTCCACTGGCCGGTCACCGCGTCCCGCAGCGCGTCGCCGAGCAGGCCGAGGCTGAGCACGGTGAGGGCGATGATGCCCCCGGTAGGAACGAGGAACCAGGCCTGCTGCTGGTACTCGCTCGCCGCCTCGGCCACCATCGTGCCCCAGCTAGGGGCGGGAACCTGCACGCCGAAACCGAGGAAGCCGAGGCCGGAGGCGAGCATGACGGCGACCGAGGCGGCGAGCGTCGCCTGGACCACGATCGGGCCGTAGATGCGGGGCAGCACGTGGCGGCGCATGATCTGCCAGTGCGACAGGCCGCTCACCCGCGCCGCCTCTATATAAAGGTCTTCCCTGATCGCCAGGGTGACCGAGCGGATCACCCGCATCGGCGCGGCGGACAGCAGCAGCCCGAGCGGCAGCATGGCCGGGTAGAGGCTGCTTGGGAAGACCGAGACCACGACAATCAGGACCACGAGGACCGGGATGGTGAGCAGCAGGTCGCCCCAGAAGGTGAGCACCCGGTCGGTCCGGCCGCGCAGGTAGCCGGCGGCGACACCGAGCGCGGTGCCGATCAGTACCGCGATCGCGGTGGCCAGGGCCGCGGCGAGCAGCGTGACCTGCCCGCCGTACAGCAGCCGGGTCAGGATGTCCCGGCCGAGCTCGTCGGTGCCGAGCCAGTGCGCGGCGCTCGGTCCGGACAGTTCGCGGGTGAAGTCGGAGGCGCCCTGCTGGTACGGGGCGATCACCGGGGCGAGGGCGCAGCACACCACGATGATCAGCAGGACGGCGAGCGAGGCGACGCCGAGCGGGTCGCGCAGCAGCGAGCGGAGCAGGGGCCTGGGCCGGGCCCGGGCGACGGCCTGCGCGGCGGCCTGCGGACCCGGCTCCGCGGGGTCGGCGAGGCCGGCCAGGCCGGCGTCGGGCGGGGGAAGCGCGGTCATGCGGTCACCCGCACCCTCGGGTTGAGCCATGCGTAGGACAGGTCGATCAGCAGGTTCAGTGCGATGACGATCAGCGTGAAGTACAGCACCGCGCCCTCGATGACGGGCAGGTCGTGGTCCGAGGCGGCCTGGACGACCAGGCTGCCCATGCCGGGAAGCACGAAGACCTGCTCAACCAGGATGGTGCCGCCGAGCATCGCGATGCTGAACAGCCCGGCGGCGGTGACGATCGGGATCGCGGCGTTGCGCAGCGCGTGGCGCAGCAGCAGGGAGCGGCGCGACAGCCCGGCCATGCGCAGCGCGGCGATGAACTCACGGCTGAGCACCTCGGCCATGGCGTCGCGGGTCTGCTTGGCGATCCCGGTGACGCCGACCGCGCTGAGCGTGACAACCGGCAGGATCAGCGAGCGCAGCCAGCCGCCGGGGTCCTGCCCGAGCGGCACGTACCCGATGCTTGGCAGCAGCCGGGCCTTCACCGCGATGAACTCGACGAGGATAAGGCCGAGCCAGAAGTTCGGCACGGCGAAGGTGATCCAGCTGGCGGCGTCGACGACCCGGCCGAGCGGCCCGCGCCACACGGCACTCGCGAGCCCCAGGGCGACCCCGGCCACGACCGTGACCAGGGTCGCCCCGATGACCAGCCAGATCGTGGTCGGCAGGCGCTGCGCGAGCTCGCTGGTGACCGTCTGGTTGGTGAACAGCGAGGTGCCGAGCGTGCCGTGCAGCACGCCGTCCACCCAGTGCCAGTACTGGACACCGATCGGCGCGGTCAGGCCGAGCTTCTGGTCAAGTGCCTGGTACTGCGCAGCCGTGTGCCCGGCGCCGAGGATCCGCACCGCCGGGTCGCCGGGGACGATGGCGACCATGATGAAGGTCAGGATCGAGACGACGAACAGCAGCGGGATCGACAGCAGGAGCCGGCGCAGCAGGTAACGCAGCACGGCACCGGCTCCTATCGCTGTCTGCCGCCCGGCTGCCCGCGGCGGCCCCGCCGATCACTTGGGTCACTGCGATGTCACTCACGAGCTGGACGGGTACCAGCTGAGCGAGGCGATCGGCGCGACCGGGTCGATCGTGGTGTTGTCCACCGAGGGTGCCTGCACGTTGGCCACGCCCGGCGCGACCGCGAGGGTGGCGCCGAGCGAGAACAGCGGCACGAACCAGGCGTTGTCGGTGAGGTAGTCATCCACCTTCTCGTAGGCCGCGCTCGCGGCGCTGCCTGACAGCGCCCCGGCGGTGGCCATCAGCGAGTTGAGTTCGGTGCTTGTCGTGCCGAACGCGTTGGTGAACGGGGCCATCGCGAACTGGATGGCGTAGGGGAAGCCCGCGCCGTTCTGCGACAGCGGCCAGATCACCGCGTCGTACTGCTTGGACAGCGCCGCCGGGATGAACTGGGCGGGCGACGGCGTCTCGGTGATCGTCACGTCGATGCCGACCGCGGCCAGCTCGGTCTTGAGCGCGGCGCCGATGTCGCCGTTCGCGTCGAGCGCGAGAGTGTCGAGCACGGCCAGCTTGAAGCCGCCTGCGTAGCCGGCCTGGGCGAGCAGGCTCTTGGCGGTGGCGACGTTGTAGCTGTAGGTGCTGGCGGCCGCCGGGTCGTAGCCGGTAGTGCCGGGGATCGCGAACTCGTCGGTCGGCACCGAGTTGCCGCCGCCAAGGCCCTGCGCGAGCGCCGAGCGGTCCACCGCGTCGTTGATCGCCTCACGCACCTTCAGGTTGCTCAGCGGCGACTTCGGGTCGCTGCGGCCCATCAGGATCAGGGAGGCGATGGAGAACGGCTGGGCGAACGTGGTCAGGTTCCCGCTCTTGGCCGACTGCTGCGCGGAGGACGGCAGGCTGAGCAGCGCGTCGACCTGGCCCGACTCGGCGGCGGAAAGCGCGGTCGTCGCGTCCGTGATCACCTTGACCACGACCTGCTTGTAGTGCACCGCGGCCGGGTTCCAGTAATGCGAGTTCAGGGTGAAGACGTACTGGCTGTTGGCCACGCTCTGCGCGGCGCTGAGCACGTAGGGGCCGGTCCCGTCGGACGTGGTGGTGAGCGTCTTGGGGTTGGCGAGGCCCGTCGGGCCGATGATCTGCCCGATGTCCTGGTACTGGGACAGCAGGAACGGCAGGTCAGGCTCGGGGGCGGAGAAGGTCAGCTGGACCGTGTAGGTGCCCGTCGCCTTCGCCGAGGCGAGCGTCGCCAGGTAGCCGGCCTGCGGGCCGTCGGCCTTCGCGAAGTACTCCAGCGAGTTCACCACGCTACTCGCGGTCAGCAGCGACCCGTCGCTGAAGTGGACGTTCTGCCGCAGTGTGAGGTTGAAGACCTCGTTCTTGCTGCCCGGGGCGTAGCTCCAGCTGGTGGCCAGGTCGGGGACGTACTGGCCGTTGCCGAGCTGGTAGATCAGCGAGTCGTAGTCGATCGCACCGAAGACCACGTCGGATTCCGACGTGCCCTCGAGGGCGGGGTTGGTGCTGACCGGCTCGTTGAACTGCAGGGTCAGCGTGTCGCCGGTTATTCCGGTGGGGGCGGCACTGGCGGCGGCCGTGGCGCTGGCCGTGCCGGTCGAGGATCCGCCTCCGTTGGATACCCCGCCACAGGCGGCGAGGGTCCCGGCGGCGAGCGTGGCTATGGCGAGCAGCGAGGCAGGCCTGCCGAGGCGCCTCGCGTGAGCTCTCAAGGTGAACGGATAGCGAGCAGGCATGTCGATCACCCTCGTCTTCGTTGAGCTGGGGGATTTGCGGCGATCGTAGGGTTACGTTCTGGTGATGTCAAGGTCCTTGAATTCTGTCGGTACCGGACCGGCAGGGCCGGCCAGGACGGGGCCGGCGAGAATAATCTTCGCATAAAGGTTGACGTTCGTCCTAGTCAATGTTGCAATGCCTGCGGTGGGAGACGGCAGGAGGGAGCGGGCGTGGAGACGTCGCGGGGCCTGGGAAAACGGGCCGATGACTGGGATCCCGCCGCGTCCGATCCGCTCCTCGAGCAGGCGCGGATGCGGCGGGAGTGCCCGGTCGGGTGGACGAGCCGCCTCGGGTCCGGGGCGTGGGCGGTCACCAGGTACGAGGACGTGGTCGCGGCGGCCAGGGACACCGTCACGTTCAGCAACAGGAACGAGCCGCGGCTCGGGCCGGTGCCGTCGCCGCCGATCGAGGTGGACCGCCCGGAGCACACCGTCTACCGGCGGCTGCTCGCCCCGTACTTCGACCAGCGGCGGATCGCCGCGATGGAGACGGTGGTGCGCGAGCTGTGCGCGCAGCTGCTGCAGCCGGTGCTCGACGACGGGGCGGCCGCCCCCGTCGACGTGGCCGAGCGGTTCACGTACCCGTTTCCCGCCCGGGTGCTGTGCGAGCTGCTGCGCATACCGCCGTCCGACTACACCCGGCTCAAGCGATGGTCGGACGAGGTGTTCAACGCGGACGTGCTCCGGGACAACGACCCGGCGCGCAAGGCGGCGGCCAACGAGCAGCTTCGCGGCTACGGCAGGCGGCTGGTCAGCGAACGGCGGGCAATGCGGCTTGACCCGGCCGAGGACCTGGTCACGGGGCTGGTGAGCGGCGAGGTCGACGGGCAGCCACTCGACCCGGAGCGCATCGTGGCGCTTGTCCGGCTGCTGCTTTCCGCTGGGCACAACTCCACCACCAGCTCGCTCGGCATCGTCTTCCTGCACCTTGCCCGCGACCCGCAGGCCCAGCGGATGCTGCGCGAGCGGCCGGCGCTGATCCCGGCGGCGGTCATGGAGTTCCTGCGGCATGAGAGCCCGGTTATGGCAACCCCGCGCACAGTGGCGCGGGACGCCGAGTTCGGTGGCCGGCGGCTGCGGGCCGGGGAGCAGGTCTTCCTTGTCTGGTCGTCGGCCAACCGCGACGACGGTCACTACGCCGAGCCGGAACGGTGCCGCTTCGACCGCGACCCCGACGACACCATGGTGTTCGGCCGCGGCATCCACTTCTGTCTCGGACGGCCGCTCGCCCTGCTTGAGCTGCGGGTGGCCACCGAAGAGCTGCTGGCACGCTCCGGCTGGATCGAGGTGGCGGGAGATGTCGAGCGGACCAGCTGGGAGCGGTACGGCGTCAGCCGCCTGCCGCTGCGGGTGACTCCCGCAGTCGCGGGGCCATCCTCGGGGCTGTCATCGGGTCCGTCTTCGGCGGGCGACGACCACGGGGCCTGGCGATGAGCGGCGGCTGGTCACCCAGGCGCATGTGGCAGGCGGTCGAGACCGATGGCGCCACCGTGGACGCCGTGTACGGCGAGGTGCGGTCCGCCTGCCCGGTGGTGCGGGCACGCGACGGCGAGGGCCCCGGCTTCTGGGCGATGCTCGGGCACGACGCTCTCCTCGACGTGGTGTCCGATACCGCCACGTTCAGCAACGTCGTTCCCCTTTACCCGACCAGACGGCCGCCGCTTGAGTCCGACCCGCCCGAGCACACCGCCTACCGCCACGTGCTGGCCACACATTTCTCTTCCCGGCGGACGGCCCTGCTCGAGCCGGTGGTCAGGGAGTTCACCCGGGAGATGCTTCGTCCCCTGCTGACGGCGGGGCAGGCCGACTTCGCCCGGGAGTTCGCTGACCCGCTGCCGACCCGCGTGTTCTGTCACCTCCTCGGCATCCCTGACGAGGACTGGCGCCTGATCAACGACATGTCCGCCCGGCTGCATCGGATCGGCGCGGAACGCAGGGACAACGCCACCAAGCGGGCCGAGCTTGGCGGGGAACTGCACGACTACGCGAGCCGCCTCGTCCCTGCGCGCCGGGAATCGACGGCTCGCGACGACGTTATCGGCGCGCTGCTCGCGGCACGCATCGACGACGCGCCGCTGACCGACGCCACCATCACCGCGATCGTGATGATGCTGATCAGCGCCGGACACAACACCACCACGAGCCTGCTCGGCAACGTCGTGCTGCGCCTGGCCGCCGACCCGGGTGAGCAGCAGCGGCTGCGCGACGCGCCGCGGGCGATCCCCGCCGCCATCGAGGAATGCCTGCGGCTCGAGTCACCGCAGCAGGCGATGCCGCGGATCGCCACCCGCGATACCGAGCTGGCGGGATGCCTTATCCGGGCCGGCGACCACGTCTGGCCGGTATTCGGCGCGGCGAACCTGGACCCGGCCGCGTTCGACGACCCCCTCGACTACCGCCCAGGGCGCCAACCCAACCGCCACCTGGCGTTCGGCAAGGGGCTGCACCGCTGCATCGGCGCCCCGCTCGCCCAGCTTCAGGGGCGAGTCGTCCTCGACGAACTGCTCGCGGCCACCAGCGCGATCACGCTGACTGGGACCATCACCCGGCCTGGCTGGCCTCGGATGGGGGTCAGCGCACTCCCCCTCCGACTCGACGCCCGGCCGGCGTAGCGGACGCAATCGCGTCATGCCGTGCGGGTTCCGCCAGCGAAATGCCGGCGAGAAACCGGTCGCGCGCTCGCTACCGCCATCGCGAGCGACAGCCGGACCACGCACATCCGGTCCTGACAAGGTGACTACAGCGGCTCGCCGGGGCACTCGCCAGCCAGGGGGTGATGCCGCGGTCGGCAGGGATCAGGCGGACCGCCGGGCTTCGCGTTCCATGCTATCGCGGAGCAATGCGAGAAACCGGAGAACCGCGTGCATGAGCTTGCTGTAGGGGGCAGTCGCGAATGCGAGCATGACCGAGGAAAGGTGGATGAGGAATACGATGCCGAAGGCGGCCGTGCTCCGGGTGAGCAAGGTGGCCAGGCCGGTGAGCGCTAGCCAGGTGAGCGCGGTCAGCAGGCCGTAGTCTTTCACGGTCATCCGCGCGAAGCTGGTATCGGGCGAGGAGCGCGCTTTGAGGGCGAGCAGGCCGGTGCACCCCGCGATGAGGCTGGCCCCGCCCGCGGTCCCGCTGATGACCGGGACCGACAGCCACAGGTAGGGCGGCGGCTGCCGGGCGATGTCCTGAAGCACGCCCGCCGCGACCGTGGACACCGCGCACAAGCCGAAGCCGTACGCAACCAGCGCATGAAGGCGTCTCCTCGATGGTGACGGCCGGTCGTCTTGCGGGTAGTAGCAGTCGCCGCCACCGCCGCGCAGGTACCGGAGGGTCGCGGCATCCCGGACCGCCCGCCAGGCCGCCGCCGCCTTCCGCACCGCCTGGTCCGGGGCCGCCCCGCTGCCGGTTTGCGTCCAGTACCGCCGGGCCGCGACGGCCGTCACGGCCATCGCGAAGGCCGCCGGGACGAGGAGCATGACGAGCATCACCGGATACGGGATGAGGCGGTATGGCGAGGCTGCCTCGCCGTCGGCCGCAACGAGTCCGCCCGCCCCCGCGTGGGCCATGGCAATGAATACCACAAGGACGCCCGCGATGACTGCTCCGGAGAACAACCCAGTCCGGCCAGTGAGCAGCCTCGGCACCGTGGCCGGCCAGACATAGCGCCGGTAATCGGCCGCCCGCACGGCTGACAGCACCTTGGGCACGTTAATCCCGAACTCGTGCGGCGGCGCGTACATGCAGGCGTCGAAGCACGCACGGCAGTCATGGCAGAGGTTGGCGAGCTGGCTTATGTCGCCGGAGTTCAGCAGCCGGCGTCCCGCCAGCGCGGGAAAGACAGCGCAGAATCCCTCGCAGTAACGGCAGGCATTGCAAACGTTGAGTTGCCGTGTCGCCTCCTCGAGCAGCAGGTGCAACGATGTCTTCCGCTGCGCGGAGAGTTCCGCGGGCGGAATCTGGGGGGACCGGTCATCCGAGTACATGCCTGGCCGCCTCCCGGCCCGCCTGCCTGCCCCAGACACTGCCGATCGTCATGCCGAATCCCGCGAGATACCCGGTGGTCAGAATGTTTCCCGACATGATCTCCCCGGCCGCGAAGACGTTGGGCAAAGCCGATTCGTCTTGCAGCACGACCCGGGCGTCGTGCCGTACCTTGACGCCCATGTACGTGAAGGTGATCCCGGGGCGCATGGCGATGCCGTAGAAGGGCGGCCGGTCCAGCCGCTGAGCCCAGTTGGTCTTCGGCGGCGTCAGTCCTGTCGTCGCCCGGCGGTCGAGAACGGCAGGATTGAACGGCGGACCGTCTGCGACGGCCTCGTTGAAGGCTCGGACCGTCCGGGCGACGGCCGCGGGCTCGAGCCCGTGCGCCTGGGCGATGCCAGCGAAGTCAGGCGCGCTCGCGGCGCCGTTCATCGGCGGCAGGAACAGATGGTTGACCTTCGAGTCCCACAGCGCCACGGCCAGTTGGCCCGGTTGCTCGGCGATGTTCTTGCCCCAGATCGCGTACCGCTTCGGCCACAGGTCCTCGCCCTCGTCGTAGAAACGCTCGCCCCGGGTGTTCACCACGATGCCGAACGGGATGACGTCAAGCCGGGTGGCAATGCCGCCGTCGAACTTGGGCGCCCTGGCGTCGAGCGCGATGGCATGAAACCCCTTTTCCTGTCCCGCCCTGGCGGCGCCAGCGGCGTAGAGCCGGCTGAGAATGTGGCCGTCGTTGAACGGAGTGCCGCGGATGATGTAATTATCCACGGCGTCGCCCCAGTAGCGGCGCAGCCAGTCGAGATTGGCCTCAAAGCCACCGCTGGCACAGATAACCGCCTTCGCCCGGACACGATGCCTTGCGCCGCCGGCGTCCACCGCCAGCGACCGGCATTGATCACCCTCGAATTCAAGCTCTTCAACTTTGGCGTCGTAAGCCGCCGTGATTCGCGGGCGCGCGGCGAGTTCCCGGTAATAGGCGTTGAGCATTGCCTTGCCCCCGCCGAGGAAGAAACGGTTGGTTCGGCCGAGCTGCAGAGTGCCTGACAGCGGCTGCTGCCAGCGGACGCCGTGGCGTTGCATCCAGGCGAGGACCGTCTCCGATTCGCGGACGGTGAAGCTGGCTAGCCGCTCGTCGTGCGGCCCGTCGCCGACATTGCACAGATCCTTCCAGAGCTCGTCGTAGGTGTAGTCGCCGTTATGGAACTCGTCTCGTTCGTGAACGCAGCGAATATTCCGCGTGTGCCTGGTGTTACCGCCGCGCATGTGGCGGGGGGCCCGTTCGAGGACGAGGACCCGCGCACCCAGGTCGTCCGCGGTCAGCGCGCTGGCCAGGGCCGCGTTTCCGCCCCCGATCACCACGATGTCCCATTCCCTGGCCGCCCAGTCCGCTGCCGGACCTCCTTCGCCGGTCATGGCTTTAAGTTCCTGATCCGGCGGCTGCGACGCCAAGTTCACGGCACCGTTCGACGCGTTATCCAGGGTGACAGCTCTTGCGGCAGCCACTCGATTCCGGCCGCCATTCATCTGCCGCGCACGCGGGTTATGGTGATCTCCAAGGCGACCGGGTAGTCGCGGCCCATCTGGTCGACGGACCCGCTCACCCGCGCCATCGCCGCGCAGTATTTCGATACGTAGCCGGCGTTCGAGCTCGCCAGTTCCCGGTCCACCCGGATCGCGGTGCCCGCGAGTACAACGATGTCGCCGGTTTGCCCGTTGAAGTTGAGCGCCACCTTCGGCCTGACCGCGATATGGTCGAGGCGCCGGGCTCCGGCCTTGTTCCAGACAAGCACGGTGTCGTCGCCGGGCCACAGAAACCAGACGGGATTAGGCTGAGGTGCGCCCGAGGTGTCGACCGTCGTCAGCCACACGATTCTCTCATCCCTCAGCCGCTGGCGGACTCGTTGCCCGAACGGGGTCTCAGGATCGGGGAGCGCGGTCATGATTCCTCACTTCTCGATTACGTACCGCGTTAAAGCTGGCCGGGAGCCGGTGATGCCGCCCTGCGACAGGCGGTTGTGCTGCCACCTAACGTCCTTCCCAGTTTGGCGGACGGCGCTCGAGGTAGGCCCGTACCCCCTCTTCCCGGTCGCGGCTCTGGTACGGGTTGGGTCCCGCGTTGAGCCGCAGTGCGGCGGGGACGGGCAACTCCCAGCCCTTGACCGCCATTTCCTTGTAGCGTCGCACGGTCAGCGGCGCGTTGGCGGCGATGGTCCGCGCGAGTTCGTCAGCCGCCGCCAGCGCGTCGTCCGTGACGACACGGTTATACAGTCCCCACGCGAGGGCAGTGCGCGCATCGATAGGGTTTCCGGTGTAGAGCATTTCAAGCGCCACCGCGCGGGGCAGCAGGCGTGGTAGGACGACGCTCGCGAAATTAGCTCCCATCCCGCGCTTTGCCTCGGGCAGGCCGAGATACGCGTGCCCGACCGCCACCCGCAGATCGCACGCAAGCGCAAGCTCGCAGCCGCCGGCCACGGCCGGACCGTTGAGTGCGGCGATCGTCGGCTTGTATGTCTCGAGTACTGCCTCGAAAACATTGCGGTGGCTTCCGGTCATCGGCGTGACGACCGGCCGGCCCGAACGCGCAAGCTCGTCGAGCTCCTTGAGATCGGCACCGGCGCAGAACGCCCGCCCGCCCGCTCCGGTCACGACCACGACCCGGACATCTGGATCGTTCGATGCTTCGTCGAACAGCTCAACCAGGCGCTCCTGGACTGCCCGGGACATCGCGTTGCTCCGCTCGGGACGGTTGATCGTCACCCGGGCCACGTGCTCGACGACCTGATAGATCACGTCCCGGCTCATGACGTGGCTACATCAAGCGGGGCAAGCTCGATAGTTCCAGTTGCGACCAGCCCGGAGATCTGGTCCGCGGAGTAGCCGAGCTCGCCCAAAATCTCGGCCGAGCTCTCGCCCAAGGCCGGCGGCTGCTGACGGATCTCGGGCAGGGCGCCCCGGGTCAGGACCGGCAGGGCGATGGTGCGGAGCCCTTCGATGCGCGCACCCGGCACCGGCGGCAGCGCCCCCAGTGCGGCTACCTGCGGGTGCTCGACAATCTCCCCGATGCTGTGGATCGGCGAGCAGGGTACGCCCGCCTCACGAAGCAGCTCGCACCAGTCCGCGACGGACCGGGTCCGGAAGACTGGGCCGAGTTCACGGACAAGCTCAGCGCGGTGCTCGACCCGTTGCGGGTTGCCGACAAAGCGCGGGTCAACCGCGAGCTCGGGGCGGGCGATGACCGCGCACAGATCGCGGAAGAGCGCATCGCTGGCGGCGGCCACCATGACGAAACCGTCACCGGCTTCGAAGGCCTGGTAGGGCACGATCGACCCGATGCCAGAACCGTGGCCGTGCGGTTCACCGGCGCCGGCCAGGTATCCGACGATCTGGCTTGGCATCCAGAACAACGCGGTCTGCAGCAGCGATGTCTCGACCAGCGTCCCGAATCCTGTCCGCGCACGCTCGAGCATTGCGTTGAGAATGCCGATGGCGGCCCACATGCCGCTGCCCTGGTCGAGGATCGATACCGGGATGCGGACCGGATCGGCGGTACCGCCCGCTGTCAAACTCATCAGGCCGCTGAACCCCTGGACAAGCGCGTCGTAAGCCGGCTCCCCGGCCATTGGCCCGACCGGCCCGAACCCGCTGAGCTCGCAGCAGATCAGCTGTGGATGAGTCTGGCTTACCTCGCTGTAGCCGAGCCCGAGGCGCCGCAACGCCGCTGGCCGCAGGTTGCTGATGAGGACGTCGGCCCCCTCAAGCAACCGGCCGATGACGGGCCTCGCATGCTCGCTCTTGAGGTCCAGGGCAAGACTGCGCTTGTTCCGGTTCAGGGCAAGGAAGGCCGCGCTGTGCCCGTCCCAGAACGGCGGACCCCAGCGCCGGGTCTCGTCACCGGTTCCTGGCCGCTCGATCTTGATCACGTCCGCGCCCAGGTCCGCGAGGATCAGCGAAGCGAACGGCCCGGCGACGTTGCTTGTCAAGTCGATGACGCGCACTCCGGCCAATGACATCTAACGACCGTCCTTCTCAACGGGGGTGACCGGCTGCTTCCACGGGGACGGCATCCCCTCGTAGACCGACGGGCCGACGCGAAAGTGCTGGGCCTGCCGCAGGGTCTCGATCCGCGGAAGGTCCTCCGAGTAGCTGTCCGCGCCAAAGGGCAGCGGCCCGGCCTTGGACACGTGCCCGTTGAGCGGGTGGCCGAGGATCCGCTCCGCTATCTGGGCCGCCTCGACGAGCAGCGGCAGGTCGATACCGGTATCGAAGCCCTCCGCCTCGAGCATCTGAACGAGATCCTCGGTGCACAGCAGGCCAGCGGCCCGGCCGTTCCCGCAGTAGGGGCAGCCTCCGATGCCTCCGATGCACGCGTCAAGGACGAGGCGGTGCCGCCCGTCGAGGGCGCCAAGCGCGGCATAGGCCGAGGCGAGCGCCATCCCGCGGGTATCGTGCAGGTGCAGGTGGAAGGTCGTGATCCCAGGCCAGCGGGCGACGATCGTGCGCAACTGTTCGGCCACCGCCGAGGGGTTGTTCCAGCCCATCGGGTCGCCTACGAACACCTCGCGCACCGTGAAGCCATGCGCTGACCACATCACGTGCTGCTTTTCCAGATAGGACATCCGCTGTTCGAGGGTGAACCGGCCGGCCCAGTTTGAACCCCACGCCGCGTTGATGCCGATGCGCGCGTCACGCCCGGGCCGACTCGCGGCGCGCTCGATCACATCCGGCCACTCGGCGATCTCCTGTGCCATGGTGCGGTTGGTGTTCCGCTTCACGAACACATCGCACAGGTGGACCAGGGTCGACGGCGGCCCGGGTGGCGGGGAAAGCGGCGGCGTGAAAGCCTGGTAGCGCTCCCGCCCCCTCTCGTTGAGGGCCAAGGCGGTGTACCTGACGCCGGGGACCGGGGTGAACCGCCGCACGAGGTCGTCGATCCCCGCCATTTGCGGCACCCACTTCGGGCTGACGAACGAGCCTATTGTGATCCGTCGTATCCCCGTGCGCGACAGCGCGTCGAGCAGCTCGATCTTTTGCGCCGTAGAGATGCCGGGCTCTTCGATCTGCAGGCCCTCCCGCATGCCCTCTTCGACAATTTCAATCGCCGGCCTGTTCGCGTCGTCGGACATAGTGCACCTCAACTGCTCAGTCAGCTGCCGCTCAGTACGACTTCGGCAGGCCCAATGTGCCGTGCGCAACCTGGGCGAGTACCAGGTTGTTGCTCACCGGAGCCACCAGGGACAGTCGCGAATGGCGGAACCGCCGCTCGATCCCGTACTCGCGGGTTACGCCGTAGCCGCCGTAGGCGTCCATCGCCGCGTTAGCCGCGGCCCAGGTGGCGTTCGAAGCCAGGTACTTCGTCACGTTGGCTTCGAGCTGCGGCTCGTTGCCAGCCTCGTAGGCGGCGACCGCGGCCCACCGCAGGTAGTTCGCGGCCAGCAGTTCCGTGTAGGCCTTGGCGAGCGGGAACTGCACGCCCTGATTGCTGCCGATGGAGCGGCCGAAGACCTTGCGCTGTGCCGCGTACGCCGAGGCCTTGGCGATGAACCAGAAGCCGGTGCCGAGGGTCTCCGACGCGACGAGCAACCGCTCGGCGTTCATGCCGCTCAGGATGTAGCGGAAGCCGCGGCCTTCCTCGCCGATGAGGTTGACCGCGGGCACCCGCAGATCGTCGAAGAACAGCTCGGCGGTCTCATGGTTGAGCATCGTCTCGATCGGGCGGGCCCGGATGGTGTCCCGGGCGTCGCGCAGGTCGACGAGCAGGACACTCAAGCCGTCAGTCTTGCGCTCGACATCCGCATACGGCGTCGTCCGCACCAGCAGCAGCATCAGGTCGGAATGGAAGAACCGGCTCGTGAAGATCTTCGAACCGTTAACGATGTAGTCGTCGCCATCGCGAACCGCGAAGGTCCGGATCCGCGTCGTGTCCGACCCGGCGTCGGGCTCGGTAACCCCGAACGCCTGGAGGCGGAGCGCGCCGCTCGCGATCCCGGGCAGGTACCTGCGCTTCTGGTCCTCCGACCCGTGCCTCAGCACGGTACCCATGGTGTACATCTGCGCGTGAGCCGACGCCGCCTCACCCCCGAAGCGGTTGATTGCCTCCAGGACCACGCAGCCCGCTCCGACCGGCAGCCCGCCGCCGCCGTACTCCTCAGGGATCAGGATCCCGAGCCAGCCAGAAGCGGTGAGCGCGTCAACAAACTTCGCTGGATACTCGCTCTTCCGGTCGGCCTCTTGCCAGTACTCCTCGGGAAACGTAAGGCAAAGCTCGCGGACCGCTTCCCGGATATCGCGGTACTCCTCGGGAATCGCGGCGATCTCGGGATCACTCTTCATGCCGTTCCCTTCGAATTTGTGCCCGTGCGGCCTCCGAACAGCTCACCCAGCATGGCCGGGCCCGGTAGCCGTGATATCGGGGAACAAATCGATGCTCGGCGCGTAATCGCGACGCCACACCATGACCGACCGCACGAACTCGATCACCGGCGTCCCGTCCTGGTTGTAGCCTGTGGTGCGGACCCGGACGATGCCCTGCTGCGGACGCGACCGGGACCGGCGGACGTCCAGTACCTCGGTGGCGGAGTAGAGCGTGTCGCCGGCGAACAACGGGTTCGGCAGCCGGACCTCCTCCCAGCCGAGCGCGAAGCCGTTTTCGCTGAGATCGGCCACGCCCATCCCGGCCACGATGGCCAGGGTGAGCGCGCTGTTGACCAGGCACCGTCCCCACGGAGTGCGAGCGGCGTAGTCGGCATTGAAGTGGATCTGGTTAGTGTTGTTGGTCAGCAGTGTGAACCACGTGTTGTCGGTCTCCGACACGGTCCGGCCGTACCGGCACCGGTAGATGTCGCCGACCGCGAAATCCTCGAAGAACCGGCCACTGTCAGGGCGCTGCCGGCTCATCCGAGCTCACTTCGCTCGAGGACGCGGCGTGCTCGGAGCATAATCGGCAGGTCGACGAGTTGCCCGTCAACGACGGCCGAGCCGGCCGAGCCGGCGGCAGCGGCGTCGAACGCCGTGATCACGCGGCGGCTGAAGGCGACCTCGTCACCGCTCGGCCGGAACACCTCGTGGATCACCGCGAGCTGCCGGGGGCTGAACGTCGACTTGCCCGAGAAGCCGTAGTTCAGTGACCGCCTGGTGTCAGCGCGCAGGCCTTGTTCGTCTGTCAGGTGCGGGTAGACGCCGTCGATGGACATGACGCCGGCCGCCGTCGCCGCGACGACGAGAGCCGACCGGGCATAGCCGAGGTCGGCCGCCTCGTGCTGCCGGTTGGCGGGCAGGCCCAGGTCAAGTGCGAAGTCCTCGGCGCCGAACATCAAGCCGGCGATCCGCGGGTGCGCGCTCGCGATATCGTAAGCGGCGAGCAAGCCGCGGGCGCTCTCGATAGCGGCGAGAATGCGGACAGAACCAGGCAGCAGGCCGCGTGCGCTCTCGATTGCGGCCAGCCGCTCGGCTAGCTTGAGAATCTGGGCCGGTGACTCGGCTTTGGGCAGGCAGATACCGTCCAGGCCAGTCCTGACCACCGCCTTGAGGTCATCGGCCAGCTGGCCCGTCTGCCACCCGTTTACCCGTGCGAACCGGATCTGGCCGGCCGGCGTGGCGAGGCAGGCCGCGATCATCTCGCGGCCGCGCTGCTTCTGGCCGGCCGGCACGCCGTCCTCAAGGTCCAGCAGCAGTGCGTCTGCCTCAGACTCAGCTGACTTCGTGAGGTAATGCTCGTTGTTGCCTGGAACGAAGAGCCAACTGCGTCCTGGCGAGATGGGTGTCGCGGGAGATATCTGCATGATGAAACTCCGCTTCAGCACAATCAGACGAGATGAACCACGCCCTCCGCCCCGGTAGGCAGGCGTTAGACCCTGCCCAGGCGGAGTAACCCCGGGCAGCCGGCCCGCACGCCGTGCCCGGTAACTCACAAATGGCTCAGCCGCCGACGATGACGGGGGTCGCGGCGAACTCGTCCCGGGACGGTGCCGTTCGCGTCCAGCCCAGGCCGAGACTGGCGGCCGAATGCCGAGCCGGAGGCGTCCCTGCCCGTTTCGGGTGGCGGGGCAGGCGACTCGAGCCCTCATGCCTTGCGGAGCATCGGGCGGTCGGCAAAAGCAGGTAGCATGCGCCTAGTATACAATGTGCATGCCGAAGGGTAAAGGGCGGCCGCAGCGATCACGTGGCGCTCAAGTGCCCTCGCGGCATCCGCGAAGCCAGCAAAGGAGATCTCTAATTGCGAGGTCGTCCCGGGGGCCGTCGCGGTGCCGGTTTCGCTGTATGCACGCTGTATGACGGATGCGCACAACGGTAGTTACCGGCCGCGGCCGCGACGGCGGAAGCAGGTCCGGTTCGCGGCAGCGGAGAAATTCTAGAAGCGGGCTCCGGTGACGGACATCGCCGCGACGGTGCGTGTCACCAAGCGGTCGGTGCGGCGACGGCGCGCTTGACGGAAAGGCGGCGCCGCTGGCCTGGCCGCGCAGGAACCTGCCTTGCCCTCAACCGGGCTCGACGGATATCTTGAATTAGTTAGAGATCTCCTTAACTGCGCACGTCTTAACTGCGCACGTCGTGAACGGAACCGTGCAGTTCAGGAAGGAGATCCCGGATGCGCATCTGACGGGCCGCTTGCATGTGCTCCGCGGCGGCCTTCGCGGCCAGTTCGGGATCACGGGCGGCGATCGCGTCAATAATGCGCCGGTGCTCGTCAAGGCTGCTCCGCATATGCTCGGGATCATCGTAGCCTGAGCGCTGAAATCGCCGGACCGCATGCTCGACCTCGATCAGGAAGCGCCGTAGATAGGCGTTACCCGTCGCCTCTCTGATCTCGGCATGAAACAGCAGGTTCAGATCAGCCAGTTTTTGACCGGCGTCCGGCTTCTCGAAAGCGCGAACCATTCGTTCGTAGATAGTGTTAAGCGAATCAACTAGCCGCGTGTTGCTACTCGAGGCGACAATGCGAGCCGCGGTAGCCTCCAGTGATTCACGCACCGCGTAGACCGCGATTATGTCCTCCAAGCCCAGCGATGCGACGACCGCGCCCGAACTCGCTGTCCGCGAAACTAGGCCCTCGTTATGCAGCCGGGAGATGGCCTCGCGAACTGGAGTGCGGCTAACGCCCAGTTCGGCCGCGAGATCGGCCTCACGCAACCAGGTTCCCGGTGGAAGAACACCGTCGAGAATTGCCTCGCGTAGAGCGTCTGTAGCGGCGCCCGCCGCTGAGCCGTAACCAAGCTCCGCGGCAATGTAGCGGTGCAGTCCGCGGCTAGTCTCGCCCCGGACCTTGCCTTGGGCCGAGCCGCCTCTCGCAGGCGAATGCGCCCCAGCGACTGGAGGCCGTGGAGCGTTCGCCTTGCCGCGCTGCGAACTCATAAAGAGAAGCCCTTCTCGTGGACCGCCGAGGCACCGCGACTACCGTCCCACGTACCCCTCATCACGGTCGCTGTTACCTTACCTTACGACTGTTGGCTTCGCCGCCCGCAACGAAGTCCCCGAAACAACCGGACTCGCGACGGGGCCGGGCCTTGGCGTCATGATCGGGGCCCACGTCACCGGCTTCACCCGTCCTGACGTGGGCCCCGGCCGGGGTAGTTACCCCAGCGACGGCTGCGTGCCTGGTTCCGTCATGAGGTCGACCAGTTCTCGAAGAGCGTGGTCAGACGACTATCATTCGCAGCCCAGTACGGGGAATTGACCGGGATAGACGGATAGTTGCCCGGGTACACGTAAGCGGACAGGCCGGTAAGTTTCGGAGTTGTCGCCGCCTTGTTGGCGGGAAGCAAGCCGCCGACAAGTTCGGCCATCTTCGTCTGCTGTGCCGGCTCCGAGGCAAACCGCACGAATTGTTCCGCGATGTTCGCGTTCGGCGCACCCTTCGGGATCGCGAACTCGTTTATTCCGATGAAGTTCGGCGTCGGCGCTGGAGCGATCTTCCAGAAACTGCCGCCGGCCTTGATGACCGAGTAGGCTCGCGTGGACGGCACGATAGCGATATCGGCTTGGTTGTTGAGCATCAACTGCTGCTCTTCGCTCCCCGTTGGCGTGACCTTGCTGTCCGACTTGATCTTGTTGAACTCTCCGAGGGCGAGCGTCGTGTTTATCGGATAGAGTTTGTCCTGGGGGACGCCGGCGGCCGTTTCTGCCGCTTCAAAGAAGCCGCCGTACGGTTCGTCCGGCATTACCCGTATGCCCGGGTACTCCTGCGGGTTGAAGAAGTCGGCCCATGTCGTCGGCGGGTTCGACTTGTAGGTCTTGCTGTTGTACATCAGCACCATCGCCGAGTACAGCTGCGGCGCACCGCAGGCAGAATACGAGCCGGGCGTGAACGAGCCGCTCACGCCGGCCATGTTGATCTTCTGTACGATCGTGCCGCAGTTCTGGGTGTCGAAGTACGGATCGCTGTCGGTGACGCTCCACGAAACGTTGCCGGCCTGGACCATGGCGGTGAGCTTCGCGTCATTCTCCACCGTCAGGACGAACTTGACACCGGTCATTTGCTCGAACGGCTTGACCCAGGCGGCGACCTCGGCGTCCTGGTAAGCTCCAGGACCCGGAGTCGCGTACACAAGGGTTATGCCGCTATCGGGTTTGGCTCCCGCGGCGGGCGATGAACTCGCGCCGCCGCTACTCGCACAGGCCGCCAGCGTCGCGGTAGCGGCGGCCGTACCTATTGCTCCCAGAATTCGAAGTGATCTCATCCTCGCGTCTCCTCTCGCCGCCAGGCACCGGGCATATTCGCCCGACTGGGAACGATCTTTACCGACTAGTAGTCGCGGCTGCTATCACTGTATAGTCCTTGTATACTAGCGGTGTGCAGTCGAACTGTCTATTGCTTCTCTGGTGCGGGGGGCGGTCTAGGTTTTTAGGCCACCGAGGAGGCGAAGGCCGGCACTACGGCCTCCGCGATGAGGTCGACCATCTCCGCCATCTCGGAAGTGGTCGAACTGATCAGGCGCAGCTCGAACGAGCGCACGCCGAGATCGATTAGTTCCTGGATCCGCTCGATTGCCGCTTCTGGTCCGCCGACAATCGCGCGCCGCAGCCCGTCCGCGACGCTGCCGTACATGTGGATCAGCGAGGCCTCGGCCGACCGCACGGCATCGTGGTAGGTCTCCTTGATGCAGGCGAACGCCTCGTACGCGGCGATGGCGGTGTCCGGGTCCCGATCCGCCTCCGCAAGCGCGGCATGCCAGTCAAGCACGGACGCCGCATACCGGTCGACGGGCTGCGCACCGCTCAGCCAGCCGTCCCCCAGCCGGGCCGCCCGGGCGAGCCCGGCGGCCGAGGATGCGGCGACCCAGATCTCCACGCCCGTACCAGCGGGACGGAATGTGGCTCGTTCGAATGACACCGAACCGCTGGCATAGTCCACCGGCCCGGTGCTAGACAGGGCAGCACGCAGCGCACCCAGGTGATCGTTGGTGATCCTTCCTCTCCGCTGCCATGGAACCCCCATGACGCGGAAGTCCTCGGGCTGCGAGCCGACGCCGATCGCGAGTATGACCCGCCCGCGGCCAAGCATCGTGTCGACCGAGGCGAGTTGCTTGGCCAGGATGCGCGGATCGCGGAGCGGAAGAGCCAGACCAGCGATACCGACCCGTGCCCGGTCGAGCGCGGCACCGACCATCGCGATCGTGGTCACGCTCTCAAAGAATACGGGGTCCTGATCCGCGCAGGCCTCAATCGCACCGGCCGAGAAATGCGTGATCCGGTCGTTCGCCCAGGTGACGTGATCATGCACCCAGACACTGTCGAAGCCTTTTTCCTCGCTGCGCCGCGCCAACGAAATGATTGCCTCTGGGTTCGCCAGCGGCCCCGAATTCGGGAGCCGGATTCCGAACGACACCGGTTTCCTATCGTCACGCCGCACAGGATCTCCTTCTCTCGCCAACCTATTATTCGGACTTCGTTGACAAAACTCGCCGCAGAAGCGAGCCGGCGTTGTCGTCATGGCACAGTGCCTTGACCAATTCGAGGGCGCGCGCGCCGTCGACGGCGTGGTCTGGGTATTCCGCCGCACAGGCCAGGAACTTGTCCCCGAGCTCAGCCGGCGTCAGCGGGTTGGAGTGCGCCCCCTTCGCCACATCCACCCGCTCGACCTCGCGCCTGCCGTCGCGCAGCACTACCTCAACCACCGCGTACGAGTCCGACCATGCGCGCGGCCCGACCGGAGGGAAGTCCTGCTCACGGACCTCGACCCGATCCATCAGGGCGCGCACCGCTGGCCGCTCAACGACCGCTTCGTCGAAGCTCATGCCGCTGATTGCACCATCGGTCAGCGCGGTCGACACGGTGTACTCGGCGGAGAACTTGGCCTCGGTAGGTGTCGCGGGACAGTGGTAGATCAGAGCCGCGGTTCCTCCGGGCGCGGTCGTCACATGTACGCTGCTGATCGCGTCTGGAAGGGTGCCCGGCGTGCGCATGCGAATGGCCAGCGCCGCGTCGATCATGCGGTGCGTGTGGTAACAGCACGGGTAGCGCTTCACATCCAGAGAGGTGACCGCCGATCCGGCCGGGCCGGCCAGTTCCCGCTCGATGGCGGCCAGATCGACCGCGGAGGCGGCATGCAGCGCGAGGAAGCCGAGCGGCGCCTCGATGAGGCTGGGGTTGGCCCCGTACCCGGCCGCGGCCAGGTCCACGGCCAAGATCGCTTCCGCTGCTGTCATGCCGACATGGAGCGGCTTGACCATCGTGCCGAAGCTCGCGCGGCTGCCCGCGGCGACCGAGCCGGCGATACCGATCGCCGCCCGGACCTGGGCAGCGTCCAGGCGCCGCAAACGGGCGGCGGCGGCAGCCCCGGCGAGAGCACCGAGCACGCTGGTCATGTGCCAGCCGCGCGCGTAGGAGGCGCGCATGCTGAAGCCCGCGCCGACGCTGCTTGACACGTGCAGGCCGACGAGAAATGCCTCGAGAACCTCCTGGCCGGTAGCTCCGCTGGACTCGGCCTGGGCCAGCAGGAGGGGAACGAGCACCGCGCTCGGATGCCCCTCCACGGCGCTGGAAACGTCGTCGTAGTCGAGCGCGTGCGCCGCGACCCCGTTGACCAGCGCCGCACCGGAGGCTGAGAGGACGCCGCCCGGGCCGAGCACCGCGGTCGCGGCGGGACCGGTCGCGCCAAACTGACCTTCCGCGACCCGAAGGGCCAGCGCGACCGGGGGTTCGGCGGCACCCGCGAGCATGGTCCCGATGGTGTCGACGAAGGCAGCGCTCGCACGCTCAACGAACGGCCTGCCGAAGCCCAGGTCCGGCTCGGCTACCAGGCGGCCAATCGCCTGGGTCACATTGGATGCCAGCTCGCTCATTCGCACCTCCGAGGACGGCTACCTGACACCCGGCACCACACGTGCCGCGCCGCGAACCCACGTCATCCGGACTCGGGTGCCGGGCGTGACATTCGCGGCCTCGTGCTCCCCGATCAGGGCGGTACTGACCGTGCCGTCACCCATCTCAACCGAGACATCGAGGTGGCTGCCGCGGAACGACATCTGGCTGACGGTCCCGATGATCTCGCCGGCCGACTGGGCGCCGTCTGTGTCTGACGGCGTGAGCCGCAGCGACTCCGGGCGGACCACCAAAGACGCCGCCTCCCCGGGCGCGAGATCATGATCGACATCGGGCTCGGCACCTAGCTTCAGCCGGAATCCGGTGCGCGTCGTCGTGCCGGCATAAATGTTGGCGTCGCCGATGAATGTGGCGACAAATAGCGAGTGCGGGTCCCTGTACAGGTCAGCCGGCTTGCCGACCTGCTGGATCTCGCCGTCGGAGAGGATCGCGATCCGATCGGAGAGGCTCATCGCCTCGTCCTGGTCGTGCGTCACGAAAACGATGGTCGTAGTCAGCCTTTGGTGCAGGCTGACGAGCTGGGCTTGCAACTGCTTGCGTAGCTTGCGGTCAAGGGACGACAGGGGCTCATCCATCAGCAGGACATCAGGCTCGTACACCAGCGCCCGGGCAAGAGCCACGCGCTGCTGCTGGCCGCCGGACAGCTGGGTCGGCCGGCGTTCCTCGTAATCATCGAGATCTACCAGCTTGAGAACATCGCGCACCCGGTCACTGAGGCCTTTGCCGCGCGTCGGGCCGTACTTGCGCGCTTTGAGCGGGAAGTAGACATTGTCAAATACGCTCATGTGCGGGAAGAGCGCGTAATCCTGGAAAACCATTCCGATGCTGCGCTTGTACGGCGGCGTGGTGGTCATGTCCTTGCCCGCGATGGTGATGCGGCCCTCGCTCACTTGCTCGAACCCGGCAAGCAAAGACAGCATGGTGCTCTTGCCTGACCCGCTCGGACCGAGAACCGTGAAGAATTCACCTTGGGCGATGCTGAGGTCTACGCACTTAAGTGCTGGCACGCTCGCGCGGTGGTAGTACTTCGAAACCGCATGCAGCTCGGCCGCCCATTCGCTGCGTACTAGAAAGTCAGATCCTTGCAGCACGACGTCTCCTTCGTAGGTATGGCATGACGACGAGCCCGACGGCACCGCCGACCGTTACCAGCGTCAGCAAGATCGTCGACGCCGCGGCAACGGTCGGATCGGTCACCTGGAGCATGCTGTTGTACATCTGTACTGGCAGCGTCTGGGTCGTTGGCGTGCTGAGGAACAGGGCGACAACCGCCTCGTCAAGCGAGGCCACGAAGGCAAGCAGCATCGCGGTCAGGACCGCCGGGAGCATCAGCGGCAGCGTCACCTTGAAGAACACCGCCAGTGGCCGGCAGCCGAGAGTCGCGGCGGCCTGAGCCAGCCGCGGATTTATCCGGCTGATTCCGACGCCGATGCTGAGCACGACATAGGGCAGGGCGAGCGCGCTCTCGGCTAGCGTGAACCCGAGCAACGACCCGGTCAGGTGCCAGCGCAGGAAGGCCTCGTACACGCCGATGGCCGTGACGATGGTCGGGATAATGATCGGGATCAGGCTGATGGACTGAGCCCAGGACGCCACCCGCACTGGGAGGCTGCGCAACCCGAATGCCGTCATGGTTCCGACTACCGTCGTAAGGACCATGACACAGACCGCGACCTCGAGCGAGAAAACGAGCGAGGAGCGCCAAGCCTCCGACTGTACGAAAGAGCTGTACCACTGGAACGACCATGAGGTCGGCGGAAAGCTGAACGACTGTTCCCCGGTAAAGCTCATCGGTATGACGATCAGAGTCGGCAGGCTGACCAGAAGCACGACCAGAACCGACACTGCCGTCAGCCCGACACGCCGGGTCCTCACTGCTCCACCGCCCCTCCGGAAGCCCGGCCACCAGCCATCAGCCGGATGCCACGCAGCAGCAGTCCGAGCATGACCAGCATCACGAGCAGCAGGATGACGCTGTACGCAGACGCGGCGGGGAAGTCGTAAAGCTCGTTGACCTCCGCCCCGATTACCTGGGCTATCAGCGCGTCAAAGGACGACCCGAGCAGGACCGGCGTTACGTAGAAGCCCAGCGTCAGCAGGAAGACGAGCGAGACGCCGGCGGTGATGCCTGGCAGTGTCAGCGGCACGTAGACCTTGAAGAAGGCATAGGCACGGTTCGCGCCGCAGACGTGCGCGGCCGACAGCAGCCGCCTGTCAATGCTGTTCATGACGCTGTAAAGCGGAAAGACCATGTAAACGAGCATGATCTGGACCATGGCGACGACCACACCCGGAATCGTGCCGAGCAGCACGGCGTGCTTAAACCCGAAGAACGAAAGGAAATCCTCGATGAGTCCGCCGCGCTCCTCCAGAACCAGCCATGCGAACGTCCGCGCGATGATGCTCGTCCAGAACGGGAGCGTTACCACCACCAGCATGAGGGTGCGGACCGCCGGCCGTACCAGAGTCATCATGTAGGCGAACGGGTAGGCGAGCACCAGACAGCACGCGCTGACGATAAGCGCTGCGACAAGCGTCCGGATCAGCGCGTGCGTAGCAGCCGGGTCTGACAAAAGGCTCGTGTAGTTGCCGAATCCGGCATGCGGATCGGTGAAGCTCGTCTTCACGAGCAGGAGCACCGGATAAAAGAACACCGCCCCGAGCAAGACAATGCCCGGCAAAAGCAGGAGATACTGTGGCCGTGCGATGCCGCGAAGTCGGCCGCCGGGCACCGGGCTCATCGCGGGCGCTCGCATTCCCGCAGCCGCCTTCGGGTCGTTGCTTATGCCATTCGTGTTTCTCCTGCGGCGACGACTCAGCCGCTCTTTAGTCGTCACGTTCACTGCCGCTCCCGACGGGTCTCACCGGAAGATCCTTCGAGGTGAACCGGTAGAAGCCCGACGTGGGCACCGTGGCAATGTCCGCCATCCGCCTCGGTTCAGCCGACATCGCCTGCACCGTTGCCATCAGCGTTTCCCCATGGAGTCGCACACTTCATCGAAACCTTCTGGCCCTTCTGGGTCTAGGGCTAGCGTTTGGTTTACCTGGGGGCTATTGCATAGTTCGTGTATACTAGCAGTGTGCAAGCCGTCCGTCTAGCCTGATTGCGCTGATCGGCGAGATTCGTCCACCCGCGATGAGCGTGCGTCCGGCGCTTCACTCGCCGTGCGAGACGGCGCCGCTCCGGGCGGGGCGCCGAACACTGTCCGACGACTGGTGACTGGATACATTGCCTGGGCTCGGGCTCTCTCAAAGTGCAGTGAAGACGGACTTGGTCTCGAGGAAGTTGTCGAGTCCTTCGGGTCCCAGTTCCCTGCCCCAGCCTGATTCCTTGTAGCCGCCGGTGGGCATGGCAACGTCGGCGAGGCCGTGGATGTTGACGCCGACGCGCCCGGCTTTAATAGCGCGGGCGATGCGGTGGGCCTTGCGGATGTCGTTGGTCCAGACGCTGGCGGCGAGGCCGTAAGGGGTGTCGTTGGCGCGGGCAGCGATCTCGTCGACATCGTCATAGGACATGGCGGCCACGACCGGGCCGAAGATCTCTTCCTGCACCGCGCGCATCGCGGGCCGGGCATCGACGAGTACGGTCGGTTCGACATAGAAGCCGTGGTCGCGAGAGTGCCCGCCGACGAGAATCTGAGCGCCTTCGCCGATGCCCGACGCGATGTATCCCATGACGCGTTCGCGTTGCCGAGCCGATACCAGCGGTCCCATCTGCACGCCGGGGTCGGTACCGTAGCCGACCTTGAGGTTCGCGGCGATCCGGGCGACGCCTTCGACAACTTGCTCATAGCGGTGCTTGTGAACGAACAGCCGGGATCCGGCCGTGCAGACCTGCCCGGCGTTGGAGAAGATCGCGGCCGCGGCGGCCGGGATCGCCGCGCTGATGTCCGCGTCATCGAGGATCACCACCGGCGACTTTCCGCCCAGTTCAAGGGTGACCTTCTTGAGGTTGCCGGTCGCCGAGTGGACGATCTCGCGGCCGACTTCGGTTGAGCCGGTGAAGGCGACCTTGTCCACCTCGTCATGCGCGGTGAGACCGGCGCCAGCCTCGTGCCCGTAGCCGGTGAGCACGTTCACGACCCCCGCAGGCAGCCCTGCTTCCAAGCAGAAGTGCCCTAGCCACAGGGCCGTCAGCGGAGTCTCCTCGGCCGGCTTGAGGATGCACGTGCAGCCCGCGGCCAGCGCCGGCGCCACCTTCCACGATGCCATCAGGAGCGGGAAGTTCCACGGCACGATCAATGCCGCCACCCCGATCGGCTCCCGCAGCGTGTAGGCGTGGAAGTCTCGCCCGGCCGAGGACAGTTCCATGGTCCGCCCGCCCAGCTTGTCCGCCCAGCCGGCGTAGTAGCGGAACACCCGGGCCACCGTGGCCATCCCGCTCCGCGCCGAGGCCAGCGGCATCCCCTGGTTGCGGGACTCCAGGCGGGCCAGTCCTTCGGCGTTCGCCTCGATCAGGTCCGCGATTTTCCAGATCGCGCGTGCCCGCTCCGGCGCCGGGATACTCAGCCACGCGCGCGAGTCGAACGCGCGGCGGGCGGCGGCGACCGCGTCGTCGACGTCTTCGGCGACGCCGCGCGGCACTCGCGCGATCACCTGTTCCGTGCCCGGATCCAGGACGTCGAACGATGTCTTTGACCGGCTCGCCACCCACTCACCGTCGACCAGCATCGGCCAGTCGACGGCCTCGGCGCCGTTGGCGTCCAGTGGCGGAAGTTGGGATACGAAGGGCATGCTTCCTCCACACGGTCTCAGTGCGCGAGCGAGATCTCGATGGGCAGCGGGCCGTCGAAGATAATGCGCTGGCACGCGGCAACGAACCGGTCGAGCCCTTCGGTGATCTGGCCGAGATGGCAGACGTCGACCGGGACCATGAAAGGCGCTAGCCATTGGGCGTCGCCGTAGGCGATGCCGACCTTTATGTTCGACTGACCGGGGTAGTAGATAATGTCACCGGCTTGGAGATGCCCGGCGATATTCTCTACCGGCGACCCTTGCGGCCGGAGCTCGTAATTCCTCTCGGTGCGCCAGGCGTCACCCGACCACCGGACCTGGATGGTTCTGTCGACAATCGGCAGCGCGTCGAGCAGCGCTTGCGCTGTTAGCGGCGCCTTGTCGCGGAAAAGCTTTGCCCGGCTTATGCTGTTCCCGACCTTGATCTGAAGATCGGCCTGGTCAGGCATGGCGGTCCTTTCGTGTCGTGAACGAGTGCGCTCGCTGTCGTAAGGTAACCAGGAACATTAATACGGTCGTGTTAAGCGGAATGCCGGATGGTCATCGTTAGGGCCCCGGTGAAGCGGAGGTTTGCGGCTACCGCGCGAAAGGCCTGCCAGTCGTCAACAAGCTTCGCCACCGGAAAAAGCGGCGACCGGCCGCCGCCCGGCAGCGCGCTTTTCATTACCGTGGCGCTGCGTGCCGCGATTCGAAGTCCGTTGTACGGGGCGGTCGGCATGTAGTACACGTACCCGGGCATGGCAAGCGATTGCCGCTGGGCGACGGCGGACGCGCCGTCTGCGTCGAGTGTCGTCGCGCCCTCAGGGCCGCCGGCTTCGTTCCAGAAGCGGGTGAGCGGGCCGCTCGCGTAGGTGTTGGTGGCCGTCCCCCGCAGGGGCAGCAATGCGGCGAGCGACCCGGCCAGGCTGGGACTGCTGCGTTCGAGCAGGACCGCGTGCGCGACAGCATCGCCGAGCGCGATCTCGATCGGCCGTCCCCCGGACAGGTCGTCCGCGGGCAACGGTGCCGAATCGGCTATGGCAATGCTCAGCGGCTGGGCGCCGATGAATTGCAGGCGCCGTCCGAATTCCCGCAGCCTGTTCAGACCGGTCGCGATCCGGGTGACCGGGATTGCCGCGAGCGGGCCGAATCCGTCTTGCCAGCGTCCCTCACCGAAACAGAGGGCGAGGCGTCCAGTCCGTGCCTCGTAGACCAGTTGCCCTGGGTACTGGAAGGGGCACGGCTCCGCGGTTGACGCTATGTCCAGCGGCGGACCGTCAAACAGGTCCATGACGTCGCCGCTCCATTCGCTCTGCACGGCCCGCATCTCCAGCGGCAGGACCCGCAGAAGCGACGGCTCATTCACCGCCTCGTCAGTTTCCGCCAACCACCGGTCGCCCGCTGCGCGCACCTCAAGCAGCACGATGCCTCTCCCCGGATATATTCGGCCTTGTACACTCACTGCATGGTGACTGTATACTGTCGATGCATACGACGTCTAGCCTGTTGCGTCGAGGTTTTTTGTCATTCCTGCCCTCGAAAACCCTGCGATCTGAGGACGGCGCCATGGAACTCCAACTGACCGTGAACGGCGTCTCAGGCACGGTGCGGCTGTGGCCTGCCGATGCACCGCGTACCGTCGCCGCGCTCATCGCCAGCCTCCCGTTCGAGTCTCAGCTCAAGCAGTGCCGGTGGTCCGGTGACGCCTGTTTCACCGTGTTGGCGAACGAGCCGGTCTCGGAAATCGGCGAGATCGAAGCTCCGGCGGTGACGATTTATCCAGGCACCCTTGTCATCCGCTCGGCGGAGCCGGCATCGCCGCAGGCCGAACTGCTCATCGGATACGGCTCCGCCGAACACCGGTGGCCCGATGGGCCCAAGCCGGTTACCCCGGTCGGCGAGATCACAGCTGGGCGCGGTCCGCTGTTCGCCCAGTTGCGTGCGGTTGCCGGCGCCGGGCTCGCATCGATGACACTGCGCGTGGCTGAAGGGCGGGTCTGACATGCGCCGCGAGATCCGCATTCGCCTCGGCGACGTCTGCTGCCTGGCTGTGCTGCACGACGACGCGCCGACCCTGAGCGCGTTGCTCTGGGACGCGCTGCCGGTCACCGGCGAGTTGCGGCATCTTCGCTGGGGCGGCGAGGCCGGTTACGTCCTGTCCGGAGCGGTGAAGAACGAGAGCCCGCCGGACGAGCGACGGGTCTCGATGTACGGCCGGGGGCAGATCCTGCTTCGCGCCGAGCACGGCGAGATCGCGATCGGGTACGGACAAGGACAGGCCCGCGATGGCATCTCGCGCGGGTCGGAGGCATGCCACGTCGCGTCCGTGGTTACCAATGTCGATGCGTTTCTTGACCGGGTAGCCCGGACCCGCCGCACCGGCAAAGCGCCAGTCGAGATCACCCGAGCGGAAGGCGAGTGATGTTCCTCGAGCTTACGACGGGCGGCGTTACCGGCCGGGCCGTCCTCACGGATGCCACCGCTGAGCCGGTTAGCCGTTTGCTCGCGGTCCTCCCGCTCATCAACGCGGCGCTGGTCCCGTCCTGCTGGTCGGGGCCGGCCTGCGAGATAGACCTCTCCGGGACCGGATTCGAACTCGGTGAGCCCGGCGGCCTGCCCCTCGGTTGCTCGCTCTACACCGGGATGCTGATGCTGCGCCGCGACCGCAAGGTGCTCGAGATCAGCTATGGTCCGGCCGAGTCCCGCTCGGCGACTGGCGTGCAGTACGGCTTCGCCATCGGACGGTTCGACGACGACAGCCGCGGACTGCTGGCCACGCTCGCGACCAGTCACGACGTCGGCGAGCTGCACGGGTCCCTCCGAGCCGTCGACCGCTGACCCGGGCGCGGAAGCCACCGCATTCGTTATCCGGTACGAAATCTTTTACTGAGCATTGACTAAGATGCGGCGATGCGGTGCCCATGTCACAGTCGCCCGGCCCATTCCACGCGTGTGGTCCAGGTCATACGTGTGCCGTGTCTAGTGGTCGCCGCCGCTTAGGGCTATCGTGAGACTGGATATCGTTCTTGCGGAATCAAGTCTCATTGGTGGCGCTCACTTAGAGGGCGCGCGATTAGGTGATGAGATGCCCGTGGATGCAGGGGTTTGAGGGGTGAACGGGCACAGGGGCCGTGATCATCGGAGTTACCACACTTCGTAATCACCGGAGCATCCCTGTGCCCGC
>Ga0335072_10002054_pt1 | contig 31778 bp, 21 predicted proteins | sample Lox_Sample_21_FD_206725 | JGI IMG/M metagenome (GOLD analysis project Ga0335072, IMG submission 206725) | Soil microbial communities from Loxahatchee National Wildlife Refuge, Florida, United States - Lox_Sample_2.1 | ecosystem: Environmental > Terrestrial > Soil > Wetlands | place: USA...
GAGGACGAGGTTTGCGCGGAGGAAGGTGAAGAAGGCTGTGGAGGAATACAAAGTTAGCATGTAGTCCCACCGCAGTAATCTACGACTCGCACTACTGACAATGTACCGGAGGGGAGCTTCAATGTGCAAAAAGAAGATTAAACAGGCCAGTAATGGCACCTGAGGAGACATATACAATTCAGTCGGAAGAGTAAAAGTGCCCTGCTGCTTCACCGCAAATGTGCAGCAGAGATACGAGAGTACACGAGAACATTATCTGTAACACAAGTGTTTTGATCCTTCCTCCGAAATAGCTTACAGAAGATATAATTCAGTTGGTCGTCTGCATCTGGCTCTGGCTCTGGCTCTGGCTCTGGCTCTGGCTCCTTCACATAGCCCACCAATTTCCAAATTTAGAAAATGTAAAAGTATATATGCGAAAAGAAAAGGTTCGTATACGTGTAACTCACCAGCGCTGGTCTTAAAGCCCGGCAGCGCATTCAGACTATCCCTAACCGTACCAGCATCCGGCACATCTCTGCTGCCCAAATGCAATTCTCTGGTGGCGGGCGCGTGTCGCGCCATACTTGGGGGCCAAAGCCAAATTAGGCGCAGACGCTTTCAATAAATGTGTAATGAGAATTGTCAATTTCGCAGAGGCCTCTGTCAAGCCCGTTCTTCATCGCCGACTTTATATCACAGCGAGTAGTTTCAACACGTGGGTCTGATTGGCTTGCCTTCCTATCTCTTATCGTTCGTCGTTGCAGTTAGCGTGCCAAGCCTCCGCGTTCGTTTCACCTAGAGCATGTGACATTTGGTGGCCTCCCCACACATTGGGACTTTGGATGTTAAGCTGCATGTGTCATATGAAAGCTGGAAATCAACTCATATGTGATTGTCTCTTCTGATATTACATTCCTGTTGTAACTTAATTTCTCTTCTCTTCTTACAAGTCGTCGACAAATGAAACAATGCAATCTGGACTGGGTATAATAACGACCCCTAACCTCCGCTACCCAATGCACTTAGCCAGGACATGCTGTAGAATCCTGAAGGTCTACCCTGACGCCGAATCTCTCCGAATGCCACATCCCTATGTCATGCACAAACGAAGCGAAACAATTCGTATGAACAAATGAAATTCTTAATTCGGCCTTGTAGCCGTCTCCATGTCGGCCTCAGCCTCGGCCATGATCTGCTCCCCCTCGTCGAGCATCTCCGTGATCTTGCCTAGATTTTGAATCATGCTCCTCCCGAGCCCCACTAGTAGTAACTTCTCCGCATTGGCAGGCAACCCTAGATATGTGGGTGGTTCTCGCTCTGGGAGTTTGTTGACCCATTCCATAAACTCTTTCATTCCAGTCCCGCTTGGGACCGTCAAGCTGCCATCCTCGACATCGTCTAGACCGCTACCCGCGACGCCCTCGACCAGCTTGTGCCCGATATCATATGCTGCCGGCGTCAGGAACGAGTTGACTAACTGGGTGAGACGTGTGAAATCCCCTTCATCGTCAATCTTTCCTCCATAAGTCTCCGTGATAAGGGTACGGATCATATCCCATGGGAGATTCTGGGGGGCAACATTGGATCGACCAGACGCCACTGTCTCGACCCATGTATCAATAATGAACGCGGAACACTCGTACTGTGGAATCTGTCAATACTTGAAATGCAATATTCATACCTCAGGACTAGACTTACATCACTGTCATTAAATTCCCAGAATCCTTTCCACCCAAGGTTCGGAGCATAACGCAGCCTCTCCTGCACTACAGCGTGTAAGAAAGATAGTAGCAGATAGAGTCTTGCCCTCTCGACAGGTGTCCTGATTGCTCTAGACGATATTGATGACATCGAATCCTTCATGTTAGCTCTCACACCGGCAGGCTGCTCGTACATAAGTACTCGAGAAGCCCGGAGCAGATTAACTGGTATCTTTGGACTCGACTCCATGGACAAGAAAAGTCGGAAGTCTGGGTTAGGTTTGAGCGAGTCCATCCGCTTCTCTAAGCTTTGGAGCCATGTCGGAGCCAGATGGACGTTCTTGATGAGGACCCATGAGCCATTTGCTGCAGCATTGCTAATAGCTTTATCGGCGCTTGCCAAACCCTCGTTTGAGCCCATGGCAATATTTGTGCAAGTTGCATGAGTACGCTCAACTAGATTGTCAACTTTGTAACTTGCATCGAAACCAGGACTAGAGCAGAGCGCAATGGGGCTGCTCGCAGAAACCTGCCTCACGATCTGGCCAAGGTCCTCACTCGTATCGAGAAGACCAGGTCCAAAGACTGTCGTGACAAAGCGCTCAGCAGCTGGGACGAAGCGATCAAGACGGAACAACTTGACAAGAAGCAACGATTGAAGGGCGCGATCTCTTCTGTCGGTCTTCGAATCGCCAATCTCAGGCACATAGTTCTCTCCTAGCTCCTCGTACAAGAAACGATCCCACGCATTAGCCGGGATTGATTCGAGCTTTCCCTTGAGTATAGGTAAGCGTGAGGCTCTAGACATCATTTCGTCTCTCCGTCCTGTCTCAGTTGACAGGTCCTTGCCATCAATGCTTTCGTCAAGAATAGCGTCTATGAGAGTCTTGTCCATCTTGTATGGTGCGGCCCGAGCGAGCAACATTGCCAGTGTTATTTTGTCTTTCTGCAAAAGTCCAAGCGAAGTTCGTTGAAAGGTCGTCACAAAGAGATCTTCTATAATAATATCGCGTCTCACATTGTGATTTGTTTCTGCAGCAAGACGTTTGTTGCCATGAAGTACTGCGTGGAAGATGTCTAGGAAATATTGCAGCGAAAATTGGTAGAAGTGGTTCAGGTAATGTAGTTGTTCCAGGACGGCGAACACTGCACTGCATGACTGGGCAATAATCTTGTACTGCAGAGTGATCTCGTCGACTTCACTCATTACCCCCTCGGTGTTGCTCATTTTCATGGAAATTTCGGCCGCCTCCTTTTTTAGTGTTTCTAAAGTCTCGATGACATTGTCGTCATCTAGAATGTTGCCACGGGACTCATTGAGCGCTTGTAGCAGGCGCTTTTCCAGCTGTCTAAGGTGAATCTTGAATTCACCTTGCAGCTTTATGAGGTTAGATCTCCTCTCATCTACGTCTGGGCGCTCCGATTTGAGGACTTCGTTAAGTGATTGGGTTTGGAGACTGCTCTGGGTAACTGTGAAGTTGACGAAGGTCGTACGACTGCAAACATCTGGCGCAAAGGTTGCTGATGGATCTCGAGTGGACAGGTAGATCTTGAATGCTGGCGAAAAGTCTATCTCTTGTTTGCCGAGTTGTATGAGAACACGTCCACCAGTCTTTTGGTACTCTTTATTAAGGACATGATTGAGAACAGGGTCCAGATACTCAGCATCCTGTATCAAAATCGGATTACCAAAGCGCAAGGAACTTTCGAGCTGCTTTGTAAACGAGTCATCCAGGAAACTGGTGACGGTGAGCCGTCGCTCTTTGCTCTCCTTTACAAGGAATTCTGTTGCGCGGCCGGATGGATCAATGATCAAGGGGTATCTATTGAATCGCTTCAAAATAATTGCATTTTCCGTACAGAGGTCATCTACTGGCAATGTATTTCCCTGCCAGCCGAGCCTTTCATCAGCTGCAGAGAGGTACTCCGTGACCGGGTTGTGCTGTTTGTATTTTATGCCAGAAAGCTGAAGCTGGTTGAGCCAGTCGTCCATCATCATCTTCCTAAATTGCTGGTCATAAAATCCACTGTAGGCCAAGAAAGCAGCCGCGACAAGGACGTCGCCTACAAGAGTAGCGATTTGAGTCTCAAAAGACTTGCTGCTCTCCTCCCATCTTGTTCTTTCAGAAGAAAGACTGTCAAGCAGGCGGACACTGCGGTCTACTTTGAACTGAACTCGGGACATCTCTGTCTTGATCGCCTGTGTCTCGCTGATTAACGCTGCGTACTCTGTCTTATAGGTGGCAATGCTTTGCTCAAGGTTGGTGATTGTATTTTCGATTGCTTGCGCCTCAGCTTTGGTCTGGAGAGCCTGATCTTCAAGCGTTCTAACTTCTTCCCTAAGTGGTCCGACACGATCTAAGATTTCTGAATAATTGACCTGTGCCTCTACCCATTGTACGAGAGGACCGCAAGCCTTACTAGCCCGGTTGACTTTTTCATAAGTGAAATCTTCTTTAGAGAGGAAATCATTCCGCATCTTGATACGAAGATTCTTTGTCATTTGCTTCTCATTATCGTAATTGATGATGCTGGCAATGAAGTCGTCACGCCGAACAATCCCTTGCACTGTCTTCCAACTGTCAATCTTGTGGCCTAGCAAGGTGCATACAGAATCGAGAGCCAGCTTGACGCCCTGTGGCGGATTGCCCATGGACCTGACCTCCGTAAGATGCTGTCGTTTGATGTCTCTCACACTCTTTTGGGCCTCGATAACGGCCGGCTCAGCTTTCGCAAGATCATTCAATACGAGTTCCCGTCGCTGAGCCACCTCCGCCTCTTGTATCTCCAAGGCAGCCTGTATTTCCAGAGACGTTTTTTTGCGCTGCTCTGCCTCCCGCTGGTCCGCCACCATGCGCTGCAATTTTTCATTTGCCTCGGCATCCTTGCGTTCAAGTTGACCCTTCTTCTCCGCCAAGCTTATGCGAAGATCTCGTACCTTATCCACTGTGTCTCGCAGCTTTTCAAGGCCAACATTCAAATGGCGCTGCTGCTCTTCCAAATCCTCGCGTTTTTCATTATAGAGCTTCACATACTGGGCAACAAAGTCTAGGAAGTGCCTTGGTGTGAGATAAGTGACTTTGCCTTGTTGTTTTAAGAGCTTGGTATTGAAGCGTTGCAGAGAGTAATGGATGTAAACCATTGAATTGATAACTGCCTCTCGGTGGCTTGCCGGAAGGTTCAAGTCGCGATATGCTACTGGAATGGTATCGGGAGCAGTAAAGTTGGGACGGTCGAGATCCACAGAATGCGTCAATTCAGTGCCCACTTGGAACAAGGCCTGGTCAGACCAATCGCCAAACCAGTTGAGCACGCAACGATTGAAGAGCGCGGGACTCGTTGCTGCCTTGGAGGACAGCCCATCCTCTGGCGGGTTCATTGTGAAAACGACGTGAAGGTTCTTAATGATTTGTTGTGTGAACCACTTATAGAGTTCTTCCTGAGAATCAAGCAGCAGACCCTGACGCTGAGCGCCCTCCTTACAGGCCGTCATGAGTGCCGCAAAATCGTCACCCTCAAAGAGACCGGGAACTTCGGCATTTGCAAGTAGCGTGTTCATCCTCTCAAGGAATCCGGAGTCAAGCACGTTTGATTCGTCCATAATGAAACAAATCTTTTCCCCTTTGCAACCACTCCGACGAAGTACATCGCGAAGATCATCATCGAAATCTTCAGCCGAATACCTTCCGTGTACTTTGATTTGGAAGACTTTCAATCCATTCATCCACGCAACAAATCTGGATAGGGTTGTCTTGCCACTGCCACTAACACCAATCAGAATGAGATGGCCTTGAGGCTGTCGGAACACTCGATCAATACGCAGGACGTGCTCCAAGACATCGTTAAAAAGAATCAACGGGACATCTACTTCTTCCTCACAGAACGTCTTGAGTCGGGCTTTGACAAATTCCCGCAGTTGTTCCCGATCCACTGGCGAATAATTCTTAGACAGCCAATTAGAGAAAAGAATGGGACTGCCTAGGGCCTTGCTCTCGTCTATGGTTGGGAAACATTCCAGCGCGATTCGTCGAACGGCTTCATCTGTCCATTTCCGCTCATCTTCGGCCACGAGACGATCCTGGAATAAGCGGAGTGCCTCATGAGCCCAAATGCGGACTAGACCCTCGACTGATAGGGTCTCTAAAGGTCGAATTGCCTCATAAATGCCACGAACCCACCTAGTAAGCTCTCGAGGACTGTAAACATAATGAGGTTGTATCTTCGGAGTGAACCGTCGCTGTGACTCGATGTAGAATTGAACCATCGCTTTGGTGAGAGCTTCTGAGTAGCCACGTAATGAGGGAATGATCTTTAGCACAGCAGCTGAAAAAGTGCCATATATTTGCAGCAGAGAGAGCTCTCCGGGATAGTCGACCATGATAACGGGTGCATGTCTTAAAAACCTAGCGCCCATAGGAGTACGGCCAGCGTCAGTGGGAGGGTTGCATGCGCCTACGAACTGTATCCGGTCAAGGGTCACCCAGGTCTTGTCAGATGTCCGCCAGAATCCATTCTGCTCCACAAGCTGTCGAAGGAATGAGATTGCTCTCTGAGTTCCATATTTGTCCGGAGCTGGAAGATTGATCTCATCACAAAATAAGACAAGCCATCTACCAATCTGAGTTGGGGAGAGAATAACCCCATTGAGTGTCTTTTTGTACTCGCAGTATTGTTCAAAGGTCTTAACGAGCAGATCAGGTGTAGTCGCGCTTGAAAAGTTTAAGCCCACCACTTCCATGTTTGGCAGCTTTCGGAGTGCACTGAATAATGTCATGGTTTTCCCGGATCCAGGCGGGCCACAAAGAAGCAGGGGTTTATGTTCTGCGAGCCATGAATACAGCACATCTTCGTGGCGTACAGTGTCAAGAGTAGGAATCACAACATCGGTCTGCGTAATTGAGTGCGTGTTGACCTCAATTGTGGGTACCTGGTTTTGCCATGACGCCCACTCGGCCTTAGGTAAGGCGACATCGAAGTCGATGAGGGATGAGCTGCCATCCACTATTGGAGATCCGAAAGTGCTCAAACCAGCCACGAAATTGCCAAAGTTTTTCCTATCGATAAGAGAACAATCACCGGTCAATGACCAGACCAAGGCAAGAAGTAGTTTTTTGGACACAAATGACTCGATTTGTTCTGGATCGAGGGGGAAATCGGCGTGCTGGGTATTGTATTCTATTATGTCCCGGACACTCTTGTTCAGAAGAGAAAAGAGTGTATTAAGAACCCGAGCGACAGTGAATTCCATAATATGATTGTAAGCCTCAGCATGCTCCAAAGCCGTGAGTATAAAGTTGTCCGTGGAGAGGTAGGCTTGTAAGAGATCCGCCACATGGGCCTGAATTGCAAGGGCCTTGGCAGCGGTCTGACCAGTCGCAACTGCGTCTTCGTCCAGATCTTCTATGGCGACTTTCCGCAGGGTATCAAGATAGTTCTCTACCACCATCATAGGTGTCACTGTATCTTCGCTAAACCACACCATTCCGCAACGACTGACGGTTGCTAAGGTCGCATACTTTAATGTTTCGACTTCAAACATAATGCGGACATTTCGCGGCAGGTTGAGACGTTCTCCATTCGGGAGGGTGAGAAGCTTGTTGTCATCAAGTACACTGTTGAGATTCTCGACCCATTCAGGATCTACGTCTCCGTCAAAAACGATCCAATGGCGCTTTGATTCTTCTCCACGAAGATTGTCTACGATCTTGCGAAGAATGCTTGTGAAAAGGCCATCTGTCCACTCGCGTGTAGTCGAGTCTAGATTGCCATATAAGGCTTCTTTTGACATGACCTTCGAATCGATGATGTGACAAACACCCTCAACACCTTCAACTTGCTGCAGAGCTTGCAAAAGGACCTTCCAGGCAGCGGATTTGCCGGACCCAGAGTCTCCCACCATCATGACACCGTGGTGGATTGTCTGAATTTGGAATAGTTGCAGTATTTTCGTCATATAAGTGTCATTCACCACAAGATGTCTGTCACTGGCGATGCCGCGGATGGCCGCCTGTAACTCCTCAAGACTGGCTGGTACATACTCCACGCCCGGGAAGGATTCCTGTTCGATTGATTTTATGATCTCGACGTCGCTCTTGATCAGTTTCGGCGCTATGGTCTCGCGTATGCTTTGGACAATGATCTGCGGTTCAATTTCCTCTTCAGGGGCTAGGTTTTCTCCGGACGTTGTCAACCGAGCACGCTTTAGTCCACCGGAGCTGACGAGAACACTTTTCAGTGCACGCAAACCGAAATCGTAATGAGCTTGCTTAGATAACTTTGCAGAGCAGCGGTCGAAGAATGGTACGGTTTGTTTTGAAAGCTGCTTGGCTTGGCTGAAGCCTTGTGAATAAAGCATGACTTCTGCAATGAGCTCTTTATCGGGTTTCGACATGGCGACGCTGCGGAACAGTTTCTTCAAATTATCTGGAAGGTTGGATCTGCCAGCGTAGCCAGGATTCATTGTAATGAAAATTCCGGTATTTGCGTTCACTTGTAGTTGGCGACCCACCAACTCTATCTGGGACTTCTCATCCTGGATGCCCTGCTTAAGTCCAAGCTGAATGTTTTGGACTTGCTGAGATACGGCAGAAAGAATTCGTTCCTCTAGCCGATTAAACTCGTCGAAACAACCCCATGCTCCGACTTGACAAATACCAAGGAAGATCCGGCCCATCGCCTGGAAGTCAAATGTATCATCACAGCAAAATACAAGTGTGAATCTTCCCAGCTGGACACCTAAGGCTTTTACAGACTCCGTCTTACCGGTACCAGCTGGTCCGTAAGGAGAGCCGCCTAGTCTTTGACACAGTGCTTGCGTGAGCGTTAAAAAGCATCGATCCGTTAGTGGCGTTCTGACGAGTCGTTCTGTTACTCCGAGATACTCGAAGCCATAGCTGAGCCTAGCATTTGCCATTCTAATGTGCAGTCGCTGAAGGAAGTCTCCTTCGGGTTTGTATACATAACGCATCTGCAACAGCCACATATAATGATTGGGCGTGGTAGCGTTAAGCTTGATCAATTTCTCAATAACATCTCGTTGATGAACACATTCGGTGATGAGGTGCTCGCATCTCTTTCGTTGGATGGGCTCCAGGTCGGCCAGTACTGTCGCGGCCAATAATTGAAGAACTGTAACCTCTTGTTTGTGCAAGGCTTGGAGGTTCGAGCCACCAGCTTCTAGTGACTGCTCGATTGAAGTTGTCCAAACAACCTGCGTAGCGAGAACCACAATTTGACTTGGAAATGCCGAAATGTATGCACTCAATGTAGCTGCATCCAAGTCCTCAGAAGCGAAAATCTCATGGTAATAATCAATCGCTTCAGCAAGCAGTTCTGCCAAGGTGGCTTTCATACTACTTTCTAGAAGTGCGAGCCAATCATTGATCTTGGGTGTTTTTATGAGAGAGATTTCCTTCTTCAGCCGAACTATCTCGCCCTCCTTCGAAGTGAAACCCGAAATGACTGATTCCTCCTCCATGACAAGTCCTGAGAGACCGGCAAACATTTTCTTGAAGTGCTTAGCGATGCGTAATGTGTCATTGCTGTTGCCAATGATCTCTAGAAGGTCTTCATCTCCAACAAAGTAAAATCGAGGGAACGATACTCTTTCCCTTTCAAGGTATTCTCCAAGAGCTTTTTGGATCTTGTTTAGCAGTTCCGCAAGACGCTCTAGGGACTTCTGGACACCTGAGATGTTGAGGACGTCCAACACGAAAGGCTGCTTATATACCTTCTTCATGACTGCAAAGAATTCGGAGTTGATGTTCTGGAACCGCGACGATTCGACCGGCAGAAGGTGTTTGATATCTGCATTTCCAGTGAAAACCCCTTCAAGATACACCCACTGCCGTTGAACATCAATCCATACGTCAAACAACACATGGACGCGATTAAGCTTGTCTTCCCAAGAGGAGGCTTCTTCTTCGAACTCCTTATAGTAAGGTGAATGTCTCATTGCTTGCAAAGAATTGAGATTTTCGCTGCACTTAGCAAACAAATCATCCCAGCCACGTATCAAACGACATTTATTTTGATAGTTAACCAGGTCCAGAGAGTAGTTGGTCCAGGTCTCGCGAACTTGCTTGACGAACTCTTCTAAAGCCATTTCGCCTTGGGCTTGCATTATCATGTCCTTGATCACAACTTCACTAGCAGAGAGATTGAGGTCCCAAATATCCCCTAAAGTCATCACAATTGGGGAATAACGCTTCCCAGGCTTAAGGGCCTTGAAGATCTTATTCCAATGTCGATCACGGACCGCTTCCGACTTTAATTCTGTAAGCAGGGGGTTGACCTTGAGAAATTGCCGCAGCACATTCTGTATATGCTCAAAGGCTGCATATTGACGCATGCGACTAGGCATCTCTTTTGTCATCTTGATGAGCCCATCAATGGACGCACGTAACTTTCGAGGTTGGACGCTATTCCACAAAGTATCACGGAGTTCGTTAAGGCTCTTCCATATTGTAGATAGCGCGGACCAAACCGACTTAAAGTCCTGCACCTCTTCAAGTATGGCGGCAAGAGCAGTACCAGGACCAGCTGGAAGATCTAGCGCCTCTTTAGCTTTGGATATATCCTCTAGCTTTCCATGAAGCTCTGTGATACGTGTCTCGAAATTTGTAAGATTAGATGAAGCGACTTCAGGTGCAATGGTCCCAGAAACCGGCTTCTCCTCATTCCATTGAGCTGTAATGTCTATAATTTTGTCTGCTAAAACTTTGTCTTCTGCCGTGATCTTTGCACGAAGTGCATCAGTTTGATCTTGTACAATCTTGCTTTTTCGAGTGAGAATTTCGTTCAAAGCCGTCCATTCGGAGTCGATTTGATCGACAGGAAGCCAGTCTGCAGGAAATTGGTATCGCTGCCGCACAAGAGTCGTATTGCCTTGCTGGAAGATTTCCACTTCCGGCGCCCACGCTTTGACCTTCCGCTTACAGGTTTGAACCATGGTGATAAATTGCACTGCCTGTGCGGTAGATGATGCTTCAAGGGATTGAACTTCTAGATCACGCCTTGCCTTGGCAATGTCCGCAAATACCTCACGCATACGGGTTCCGAGACGTCCAGCGAACTTTGTCAGAATCTCGTGTTGCCACTGATCGTATTTTGCGTTTACCTTCGTCTGTACCTGGTCATAGTCAACGGTAAGATGACCAAACGAGCGGCTGACTTCAGTCGTATCGAAGGTAGACCGTGTCTTTCTGATTTCTTGCAGCAGTTGGAGCCATTTGGACAATTGCTCGCCTAAGATCTCATACACCTGTTCCGACTGGAGGTCCCACAGGGATTGAAATTGAAGCCACTTATCAACGTAGTGACTTATCTCCAGGAGTTTGCTCTCGATCGTAGTATATACCTGTGACAAGGGTTCGGCGCAATGTCGTGGAAGATCGTTAAAGCGCACCTCGTAGTCTCCAGTAGATGCAATACTCATTTCGTACCTCGAGGCCTTTACTTTTCGTAAGTTGCAGACGATGCCGAGCCATTCATGCAATTGAGAAAACCAGCTTGCCCGAGCATATTCTAATGGTGGATCAAGGTAGATGACTTGATTGCGCATTGAGATCTCATGGACTAGACGCCGCATAGTTGGCGCATATTGTTCTGGTGTTTCGACCGAGTCACTGAAACGCTTCCGGCGACTGTCCTCATTCACACCTTCGGACCTCTCATTCTCGAAAACTTCAATCCAGGCAGTGATGGCTTGCTGAAGTCGCACAACCAAAGTTGACTCAATACGTTGATTCATATTTTGAACCCAGAATGCCAAATTGACATAATTTTCAAGATTGAGCTGGTCGACCGCCATCTGTATTGTCTCGAGCCTTCCCTGAAATGATACAGCATCATAAGGGCAAGTCTCCAGTTCAACCAATGCCTTCTGCACTGTTCCCTTAATGGAATTTAGAAAAATAGTTTTGCTTTGTAATAGAGACACAGCAGCAGCAAACTCGCGGACGAATTGAACATGCTTGCTCTCACTCCGATGCTCCAGGGTGCCATTTGTGAGATAAGATTGCGGTTTGATGTGAATGTCGTAAGAGTGTACGAAAGATTCCCACTTAAGCGGAATGCCTTTCGAGATGAGAGCTTGCACATCGTTTTGATATCCACCTAACAAAATTGAGACTTCAGACATCTCCGAAATTTGGCGAGTTACTTGGGCATATGTCCGAACGCTCTCCATCAGGCTCACTGCATATGGATAGACTCGTTTCGCTTCCTTTGACGTATTGTTGATGGAGTGGGGAACTTGATAATTCAACCATAAGAGGTTGCGGGTTTCCTTGAAAAGTGCAATGACTTGCGGGTCAAAGTTGACAGAGAGCTCAAAGGCATAGCTTGCAGCTCGATTCTTGTTGATATTGAAGAGTAGGCCAGATATTGATGGCTGGCGCTTCTGCACATCGTGCAGCCATGCCTCAAAAATTGGTCTCGTATCAAGCTTTTTCTTGAACATGTTACTTTCGCTCTGCAGCTTTTGACCTTCTGCATGCAGTGCCCAATCGTGGCCCAGCACATCTTCAACCTTTTTCATGTAGCCGTTGAGTTGCCGCTCGATTTGCCGCGCCCATATGATCGCTCCTGATACAGGAGGTAAATCTCGAAGCTGAGCCATTGCATGCGCTTCGGAATGTCCATATTGTTGCTTAAACCGTTCGTGGAGTGCTGTGATATCATGCTTGACATTGTCGATCAGCTGTGTCTGGTATTCCGTAATTGCACCACGAATTTTTGGTCTGACGAACAAAGCGTTGAACTTTGAAAAGACTCTGAACATCTCATTCGCGGTCTTCGCAGTCGCTAAGCGGTCTCGCAGTCGTGCTATGATGGAGTTTTCAACACGCGCGGTGCGTTCGTTATATGTCATTTCTGCCTGTACCCAGATCTGCGTTCCTTCAGGTGAAGTATCCAGCAGGTCGACATTTTTCAATGCTACATAAGCCTGCTGGACTTCCTCCACAGCATCAACATCGCCCATTTCTTCAATGAGAACAACCCCATTCGATGAAGCTCCCTCTCCGGTGCCATTTATAAGGCTCTTGGGGCCTAAGACATTGACAATCGTTCGCTGTAGCTGCTCGTGGTTGTCTCGGAAAGTGTTTACATACTTTAGTCGTTGTTGCAGCTCGGCATGTTTAGGGTTGATCTTGATAGGAATGAATTTCTCGTTTCTTCGGCGAGTAACCTCGCGGGCTACATTAGTAAATTCTTTCACATTCTCGTCCCAGGTCCTCCAGATAGAGTCAGCTGTAGCCATCAGAGCCTTGAAATCCTTGTACTCCAAATGCATTAACGAACGACCATGCAGCAGTGAGTGTAGCTGCGTATCCAGATCAGCTGAAATAGCTTCCACGAGGGGTAGCGCTCTTCTGATAGGGTAAGGACATATTCGGAGCTTCTTGTTGAGATGAGTGAATATGAGGCCAATAGCATCCTGAATCTTTGGCAGTGACGTTGCCGATAGCAATTCGTCTAGCGGAAAGTCTCTCATTAATTGATTATATTTCTGGACTTTGTCCGTGGCCTCCTTCAACCCGGTATCTGCGGAAAAACTGACTGTTGCTTGAAATCTTTTCGCATGCCGGAGGATCTCCAGTGTAAGTTGGACACCATCACTGCGTAGTTGATCTTCAATGCCCTCAAGCGCAGATTCCATTGAAAGCCAGAAGTTTATTTCCTGCGTCGCAGTTCCACTTGTAGCATCCCTTGACATCTTGGTGATGGTTTGTATTGACTTGATCCATGCATTAACAGTTGCCTGCAGGTTATTCAGGAAGGTACTGTCCTGTAGAAGCGCCTGAGGGATGTATTCAACAGTAGGCTTGGTATTTCGAGCGGCAGCTTCGTCCACTGCATTCTGAACGATTGGGTGTAGTGGTATTTCGAGATCTGGAATCTCTACATTTTGTTGTAAGTGTAGAAGACTGAGCTCTAGCTCAGCTATTCTCTTCTTGGTGATCGGAATACCAGTTTTTGCGTCCACATCCGCTCCGCCCCGGTTCCCGTTGACTGATTGTTGTGTTTTTGTGTATGCATCGAAATACGGAGCCAGAGCTAGATGTACTACTGAATGTAATATCTCAAACGGAGATACTGAGGTGCTTGTGCCCCCTGAAGCGGTACTCAGGGACGCCACGCCTGGCAGATTTATAACCTGTATTTGCGATGAGATGGGAATGGTGGGATCTATAGGTTGCGGGCGCTTGATAATAGCTACTGAAGCCATGGTTGAAGGAAGGAAAGAGATATCTGCCGCGAGCGTATAAGTATAGGATATTCGGTCTACCGTCAACAATCAGCATGTATTTTAGAACAGAATAGCAGTTAAATTTACCAGGGGCATCGGCAATGCTTTGTAGACCATCCTCTCTTTCTGATATTATATCTTTCCGCACGTAGAGTGCCACCTGTGACTCCGTTGCAAATCGAGTACATCGTTGAACAGTATCGGAGTATCTGGCTTTCGAAAGAAGGCTGCCCAAACCCTCCAGCTCTCGCCTTGTTGCACCCAGTGTAATCTCGAGGACCGCGGCCAGATGTTCTACCAACAAAACGGGGTCTACGGTGGGAAATGGGCTTGATGCGACGCCATTAGGTGCTGGGCTCGACGGAGGAGCGACCAAGCTCTCCATTTCGGGCATCTCTAATCTATGAGATGGATTTCATCGCTGAAGAATTTTTCGTGTGGGCGGAGAATTGTCAGCCTAACGATCACCGTTGAATTAGTGATCTCAGCTGCGCTGTGTGCGGAGAGCTATGGAAGGGGGTTTGTGTTGAGGGCAATAAATCACGTCGCCATGAACTCCTGCATGCTGCGATACGCGATTTCATGCTGAGATCCCTGTCTAGTGCCAAATTTAGCGTGAATGTGGGTGCCAGGAGTTTGTGGCGTATATATCTAAAAGGTACGGCTTATCAAAAGTACTACACAATAGGAGATTTGTTACGGCTCACCTCTTGGACACATCAGTCCTTACTTGTCCGTACCATAATGGGCAAGGAACCCTTTTGAATGTTTCTCAAGCTTCATTCACAGCTGATTAGTCATTTACGTATCCGCTCGATAGAAATTACGTCACATGCTGGCGCAGCTCACAAATGCACCAATCTGTCATGATGCCATCTATCATTCCTTTTTATATCAGGGCACGGAAATGCCCCATCTAATACAACAATAGCCGTCTTCCAGGCGCGCTCGCACATAATGGCCGCAACGAAGGGGAGACAATTAAGCAGACGATTAGGACGCCAGATGATGCTGATGTACACATATTCAAGCAACGCTGGCCGAAACTCCTATATATTTCCAGAATAAGGCCAGCATACGCATGGCTTGAAAGACGTGGAAAAGATCGTCCGCGTACGGAGTGAAGTAGAGTGGAGGATTTATACACAAGTGTTGGCTCTAGTCCAGTCCAACACCTGGAATGCCACTGTCTGAGCCTGGTCCAGCTCCGAAGGGTCTAACATGAAGACTGGAATCTACCGCGATCATCTCTGCCAATATATCAAGCACAGGCTATTCATAGGGGTTAGCAATGCCAGAGTAAGGCTGGAACGCTGCCTCGAAAGAAAACATACCTTCGGGACTGTCTTGTCGTAGATCGAAATTAGATCTGAAGGTGTAGGATAGACTTTGAGGGCTTTGTAGAAGCAGAGTGCTGCTTCGATATTGTCCGATCCTAATACTATTAGCCAGGATATCTAGCAATAGATAAAACAGCCTGCGGCAAAGAATATGCAATCCAGTAATAATAAGCAAGTAAGTTGTTAGAGCAATCGATAAAAGCAAAAAGTTCCTCGACCTGGGATATCGGGAGACAGAATGTGCAAAGAGATTTGTGAAATACACATTCGAAGCCCTGGGAATTCATACCATCCTGACTTAACTGCTCTCCTCTAGCGACTTCATTCATAAAGTATGCTTCCTTCTCTTCGACCTCGGCTGGAAAGCCCTCCTCTTTGGCTTCTGCGACAGCACTCTTGATCATTTCTCGTTGCCGGATTATATACGCCTCCGCCTCCTCTTTAGCAGCTCGTGCCTGTCGTCTCGATTCGCGCTTGAGCTGCTTTCGAAAGTTAGGATCTGTTCTTCGGCGATGATCAAAGTAGATGGCGTATGCTGGCAGACATTTAGCATTAGCCAGCGATTCCTAGCACTTCAATTTAAAGGAGCAATACCAACGAAGGCCGTGGCTATGGTGCCTACGGTGGCTGCGACAATAGTCGAAGTTTGAACCATTTTGTCCAATAGACCGAGTAGACCTTGAAGGATTGATTAGAGCGAAGGTTGTTGGGGCAGGGATGGATGCTTTGGGATTGGAGTTGCTCGTAGGACAATTAGAACTTGCCCGAGAATAAAATCCTAAGTTCCACTGCGGCTGGCCTGAGGCTCTAACAGGGGAGCTCTTTAGCGCGAATTCTGTGTGCCTGTCGACGACGGAGGCACCTATCCGACTTCACCTTGCCGAAACCGTTTAGAACGAGCGTCACTTACCCATTTTAATAGTTTTGGCACTGTGACTCTCGCTCTGCTTCTCATCATTTCGTCTGCGTGTGAAATTCCTCTCAAATCTGTCGGGATACAGTGAGCATCTTCAGTCTCACTGGCTTTCCACCCGCACGCCTCTAAATTCCCAAGTAGTCTGGCGTGTTCGGTGTGAGCGAAGAGGATAACAATTGATACCCTTCGCCAAGATGTCTGAGGAGAGGAGTAAGGGGATATCACTGCGAACAAAGCGAAAAGGGCGTTTGCCCATAAGTGCGCCCAAGCAAATATCGGCACCATTACAACAAACCGGCGACGTGCCGAGTAGGGACGCCAAAAGTTCATCTCTTGACGTACCTCCACAGCGTCCAGTTGCTGGAGGAAAGGTACATTCTATTTAAAACACTAGTGTTATTCCATGGACTAATTTGCTCTCCACTCAGACTTCTGATCTTGTTAAGCGTCGCTACTCAACGCGGTTTGCAAACTTACCTTCAGAGTTCGACCCAACTGCTCCCCCAGTACCTTCTGTGCCCTCGCTTCCACGGCAGTATACACCAAATGGACAGAGTCGTGGAGTGTCGCCACGTGGAGGAAGGGGATTGACTGTGGATCTGAATACTCTCGGTGATCCGGGGCTTCGACCAGACCAGTGTCAGTTCAAGCTTCTATGCAATACAATCCCCTCTCTAACGCTAGATAGACGTTGCTAGAATTCTCAGTGATGCATCTGAGCAGGACATCTATGAATATCAACAGACTCTTCAAAAGATGCGCCACCGAACTTCGACAGATTTACAACAAAACGTTTATCAAAATAGGACTCAATTTATTAAGATTAGTAAAGAAACAGACAGGTTAAGAAGTGAATTGAGAACACTTCGAAACTTGATATCTGAGCTGAAATCTAACACAACGGCTCTCAGAACGGTCTCTTCGCTCGCCGGACCTGAGTTCGCACCGACACTAAATAAAAGAGACAAGCGAAGCTCCGTTGCTGATCGAACTGCAATGTGGAACTCTCAACTTCAGGTACGTAAAGTCATTTCAAGCCTTGGAAACATTTTGTCATGAGTAACTGACAATTTGCAGGCCTTATGGAAGAGTGTGGAAGGCTCCCAGAAATTCCTCCCAGCAATACCTGGCCGTCATGTAGTACAGAACGCCGGTCTTTGGATAGAGTTGGATAACGCAACATGGAAGTCACGCCGAGCAATGCAAATTATCCTCCTTAATGATCACTTGTTGGTGGCATGGAGGAAGAGAAGTAAGATTGAAGGTGTTAATGGGGCTGAAGCAAGGCAGGCCCCTTCAAAGCTTGTCGCTGATCGCTGTTGGCCACTTTTGGATATCGAGATGGTTGACCTCGCTGGCGGCAACGAGTCCGCCACAGTCAGGAATAAGGTAGCCGATGCGATAATGATTAGAGGCGTTGGGCAGGAATCCTTCACTTACCGTACCGAAAAGTCAGACGGCAATGAGAAAGCCTCATTGTTATTAAACTTTCGAAAGACTGTGGAAGAGCTGCGCAAGGGGCTTCGTTCAGAGATTGAGACAAGCAATAAAGCTAAGGAGACTATCAATTATTTCGCCTCACGTGATCCAGGCCTGCTCAAGAAGGCCGATCTATTAGAAACTTTATCTGACATTAAGGATCGACCCAACATGCTCATCGAAGTAGATGGAAAACAACAAAACCTCCGGTGGATCGAAGGCCAGGTCGATGAGCTTGACATCGACATAGCGCTCCAACGCTTTGATGCTGCTGTTAATCGGGTTGAAAAGCTTAATGCATTGGCAAAAGGGCTTAGGGCTAACGCTGTAGCTCAAGATTTCATCAACTTCAAGGCCGAGGAAAGGGCAACGAAGCTTGCTGGGTTGATCACGCGTGAGCTTGTTGACACACACAACGAGTTGAAGAAGACCAAGCGGAATGTCAGCTGGCTAGCCCGACTAGGCTTCGAAGATCGTGCCCGTGAAGCATATCTGGAGGCTCGTAGCCAATTGATCCAGAAAAGATCAAGGTAAGACTGCATAAAGAAAGCCTGGTCCCTTGATCACTTGGAAGACTAACTTAAGGAACAGACAATGCATCTTCGAAGGTAATCTTCCTCAGTACATTTGGCAAGTCTCCTTGGTCTATTTCACCATCATTCGGAATACTGTATCCAATTTTCAAGCATGTTTTCCTCCTCTAATGATGAGTGCTTGTGTGAAATGGGCAAAGGAGCAAGTTGATATCTTCAACACGATATTGGAAAGGCAACTGAGCAGTGCTGAGCACGGCGGTACGGTATGGACTGAGTGCATGAATCAGGCAAAGGACCACGCCAAGATGCTCTCTGAAGTTGGACTGGACTTCAAAAATCTTGTGGGACGTAATTTAGACAGTACCAAACCCCAAGAGTCTAGTGTGGGGTTGGGTTTGTAATAGCCACTCTATCGATCCTTGTCCTTTTGCCACTCAGAAGGAGAAATATTCATATAGAAGGTTAGAGAAAATACTTCAGTAAATAGAATTATCCAAGGAACTCTTAAGCACGCCTGAAGACATTCAGAACCAGCTGTTGGTGGATGTAAACTTCCAGCGATTACTGAGACGTTTTGCTTTAAAATTTACTAAATCCAACCATCTAGAAAGATACTTGCAGTCTAAGCGAGTTTCGATCCAGAAGCCGCCATAACTCCCACAAGCAACCAGAAAGCTGCAGAGCGCGTCCTTCACGACTTTAGCACCCTACCAGACGAAATCATCGACTGCTTGCTGCTTGAAAACATTGTCCAACCTGCGTCACCACCCGACGCGTCGCTGCGACCTCGCTACATTGTAATTGTGCGCCGAGCTCTCTTGTTGTCATTCCCGGTCAAATTCGGATCAAGAAGCCTCGTTGATTGAATCGCCAACTTACTCGAGTTTAGTTAGCGATGGATATCAATATGGAGGATGTAGGCAGAGTGCCTGAACCTTCAAAGTTGTCAACAGCGACAGAGCCGGCCTCTATACCTACCCTGGATGGATGGATTGAGAGCCTCATGAACTGCAAACAGCTGGCAGAGGTTGACGTACAGCGACTATGCGAGAAGGTATGCTTTCATTCACGCTCGCTAGGTCTCCGGGAGTTCAGGTGGTCTGCATATCAAAGAGTCCGTTTTGATGTTGGTCTATCTAGGCACGAGAAGTTTTGCAAGAGGAGAGTAATGTTCAGCCCGTGGTGAGTACGGCCTTGAAGCTTTACTAAAATTCATTGTGTACACACTAATGTATCTGCCACAGAAATGCCCTGTGACTGTGTGCGGAGACATTCACGGCCAATTCCACGACCTGATGGAATTATTTAGGATTGGCGGACCAAATCCAGATACAAACTACCTTTTCATGGGTACGCTATCCCTTATTACCTTCCTATGCTAGCATTTACTGACTGCTTGTTATAGGTGACTACGTTGATCGTGGATACTACTCAGTTGAAACCGTAACTCTCCTCGTTGTTCTTAAAATCCGTTATCCTCAACGGATCACAATCCTCCGTGGAAATCACGAGTCCCGGCAAATTACCCAAGTTTACGGATTTTACGACGAATGTCTCCGAAAGTATGGCAATGCAAATGTATGGAAGTATTTCACTGATCTTTTCGACTACCTGCCCCTGACCGCCCTTATCGACAACCAGATCTTCTGCCTGCATGGAGGTCTCTCCCCTAGCATAGACACTCTTGACAACATCAGAGCTCTTGATCGTATTCAAGAAGTGCCACACGAAGGCCCTATGTGCGATCTTTTATGGTCCGATCCAGATGATAGATGTGGCTGGGGAATATCACCGAGAGGTGCGGGGTACACCTTCGGACAGGACATCTCAGAGGCATTCAACCACAACAATGGCCTCACCTTAGTAGCAAGAGCACATCAACTGGTCATGGAAGGTTACAACTGGTCGCAGGACAGGAACGTGGTGACCATTTTCTCAGGTAGGTAAAGCAGCACGGGACAGACGATATACAGGCTAATCAAGACACATAGCTCCCAACTACTGTTACAGATGTGGAAACCAAGCAGCAATCATGGAAATAGACGAACATTTGAAATACACCTTGTATGTTCTCACAAAAAAGCCTGAAATGAGGCAATTTACTGACATCTATTTAGCCTGCAATTTGACCCCTGCCCAAGAGCCGGAGAACCGATGGTTTCACGACGTAAGTCTATTTCCGAGTCCTACCCTAGTCACGGTGTACCTATATTAATGCGCATGCGTAGGCACGCCCGACTACTTCCTCTAAAGCACTTGATACCCAATACACAGCGACTGGCAGTTAATTATCTTGGCATCACGTGACGAGTCTCAAGAAAGAAGTGAACGCCCATGTCTATTAAAATTGGGCTCCAAGCAAGTAGTAAAGATGAGGTGCTTCATAAAGCGGCACCTCTTAGACAATGCATTAGACTCAATGGCTCCAGGCTCGAAAGAATACAAGTGGTTTGAAAGTAGAAGAGAGTATTTCTCAGTTGTGTCTATATTGGTGCCTTCTATCATGGTATCCCCCAAACGCCAATGTCTTTCCATGCTATGTTTCCCTATACTCCCACTAAATTTAGTTGTACACATTACAATGCTGGGTATTATGCCTTTCCATATCTTTTTCTCACTTTCACATTAAACATCCCCCTGCCTACGCAACTCTCGCAACCGGCGGCTCTTGCATGCCATTCTCCAACTCGGCCACTGCTCTCTTCTCCCAACCCGCAGAATCCGTCGCTCCAGCGCCACCATTGCCCGCTATGGCACTGCCATTCTCCACATCCTTAGTCTCCTCCATGGGCCTAAAATCATCCAAAAACTCCTCCTCGCTCATAATCCTCGTCTCGACCTTTCCTTCAGCCGGGCCATAATTCTTGCGTCTGCTCGCCCCATCTGGGACAAGGAAACGGCGGTCCACACGCAAGAGAGCGTACATGTAGACGACGATGATCTCGACGGTGAAATTGAAGCAGTAGAAGCAGGCGCGGCTGTGGTACCATGCCGGGTCGCTGGCAGGCCGAGGAGCGAAGTTAGCGCCGATGCGGAAGCCGGCCCCGAGGAAGATCAGCAGGCTCGACAGGAGGAGGATCCAGATCTTGGTGCGAAAGCGGCCGGAGCCGAATTTGTCCACGCTGCGAGGGGAGCTTGGGGAGCTGCGCATCTTGGGGAGGACGACGCCGATGACTAGGAGGGGCATGGGGAGGAAGGCGGCGAAGGCGCTGTTGGTGCCGCCTACCAGTTGGATGTCGCGGTCGATGCGGTGGGTGTTGGGGTCTAGTGTGTAGCTTTGCTGCACAATGGATGTGATCAGAGCAATGAGTAGGAGAATGATGACAGCGTAGTAGGCTATGAAGAGATAATGCACCACCCGGTGCCAGCCAAGTTTTGGATGGCTTGCTCGGAGAATTCGTTGGGCAAAGAGGATGTTGATGATGATTATGATGATCACACCGGCATTGACGAAAATGTTCGCCGCAATGGCGACAGAAACGTTGTCTTGATGTGTACTCCATACTAGTCGCATTGTAGCGGTCGTGATACGAGCCATACAGAAGCCGAAGAGAGCGCCTGACGCAAGGAACTTGTGGCCCTTTTTGAGGTTGAGTTGTAGAATCGTCATATGCACCACGGCACCAATGATGAACAATACGAGAAAGACTGATGTGATAGGTGCGTCAACACTAGTGTTGGGAACGCCTCCAACGAGGGCCATCGTTGAGGCATAAGGAGGCCCGGAGGGCTGTGAAGACTATGATTCTCCGTTAATGTCGTGCTCCAAATATCCGCAAGTAGAAAAGATGGCCATGATATCTTCATGTAAAAAGCCAATAGCCGAATAGAGCTTCCTGCATCAGGGTTCAGACAGCTCAAGCCATTGATATCGTAATTGCGACAGCCTTAAGCTCAAATTCATGCTCATAGACATAGCATCCTTTCACTTGAAGGCCAGTATTTCAGGCATAGACTTTTCCAGCCGGCGCTAGCCTGGCTTCGTCTCAGTTCTCGCATCTTGATATCTTATATGTCATGTTACACGAGATGAAATGCAGTGTAGACTCACCTGTTGCGATGACATCTTAACAGTTGAGGGATATTCAGTAACTCCCTAGGGTGCCACGAGATGTTTCCACTTATGTCTTATCGTTTGTTGTGGTTTTTGTACAAAGCTTGGCGGGGAACAGCCTTGCTACTCGTGTTTTGGCGATGCTGAGATGGGTTGAGAAGTCGAGAAGATGAAGAGGACTAGAACACAAGATAACACCAGTGTAGCAGTGACAAGCCTGGGCCCTCTTATATGAAGAAGCATTGTCGTGAAAAGACGACCAGACCTCTCATACGAATCCCTATTAAGTCGGCGCGTGAAATGGAATCGCGCAAAGAGGAAAGGCTGGAGCTTCGCTTCTACATCAAGTTTGCCGACAACCTTGTCGGTGATGTGAAAGCGCGAGGACCGACTGGCCAATGAGATCTGAGGTTTATTTGAAATAAGCTCCGCGTCGCCGGGCAAACCGGGTGTGCTATTGGTTGCTCCTCAGCCACGGCAAATTGATGAGTAACAATTTACCACAGATCTAGCTTTTTGTTATCGTACGGACTTTTTCGCACATTTTTGTCCGCCCGGGTCGCCCAAGGGAACTTAGCGAACAACCGACAGTTCGGACATGGTAATACAGTGCTAGGCTCCTCCCTCTTTACATAATGTCTGCACGTTGCTATTGCTCAAGCCCCTAAATCCGTCGACGGATCACACAAGGGCCAAAAAGGGCAGAATCACCGCTTGCATCGATCGCATAGATTCGGACTCGCAGTCGGGCCGAGTGGTAGTAAGTGGGACTATTGTGGGGGGCTGCCGATGTCTCAGGTATAACATAGTCCCTCGTAAATTGTAAGGGTTCTATAAGAGATTTTAGCTGCGACGAAAAGAAGGGCGAAAAACTGGGCGCTGCGCGCTGAACTTTATTGATCGAAGAGCACTTACATGATACAGGACACCTGGCTGAAGAGGCGTACCATACTTTTTCTAATTGGACAGAACACATTAGAGACAGTGATGAGGTATTGCTGTCTGCGATTCAGACAACATTTGTTAGAATTGACGTATGAGGATTAAAGAAATATTATCAAATATACGGGTACCTCCGCACTTTTATTTGTAGAGTCAGGATGAGGCGCAATCAGAGTGCTGATGGTGGGCCCGAGTGGCATGATTTTCTCAATGAGTTCAGAATTATTGAAATTCCTCAAGTGACATAATTGTAAGGCATAAAATCTGTGTTATTAATAAATATCAATAAATATGTCTATCTTTAAGTTACTTTTTAAAGAGCACGAATTCTAGTGTTGTCACCCTTGTAAAATCAAGTTTTCACCATCACAATCATCTCACATCGTAGCTAACAATAGAGTAGTGCTTTCCCTCGTATCCGGTGCGACATATACATCTAAAGGATTGTAATTTTACTTGAGTCAAGCTCAAGAGGATAACAAACAACCTTGAGAAATTCAATGTCAAAAAATCCAGCTTCGATTAGGGTTGGCCACTCGACGATTTCAACTCTTTCGTATGTGGACTTACTTAAACCTAGCTGTCGAAGCACAAGGGCAATGGCTAAGTGGACATCTCGATACACCCTCAAGTGAAGAAGTTCCTCGTGATCCTTTACATGATTAGCTCCTTCTAAACAGAGATGATAATCGGCATGGAGAGTCAACACTTTGTCAGCCATTTTGAGATTGTAAACTCTGGGATCCACATGACCTTCGTCCAGAGTAGTGTAGAGCAGTTCAGCTCTGCCCAATTTACCTTCGACTATTAAATGCGCCTCAGATATCTCGCCGAAAGAGTCTGCTCCTGCTATTGGTGTGTATATCGCCTCGAGAATCCGAATACTAGACCGGTAGCCTACTCGGCCCGCATGATATGACACTCCGGCATTGACAGATGCCCACGGCCAGGTAGGTGCACGGTAAAGTGCCGGCCTGCGTTCAGACTGACCTGTGCCCAATTGGTCAACTCGCCATAATAAGTCTTCGATTAGTGAATCTTCCCATAGTCCTGCCAGGTATGATCCGGTTCGACAACCTTCTGCTTCCCGGGCCAACCCTGCAATTGCAGGAAGGAGATCACTTTCGATGGTCAGGCAAAGCCTCGAGTAGTGCTTGATGATTTCGTGCCACCTAGCTGTGAGATTATCCACCCAAAGTCTTAATTCGCGATAGACACGTAGTCGATCCCTTTCTTTCATACGATCAGCTTTTATAGCATCCTCCATGAAGTTGATTCGAGAGGGTTCACGATATTGAGATTGTTTCCCACTTGTGTTTTAAATCAGCGCGTTATCCTAGACGGAGATATAGGTCTCAGAAACTTACTTCCTTTGAACGATCCTACTGGCTTCCCGGCATAGATTTTTTGAATTGCTGCGGAGTTTAGGTTGATCTGCTGGCTCATAGGAGGTACATTCGCAGAGACTCTTTTGTATGCACTCCCACACGAGCTCCTTCTGGCAAAAATGTAAGACTCTAGAAGCAAGAAATCGTTCTTGATATGCCCATCCGTGCGATAACAGAGGATATGTGGTAGGTAAATGGCAGTGATCTATCGTGTTCCAGTGCTTCAGTTTCTCACGGACGTAAATCTGTTGCGGATGTTCGGGGGCAGTAAGAGAATAATCCTGGTCAGGTGCCATGTCCCTAGAGAAGCAGCCTCTGTCATCATTCGCAGACTTTGTAGCGGAAATCGTAAGATAAGAGTTCTTGTAGATAGAAGACATATTCGCTGATTCCTTTAACTAATCGAACTTTTCGTCTTGCATGATACAGAGCGAGTCAATCCAGAGGTAATGCAGGCCTAGCTTCCGAGTGAAGACGATAGCGTCCTGAAAGGTTCTTGGAAGCGTTGTCCATACTATCCCCTGATAATGTGAAGCAATATTGCTTCGTTCTGTCTTGATCGAACGTGTTTGTCCCCAGCAATGGCTCAAGCATGTATAGTGGGCCTCTAATCCTGACGACTCATATAGCTTTACACTCAGCGGTTTGTCAGGGTGCCCAAGGTCAAGAACCCGAGTAGGCAACTTAGTATTGAAATTGTACTTGCACCGTTCATGGCTCTCAACACACGTTTTCAGTGCCCGAGATGCCGAAACAAATGATTCTTCCGAAGCAGTGTTGTAAGAGATTCTTGGCATGGTCTTTAATGTATTCAGGGGGGAAGATGAACCTATTTAAGGCATGAGCAAGCCGAAAGATCAGGACAACAAATATGACGGTAGAACTGAGTATAAAGGATTAGGAGTATTAGAAATCACTCGCTTAAGTGTCAATTTAATCATTGTAGAAGGTAGCTTATCGCATGCCAGCCTAGCTGGACCACTGCATGGAGAAAAGTGACCCACCTGGAATTAGAAAGAATTCAAGCTTCAAATCCGATGCATCCTGGTTAAGATCAAGATATAATTCAACTTCCAGACCGCGATTGCCATCGGTAGTTTCTCCCCAAAACGTACGCGTTGAACATGAGACATGCCGCTAATATGGTGCACGAACTTTCCAATGCCATTATGCAGTAAGGAACAAGTGCAACATCCAGAACTCGCTGACCTTTCGAGCTGATCCGGTCGAAAGTCGAAAGCTAGTTGACAGGCATGGGGCATCCGCTCCAGGTTGTTGCACATCTCGCAACGCAGCATTCTGGCATAAGGGAAAGTAATACCTATATAAATGCGGACTGCGCAACTGCAATAATATCTAGAAAGGCTGAGATAATGAAATGAAGATACTGCTTCTAAATGTAATAATATATACTTTCTCGGCGGACACAAACTCGACGGGCATTTTGCTTTTTATTAGACGCCTAAATGGAATATAAAGTTTCATGTTGGAAGGACGAGAGCGAGGAGCTGTACTACCAACAGCGGGCTCTCAGCCCACCGAATGCGGCTAGCGCGGCTATCGGTGATAAGACCACGCCGCCTGGTGGTTGGCATTTGGCGATGGCCACACCTGCGCGATCCATCAACGATTGCGACACACCCCCAAACATCCCACCGTCGCCAGAATCCATAACCCCATCATGTCCTTTGCTGTCCCACAAGACCGCTCGAGGCTGTCCTATCCCCAGGCTCCTATCCTACCTTCCTTCCAGTTACAACAACAGACCGCAGTGCGGTCCTCGCAAGCATCTACTGCCTCTCCCTTCTCCTTCCAGCCTACAGACCTATCACATCAACACCCACACCCACACCCTCACCCCGAAAGTTTCCTCAATGTCTCTGAGAGAAACAAGCCCAGCCCAATCGCCCGGAACGATTCGATATCCCGATCGCGTTCACAGGAGAATTCTTACCTTCTCCAATTACAAGAGGCATCTCACTCGTTAGCAGCATCACAACCTCCGCAAACACAAGATGCTTCTCTCTCTCTTCCAAATGGCGTCCACCCAGAACATGTTGTAGACTCACAACCTCCCTCAAACCCAAATGACCAAGACCCCCCAATCGAGATTGCCCAGATGACACGCCCACCCGAAGGAATATTCCCAACCTTCGAAGCCCTGTTAGCCGCCGCAAACCGCCATGCCTTCTCGCACGGCTACGCCTTCGTAATCGGCCGCAGCAAAAAGAAAAACAAGCTTGGTCTTAAGAAAGTCCTCCTCTCCTGCGACAAAGGCGGCACCTCACACCACAAAATGCTCCCTCCCGACTCCGAGAAACGCAAACGGAAGACCACAACTCGGAAAACCGGGTGCGAGTTTGGCGTCTATGCCATTGAGTCTCAGACAGAATGGACCCTGAAGTACCGTCCCGACCCAGCATGCGCGCTGCACAACCACGGTCCAAGCAAGAATGTGACTGAGCACCCTGCAGCGCGAAAGCTGAATATAAGCGCCATGGCAGCCGTAAAGGCCATGAAAGACGCCGGTGTCTCAGCCCAAGACACGCTGAAAGAAATACAGCGCGAGAACCCAGGAACCCTTCTGATTGCACGGGATGTGTACAACGCCCGTGCCGCACTGCGTCGAGAGCCAGAACGGACGATAGACCCAGCAGTTGCTCCAAACGCAACACCGCAGATCTACAGACGGGCGCACATGACACCTGAGGAAAGGCTGCGGGATGACTTGCGGATGGAAGTCACGAAAGCGAGGGAGGAGCTGGAGAGGACCAAGGAAGACTGTCGGAAAGAGGTGGAGGCGCTGAGGAATAAGTTGAAGGAGAAGGATAAGATGATTGAGAAGTTTGAGATGTTTATTGATATCTGTAACCAGAGGGTCATGGTGCAGAGGGAGAGGCTGACCGATGATGGCGGTGCTGGTGGCGCCGGTGGTTCGTAATGGGTCGGATGAGCCAAAGTCATTTACTTCTAGGTTGTATTGATATTGCTTGTCATATGTGTAAAGGGCTTGGTTCAGAGAATAGCTTGGCGTTACGCGATGGGAAAGAGGTAATGGTTGGCATCATTTGACTGCATGAGTCAAAAATATTGCTAGCTTTAGAGGCCCAGGAATTGCACAAAATCAGGAATTCATATATGCAAAATGTTAATGTTATCTCTAGGATTGTCAAACCAACGCCTCATGCATCCACCTCCACAAGGCCACCAGTCCGCTCTTCAGTAAGAGGCTGCTTATTCTTTCCCTTCCTGTAGACCCTTTCATCTCTCGGATCAAAACCCCCATTTCCCCAGGTTGCCCACTCAGGTGTCTCGGGGCCCACATAATCCTCAGGACTAAACTCCTTCCCGCTCTCTAGCAACTCAAAAAACTTCTCATAGTCGATCCTTGTATGCCATTTCCCATCCAACTTAAATCTCTCGCTTGCGATTAAGATGCAGCAGCTGTGCGCATGCTCTGCCGCAATGCCATATGCCAATCCGCGACGTGCAAGAGCCACGTTGAGAGCTTCAACGAAGGAGCATACTTCTTCGTAGAAAGGGACGTTTTGCATTGTGAGGCCTGCGCCTGCTGAGCTGGAGGTTCCACAGTAAGTGACGCCTTTGACTTCGACGAAGCAGGGTAAACCTTTCTCTACTAAGTCTGCATAGCCTTCTGCTTCATCTTCGATATTGAATCCCTTCACGAGCGTTAATCTAAAGACTGTCCTCTGCCGGTGTCGCTTTTCGCGTAGGATCTCTAAACATCTTTGGAAGCGCTCCCAGAAATCTCTGTGCAAGGGTCTGTCGATCTTACGCAGAGACTCACGGTTGGAGGCATCAATGCTCACATAGAGTTGGGTGACTGGTTTGAGCGCGGCAAGTTGATCCGGGTGCTGTGCGTTACAGACAAGGAATGAGGATATATGCTCTTTGTGGAGCATTGCTGTGAAATCGTTGATATGAGGGTAGAAAATCGGTTCCCCAACCAAACTTAAAGCACAGTGTCTGATTTTCATAGCTTCAGCGAATCTCTCCGCGCGGACACCTGGAACACCTCTCATCATCTTGATCTTTTTATAATGGCCTTCCTTTACGCCATTGAAGATCGTTTCAGGAGGGTCGACGACCCAACGCCAGGTAGTGCCGACTGGATTCGTCCCATGACGCCAGCAGAAGACACATTTATTGGAGCAAGAGAGCGAAGGAGTTGTCTCCATGCATTGATGAGAAGCAATTCCATAGAAAGAATACTTGTAGCAGGAGCCTCGGCCTCGTAGGGCGGATTTGGTCCATCGACAGATCTTGACTCCCGAATGGGAGCCAACGATTGTGTAGCCTTGCTTTGTCAAGGCATTATATGTAGGGGAACCTTTGGGTACCATCTCTTTGATAGTTGCGGTATTTGGCCGAGCCTTCTTGCTGTATGTTGTGAAATCTATAGCAATTGGACCAGGCATATCTTGCTTTGGGGCGGTTGGTCGTGAACCCTGGATCATTCGACCTAAGTCCTCCAAGTCGTCCAAGTGACTTCTCTTCTTAGACTGCGATTTTGGCTTCTCAATCATCTCTTCATCTAATACTGGGTCCTCATCATCCTCATCGACATCTTCTACGTCACTTTCGACTGGATCTCCGCTGCCAGCAACACCTTCTCCTAAAGTCCCAGTTTGCACCACATTCTCAATTACATCCCGCACGCCTTCCGTCCATTCTTGGAATCTCTCTGCAGCGTCTGTTTTGTTGTCGCCCATACCCAAAGGGAATGCTCGTTTCCTTCCAGTAAGCTTTGCCATCCATTTGTCTACTTCGCGGGCTTGTGAACAAAACCCAGCAGCCTCTGTTGGCCATCCCTCTCGATCGCCAAAACCAAATACTGAGTAGCCAATCAAGGATGACAGTGGCGCAGTATCAATACGGAAGTCATTATGTGTTTCTTGCAAATGCTCGAGGAAATTGTCTAAGACAGTATCGATGTTATACGTTGGAAGTAGGAGAAGGTAGAAATATCTGGTAGTGCTTCCAACCCCGTTAGACTTAGGTAAATTGAGAAAATAGTCATCGTAGTCAATATAAGACAAATCGTGTAACTGAGGCTCAACCAGTGAACTAGATATCATTTCAGAGCTCCAGCTGGTCGGTTGGGAAAGCCTGCCAATAAAGTCCCTTGCGATTTTCTCCGTGCCACCGGTCAGAGAAGAGAAGAATACAAGTACTGTAACTCTCTGATCTTCCGGTCTGTTCGATATAGACTGCTTATTGGTATTCAACCTGCCAACCACCCTTTTCGGTCCAGCTGCCTTATTCTTGAGTTCATCCCCAGGAAGAATGGCTTTGATATCTGGGAGAGAAAGATTTTCTTGGGCCACTGGCAGTGCTGGTGAGGAGGGGGTTGGAGTATACACAATCTTGTCTCGGCCAAATCGCAAGTAGAGCAGGGTGCGAATGAGTAAGAGTATTGCCAAAGCTGAGAGTATAATGGGAATCCTGTATAGATGCCATGCTGAAAGTAAGTCTGTTATGGAGTCAGCAGGGTTTAAATTTAGGACGTTGTCATGCTCACAGTTCGCAGCCCTGGAGGAGAACTGAGTGGTACTTAGGAAATCCGAAGCCATCGTGACAGACGGCCCTGAGTGAGGTTAGTTGTCCCCGCCAGGAAAAGTTTAGGGAGGGGAAGTCGGTGGAGAGGGGCAGATTAATCCCTGCCCACCCTTAGAAGCGGATCTTACCTGACAAGTGGCCGTCGCCTTTCGGAGGAGCTTTCAACTGAAACAATCATAATGGTTAATTTCTTTTCACTTTCGTGCTTTCTAACTGAATGCTATGACTGACGAATCACTTGGCTTCACTTCAGTTCCTGTCCGCATTCACGCATGATTTCAAGGTCCTTCAATAGGACTAATGGGATTCAGGGGCCTATTGGGATATATTCGCATTGCTAGATCAAGCATTTGGCTGTAGGCCCCGAGATGCTCTATTTTACCCCATACGTGCAATCTATCTAGGACGGGTCAAGGATTGAACAGAAACCTAATGAGGCGAACCTTTCCGGAAACCATCGAGCAACGGCGTCGTTTCGCTCGTATGACCATTCCCAATGACCACTGCACCCTCATCATCCGTTTCGACGCTCCCATCGTGGAAATAGCGTGTATCATCCGCCTGCACTTCAATTGATCCCTGTGAAAGTTAGCCAAGATGCTCTTATGTAAGTATGGCAGGTATAGGATCCTACATTTAAATCTTCAGCTTCTTGTTGCCGCTTTCTGGCTTCAATCTCAAAATAAATGCCCATGACTAATAGACAGCCCTGCAAGCATCCTGTCACAAGGTAGATTCCCCAAGTACTCCAGCCTTCAGCTCCAAGCCTAGCAGCCAGACTGGCTGCCCACAAGAAACTACCTGGCGTCTGAATTACCATCATAGGTATGCTCAAACTTCCCACGTGACGAAGATGATATGTCGTCCAGATTTGTGGGAAGTATTGGATGGCGGCTAGAACGGTAGCTCCTATCCCCAGAACGTTGGCCCATGTTGCCAAATAGTCCGGATGGGAGTATATGAGTGCGGCGCTGACAACGATAGTTGCTAAGCCGTGCAGGATACAAAGAAACCCGACAATCAAGGCCGTGCGCCAACCACCTTGGGTGACGGTAGTTTCCTCTACAAGATTTTCGTCTCGAGGGAAGAAAATGAGGAAGAGGAGCAATCTAGATTTGAATATTAATTACCGCTTCGATATTCGGATAAAGTCAAGAGGAACCCACATAATGGCGAAGCAAGACCACTGGACTCCAACCTGCGCAATCCCAAGAAGTCCAGCAAAGCACTCAAATGAACTCACTGTTTTGCAGCAAGCCACATCTGCTCTTGAGGCCGGTAGAACCAGTATATTCGCAAATGCACATGTGCCAGACGTAGTTCCAAGGAGAATGAAGTATGGCGATATGCCCTCAGATGTTCCGCGAGATATGATTCGAAAATGCTGCGGGAGGTAGGAAACCAGAATTCCAAGGAGGATGAGACTATCGCAGAGTAAGCGCAGCTCGCATTAGAATACCACTGACCCGCAAGGAAAGTCATGTCAGTCACAAGGACAGAGAACTACATCTAGATACGTACATGGAAATCGCCAAGTTGAGGTAGCTTGGAGCTTGAAGCGCCTCGCATCGATTTGTGATCAGATTTGCAAAGGAGCTCATCTTTGGA
>Ga0335072_10002055_pt1 | contig 31775 bp, 18 predicted proteins | sample Lox_Sample_21_FD_206725 | JGI IMG/M metagenome (GOLD analysis project Ga0335072, IMG submission 206725) | Soil microbial communities from Loxahatchee National Wildlife Refuge, Florida, United States - Lox_Sample_2.1 | ecosystem: Environmental > Terrestrial > Soil > Wetlands | place: USA...
ACGCATTTCAGGCCCCGATACGAGTCGACAAAGTGTTCGCTCTCATCGGACTGGCAAATGATCTTCGATCTTCCTCTGGCAAATTGCTACTGAGACCTAAGTGCGAGCGCCCCGTGGAGATGGTAATGAATGGCTTAGGTCGGGTCATTATCCACCAGCATGAGAATTTGACGCCACTTCAATACGTCCGATCATACTGCAGGGAGCACCCGAGCCTCCCAACGTGGGTGCGAGACTGGACAAGCGCCTGAAATACCCGTGACTCCTGTTAGTATCAATCACACTAATCCGCGATTCCATGCTTCTCACGGTGGGAGAGCTGAGCTTCCTCATTGCGAAGACGTCGGCACGCTGGCGGTCAAAGGCATCTCTGTGGATAAAGTGAGAGGTGTCCCACCGTCATCCTCTCTGGAATCTGCTTGTGATTACGGACAAAGAACGATGACACTTATATCGAACCTGACGGCCAATGGAGACCACACTGTCATCCTTAAAGGCGGAAATGTGCCATTTGTGCTTGGGAAGAAGCCTCAGACCTCTGAATCCGACATCTGATACCAGCTTGTCTCCGATGCTTACGTCCACCGCATGATGAACCGCGAGGCTTTTCCAGGCATTCACTAATCGAGGCGATGAGATCCCTTGGCAAGACACTGATCTGGTCTGACCTGAAGCCACAGTTAGTTGGAAGCTGTAAGTGTGAATGTGCAAGAGTGGTATTGGAAACTATCTGAAGAGGATCGAGGCTACTTATGTAGCTCGATTCCTCGAACACACGAACACAACCAGTGACTCGTGTCATCTACGTAAGTAGTGAACACCCGAGTGAGGTGAATGAGTCCTATAATCCAACTCAGTTCCGATAGTGGGACACATGTAGCCAACTCTGTGAAGAAACATTTGAGTCATAGGCGAGGGACCCACCTCGGCCTCGGCGTCTAATGATTTTTCACTACTACTGCATTCCGCCCATCGACCCACGCACACAGGCCCAAGATAACAGAAATTCGCCCCGAACTCACCTTGCTCCGGTCCTAGGGTGATGCCGCCCTGAGCCAAGGTGAGCCTGCATATCCCGAGAAGGGACGGGTCAGGGTGAATGAAATCCAATCCAATCCGATCCGATCCAATCCTCTACGATTGTCCAAAGGACCATCTATCTGGGGGAACCTCGGTCCTAAGCGAGTACTAGTAATGATGTGACTCTCATCGGCCCTCCAATTCAGCCCGGCTTCGTGCTTCTAACTCGGAATTTGGCTGATACGCCTGAGGTGCTGGCTTCTGCTCATAAACTTGTTGCTGTCCCAACTCTGTAGTCGTTCCATTATTCCGCGTATATTCTTTCAATTGTCGTTCAAGGTTCTTCCGGTGCTTGATTGACCGCCACAGCAGCCCCAACGTAATGAGGAGTAACACACCCAAGGAGATCCCAAGTCCTACACCGAGGCCCACTTCCTTGCCGGTACTTGCGCCACTCGACCCACCCTTCCCAGCGAGCACTGTGGCGACTGTGGTGGCTGCGGCCACCCCGACTACCGTAGCGTTAGGACCAATAGAGCCAGACGTCCGATTGAAGATGACGCCGGCGTTGGCGAGAGGGAAAGGCTCATTGCTGTTTTGTGTCGAGACACCGCACGATTGGGAGGTGATGTTATAGCTAGCTTGGCAGCAAAAGAGGCCGGTGGAAAAGTCCTGAGCCATAGCGATGGTGACGCCTTGAGCCGAAAAGTCTTTTGGATGAGTTAGACCGCAGCCCAAAAAGCGAGAAGAGTTCGGGCAGGTAGATAAAATAGACTAACCATCGGCGCAGTATTGAGGACAGGCCTTACTCTGCCACTGTGGGTCAGTGCAAGAGATCCGAGCGATCCTGTTGCCCCAATCATTTATCCCTGAAGTGAAACAGTATCCGTTGGCAAGGCAGAGGTCCTGCGGAGCACAACAATGGCTGAATTCAGCCGAGTCGTTGCACGGGGTGCTGCCGCTATCCATGTCGCCATTGGGAAAGTAACATGTTGTTGCGGCACCACGACTTATAGCACCAGCAAGTAAGAGGAACGAAGACAAGATCCGTGACGAGGACATCGTGGAGACAGACACTGGTGAAGTGTGGTGAACAAGAAATTGTTGGTCAGTTCTAGAGATCAATGCCACGTCGGGCCACGGTTAAAGAAAAACGGGTGTAGATTGAGCAGGCATGGCTAAAGCTTTGAATCAGGGGGTCCCATTCATTTTGGCCCCCACGCGGGAATAGGCAGATCCGTCACAGCACGTCCTGATGATTTTATGTAGAGACCGATAAATTCGGCGTGTTAAGATGAATCATGGGATTGTCTATCGAGATCTGGAAATAGCACTTGCGAGGTAGAGGAGGCTCGGGCGTGCATTTCTGCTGCACGAGAACCCGGAGCGAAAGCTTAAGGCTCGAGCTGTTTCGTGCACCAATGGAGAAGCTGATGCTTACTAAGATTCCGCCCCAAAAGCTGCTGGCCTTCGAGAGAGACAGCACTGGCACTCGGTTCTAAAAATGTTCATAGTACTACTACTCATGCCCACTTTTCGTGCTTCGGTACTTAGTGCTACTCTAGTAGTAGTACAGTCCTCGCCTCCCCTCTCCCCGTTCTCTTACTATATCCCACCCCACCTCTCCCCAATCAGATCTGCCCCCCTCTCCGCCGTCGCCAGCACCACCACCTGCGGATGTGCCGCCACACTGATGGGAAGCACACTCGCGTCACACACCCTCAGCCCCTCAACGCCCTCGACCCGCAACTGCGTGTCCACAACCCTCCCCATACTACACGTGCCCGCGGGGTGGTAGAACGTGTTCGCGGCGCGGCGAATCCGCACATCGATCTCCTCGTCTGTGCTGGCGACGGAAAGCGCAGGATAGCCCGGTGGCGGGACCTCGGCCGCGACCACGGCGGCCATATGCGGCGAGGCCATAGCGGCGAGGATCTGGCGGACAGCGGCGCGGAGGGCCACGCGGTCGGCGGCTGTGGCGTAGTAGTTGGGGTCGATGGCGGGCGGGGCGGTGGGGTCGGACGAGTGCAGGGTGATGCGCCCGCGCGAGGTGGTGGACATGCCGAGGGCGCAGGCGCCGATGTGCGTGCCGTCAATGGGGATGGGGACGGCGGCGTGGTCGGCCCCCGCGGGGACGTAGACGATGAAGAGTTCGGAGTGCGGCGTGGCGGGGTCGAGAAGGTGCGCCTGCACGGCGGCGGGGGCGTGGTCGGCAGTCAGGGCGGCGAGCATGGCGGCGGTGGGGGCGCGCGAGCTGACGACCCAGTCGCTGGGGAGGCCTTTGAACATGGCTGGGTTTCTCCATTTGTCGGTGCCGATCGCGAGGCCCTCCTCCGGGTGCTTGAGCTTCCACCACATGCAGAGGGCGAGGTGGTCGAAGAAGTTTTGGCCGACTTCGGGTGAGTCGTGGATGACGGGGATACCGTGCCTCGAGAGCTCGGCGGCAGGACCGATGCCAGAGAGCATGAGCAGTTGTGGCGAGCGATAGGCGCCGGCTGAGATGATGACTTCGTTCTTCGCGTGGAAAAGGCGGCCGTCGACGAGCTCGACGCCAGTTGCAGTCGCAGTGTTGTTGGCAGACGATATTGTGACGCGAGCGACCATCGTGTTCGTCATGACTTGCACTCCGGAGAGGTCGTAAACTTGGCTGACGGGCTGTCTGCGGCCATCGCGCCAGTTTTCGACAAATTCAGACATGCCTAGTGGCGAGCCCGCGTTGCCATCTTCGATTTCCTTGACCCCGATAGACTTCCACGCCTCTCGTACAGGGCCACGAAGTGGATAGTTCCGCTCTGGATCACTCGCTGAGATGGAGACCGTGTGGATTGGGCCGTCAAAGCCATGCTGCTGGCTATCCTTCTCGGCGTCCCCATAATGGTGCTCTGCTTTCTTGAAATATGGCAGTAGACCATCATAGCTCCACTGCTGATCGCCTACCACTTCAGCCCAGTGATCATAGTCAGCCTTCGGGCCTCTCGTCCACGAGCCGTAATTGATAGCATTGCCGCCTGACAGAACTTTGCCAGCAGCTGCATAGCAGTCGCGTCCGTCGAGATGGTTCTGCGGGGCGGTCTTGTAGTCCCAATCAAGATCAGAGTGGTGAGCCCCGAAGCACGCAAGTGGCGCCGAAGTGAGTGGATGGCCAATACAGTCTGGCCCTGCTTCGAGGAGTAGAATAGAGAGGGAGCGTTTCTTTTCATGCAGGCGTGAGGCAAGGACGCAGCCGGCAAGTCCACCGCCGATGATGATATAGTCGTAGCTGTCCATGGGAGTTGTCTGTGCCATGATGTGGTTATAAGAACAGAGAATGGCGATGAGAGCTGGAGGAGAAAGGAGAGAAAGGCTGGCTATTTATGTATTGATCTTTTACCCAGAGGTGCTCCTCTGGCGAACTCACACAAATTGAACACGGCACGGTACACGCGGGAGGGCCGTTCTCGTCCATTCGTTCAACACGATCATGGATCATCGGAGCATCGTGCCATTCGTAGACATACCGTTTGAGGGCGTAATACCAACACAGCAACCCCTGGAGATGCCTATAGTAAGATGACGCCATGGTCAGGCTACGGTTGCCGTCGGCCACTCCGCAACTCTTATCGCTAAATCTGAGGTGTGCCTCATTCGGCATGTGATCGACGCAAGTCAAGTGTAGCGTCAGCAAAGGTGTAGCACCAGAGCCTTTCTGGCGAAGCAAGTGGAGAATGATTGTGGAACTTATTGAGTGCTCCCTGGGATCAATGTGCGATTGAATAGATGATTGCTACATTAGGTAGATTTAGGCATATCCAGGCACCTCGAGGCACCTCCAAGCGACCGAAACGCGGCCTATTTGCAACCAGGACGGTACTGAGGCCGAGAGAAAGGACAAGGAAGCATGCCTGTATTTGAACCCGACGACTCTGTGTAGCCCCCTCTCCCCCAAAGAAGACCCACAGGACGATGCTTAAACGCCGGAAGGTCAGGGAGGCTATTTTGGGCATTTTTGGTGTGAGGAATGACTCAAAAATAAGCCAGAGGGAGACTGGGTTGGTGGATGCGGCACATATTTAGGGCCCAACAACGCCTATTTGGGCCTCCGGGGCGCCGGGAGCCCAAAAAAGTTGGCAGTGGTCAAGTGCTCTACATAGTGTAAGGTCGTCAAAAACAGCGGGTAAAGTCCTGGAGACTTGCTTTACACATGTAAGCCTCCACATATATATGTGTAGAGAGATTCTAGCCATCTAAAAGCTCTTCAGCTTTTAGTTTCCTACTCTCGTTAGGCTTCAATGCGAGGTTGTTCCTATCGAGGAGCAGGGCTCGCGCACAACGATTCTTTTCTCTCCTCTCTACTGCTAGGATGTGCCTTTTAGGAACGTGTCTCTGCTTCTTTTCCCTCTCTGCGTTTGTCTACATGCAGCCAGCCTTTCGGTATCCACTGTTATTCCCTCCACAGTACAATATGTCGTTATGCAAAGCATTCATCCTGCAGTAATATAAATCAAGTTTGTCGGGGTCGAGACACGCGTACAACATGTTAGAGAGGTTTAGCCTCATGCCCGACGCCGTCGGGCCCTTTCCAGTGACCTCGCTACGAGGATGGTATCTTCATCCTCCCTGCCCACACTTCACGGGCGGGTTTCGTCCACTCAGCCGGGGCTTCCGTTTCGTTCTTTCAGCGAATGAATCGGGGCTCGACTATGAGTGAGATGGAGAGGATCATGGAGATCCAGACATTGATAGGCTCGCCGTCGGTGGAGAATGAAGGGGGAGAGAGGAGTTCAGCCGGTCGCGGCTGCGCCGTGAAGCAATGCGGGAAATCGTAGGCATCGTGATGAAGGAGACGCGAAGGCCGTGAGGCATTTTTGGCTTTGGATGACAGACGGGCCGAATGAGACGAGAGTGGGCCCCGCCGGCCCTCGCCTATCGCAAAGCAACTGTGCAGGAAAGGACCTGGGGCACTGAGGGGTGGTGGGAAAAAGAGACACAGGAGGAGGGAATAGCTTCCTTTATAGAGAGGGCGCGCCAACCTCGTTGGGGCAGCGCGGGTCAGGGTGCAGGCCAGAGTCTTACACCGAATTTTGATTCCTGATAGTCTTCTTATTGTGCTTCCCGTTGTCTCGAGTGCTGTCTTTCTCTCGGTGCGCCCCTCTCCTATAGCTGTTGGGTTCGGCTCGAGCGCCCAGCTCCTCAGCCATAACTTTTCGTTTCGCCAAAACCCAGAGCTCAACTCCGGCGTGATAGGTAATATCCATCGCCTCTATGCCCATCTTTTCAAATGCCCAACATGGCCAAAAAACCCACTCCCTCTGCAAAAAGTCTCATATCCACACTCTCTTACACAACTAACATGCTCAAAATGACCCCACTCTAAACACACCTCCGAGCCATACTGAGGCCTCGCACGTGAGTAGGGAACACGCCATGACTACGAAAAACCCCCTCCTTTTTAGAGGATTTGGATTGTCTAGCCCTTAGGGGGTTAGGCACAGCCTACTGGACGCGGGGGCTTTTTTTGACTTCGAGCTCCCCCCAGCGATTTTGGTGTTTAGATGCCATCAATGCCAGAAAATTCGTAGATCGTATGAATTGGGATTCCAAATGTCAACCACAAGTACATGTTTAGTTTACTGCTATAACATTTTTCATTCTCACTATCCTACTTCGGAGCTTAGTTCACGATAGATAGGTAGCTAGGTACACATAATAGCGGCAAGTATGATAGCAAATTCCCCACTAACTCCTAATATGCCTCGCTTGCCAATTGACTTCTCAGTATTGTACTCCCAAAGGCACAAATAGGCAATTAAACCAACATAAAGCTTACAGCCGAGGCTAACTCAGCGGTAGTGAACAGGTTCACTCGAAATCTTAGCCAGCCGGCCCTACAAGTTTCTTCATGGACTTAGGTGGTGCCAGGCCGTTGGATATGTTCTGGTGAGTAGGAAATCTTGCTTTCAACTCCAGGTCGTCCAGAGGCGTCTGCGAACGTATGTATTTGGTTCGGCCATCCTCGTCTCCTTTCCAGTCCCAGCTTTCGAAGCGACCTTTTTGCAATGCACTCCAAACGAAAGCTCGTCTACGTTGGCCAATGAGGACGTCTTGTGTGATCTTTTCAAAGTCCCACTTCTGCGTCGCTTCTTGTTCGAATGCTTGTAGGACAGCTTGAGTTTCCTCGTCGCTGCTGGTGGCCAGGTTCACAAGCTCCAAGGGGTCCTTGGAGAGATTGAACAGTTGTGGAGGATCGGCGGGACAAGTGATGTATTTCCAAGAGCCACGTCGAATCATCATCATTGGCGCAATCGTGCCCTCACCCATATATTCGGCAAAGACGTTGTCATGACCATTACCGCCATACAGATGAGGCATCATAGAGACTCCGTCGAGGGGGAGACCAGGAACAAGTTTGGTTCCGACAAGTTCGACCAACGTCGGCAGGATGTCCAGGGTCGACACGCTTTGAGACACGCGACGGGCCTTGAATTGCCTGGGATGGCTGACTAGCAGGGGCACTCGGACCGACGGTTCGAAGTATGACATCTTGTACCACAGACCGCGCTCGCCCAGCATATCTCCGTGGTCGCCACTGAAGATTACCACCGTATTCTCGTCGAGGCCACATTTCTTCAGGACTTCCAAAAGTTGGCCAATGCAATCATCGACATAGCTGACTGCACCATAGTAAGCGCGTCGTGCACGCTTGATCTGCTCATCTGTAAATTCGTGGCCTTCCAACTCGCAGACGTGTAAGAGGCGTCGGCTATGAGGATCTTGATCCTCTTCTTTCATCCGCGGCACTTGGGGCATATCGATATCAACTCCCTCATACATATCCCAATACTTGTCCTCAATCGTGTAAGGGTCGTGTGGATGGGTGAAGGAGACTGTCAAGCAGAATGGGCGAGCATCTTGTCCCCTCCTGACATAATCGTACAAGTATTGCTTGGATTTGTATAGAACTTCTTCATCGTAGTCTAGCTGATTGCTTCTCACGCACGGGCCGGCTTGGAGTATCGAGCTGCTGTTGTGATACCACTCCAGCCTTCTTTCTGGCTCGTCCCAATTGACTGCCCAACCATAGTCTGCGGGGTATATATCTGGTGTCAACCTATTCTCGTAACCATGCAGCTGATCACCAATGAAGTGCATCTTGCCTGCAAGTGTAGTCTCGTAGCCGGCGGCGCGGAGGTAGTGGGCATAGGTGGGGGTGTCGGAGCCGATCGAGCAGGCATTGTCGTAGGAGCCGATCTTGGAAGGCAACTGGCCCGTGACCATAGCCATTCGCGAGGGGGCGCACAGGGGCGAGTTGCAATAGGCAGAGTCGAAGACGACCGACTTGGCAGCCAGTTTGTCAATGTTAGGGGTCTTGATCTGGGACTTTGGATTATGCATGGCAAGAGCGGGTGCTGCAAGCTGGTCGGCCATGATATAGAGGACATTGGGTTTTGCAGGAAACAGAGGGGTAGAAAAGCCAGCGGCGCCCTGGTAGCCATTGGGAGGCGAGATAGGAGGTGACTCTGGCAATGTGATAGAGGGTGCCATGATTATTGTGAAATAGGGGGCCTTGGTTTTCGGGCCCGTTTGTACGTGAAGCGGAAGGAAGGGGAGCGAGAGTAGGAGGTGTCGTGCAAAGAAAGAGAAGATGAGACGACAGCAGGAGGTGGGGGAAGCGGAAATCTAGAGCAAAAGGTCGGTGTGCAGTACGCAGGTGATGGGAAACAATCTCGCCTTATCTGTTTGGTGTATGTGGGGATTTTGGATTTGGTCGCGTGCTAAGCCTTAAGTTACATCGTAATTCCGACCTGAGCAAAAAAATGACGGGCTGACGACTCCTTCGTCATCGACATTAGTAACAGTAACTACCGGCTGAGCACTTCCTTGCTTGCTTGCTTTTTGCGTGCAAGATGAGGTGATGAATGCTGGAGACACAAGATGATTCGGAATTTTGGCTACGAGTCACGCAATCAATTTTCGGACCTTGCCACTAGGAACCCTGCGGAATCTGCAGTGCCTGAGGATCACTTACCCTAGTCCGAATTAGCCCCCACCGCCTCGCCCTATCAGATATATTCATTTTCTAGCGGTTCTGCAGCCTGGAGCAATCCTTGCCGACGCCTACATGATGGTTGCATTCCCTGCATCGGGGACCTGGGGATAAGTACGGCTGCCTTCTGCCATTCTCAAGATCCTTCTGTACCAGTATTCCCGCCTCATGATATTCCGTGAGATGGACTACTGATATCGCGAACCGGTCTTGCAAACTGGGAAGTATCCTCTCTAAATCCACGGGTGAAGTCACCAAAGGGTCCCCAGAAATCTCATACAACCCCAAGGACGACGTGTTCCGCTTAGGAGCCAAACTAGGCCCACAAAAGACATGGTCCTCGTGACCACGGATGCATTCCCATCTTCCCCCACGTTGCGCGAACCTATAATGTCTTCGCGGCTGGCCCATTTGACCTTTAAGCAGGCGTGTGCAGGATGTATTTCCCATGGTGAGGAGGGCCTTGAAATGCTAGTGGCAAAGCTGTCACAGGAATCCTTAACGAACTGCAGCGTGCGAGCCCACAACGACTCCGCAACTTGTGTTGGAACTTTGAGGACGGAGTCTGAGACGGTCTTCATGACTAACAGATCTCTTGTCCATCCTCTAGGCCACGTACTTTACGGCCGCTGAAAGAGCTAATGCAGCCTGCATTTCTACTGCTTCTAAGAGCGCATGTCGTCCAATAGTACCACTGGCAGGTCCTGCACCAGGTTGGTCTCCAGCTGATGAGTGATGCTGTGGCGGAGCTCGAACTCCTAGGATGTTGATACGCTCCCACTCCTGCTTATCGCACCTTGGGCGCCCACTGATAAAGAAGCCGGTCTTTCCTGAGAGAGCACTATAAGTGGAGGACGCTTGGTACAACTAATGGGAATTACGAACTAGATGTGGAAGCTGAGTACTGAACACAGCGATGACGGAGGGTGAGGGAAGAAGCGCCAGCTGCTGACATACTTAGTGCGCTCGCGGCACGTACACAGTCAGTATAAAGGCCGCGGATAAGGCCAAGAGCGAGACTGATCGAACCCGTAAAAATGGCTCGCTTTACGAAGGGATTCGAACGTCCTCGGCTCAGTTTATTGCGTCGCTGAATTTAGATCACCAAAAGGTCGCGACATATTTCCTCTTCTGGACTTAAAATGGCGTCAGCGAGGTGAAAGTCCGCGTCGATCAAAGTATATACACGCAATTTAGTAGACCAGAAACGTCCTTTGAGAAATACTGGACGGCTGAGCTGATCGTGTCAAAAGTTTGATGTGCGGCAAGCGTGGTTGATGCCTCGGTTATTCTCACCGGTGAATTGATAGAAGTTGGAAGAGGCTGGGATTCTGGAACAGCATAACAAACGTGCTGCATACTGAGGCACGCGTGACATCAATATTACGGGGTTTAGTCGCGGTGCAGGCGCAGTTACATGTGAGAGACTGACTAGAAAGTGGGTCATGCGGCAGTGACTAAGCCATGAGTTCGAGAGAACTCACATTCTCTTCACAAGATATGGGTGCTGCAGCGGAAACATTGAATCTTGCTTGACTGCGAGTCAAGAGAGATACTCATTTGAACAATAGGCCGACTCGCAATTTAGACGACTTTTCATCTATTCGTATCAAACTACATATCCAAAATCCTAGAAGAAGCGCTACGACGAAAAGGGAAAAAATACTTCCATAAAACCAAATGCACCAAGCCGCCCACTCCCGTTCAACACTTTACCTATCGTACATGCGAGAAATGCCTTGTCAAGCCATGATCCTCCTCAACAGCCTCATCCGTGGCCTTCTGTCGCCCACTCAAGATCTTCTCTGTCGTCTCTGCAATCCTCTTACCCAGCTTGGAATCAACACGCTCGAAAAGCCCTGTAAAAAGCCCACCATCTCGTTAGTGCTGGCATTTCAAAGCAGCAAAACAAAACCCCAAAAAGGAAAAGGAAACGGTGGGACCGAGGTACACAAAGTGCAGGATATAAACGTATAAGGTGAAGAAAGTGGAGTGAACTTACGGAAAATCTCCTCCCTCAACCAATCCCTCTTGACCTGACTCACATGCTCGGCGACAGTATCCACGAACCGCTCCTGGCAGCCTTCCTGTCTGCCAAAGACCTCCCACAGCGCGCGCGGCTGCACAAAGTCGTCGTCCGTGACTTCTGACGTGAAAGTCACCGGCGTAGCGCTGAACTTGTCTTCCTTTGGAATGGACTTGGCACCGTTGGCTTCCATAACGGATCCATTGGCTACACCATTCGTTTCACCCGCACCCTTGAACGCGGTTGGCCTGAGCTTGCTGCCCACATAGTTCGGATCTCCACCATAGTTCGTCTTGAAATTCATAAAGCCGTCCCTCTCCGTCGGGCAATACACTCCACTCTTGGCTGCGTTCGTGGGCAAGAATTGGTAATTTACCCCGAGCCGATACCGCTGTGCGTCCGGATAGGCAAACATGCGCGCTTGCAGCATCGGATCCGCGGATGGCTCAATGCCAGGGACCATGGCACTGGGGCTGAAAGCGGCCTGCTCGATGTCGGAAAAGTAGTTCTCGGGGTTCTTGTCGAGGACGATCTTGCCGACTTGGCGCAGGGGGGCAAGGGAGTGAGGCCAGACTTTGGTCATGTCGAAGATGTTGACGGGGAAGGTGGGGACGGCGGAAGGGGCGAGGGTTTGGATATAGACGTTGTAGGAGGGGAAGTTGCCGGTGGCGATGGCCTCGAAGAGGTCGAGTGTCAGGGCGTCCGGGTGGGTGCCGGCAAGGGAGTTGCCCTCGGCCGAGGTGAGGGTTTTAATGCCCAGGTTGGATAGGATGTGGATTTTGACAAAGTGGTAGCTGCCGTCTTTCTTGGTGAACTTATAGGTGTGGCCACTGTAGCCGTTGATGTTGCGGAGGGAGGCGGGGATGCCGCGGTCGGAGAAGAGGAACATGAGCGCGTGGATGCTTTCAGGGCTGTTGACATGGAAGTCCCAGAACATGTCTGCGTCGGCTGCATTTGTGACGGGATGGCGTTTGTGCGAGCGATTCAGGGACGGGAACTTGACAGGGTCTCGTACGAAGAAGACCGGCTGGTTGTTGAACACCCAATCATTGTTCCCTTCGGCGGTCTTGAACTTGATGGCCCAGCCGTGGAAGTCTCGGATGGTATCCGCAGATCCTCTTTCAGGGCCCACTGTAGAGATTCGAGTCAGAAGCTCTGTCTTCTTGCCTATGCCGGTGAGGAAGTCTGCATCGGTGATGTCGGAGATGTCGTGCGTAACTTCGAAGTAGCCGCGTGCCCCAGCAGCTTTGGCATGGACAACCCTTTCCGGTATTCGCTCGCGCGAAAAGTGGGCTAGGGTCTCTAGGAGCTGTGTGTCTTGCAGCAGCACCAAGCCTCCACCATTTTGGTTGCGTAATTGGACACTTGTGTCGTTGCGTGGAAGAGGAACACCCTCAGCAAGCGTGTAGTACTCTTGCTGTGGCACGGTGATTGCCATCTTGGATAACTGGAGACGCTGAATATGGCGAGATGAATAGTAAGGTTCGTATGATGTGGTGCTTTAACTGTTAAGTAAGTAGCAAAGGTAGGGTAATGATACAGTTTACGACGCAAATTGAAAGCTGGATGTTTCAACATTAGGATGGGGAGGGGAGGTTCTTTATAGATCTCATTTCACGATAGAGCTAGCACTTGATACAGGCGAAGTTGAAAAAGATACAGGGAAAGTGCTGAATAACCACTTGCATGACCCATGTCTGGTCCTTTTCGAGCACCACCATAGATCTTCAAACCTGCCATGCACACTCGGTCATTTTTCGGGGCCAGCACGATGATATCAGCCAGAGACGGGGTAAGTAAAAGCGCTCAGAGAGGATCTGGAACGGTAGGCGCATGTCAAGGTCAATTCAAGCGCGGAAGAATTGTCGTTGCGATCGAAGAAGTCGACCTCACGTTGCGGCTAAATGTATAGCCTTACGATATGACGTCGTCCCCGCACATCCCCGACAAGGCACATTGGACCAACAAGCTACGTTGCCATTGTAGGACCGGGAGTGAGTTGAGGCATTTGACGACGATTTCCTGTCATGTTCCGCCGAGATACCACCACTGCCATTGTTCGCGCCTGAGGACCACGTAATGAAAAATGAAATGTGTGATTACGGGCCAGATGTGATGTTCGATGGGTTAACATCACCCAGAAATGCAGCACTGTCGTTCGCAGAAATAGCATGGATGGAAATTGCTAGGGTAGACGGGGGCAGATTTTGTGGAGATAGCTCAGAGTCAACAGATCTCATTATGTAGAACAAAGAAGCCCCACAAAGTCGTCGAATCTATCCATTGATAGGACGCCATGCCACAAGCCAACATCGTTAATCAATCCTCATGCCTTGTTCTTCTTCCCGCCGCCTGTCCTGCCCTTGAAGCTGCCTTCAAATCCCGGTCTCTTCACCTTCTTACTCTTGCTCTTCTTTCCCTTAGAGCCCTTCTCTTCCTTCCGTATCCGCAGATTGTCCTCCCTCTTCCGCTGTCTGATCTCTTGCCCTTTGGCCACGCCCTCAAGACGCCCCTGCCATTCTTTCTCGCTCTTCTTCTTCGCGCTCTGCTGTCGTTTGAGTGCCTTCTTCAGCAACGACGTGTCGTCTCGCACTCTCTCCCCATGCGCTCTTTTCTTGGCGTTGAGCCACATGTCCTTCTCCTCGATTTCTGCACGCTTTGCTTCGTCGAGACCAGAGAGGCGTGACTTTTTGCTCTGCGCGGCTCTCAGCGCTGTGGCCGGATCCGCAGGTCCTTTATGGTGCCGCTGCTCCATGATAGTTGCCAGCGAAGCATCCGCTTGTGCGCCATCGCCAAAAGCCACTCTGCCAAAGCTGAAGTTATTGCTGGGTTCCATGGGCGAACGAGGCGAAGCAAGCAAAGACCCCGATCCGCCAGGTGAGAATCGGCGTGCTATCTCCTCCTCCTGCTTCCGCGCTTCTTCCTCTTTTGCTTTCCTGCGCTGCTCTTTCTTCTGAGTGCGCCGTTCTTCCTCCTTCTTGCGCCGCATTTCAAGCAGTTCTTGGCGATTTCGTGCAGGTCGCCCATCCGGGCCATCGGCTTTGCGTGCAGCACGTAACTCAGCCAGACGTGCTTCAAGTCGGTCTTTTGCGGTTTGAGAGGCATCGTCAGGTTTTGAAGGGGTTTGTGTCATGGGTGGTTGAGGTTTTGATTTTGCGAGCGGGCCCGATTCAGATGGGGGTATGATGGAGGAGACTGATGAACTGCCGGAATGTAACTGGGGAGATAGGATAGGCGAGTCTAATGCGGGAGAAGGCGACGCGCTCGACGAGTCGGCAGGCTGTACCATAGACGTACTTTCGCCAGTAACGTCAATGCCCTCAACCATCTCTGCATTGTCTTCTGGCTCTTCCCCTACTCCAGCATCGTTTCCATTGTCTCCATCTCGTGCTTTAGGCTCATTTGCCACCGCTTCTTGCTTTCTCGCTTTCTGTCTCTCCCGTTTCGCTCTAGACTTCTCAAATTTGGCTCGTTTCCTTTCCCGCTTCGCAGCCCTCTGTTCGGCCTTTCTCCGCTTCTTCTGTTCTTCGGTATTATCCTTGTCGTCTCTGTCTGCTGGCTGTTCGTTTTCAGGCCTAGGTTGAGATTTATCGATGATCTTTCTCTTCTTTGCCTTTTGATCGTCCACCTTCTGTCCTTGTTTTGGCTTCTCGGAGCGACATCCATCGTTATCATCATCGTTGCCATTGGCCTCATCAGATCCTGCGCCTTCCTCATCTCGCTTTCGTTTTCGCGCTGCAGCCTGTCGCTCATCTAACACGTCTTTTGCTGATTTGAAATTGTCTGGATCGAGCTTTGCCATCCTAGCCGCTCGTTTCTGCTCCGGCGTTTGCTTCTTGCGCTGCCATTGATCCTGATATGGCGAATGTTAGTCCCAGCTTTCTGCACATGGCAGTAGTATTGGCAGGATGGTGAGTCAAGATTCGCCAAGTGACTTACGCTGACATCCTCGCCGTAGTACAGTTTCGCCGGAGTCAGGGACAAGAGGCCCTCAAAGGCTTTGGCATGGCTTCTGAGTCGTTCCTTCGTTGAGGTTAGCACGAGCTTGATCCTGCAAGCTATAGAAAAGCGTCCGTACCTCTAATTCGTCGGGCATTGTGGACAATTCAAAGACTGTAGGTACAAAGCGAATACCTTGCAAGACAATACTCCGCCCTCATAATCGTCGGCGACTGGAGGAAGGTGACCTTCACAAAAAGATGTGAATCCGGCGGTGACCCCACATTTCAAATTGGTCGAAATCTTGGCGCTTGGTATTTGAACCGCTAACACCTATCATGATTGGACTTTCAGCGTCTTAATCCCCCCTAAAATCTCATGATATTCCATTTTGTAACTGGCGAATGTCTTGAAAATATTCGTACGTTCACAGCTGTACACTAGGTACAAATTAAGGATGCAACATGTGCATCTATCGCTATCTATCCCAATGCTCCATAGTCATGCCCAAAGAATTAAGTCTTAATCTCCAAAATCGTAAACCCATCGCTTGAACCAGCTTTTCACCTTCTTCAACTCTTTTATCCTCGGCTCTAGTAGTAATTGACCAGAGCATGCCTTACCCACAAACCCACCATTGGCTTCGCCTCTTGCAAAAACCCTCTGCCCCCTCAGCCACGTCTCTTTGACCTGTCCAGTCATCGTTCTTCCCTGGTAGGGCGAGCACTTGTTCCTGAACAGCATCGTACTGGGCTTCACAATCCATTGCGCTTCGTCATCAAAGACGCAGATGTCGCCATCGAACCCAACGGCTAACTCACCTTTCTGTTTCTCCAGGCCTACCTGTGCGGCCGTATTGGTACAGCACCATTTCACCACATCGGTGATCGCAGAGTCTCGTTCGGTAAGACCACGACGTGTCATCTCGGTCCAAAGAATGGGGAGGCCAAGTCCAACGCTCGAGATACCGCCCCAGGCCGAGAAGAAGTCCCCTTTTTCTGAATCCAGCTCCAGCGTGTGGGATCTATTCGATGGTGTATGAACGTGGCCTGGGATGTGCGAGGGTAGGAGCTTCAGATCCGGCGTACAGGGAGAGTGGTCTGAAACTACTGTCTTGATAACGCCTTCGTTGGCAAATTGCTGCAGTTCATTCCACAGGTGGTCTTGATTGGATTGACTGCGGATAGGAGGACAGCATTTGTGGCGGGTGTCGCCTTGTTGTACTTCTTCCGCGGCTAATGAAAGATAGTGCGGACAAGTCTCGGCGGTAATATTGATTCCTTGAGCGCGAGCTTTTCGGAGGAGAGGAATTGCCTGCATGGCGGAAAGATGGACGATGTGAAGTGGTAGATTAGGTGCGAGATGTGCTAGCGAAAGTATCTCCTCGATAGCATAAGTCTCAAACGAAGGTGGCCGTGAAGTGAGGAACGTGCTGTACGCATTCAACGGTCCGTATGGGTGTAGCGGAGGAAGGGACGATTGGACGTCGTCGCCAACCGAATCTGAAATCGGGGGAATCATTTCCGCGTGGAACATGAGTGTAGTCGGCTCATCTGCCAGCTCGGCCATCACTTTCTGGATGTCTGTGGACGAGACAGCCGGAAATTCCTTGACTCCACTGTCGATTAGAAAGCCCTTGAAGCCCCTGACACCCTCCCTCACCAAGGCCTTGAGCTCCCCTGCATTGCCTGGAATTATGCCTCCGTAAAAGCCGACATCGACCCAACACTGGCCTTGTGCAGCGTTAACCTTCTCTTGGAGTCCGGCTACAGTAGTCGTGGGCGGAATAGCATTCAGTGGCATGTCCACCACCGTCGTCACTCCACCGAAAGCCGCAGCTTGTGTGCCAGTATAGAAGCCCTCCCATTCTGTTCTTCCTGGCTCATTGAGGTGGACGTGAGCATCAACGAGCCCAGGTAATAGCAAGTGGGGCGAGTGATCGACGTAAGGGGTATTAGGAGGGAAGCTCGAGGCGGGAAGGACGGAGTGGAAGATTGACGTTATCTTTCCAGTTTCCAAGGAGATTACGATGGTCGCAGATGTCAGACGTCCCGATATAACGGCCCTGGAAGAGGCTAAGACTGTAAACGCGGGAGTCGCAGGGTCGATGATGCCGATGGGAGGCGATCGTGGAGGAGTCGGGTAACTATTCATGGTTAGGGAGCCTCTCAAACGTGTGTAGGCTTCGTCAACCTCAAACGAATGTTCCTATAGCTATAAAAGATGGATTAAAACAAACCGAAAAGCATGTGAAACTCAGATGGGGCCATCCGGGGAAGTATCTGGGGTTGCTTATTAACGCGATAAGCAGAGGTCGGCGTGGTAAGAGGACGAAGGAGAGGCCACGGTAAAACGGAGAACAAAGGAAAAAAAGGTCTTTCCGAAAGCATGCCATCCTGAAATAGCAGAATCCCTTCATAGGGCCACCAAGGTGTCTCTGACGGCTTTCTCCGAGTGCATGTCCCTAGACGACTCCTGATATGGACTTGGTTGGGGGAGTGAGCAAATGGCAGTTGACGCAACTAGCCGGCAGTGGTGGAGACTGTGCTACCTTCCAAAAGGCTTCCGGGCATGGCCGGGGCTTGAGTAGCATTCCATTACTCGATAAGAATGGCTCTGATAACAGCGCAGCGCGTGAGTCGCAAATAAACCCGCGGATTGTTGACGACAATGTCCGGCCACAAGTTGTTGGGATCGGATAAGTGAGTGGTCCTCCGACAAGGCGGAGCTAGGCCTTTTGTGGTTGCCTTCGTAGATAAGGCTGCCCCCCTTGCGGCGCTCTCGGCACAACTATTCCGATTTCGATGTTCTTACTCGATAGTATGCTTCTTTTACTCGATCAAAATCACAGTCGAGCTGACACAATGGCGACCCCGCCACAAAAGAGTCACGAGGCAATGCCCTTGCTTGGTCTGACGACGTGGCTTATGACCTACAGCAGAGTCTGCCGCCACATGATTCAGTCACAACTCCGCGGAAAGGAAAGCTAGCCTCCCACTTCAGACGTGAACGCGGCGACGCGTACTCTCTGTTTGATCAGTCGTCAGTGCCGCTGAATCCAGGGTCTCAAGAGGACCATTATGACCTCTTAACGATCCAGCGGAGCAGAGTCCAGATCCCTTATGCCTCATGGGCGATATACGTAGGCTGGCCGGGCGGGCTTCGAAGGCGTTCATAGACAATAGAGGAAGCAAGGCAAATCGAGCTGCGACAGTGGGACAATGGAATGCTTGCGCGGCTGCATTAACAAGTTCAAGATACCAACGTAGAAAGGAGCAGGAGTCCGTCGCAGATAGCAACAATCTGTGCTGAGCGTGGAGATATCTTGAACCTGAAAAAAGAATCAATGCATCAGAATTGGTCGTGCATCATTCTAGCTTGTTGTGGCATGCTGCTCTTTCTCCCATTTCTCCCTCACTCGCCTTCTCATACCTCCATTCACACCTCTTCCCCAAATCTCTTCCTTTCTCCCTTCCCTTCCAAAATCTCGCAGGTCAACTGCGCCTTGAGATTTGCTTTCAAACTTGACTTCCCCAGTCACGATCTTCCTTTCCCTTTTTCGACTTTCCTTATCCCTTGCCTCCGCTTTCTTTCTCAGATAGGCACTATAAACCACCACCTCCGCCACTCCAACTACAAGACCTACGCCCAATGCCGATAGCACCCTCAGACCGTCATTTGTCCAGAAACGGGTGACATGGAAGGCCGCAAAGGCACACAAGACAATGCTAAGAAGGATATTCAGAACAAGAGAGGGTGAGATGTCGTCGGAAGAGTCTTCAGAGGCTGGGAAGAAAGGCGACTTGGGATTGGAGGCAGGGAGAAGACGATTATATTCGCGCTGTTCTTGCTCGGCGAGTAGGCGGGCTTTCAGCGCGAGGTACTCAGGAGACGGCGTTGGAGGTGGCGGAGATGGAGCTATGTAGGGACGCGTATTATTCAGGAGGGTGTTTAGTGAGGTCTTCGTCAAGCGTGACAGTAGGATGAGGGTCTTGTGGTCGATAGGTGAAGACGCAGAACTTGGAAGCTCGACGTCACTGGGAACGGCGGAGGGATGCAGTGTAGATGTCAGGTTAAGGATTTGAGGCGTTACCGTAAGGAGGACCATCTCGGATACTGATTCAAGTCAACTCTGTCTTTCACCTGGGTTCCGAGTGAGAATTGCCCCTCTATATTGAATTGTTAAAGGGTGATGCCTGAAAATGTATTTGTTTTCTGATATCGCGCATTTCCGACGCCAAGACTGTCGAACCCGAGCTCCACTGCAAACCAAGCAAACAAAATTCCCAGATATTCGATTTTCTAGCTACACCTGCTTTAGGATGCTGGTAGCTGTGAAGGCTCTTGTACATGTCGCGTACTTCTGGCAACCCATTATGGGTGCCGAAGCTACCGCGATACAAAACTACGACTCGCTCCTCCCAACTTAATCAGTCGCAAGCGCAGACTATGGGCCAGACACCAAGTCAAGAAGCACAGACAGGCGCAAATGGCGACCCGGAACGTAGGTTCCTAAGAGATCTCTCAGTGAGCCTGGCTTACACTTTACAGCTCTAGACCTCTCCAAGCCATCAGAGAGAATGGGTCAGAAACCCTCACTCCACGCAGCAAGTGAGGGGACTACGAAGAAAGCTGCATGCCTCAAAGAAGCGGACGTGAAGAATGGTGACCCTAGCGACGGCGATGAAGACGATGAGAGCGACTGGTCTGATTGGAATGCGAAAGCTAGTGTAGGCGCAAAGCGGACTTCCACACCAAATCGCGACATTGGCCTGTCCACTTACGAGACAACTTCTGGGGCAGAAGAGGAAGATGGTTCAGACCCTGAGGATCGGATGTCAAGAGCTGGCAATAATGAGCCACCATTACAGGTAGGCTCGCAAGAGCTTAGATATATCAACTTACCCACGGATGGCCCTACTAAAGCTGAGGAAGAGGACGCCGAAGAGGAGGGAGAGCGTGAAGTGCCATATAGTCCTGCTTTCCGGAATTCCGATGGAGTTGTTGAGATGGCTATGTCCGATGATGAGGCAGAGTCAAACGAGGGCCTTGCTCGTCGGTCTCCTACAAGCGAGGTACTACGACCAGAAGAAACCTCTAAGCAAAATACGCCAGACTTTCAAAATACTACCCAGCACGATGAAGATCTAGCTCCTATACGAATTACCACCTCTGACCAAGACACTTCATCTCCAAACAGCATATTCGATACTGCGCAAGATCTGACTTTGATGGATAACACGCCGACAGAAAAAGCTACTCTTAAACGCAAGCGACGAAACGCAGGTGGAAAGGTTTCAAATGGGCAAGGACCACCTCCTCATAAGCGGCGGAAACACAGCATCTTCTCCCCTCCTACTTCAGTTCCCCCTGAAGACGAGGAAGTTCCAAGAGACCCTTCCCCAGGCCTGATAGCTATTCAGGGGAGGTTCAAGATCAACCGCCCAGCCGTAAAACCAAAGACGGTCCTGGACCGGGTGGGACAGGACCAAGAGTCTGTGACTACTTGGGTAAAGCCCCTTTCCCTCAATTCATCACTCAAGCATCCGCTGTTCAATCCAAGTCCCTTAAAGCGTCCCCTTCAAAGCCGTCCGGTTGACCTAGTTTCTCAGAGCGCAAAGCCTAGTGCTGCAACCGGTAGTGGCACTCGGCATCGATCTACCAGAAAATCTGGGCAAAACAAAGAGAGTGTTGACTCTCTTGTACGAGATTCTAGCGACAACGAAGTTTCGACCATGCGCAAAAAGTCTAGAACCGTCTTTTCATCGCCAAAGGGCAAAAGCAAAGCGAAGCCAGGCGTTGAATACTCCTCTCCTCCCAAGGCTAAGGATGGGAATACAAGGCTTGGCTCAAATACGAAGCGTAAAAGGAAACGACGGCCCTCGCTGTCAGAGACTTCTGCAATCGATGACGTTCAGTCGGAGTTGGAAGCCGGACAGCGAAGCAAGGACGAACCTGAATCTGCATCGGATGTCAACAACTCGGATGCGGAGTCTGAAAATTCGACAGAGGACTCAACTAGCCCGAACGAGCTGACTTGCAAGACGTGCAACGAGAAATTTCGGCGTGAAAAACATCTCCGAAGGCATATGAAGAATAACAATGCTCGTACAAAGACGTATGAGTGTGGGAAATGCGGAGAAGAGTTTGACGACAAGACTTCACTTCTTCGCCATCAATCACAAGAACAACATCCGAGGGAGACCTTTCATGTACAGAGAACAGGGCCATTCTCCGAAAGTGAAATACGCAAGCTGGAGCAATTTATGGTGGACTACTGCGATGAGCATGGAATCGACGAAACCGTCTTCAGGCAGATGATGACTGATTCGTGTCGTCGTGGACGCAATGCTACGTGGTCGTGGCCCGGTGTTACCAGATTTGAGTTTCTCAGCGAATACTACGATGTATTGCCCAATCGAGCCCACAAATCGATGCAGCGTTATAAGGAACGTAACTTCCAGAATTTGGACCACAAAAGAGAATGGACGGTGGAGGACGACAAGCTCCTCATTGACCTCGTGAACGAACTGGGCCCAAAGTGGATCGAAATCGGTCTACGGCTTAATAGAACGCAGGATTCGGTGACGCAAAGGTACAAGAAGAAACTCAAGGATCGAGATGCGGTGCGATACGGCACGTGGTCAAGCGATGAAAACGAAACATTGGCAAAGGTCATAGAAGAGATCAAGGACGAGCTAGGTCTTGCGAAGATACCAGATACTGATGATAAAATTTCTTGGGCAGAAGTCAGCAAACGCATGGGGGGGACCCGTACAGCTCATCAGTGCTCTACACATTGGCACCGGGTCCAAAGATTTAAGCACAAATCCGGTCCTCGGGGTATCAAAGGTGGTCGCAAAGCGAAAAGTAAAGAGTTTGTATCATCTGATGGTGAAGATCCAGGCGAATTGGAGGTTGATCAACGCCGCGAACGCTTCGCTGGGGTCGCAATCCCAAAGAAATCAAGTGAGAAGTCGTATCAAACGAAGTCCAAGTACTTCCCTCAATCCGACGGCCCCGCTTTGGAGACTTCTGAAAATCTAGAGGATGCTCAACATCATCCCGATGCAGCTGCTTGGGCACGCTCCAGCCCTCTGCTGGGATCGTCCGACCCCGACGAACGAGATCTCACATCATCTCCAATCGACTCGCACAACCACAACTCTGCTGGCCGTGCCAAACATGATGTCAATCCCAATGAGTCAGTTTTACGCACCGCTGACGAGTGGGAGAGAATCCTCAAAGCCGAAAAGCAGTCTTTGCCTCCAATTGCCGCCGTAGACGCTCAGGACGGCATTCCCAACAATGAAGGTATCCAACTCAGTCAAGAGAATGCAGCCCGTGACGCTTCGCCTGGCGTTTCGTCTGCGAGGAGGAAAGGACTGAAAGCTAATTCGAAAGTGACACGGAATCCACTTAATAAGACCCGCGGGAAAGTTACTACCTTGAGTCAGGCCTTCGAGCAGACTCAAGCACCCACTTCTGCGCTGCGCCAACTTACGCCGAATGGCCTCGATATTTCAGGGTCTAATAGCTCTCGTCCGTCTCCCGATATCGAATTAAAACTACGGCCAGATTCATCTCAAGCTTTAGGCACATCACAGCAACAAAGCGTCCGGCGAACATTGTTCACTGACATCAATTTGAATGAAGTTGATCATGATATTGGGAGGCATGAGCTAGGTGATAGCAGTGGTGAAACTGACGAGGAGACTAGCATGGAAGACGCCGAGGGATCTGGAGATAACACAAGATGGGCTGGCGGTAAGCATGCCGCTGCTTTGAAAGATTCAGAGCCTGGGCACTCAGACCAAGAAGAAGAGCAAATTTCCGCTCGATCTATGTTCAGGAGAGCTGCCATTTATGGTGAGAACAGTGCGGCTGTCAATCGGAGCACAGAAACAAGCGAAAGCGATGATACGAGTGATGAAGATAATGAATCTGAGGAAGAGTCTTATAGCGGTGAAGAGGCATCGAAGTCTGAATACGAATCCGCTATGACTGAAGGTGGTGACGAGGAGGATGAAAATGAGGAATCTAACGACAGCATGGTCAAAGAGACGCGTAATGATTGGTTGGCCAACATTAAGGAGTCTGCGAAGCTGTCTCAGCGGCAGGCTTCTACCACATCCCACAAGATTACTGGAGAGAATAACGACGAGACCTCCTCCAACTCTTCATCCTCCGACTCATCGTCTTCCTCAGAATAAAAAGAGAAGCCTGCCTGGCTTGATATCTTTGGCAAGCAAGGAACGAATGACCTGAATACTTAAAATGCACATCCATATCTCGAATGTGTCCTAGTATTTCGATAACCATCACCCAACGTGCGAGACTTGCTTCCTCCAATCGAGTCAGCCCAACCTCTGCCCGGATTTCTGTGTGTTGCTTGTGTTCTTCTGGTCTTTCCTTTTGCCTGTCCAGGCTCCCTCTGCTCCTTCAATTTCGATGCCATTCACTCATCTACTCTCGCCGGCTCTTCTGGGTAACGGAGCTCTGATTATCTCTACAAACCTCGGGACTAATTCTCTCACAACATTGCCAGACCAACGCACAGCACGTGTCAACCTCTGCTGTCTCTCGACACTACTGACCCTTCGCCACTACTCAAGTCTCTGTTATTGTCAAGAGGAAATCTTCGACTACGCCAAGCCTGCCAAGAAACCCACGATAAAAGGTGAGTTCTCCCTCTTCAGGGTTCAGTCTCTCGACGAGTGTAGAGCTGACCTATCACTACACGTCAGACGCATGCGAGATGCATGCACAACCCGTAGAGAAGCCTATTGCCAGTCCAGCCCTTTGGCTTTGCTGACGATTTGTGACTCATTCTACGTAATTTTGAAGTTCATATATGGGGTGGGGCAAAACGTAAGAATTGAGGACCTTACTCTATTCTTCTGAAGGCTATAACACTTCAAAATCCTACCACACTCGGTCACAAGTTTTGACTATTTTCTCCATGATACCCACCCCCGCCCTCCCCTCTTTGTCTTTTTCACTTCACTAATCGATACGAACCATGGCTCAACAGTCACCTCCCGAACCTACTCAAGTCAAGGCTTTCCTCAACGGCTACCGCCAAGACGACGGGAAAAGGCCCTTTTTCTTCCTACGTGAACAGACAGGCGAGGAGAAAGCCACCTACAAGACCAGGTCCAGCCCCACCTCCTCCCCCATCGAGGTGACTATCTCGAATGGCCGCGGCATGGACCTTTCCCTCAACAAGAATGCTTTCGAGTTGATCTCTCACCCGACTGCACTCAAGACTAGGGAATTTTACCACGACAAGGAGAAGGTTACATCCGTCTATTACAAGGAGATCGCTCAGGCCATGCAGCGAGCTACGGGAGCACAGTTCGTCCACATCTTCCATCATCAAATACGTAGTGTTGCCGCCTCTTCAGGCGCCCCCGGCTCGACCGCCCCCGTGCAAGGATACGCGAACGGCATACATTCGGACTCTCATCCTCAACATGTCGACAACTTATTTAAGCAGTCCCTCTTGGCCGCCCAATCCCAAGCTGCTGCATCTGAGTTGGATCTTGATCTCTCCAAAGGTCGATATGTGTACCTCAACGCATGGCGTAACATTTCCTCTCATCCGGTCTCGAGGGACCCCCTCGCGGTATGCGACGAGACCTCCCTCTGCAAACCGGACGACTATATTGCTTCGGACCTATTCGCACAGGGCCACACCATGCAGCAGTATAAGCTAAACGCCCGCAACGCTCGTAAACATCGATGGTATTACTTCCCGCGAATGACGAAAGATGAGATATTGCTCTTCAAGCAGTGGGATTCCGACCCGACCCCTTCGGGCCGATGCTGCTTCCATACGGCCTTCCGGGACCCGACGTCGCCCTTCGACTCACCAACCCGTGAATCCATCGAAGTCCGCGCGCTGTGCTACTTTCCAGATCACGAGCCTAACACGTGTCCGGAGGTACCGGACGCGGTGGACGAGGCAGCCAAACGGCTGATCGACGTCGTCAAGCTTGCCCCATCTTGGCCTCCAGTAGGGCAACTGTACGTCCTCCTCTTCGGGATCATGCCCGGCGGTGCCAAGATGCTTGCAAAGAGACTGGTCAAGGATGAGCGAGGGTATTTTGGCTTCTCTTCGATTAGCGAAGCGCAGAAGGCGGAGATCTTATCTCGCATGATGAAATCGCATAAGGAGGGTGGGATGGGGTTTGCAGATGAGTTGAGGAAAGTTGTGCCGAAGATCTTTATGTCTAGATGGATAGGGACGATGGCTATTTCGTTACTCTCTGCGGGTCTTGGGTGGGGTTTGGCGCATTGGTCCCATCACAGGTGAGTCGCATAGTATGCTATTTATTAACTGCGATTATTGAATTGGGTGTCGTGGCCTCTCACACGGTCTGGACAAGTCACAGAAAGATACCCAGAAGAAGCCCTTGGGGAGATAGTCGCTACTTGCATCCGATATATCGAAAAATTGCGTCCATGAAATATTTTTCGAGTTTCCTTGTTTACACAGGCCTAACAGATTGCACCATGCACCTTTGCTGTATGCAGGAGACCTCATCGTAAACTGCCCCCTTTATCGCTTCCATAGTCATACATTAGACCTATCTGCAGTAATTGCTCTAGCTTCCGGCGAAGTGAAGTCCGTTCCAGACGCCATCTATAATTCATCTATCTTCCTGAGCTGTGGCCTGCCATCATCGGTACTCCGTAACGTCTCAACTTCCTTCTTCCTTACGCCTTTCGCCACCTCCGCAATCTCCTCATCATACACCGTCCACTCCGGCACCTGTCTCCTTGCCCTCTCTAGCTTCGGCTCCTTAGTCAGTGGGTTGTTGCATAGATCTATGGTCCTGGCCTTCTGGAGACTCTCATCACTGCACCACGTCTCGCACCAGAGCCATTCCTGTGGCAGACTGTAGATAGGCAGGCTATGCTGCATATGGTTTGGCAGATCCTGGTCTAGATTACTCAGACTAGCGGGATCTGCCGACAAAGCATGGTATTGCTGCCTGAGGCGGTCACCAGCAGCGAGTTCACGGAACTTCTTGAGATCGACAACGTAGAGGGCGGAGATGTGGTACGGTTTGCCCTCGAGGTAGGTTTTCCAGTAACCTTGCTTCCAAAAGCGGAAGCCTTCCATCTCAGTGCGCGAGTCGCACATGGGCGTGAAGCCGTATGGGGCGCCGTGCAGGTCGACTTTGTTGAGCTCCATCATGTCGGTGCGGACAATCTGGTCGGCATCGACGAAGATGACTTTTTCAAGGGAGAGCGGGAAGAGTACGTCAAGGAAGAGGATCTTGTAGCCCCAGATTTCGCGTTGTTTCTCTTTCTGTGCGCGAAGCCAGTGCGGCCACTTGTACGTGACCATTTCGTATTGGAAGTTATAGTGGGCGGCGAGGTGTGGGAGAAAGGACTTGAAGGACGGTGAAAGGAACTGCTCTATGAACCAGAATTTCACACTGTGTCGAGTGTTTTTCATAACGGAGAGGATCATAATGTTGAGCATGCGCTCGTAGAGGTGGCCGGAGGCGACAGAGAAGATGTTGATTTCGGCGTTTGTGGAAGAGGACGACTTGGTGAGGCCGAGAGACGAGAGCGCGGACGAGGCGAAGGAAGAGCCCTTGCTCAGGTATTCCATCGCAGCGCCAAGTTTGGACCCAGTTTCGAGCACATCTTCGTTTTCCATACCAGGCTTTCGGGATAGCCGAGGGAAGAGTGTGGTACCTAAGAAAGATAAAAGGGCGACTGAAGTGGTATCGTCTCCGACTTGTGGGGCATAGCCCTTTGAACCCACAGAATCAATGTTAAAGATCTTCGACGACCGGCCTGACTGAAGTGAGATATGCCAGTAGCCAGGATTAGCTTTGAACTGGAAGTAGCCGAGGTTTGCCATAATGATCGTGTCTGCAAAATGAGGATCCTTCTCTGTCCCTAATAGCAGTTGTACACCACGAGGAGGTGGTCCTAAAGTCACGTCGCGTGAGTGGCCCTCTATGAGAATGTGCTGAAGCTCGTAGGTAGCATCAACATCGGCACCTGGTGGCAGACTGTTGAGTTTGATATTGTCAAGGTCATAAACACATTCCTTTGGTGCCACAAGCCAAGATGGTGGGACGTGCATACCAAGGTTGAGAAGCGCATCACGAGGTATGCCTGTGAATGTAGCTTTGGGGGTCTCCAATGCACCGCTATCATCAAATGCCGGGGTAGAGCTCAAAACTTGGCGATAAAAGCGTTTGACAGGTAGTTCCAAGAGTCTTTCTCGTGGATTCAAAAAGATTTTGATATCAACACCTTGCAACTCTGACAGGACTTTCAGGATTGGTACCCAATGCTGCGTCAACTCCGAAGCAGGATCGATAGCTGCCACGATTTGTATTGACGGGTCTGCTGATGTTGACGTGTGAATCGCTGTGTACGTGCTGTTCCATGAATTGAATTTGTCCATCCGAATAGATGGTATGGACTCAAAGATCCCCTCGGGCACATCCGAGATCTGCATCCGGGCAACAAGCGAGGTGAGCCTGGCAAGCCCCTGCGGACTCACAACCTTCTCGCCCAGTTCCAGGTCAGTGATCGCGCCCACGACAGGGGCAATACGCTTCGAGCGCTCGAAATTCAGAAGCATCTCAATATCCGAAGCGCTGAACCTCGTAGAGCCCAATGGACCAATCACTCTCCCATTCAAGAATAGACCTGCCTCACCAGGTGCAAACCCAACGGCACCTACCAAGACTTGTGCGCTCTGCCAAAAGGCCGCGGATTCTCCTGCTCTTTTGACAGAAGGCTTTTTTTGCATCGTCAAGACATTTTCAATCATTTTCTCCCTGTCTTCTAGCGGAGCTTCCTTGGCGGCTTTAGAAATTTCCAAAAGGCTTGTAGACAGCTTCGACCGCGCACCAGATACGACGGGATTGTGTAGGAACAAGATTTCCAGGCCTGGTTCCAATGACTGTGCCTTGATGCTCTCGCGCAATAGACTTTCGCCTTGTTCAGAATCCAGGTCAGCTACCACGAGAAGTTGCGCCCAATTTTCCTTTGACAAATCAGTACTACCAGCAAATCGTGGCAAGCTATTGAGAACATCAGCGTGTTTCGTTGTGAGCTTGCTGAGGTCGAGAATTTTGATCGCTTTTGGATCCTCAGGAATGATTAGGGCATTTCTTTGGGATGTGGCTTGGAAAAGGAAGAAGTTGGGAATCCATGTGTCTTCCGGAAATATTTCTTCCAAAAGGCCGCGCTGTACTGCTCTCAAGTCCATTGACACTCGATTGCTCATTCCTTCAAGCCAGTTGTCATTCCGAGGGAGAGCGACTCCGTTGATGAGGAAAGCGGGCTTTTTGCCACCAAGAGCAAGCCGGTCTAGGTAGGCTTTCGTGGCCTCGAGTCCCGACTCAGATTCACTTGTTCTAAGTACGTTTTCGTAGGTTAACGCTTCCCTGTTACCGCGAATCTTTCGACCTCTGGTTGAAGTTTCAAAGTTCGACTTGGCGGCAGCAGAGATTTTCTTTGACTTTAAGGCGGTCTCAAAATATGAGAACATCGCGCCAAGGCCGTAGGTTTTGAGAATGTGATATGCAATTTTTGCTTGTTTGGCTGACTCAGGCGTCTGTAAACTCGGTACAAGACCAAACCGTACCGGAACTGTCCGCTTGATGAAGCTTTGCAACGTGTCCGTGATCATCTCAAGCTCTTTCAAATTGGCCAGATCCACCGGTAGGATCAAGTTATGCATGTCACGTCGAACAGTTGGCAGTTGTCCGGGGAATGTACGCTGCAGCAATGATGAGAGCTGCGTTGGCCAACTCTGATATCTTTTATCCTTCTCGATGTCGTTTAGCCACATGATGACTTCTCCCCCCTCGATCTCATCTCGCCAATCGTACCGTTGCGGCTCATCATCAACTTGGGCCTGTGTGATAATCGGGTGAGACAGGAGTCTGATCGCTTCAGAGGCCGACAAACCGGTGTCGCGTAGTTGGTTGATCAATACCCTTTCTTTCTTTAGATGCTCGACTAGTGAGAACGCATTGATCTGGCGTGGTTCAATCTGTGCACCATTGATCCACAGAATGTTGTAACCTTGCGGAAGAAACGCGGCTCTGTTACCCTTGAACTCTTTGATGAAGGCCTCGGTCGCATTTTGTCCGGCAACCACAGAGGAGTACCTGGGAAAATTACCTGAGACCTTGAGAAGTGCATCAAAGGGGTCCGCACTACTCATGATGTAACTGGCAGCATTCACACCAATCGTGGCAAGTTCGGAAGTGGTCAAAGGCTTCAAGTCCGCCGGGGTGTCACTTGAGATCTCTGCCTCCGCATTCGCACTCTCAGCGTCCTTATTAGCCTCTGCCTCTCTATCATCGATGACAATATAGTCTGTTCTTTTCAGAACAAGCTCCACTCCGTAACCATTGACGCGCAGCGGCCGACGGTCGCCAGAGATTGGTGGCCTATACCGTAGTCTGTACGGCGTTCTTCCCTCCTTGGCGGTCTTGCTTACTGTTTCATGATATTGGCCGAACAGTGGATGTGTAATGTCCGCGTAAAGTATTAAAGGCGCTGCCTCCGGATCTTCATTGAGCGTCCTGTCAAATGGAAGCTCTGCCATGGTCTCGTCCACGTCGACATCTTGCTGTGCCCTCTTCAGAGTCGGCGAGCAGAATTGCTGTCCGTCAAAGTGGACCCAGACAGGACATGCGGCATCTTGTGCAGCCATCATGTTCGGCTCAACCGAAGTCTGGTAGTACTGGTAATGCGCCTCGATCCGGGGCGCTGCCGCATGAATGGAAAGGGCGAACTTGAAAGAGGAGAGCGCCTCCGGATCCAGAATGTGTCCATCGTCTTGTAGTACTTTGACAAAGCCCTCTAATAAATCTTGTTCTGTATTCAGTTCCGCAAATGCACCTTCAGCTATACGATCAAGAAGTGGAAAATATGAAGTGGAGTTCTCCCAAGCTGCTGTTTCTCTGGTATCTGTTAGCCTGCGCTTGCAAAATGTCGCTGGGACCCCTCTCACAAAAGCTCTAGAAGGTATGGACCCGCGCTGAAGGATGCTTCTAGCACAACATTGACCGCAGGGCCAGCGGAAGCAAGGAATGAATGGGAAATGCTTCCCAGGATCAAGAGGCGCCCGAGGCTCCAGGGTAGAGTTGAGAACCTCATGCCGACTAAGTTATAGGGCAGGTCGGTCACTTAGGTTGTCCATAAGATCAAAATAGCCAGTGTATCAGCATCTGTTTGAAATTCTGCCACTCGGATGATTCATAACAAGGATCCCGTTGAGTGATTCTTGCTGTCAAATGTGCCCCTTTGCCATGCCCGTTTGACAGGCCAAATCTCCAAACTTCTACGGCTACGGCGCCCCAAGCGGCAAAAAGATGCTATCCGCGGAAAGTTCGTTCTGGCAGAAAACTCGTTGCAGCTATGATGAACATGCACAATACATTGAAATGAGAATCAGGAGCCCTCGTGGCTTGCGTGGCCCGAGTTTCGTCCCTCACTCTTCCTACAGTGTCCAATCTCGTCCAATACGGTCACTGCGTTCATTCTCCATTACCACCGCAAGATACAAATCGTCGAAAATCCGCACTCCTTTCTCTGGGCCTCGAAGTGATTCTCCTCAAGAGAATGTGACAATATCATCTCCCGAACCGCAGTCGAAATATACAAGAGTCCCTTATTCCTCTCCAGTTCGAAACTCGTGTCTAGCAGAAGAACCACTCATTAGCTTAGAGCCAACCCGTCCATTTCCCGAGCAAGACCTATCGAGCACACGCCCCGTACCCTTGGAGACACCAGAAGCTCCTCAACCTCACGACCACGGTGGGGCCGTTCCGATCAGTGTCCGACTCTCATACCTTTATCGTCTCGGAAAATCTTACCTCTCTTTCTACAAGACCGGTCTCAAGAACGTCTGGTTCAACTATAAGGAATATAGAAAGATCAAAGAGCGACTCGGATCATTTCCGCTCAACGATGTGGTTAAATACGGTGGCAAGGGCGGTCGACCTACTATCTCTCGAAGAGAGTATCAACTGTATCTTCGCACACGTCAAGATATCAGAAAACTCATCCCATTCGGCCTCATTCTCGTCATTTGCGGAGAATTCACACCGCTGGTGGTTCTTGCTCTGGGCTCAGCAGTCGTACCTTCAACCTGCCGGATTCCAAAGCAGGTCATCAAAGATCAGGTGAATCTACTCAGGCGTCATGACAGCGTTAGCCATGAGCCAGGTCTACAAGATAGCACAGCGGCTCAGAGGTTAGCTTTCATGGAAGCACGAGTCGGTTACGTATGGGGCTTGATGCCATCCCCGCGGCCACTACCGCTGCTTCACCTTTTGCTTCGTCTTCGTGTAAGGCGACGTGCTGAACAGCTCGTGTGTGATGCCATTTTGATCCGTCGAGAAGGCGGTTTGGCACGACTGGATCCTTCCGAGATACTGCAATTCGCGCAGCAAGCGAGCGGTCCGTCCTTACAACTGGCAATGCCAGGGCAATATGGAAGTCCAGAACTGCGGCAAGTCGGTCTTGGGCAACTGAAGAAGCGAGTGATTCCCACATTTGAGCGAAACATTGACGTGATGCTGCAAACGCTGCGAAAGATCGAAAAACATCCTCAGCAGCATTATTCCGCAGGCCTCACGTATTAACCAGACCCGTCCCGTCCATGCTGCAACATCTTTGCCAGCCTTCATCAGCCTTTTCCAAGTGCCCGCTCTATGCCGAACACAATGTCATTCGTTTGAAGTCGATAGCGGTACAGGGTAGCTA